>OGWY01002288.1_pt1 | contig 13952 bp, 11 predicted proteins | sample 1576121 | NCBI WGS metagenome assembly OGWY01 (sample SAMEA3541543, study PRJEB24748) | human gut metagenome | biome: human gut; feature: human-associated habitat; material: faeces | place: China | collected 2012 | reverse complement strand
AACGCCATGTGTTGTGGGGCGCGGTGTCTTTGAGGAAAACGTCGCGCTCCCGGAAGCAATGCGTCCCGGACGGGCGGCAGAACCACAAAAGGGTCTTGTCCTCCTTGCGGGGGCTTGCCGCCGCCTTTGCGATAATCTCCTTGTCAATCTCCAAGTCGCTCTGGTAAAAGCCTGTATTCTGCTTCATAATCGCTTCAAGGGAAGCGGTCACGTCCACATTTTCAAATTTGCTCTGTTCCGGCATGGGTCAGCTCCTTTCCAAGTCCTGTGACTTCTGCTTTGCGTTTTTCTTCTGTGCCTTTTCCTTGTCGGCTCTAAGCTGCGCCCGGATAGAGGGTTTCTTTTCCGGCTTCGCTCCCTTGCCGCGCTCCTTGTCGGCTTTGACAGCGTTAGCCAGGTCAACAAGGGAAATCTGCTCGCCCGCCTTTACCTTTGCTTCCAGTTCGTCAACGGTGGGGGTGTTGTTGATGATACCGTCAATCATGTTCCCGTTCTGCTCTGTGGTCTGCTCGGCGGTTTTCAAGGGATTGTCCCGCTGCGCCTGTTCTGCGGCAACGGCAAACGCCCGCGTCCCATTCCCCATAATCAGATACTTTCCGTCGTCCGACTGGTGGTGAAAGCCATATCCGGCGGCTTCTATCTGCTCCCGGCTCATGGCGGTCACATGGAAAGTCCCCCTCGGTGTCTTGACAGTTTCGCCCGTTTCCAAGTCGTCCGGGGTAAGCTGCTTTTGCTCCTGTAAAAACTCCGGCACTTCCCGAAAACCTACACTGTCAACGAAATGCGCCGCGTCCTGTCCGTCCTGATGAAGCACTACCACGTCGGAAACGGAAAGGCTGTGTCCCTTAAAATCTTTGGGGTGGTCGATATTGAAACAGGTGTAAATATCTTCAAGGGAAGTTTCCGGCGCAAGGGGCGCGGAATAGACAAGCTCATAGTTCGCCCTGTCAACCACATTTCCCGCCGCCTGCAGGCGGTCGTATGGCTCAAAGCGGAAATCCCTTGTTTCGTCCCCGCCCTTTATCTGGTAAATGGAAAAGGTGTCTTTGTCCTGTCCGGCGGTCTGCGCCGTTTCCTGTGCCTTTGCGTAAAGCTGCTTTACGTCGCCCTCGGTCAGCTCGCCGCTTTTGAGCTGCCCCATAAGCTCGCGGCATTTCTCCGGCGTTCCCGTATAAAGCACGTCGCCCATTTTCGCCCGCCCGTTCTCCTGTGTCACATAGGCTTGCAAGAGGTAGCTGTTTTCCCGGCTGTCGCTGTAAGGGTTCCGGCGCACTCTGTAAATCGTTTCCGGGGTAAAGGCTTCTTTCGGGGCTGCGCCCGCTTTTTCCTGTGCGCCGGATTTTCCCGGTGCGGCTGCTTCCGGATCCGGCTTCTCCGGCGCGGCTTCCTGTCCCTCTCTGGTGGGCTGCTCCTGTCCGGCGGTCTGCTCCTTGTCCTGTGCCTTTTGCAGCTCCGCAAAATTCGCGTCTATGGAATTGATAATCTCGGCGGCTGCGCTGCGTATCGTTTCAAGGGAGCTTTTCAGCTCGGACAGCTCCCGCCCGCTGCTCCACCCGGCGACATAGCCGAAAGAGTAGTCCGACGTGTCAAGCCCGTAATGTTGGCAGACGGTATAGGCGACGCTTTCCGCTTCGACTTCGCGGGTGCGGCGGTCAACGCGGGGTTGCTCGTCCTTTGGCGCGTTGAGGTCAATGTCGTGCAGCTTCGCATGGGCGATTTCGTGAATGGCGGTCTTTAAGGTCTGTAATTCGCTCATGCCCTCGTTGATAGCAATGCGCTTGTCCTCCAAGTGGTAGTAGCCATGAGAGCCGCCCTCGATATTCTCAAAGGCGATAGGAACGGGGGAAGTCTTTTCAAGGGCTGCGAAAAAATCCTTGTAGCGGTCAACGTCGCCTGTCAGCTCGTCAACCGCAATGTCCGGCAGCTCCTTTCCCTCGGTCTGGGAAACGTCAAAGACGGATACCACCTTGTAGGCGGGTATGGTGATTTCCTTTTCCTCGGTGACGGGCTTTCCGTCCTTGCCGATTATGGGCTTCTGCGTGTGCGGGTCGATTTTCTGCATTTCCTGTTTGATTTTATAGGGCGACGGGGCAATGATTTTAATTCCCTTTTGCCCTCTCATCACATTTCGCTCAAAGTTGTTCTTCCAAGCGGAAAAGCCCGCCAAAAGGGAAGCGTCCGGCTTCTGCATGGCGATAAGGACGGTGTTTCGGAAGCTGTAATTATGGAATTTTGACATGACTTTCAGATATTCCTTGTAACGCTCGCTGTCAAAGAGTTCCGTAATGCCCTGTTCCAGACGGTCGGTAATCTCTTTTAATTTCTCGGCGGGCTTCCCGGCTGTCAGCACGATAGGGATAACCGGGTGCGGCTCCTGTGGCTGCTCTGCGGCGGTTCGGGCGGTCTGCTCTGTGGCGGCTGCGTCCATAAAGGTCTTGTCCTGTCCGCCGCGTTCCGGCTGTGGGAAGCTCATAACGCGGTATTCTTTGGGTATCTCGTTTTCCGTTCCCCGATACCATTCGGTAAAGGTGTTCTGATTGTTATAGATATAGCCCTGTTCGGTAAACTGCCCCTTATCCTTGCTAACTGCGTCCCGCCCGTATTCTTCATACTTGAAATATTTCTTTGCTTCTTCGGGAAGCTCCAGCTCGTCCAGTTCGTCGATAAGATAATAACCGTAATCTTCTTCGCTGCGGACAGTGGGATAGAGCCAGTAACAGTCAAGGTTTTGTGCAAGGTTGATAAGGTCTTTCATGCTTCCGGCATACTCGCCATGTGTAACCGCCGCCGCAAATTTATCCTTGTCCCCGTCACTCTGCATTTCCAGAAGTTTTCCAAAATAATTCAGCTCGTCCATGCTTGCGCTTTGGATAACGGAAAGCGGCAAGTCAAAGGGGCAGTCCTCCGTAGAAGAATACCCGTTGATGAAAAAATCCTGCGGATTGTCTGCGGTAATGCCGACGCTTTCCATAGCCGCATGAAGCTGCTCTGTTGTGGTCGGCATGGGAAGCCACACGCCGCCCGGTTTGCCTGTTTCAAAGCGGCTGCGGCTGTCGATAAGAATTGAAAACTGCTCGTTTATGGTTTCACGCTCCTTTCTCTGTTCGGTGTCCTGTGGCGGCTCTGCTGTGGTGGGGGCTGCTTTTTCAGCGGTAGGCTGCGCCCGTTCCTCGCCCTCGATAGCATAGCCCGGTAAAAGCTGCCCGTTTACTTTGAAATGCTCTGCATACTCTGGCGGGATAGGCGGCGATACCTCGGTGAATAAATGCTGATAGGCTTTGATACGCCCATTCAGATATTTTTCCATAGCTGCCTTGTCTGCAAAGACTTTCCTTTCCTGTCCGGCGATTTTTGCCTGTCCGTAATTGTGGGGGCTGTTGGTGTAAATACTCCATGAAAGCGTCCACGAATAGGGAATGGATTTCTCTTTTTCCCTGTCATACCGGGTATTCTCGGATATGTGGTAGCGCATTTGGTAGACGCGGTTGCTGATGTGCTTCCCGTAGTCCGTAGCTTCCCACTGGTTCGCGGTATGCGTAGCTTCGGGTGTCCTCACATACTCAATGGCTTTGTCAATGGCAAGGGTCTTTCCCGCCTGTTCGTCCCATGCCGCTGCCGAAACAGCTTTTGCTGCGTCGCTGTGTGGAATTGACGCGTGACACGGCGACGGATGTCGAGGGCATCTATGGACAGTCAGCACTTGGCTATGCAGAATACGCAGACGCGACAAGTGCGGAATCGGCGTACGAACAGACGGTTTTCCTGTTTGAACAGCAGTTGATGGAGCTGCTGATCGCAGGCAAGATCATGATCAAGCAGATCGATGAAGAAGATGTCGTCTATCTGGCATCGAATTATTATGTGGAGCTGAATTCTGCAAGACTGCTTACCGATCTGCAGCTTCGCTATGATATGGAACAGGACGAGCTGGAACGAGAAATTCAGAAGATTGAAAAAGAAGAAAAACTGACATTGGATGAGCTGCAGCGGGCAGCTGTAAAATCGGCGATCGAAGCCGGGGTGGCAGTTATTACCGGTGGTCCCGGAACCGGAAAAACGACGATCATCAATGTTATTATCAAATATTTCTCCAAGAAAGGTATGGAGATCAAGCTTTGTGCACCGACCGGGCGTGCAGCGAAGCGTATGACCGAGTCGACCGGATGGCCGGCACAGACGATTCATCGTCTGCTGGAAATCAGCGGTGCGATGGATGAGGACAGCAAAAATCAGGACGATCACGGCATGCATTTTTCACGAAATGCAGACAATCCACTCGAATGTGATGCGATCATCGTGGATGAGATGTCGATGGTTGATGCGTATATCTTTTATTCACTCGTGCAGGCGGTTCCATATGGAACGAGACTGATCTTCGTCGGGGATGTAAACCAGCTTCCTTCCGTGGGTGCCGGAAATGTGCTGAAGGATATTATCAATTCGGGCTGCTTCCCGGTTACGACGCTGAACAAGATCTTCCGGCAGGAGGATGGCAGTGACATCGTATTCAATGCGCATAAGATCCAGCGTGGCGAGCATCTGATCCTGACGAACAAGAGCAAGGACTTCTTCTTTATCCCACAGCGGACAGCATCGCAGATCATCGAGGAAGTACAGACACTCACGATGAAGAATCTGCCGAATTACTATGGATTTTCACCGCAGGAAATCCAGATCCTGTGTCCGATGCGGAAATACGAAGTCGGCGTGGAGAATATGAACCAGAAGCTGCAAAACCGTCTGAATCCGAAGGCGAAGGACAAGCCCGAGCATGTGCGTGGCGATGTGACCTTCCGAAAGGGCGACAAGGTCATGCAGATCAAGAATAATTACCAACAGGAGTGGAAGATTTACGGTGTTTCCAAGACAGGTACCGGCAGAGGCTATGTGCTGGATGAAGGTGTCGGTGTATTTAACGGAGATATGGGCGTGATTACCGATATCAGTGATTACGATGAGGAGCTGACAATCCTGTTTGACGACGGACGAGAGAGTGTTTATAACTATAAAGAGCTGGATCAGATCGAGCATGCATTTGCCGTGACGATTCATAAATCACAGGGTAGTGAGTATCCGGCAGTTATCATTCCGCTGCTTGGCGGAAACCGGAAACTGATGAACCGGAATCTGATTTACACAGCAATCACGCGTGCGAGACAGCTGGTTATTATCGTCGGTGATGTGAATCTGGTAAACCAGATGGTTGATAATTCCGAGGAGCAGAAGCGGTACACGTCGCTGGCACTTCGGTTAGAGGAGTTAAATGAGAGTATGGAATAAACTTGTGAATTGGATATATCCGCCGACCTGTCCGCTTTGTGGCGATGTGACAGGGAGACAGGCTGGACAGGTGTGTGACGAGTGCAGACCGATGATTGATTATCCGGCACAGCCAGTTTGCATGCGGTGTGGGTGCGAGATCACTGATGAGGAAGCGGAGCTGTGTGAGGATTGTACGCGGCATACACGGACATATATACAGGGCTTTCCGGCGATGAAATACCAGTATCCACTTGATGAGAGTCTGGCGCGGTTCAAGTATCACAATCAGCGTGATTATGCAGCATTCTATGCAGGACAGATCGTGAAACGGCATGGACTCACATTGCAGAGTCTGGGGATTGATGCGCTGATTCCGATCCCAATCCATAAGCGCAAGCTGGAGAAGCGTGGTTACAATCAGGCGGAGCTTCTGGCAGATGCACTTGGAAAGAAACTGGATATACCGGTTGAACGGGAGCTGCTTGCGCGTGTGGTAAATACAGAACCGCAGAAAAGTCTGGACCCGGAGCACCGCGAGCAAAATTTAAAAAAGGCTTTTCAATGTATAGAAAAAAGTGTAAGCTATAAGAAAGTATTGTTGGTCGATGATATTTACACGACGGGGGCTACGATCGAGGCATGTACGAAGAGTCTGCATGTGGCGGGAATCCCGGATGTTTATTATACAAGTGTAGCAATCGGAACCGGAAGATGAAAGTGATATAGAGATTGTGTCAGAATAGATAGAGGGAGGAACAAATCATGGAACTGATGAATTGCAGAAACTGTAAGAAGTTATTTAATTATATTGCGGGCGAAAAGCTGTGCCCTGCATGTAAAGAAAAGCTGGAAGAGAAGTTTCAGAAAGTAAAGAAATATATCGAGGAGAATCCACGCGAGAATATCAATCAGGTAGCGGAAGCGTGTGATGTTACGATCAAGCAGATCAAATACTGGGTGCGCGAGGAACGTTTATCCTTTACCGATGATTCTCTGGTTGGTCTGGAATGTGAGCGCTGCGGCAAGATGATCCACAGCGGAAGATTCTGTAAGGAGTGTGCAGGCGGACTGGCAGATGCGATGACAAACGCTTACAAGCGGGAACGCCAGCAGGCGGTTCGGAAGAGTTCCGCTGGTAAGATGCGATTTCTTGACTAATCCAGTGGACGAAAAGCAGGCAGGGATTGCTTCTGTATAAAATACATAAAACAGAGAAGAGACATATGCACAAATGCTGGTGCATGTGTCTTTTTTTACATAAAAAGGGTTATGATACAGGGAAAACTTCCGATATTCATATTGAAGAATCGTAATTGCAGGAGACTGCGGCTTGCGAAAGATAAGAAAAAGGAGGGAGAAGCAATGAGAATAGGAACCTATAATATGATCAGTCAGATCTATGGCAACACAGGCACCAAGAAGACGAAGACTTCTGGAACAACCGGATCAGGAAGCTTTTTGGATCAGGTATCTTTCTCAAGCATGGGAAAAGATATGCAGACAGCAAAGACAGCACTGGGCAATACACCAGATGTCAGAGAGTCCAAGATTCAGGATCTGAAGCGCCGGATTGACAACGGCACATATGATGTGAGCGTGGATGATTTCGCACAGAAATTACTGGACAGTTACAGCAAGACAAATATCTAAAAGAGGATGCGACATGGCAAGTATAATTGAGAATCTGATTACGGAATTGAATGATGAGTATGCATTGTATGAGCAGCTTCTGCAGGTGTCGATGGAGAAGACGGGTGCGATTGTATCGAACAATCTTGACCGTCTGTCTGAGACAACCGAGAAGGAGCAGCGTCTGGCAGATGCGCTTGCAAGCGTGGAACACAGACGGCGCGAGACAATGACAAATGTAGCGAATATCTTAGGCAAACGACCAGATGATGTCAAGGTGATGGACGTTGTCACATTTCTGGAAGGACAGCCGGAGTTCCATGATCCGCTGCTTGCGATCAACGAGAAGCTGGCGAAGCTTGCACGGAAGGTGCGGGAAGTAAACGGACATAATCAGAATCTGATTCAGGATGCACTTGAAATGATCGAGTATAACATCAATCTGATGCAGAATTTAAACCGGGCGCCGGAGACGGCAGAGTATTCGAAAGAGATGTTCAAGGGCAACGCTGCATATGCAGGCGGTGCCGATGTACCGGGCAGATTTGATGTACAGAATTAACGGGAATAAGGGAGTAAACGTATGGCAGGAACGATGGGACGGTTGACGGTTGGCGTAACAGGACTTCAGACAAGTCAATATGCGTTAAATGCAACCGCACATAATTTAATAAACACACAGACTGAGGGCTATACCAGACAGCAGGTACTCCTGACAGACCAGTCATATAACAGAGTCGCAACGGACTCATATTATATCAATAACGTAGGTATGGGAGTTGTAACGGCGCAGATCCGACAGGTGCGCGACCAGTTTGCAGATGATACCTACCGCACAGAGAGTGGGCGGATGAGCTACTACAAGGCGCAGTATGAAACCGTCTCAGAGATAGAGAATTATTTCGGTGAGTTAGAGGGTAAGGATTTTAACACGACGTTAAACGATATGTGGACATCCATGCAGGAGCTGCAGAAGGAGTCGAACAGTATCGTAACGCGGAGCTCCTTTATCTCCAATGCACTCACCCTGATCGATCGTGTGCAGACGATACGTTCCAGTCTGATCGAGTATCAGCGGAATCTGAACACGGAGATCAAGGATCAAGTCAAGACAGTCAATGATCTTGCATCTACCATCTATGAACTCAACCAGCAGATCCGTGCGGTTGAGGCAGGAAATGTGGAAAAAGCAAATGACTTAAAGGACAAGCGGAATCAGGCACTTGATAAGCTTTCTTCTATTGTGAATACCGAAGTTGTAAACAACGAAGACGGTACGGTAGAGGTGTATCTGGAAGGACATACACTGGTTACGCTTGGAAGAACCTACACACTGACGACACAGAAGGTGTGTGAGAATGAGAAATATCAGCAGAATTACGGATTCACAGGTTCTTCGACGGACTTCCTGATGCCGGTATGGGAGCAGGATGGCGATCCTTTGTTTAATATAAACCGGGTACCGACCGCGGACAGTAACAGCGATATCGGTTCTCTGAATGGTCTTATGATGTCGCGGGGTTATTTTATCAGTAACTACACGGACGTACCGACAAAGCCGACGAAACCGCTGGAGAAAGATTTTGCTAACAATGCGGATTATCAGACGGCGATGGCGCAGTACGAGCAGGACGTCAAAGATTATGTAAAAGATCTGGAATATTTTAATACGTATGTGGAACCATACACGATTACGAATCTGGAGGCACAGTTTGATGTGCTGATTCATGCGATGGTGACACAGATCAACGATACGTTGTGTCCGAACAAAACCGTGACGCTGGCAGATGGTTCTACCGTAAAGGTGTTGGACGAGGATACTGCAGGTATCGGCATGGGTTCAGGTAATGAGTATCCGGGCACCGAGTTGTTTACGCGAAACAGCGTGGAGCGGTACACAGAGCGTACACTGACGCTGGCAGATGGAACGACACAGACGTTCAAGGTATATAACGAAGAAAATCCGGACGATTTCTATTCGCTTTATACGATCGGAAACCTGAAGGTGAACGAGAAGCTGTTACAGAATCCGTCCCTGCTTCCACTCTCCCGTGTATCGGGTGAGGAGGCACAGACGATCGCAGATGAGTTGCTGGCACGGTGGAACGATAAGTTCGCAACGGTCAGTCCGAATTCTCTGGTGCAGTGCAATTACAAAGATTATTACAGCGGTATGATGGATGATCTGTCAGACCGTGGTTACACATACAAATCCATGATGGAAACCGGACAGCAGGCAGTGTCCGACGCCGAGAATACGAGACAGCAGCTGCTTGGCGTATCCTCTGATGAGGAGTTATCCAGCATGATCAAATTCCAGCATGCATATAATGCGTCCTCCCGATACATCAACACCGTATCCGAGATGATTGCTTATCTGATCGAGAAGCTGGGTGCATAAAAGAAACGATAATTCGCAATTGACAAAGAAGGAGTGGAAGCGATGCCATCTACATTTTTAGGACTCAATACAGGTCTTTCGGGACTGACATATTTCCAGACGGCGCTGAATACAACCGCGCACAATATATCCAATGCGGATACAAAAGGATATTCCAGACAGAACGTGCAGGCTTCCGCATCGGACGCCTTACGTCTGAACAAGACGTATGGTATGATGGGAACCGGTATTACCGCTTCAGCCGTAGAACGTCAGAGAAATGCATATTACGACACGAAATACTGGTCTGCAAATTCCAAGTACAGTCAGTACAATTCACAGCATGCCAATCTCGAACAGTTACAGACGTATATGAACGAAATGACTTCCGAGGCAGGCTATACAAAATGGATGGCAGAGATGTCCGATGCCATGCAGGATCTCTCGACAAAGCCAGCCGATTATACAACGCGAATCTCCTTTGCGCTTACGGCAGATTCTTTCACAGACATGGTGAATGAGCTTGCAAGCAATTTCCAATCGACGCAGAAGACGATCAACGATGAGGTTGAACTTGCAGTCAGCGAAGTGAACTCGCTTGCAAAGCAGATCTACGAGTTGACACAGGAGATTATCACAGTCGAATTAAAGGGTGGAAATGCAAACGACCTGCGTGATAAGCGGGGCGTATGTATCGACACATTATCCGAATATATCAATGTTGATGTGGACGAGCGAAGCATCATGTATGGTGTGGGAAATGATCAGGTCGAAGCAAATGCCAAGACTCTGACGATTCGTGTGAATGGTGAAATCCTGGTCGATGAGCTTGGTTACAACGAACTGACCGTGGTTCCTCGGGAGCAGAAGATGAATCAGAACGATCAGGATGGCCTGGTTGACATCTATTGGAAGAATGCAGATGGAACGGCTGGAGAATTCTTCAATACAGCGAATATAACAGGCAGAATCGCAGGTCTGTTCAATATCCGGGATGGTAACAATGGAGAGGTGTTTACCGGTACAACAACAGCGGTGTCAGATAATCCGCCGGAAGTGACTGTATCGCTTGCTGAGAGCGTTGCCATGAAGGATCTGAACATTCCAAGCGAGGGAACAATTACCCTGAACGGTAAAGATTATCTGTACGACGGCTGGACGGCCGAGTACGATGCAGATGGAAAACTGAACAACTTTACATTTAAAAATATGACAATGATCAATGAGAAGAATGCAGAAGTAACTGCCATCTTCCCGGCGGGCATTGATGGACGTCAGGCACAGATCGGCGTCAAAAATATGACCAAGGGTATTCCGTATTATCAGGCAAAGTTAAACGAGCTGGTGCGTGTATTCTCCAAGTACATGAACGACCTGACAAGCGCGGGTGCTGATGCGGATGGAAATCCAGGACTTGATGCATTTACTGCACAGGCGCCGGACGGACATGATTTCGTATTGAAAGGCAGTATGCAGGGAACTGGAACGATTTCTTCCGGCGACGACAGCTATTACCGGCTAAACGGGTTGAACTGGGAGTTAAATCAGCAGTGGAAGACCGATCCAAAGAAGATCGTTGTATCTTACAAGGAAGACATCGATCAAGGTAATGTAGAAGCAAGAGGTATCCTAGAGAAGATGATGGCGGGACTTACGGATGCCTCGATGTTCCAGCAGGGTAATATCTCGCATTTCCTGCAGGCAATCACAACAAACATGGCGGTTGATACGAAGAAGAATGAGGTATTTGCGGCAAATCAAGATGATATCCGATATACAATCGACAACCAGAGAGCTTCTATTTCCGGCGTCGATAAGAACGAGGAAGGCTCGAACCTGACGAAGTTCCAGGAGCTGTACCGGCTGGCATCCAAGGTGATATCTGTATTAAATGAGGTGTACGATAAGTTAATTAATGAGACTGGCGTGTAACATAGAAAAGTAAGGAATGAGTATAGCTGGTAATTGCGGAGGAGGCGTATTATGCGAATTACAAATCAGATAATCTCCAATAACTCTCTGCGGAATATGCAGAAAACCATGGCAAATGTGGATAACCGTACAACGCAGATGGAGACAGGAAAGAAAATTACAAAGGCATCCGAGGATCCGGTTGTTGCCGTGCGTGCGCTGAAGCTTCGCACGATGGTAACCCAGCTGGAGCAGTACAAGGACAAGAACATTGGCGATGCAGAATCGTGGTTGAAGATTACAACAACCTCTCTGGACAACATCACTTCACGACTCGAAGATATCCAGAGCTATTGTACACAGGGCTCGACGGATTCGTTCAATACCTCCAACCGAAGCGCGATCATTGATGTGTTAAAAGAGATGCAGGATATGATCAATAGTGAGGGAAATTCAACCTATGCAGGCCGTTATATCTTCTCAGGTTATAAAACGGATCGCTCCCTTGCATTTAATGAGACAGAAGATATCAAGAAATATTCATACAAGATTACACAGCATTTAAATGCGGATAATCTGGATATGAAAACGGTCGTATTAAACGGCGTGAACAATGAAGATGTAGATGGGATTCTGGCAGGCACAAGTACCTATGTAAAGCCGGACAAGGAACAGGTTTACCGCCTGAATCTGGCATATGAGGGCATTTCAAGTAAGGATAGTCAGGGCAATGCAGCACTTTCCCTGAAAGCACTGGATGCAAATGGTAACACAATCGATTTAAGCGGATTTAAGCAGACGATTAAGACTACTGCGGATGCAGACACCTATTATCAGGTTGGACCGGATGATATCAATATCATTGAGGAAACCGGCGAAATCATCTTTGGTGAAAACGTGTACAATACACTCAAACAGGCGGACGATATCGTAGTTGACTACGCAAAAAATAAGTTTGAGGCAGGTGACCTCCGCCCGGAGCACTATTTCGATTGTACGCAGTACACGGAGCAGTCGGATGGAAGTATTAAGACTGTGGACTACGATACATATGACCGGACGCAGGCGATTTATTATGAAGTGAATTTCAGCCAGAGTATTCAGGTTAATACGGAAGGCAAAAATATTATCAACGATGATATGAGCAACAACATCAATGATCTGATCTATACGCTGCAGGAGTTAGATGCAGCGGAAAAGACAGAGAAGAAGTTAAAGAGTATGCTGGAGGACAACCAGTATGCATCGAATGATGATGCGGTAAAGCAGATTAACGCCATGCTGGAAGATATCAACGTTGAAATCGCAATCAAGAAAGAGACGATGCAGAAGACATTTGCGAAGAATATCACGAACTTCCAGGGATATATGGATCAGGTATCTGCCATCCAGTCCGATGTCGGAAGCCGTATGACAAAGCTTGACATGATCAGGACTCGCGTGACAGAACAGTATAGCACATTCAAGGAATTGAAGTCTGAAAATGAGGATGTGAGCACGGAAGAGGCAGCATTGAACTTTAAGGAAGCGAATGTCGTATATGAGGCAGCGCTTGCAGCTACAAGCAATCTGGTCAGAGCATCGTTGATTGATTATTTGTAGAAAATAATTCCGTCATGCAAATAAGCAGCGAGACTGCTTGCAGGCGGAGCTGCTTATTTATATGACGGATAACAGACATAAGCATGTAGGGCGATAGCCCGGAATGCGCATGGCTGTTACGATTTCGAGAGTTCGAAGAACGGAGAAATCGTTATTATTGTATACATATGATGAGGAACGATTTCTAATTTTTGAGGAGGGATAAAGCATGGTAGCAGAAACAAGATTATTTGGTACAGTCGACATCGCGGAGGACAAGATCCTGGAGTTCCCGATGGGACTGATTGGTTTCGAGAATTTAAAGAAATTTGCAATTATTTATGACAGCGACCGCGAGCAGCGTTCGAAGATCAGCTGGTTGCAGTCCATGGAGGAGCCTGCATTGGCACTTCCGATCATCCATCCATCTGAACTGATTGATGATTACGGTCCGATCGTGGAGGACGAGCTGATGAAGAACATCGGTGATCCTGCAGATGCGGATATTCTGATGTTTGTCACACTGTCGATTTCTTCAGACTTAACGAAGATGACAGCGAACCTGAAGGCTCCGATCATCATCAACACAGAGGGCAGAAAAGCCATCCAGGTAATCGTGGAGAACGAAGATTACAAGGTGAAATTCAATGCTTACGAGGCAATCCAGAAGATGAAAGAAAAGGCAGGTGAGTAATATGTTAGCACTATCCAGAAAACAAGGCGAATCCATTGTGATAGGCAATAACATTGAGATCACTGTGCTCGAGGCGAAGGGCGATCAGGTAAAGATTGGTATCTCCGCACCGAAGAGCGTGCCTGTCTACCGCAAGGAAATCTACGTACAGATTCAGGAAGAAAACCGTGAAGCCGTGGCGAATCTCGACGTAGAAAGTTTGAAAAAACTCTTATAAAGTGGTAAAGTATGAGTGATTAGTTGACGATACAACTAGTAGGAAACTATAGGCGTATGCCGTTCATGGATGGAAGGCATACAAGGTTCACGCAAGGAGGCGTATAGATTATGGGAATGGATGGAATCGGAGGCGTAGGAGCCTTAAATGTAAGTTCACGCCGCGGACGCGGAACATGTTGCGCGCAAAGGCAATGTCGTTGCGTTCGTAGCGGATGTCAATGAGCTTGCGCATGAGCTCCTCCGGGTCGCGCTGCTGGCCGGTGCGCAGGGAGATGA
>OGWY01002287.1_pt1 | contig 13953 bp, 10 predicted proteins | sample 1576121 | NCBI WGS metagenome assembly OGWY01 (sample SAMEA3541543, study PRJEB24748) | human gut metagenome | biome: human gut; feature: human-associated habitat; material: faeces | place: China | collected 2012 | reverse complement strand
TCATCCACCTATGAGCAAGCTCATGTGGATTTAGACCTTTTGACCCTGGCATCATCGAATAGAGAAAAGTAAATAAAATCTGCTAAAAAATACATTGCTATATAGTAAAAATAATGGTAAAATCTAAGTAATGTTTCAGCAGATGGGAAAAGATGCACGTCATGCAGACATGGCGTGCATTTTTTGATGAAACTTCTTCTGATTCAGCAAATGTTAAAAAAGAGAGTAACAATAAGAGAGGAGAAAAGCAAAAAGTATGAAAAAGAGAAAACTTTGGAAAGCCATGTCTGCGGCATTGTCAGCTGTTCTGCTGGCAACTTCCGTGCCATCTGCAGCATTTGCGGCAGTACCGGCAAAAACAGCAGATGTGCAGACAAAAGCAGCTGATGAAAATGAGCTGAAGCTGTGGTATGACGAAAAAGCTCCGGACAGCTATGACGGATGGGAAAAATGGTCCCTTCCGCTTGGAAACAGCGGCATCGGTGCCAGCGTGTTCGGTGGCATTACCCAGGAGCGTATCCAGTTAAATGAAAAATCACTCTGGTCCGGCGGTCCGTCCGCTTCTAGAACGAACTACAATGGCGGAAATATCGAGACAACAAATGTAAACGGTGTACAGACCAAAATGAGTAAGGTAGTAAAGCAGATCCAGGAGGCATTTGCATCCGGCAACACCAGCACGGCAGAATCTCTCTGTGCAAAGCTGGTCGGCGTCAGTGATGATGCAGGTACGAATGGTTATGGTTATTACCTGAGCTATGGAAATATGTACCTGGATTTCAAAGGTATCACAGAAAGCTCTGTCAGCAACTACAAAAGAGCACTGGATCTTCACACAGCTGTTGCAAGCGTAGAGTATGATTACAATGGCACACACTATGTAAGAGAAAACTTCGTCAGCTATCCGGACAATGTGCTGGTGACAAAACTGACAGCAACCGGCGGAAGCGGCAAACTGAACTTCGATGTCAAGGTCAATCCGGACAACGAAAAGGGCGGCGGAAGCAACAACCCTGGAGCAAATTCTTATCAGAGAGACTGGAATACAAAAGTAAACGGCGGTGAGATCACGGTTGCCGGAACTCTGAAAGATAACCAGATGAAATTCAATTCCCAGACAAAAGTGATCGCAGACGGAACCACCACAGACGGAACCGATAAAGTAACGGTTGCAAATGCAACAAGCGTTACGATCATCACTTCCATTGCAACCGATTATAAAGATGAATATCCAAAATACCGTACCGGTGAAAGTGCAGAAGCACTGGATACCAGAGTCGGCGGGTATGTAGACAAGGCAGCAGCAAAAGATTACGATACACTGAAAGCGAATCATGTTAAAGATTATCAGAACATCTTCGAACGTGTAGATCTGGATCTTGGCCAGATTCCTTCTGACAAGACAACGGATGCACTGCTTTCAGCATACAAGGCAGGTACTGCAACGGAAGCAGAACGCCGCTATCTGGAAGTCATGCTGTTCCAGTATGGTCGTTATCTGACGATCGAATCTTCCCGTGAGACACCGGAAGATGATCCATACCGTGAGACACTTCCGTCCAACCTTCAGGGTATCTGGGTTGGTGCGAACAACTCCGCATGGCATGCTGACTACCACATGAACGTAAATCTTCAGATGAACTACTGGCCGACCTATGTCACCAATATGGCAGAATGTGCAGAGCCACTGATCAACTACATTGATGCACTGCGTGCACCTGGCCGTGTGACAGCGAAGATCTATGCAGGTGTTGAGAGCAAAGACGGCGAAGAGAACGGTTTCATGGCACATACACAGAACAACCCGTTTGGATGGACCTGTCCGGGATGGAATTTTGACTGGGGATGGTCACCGGCAGCGGTTCCGTGGATCCTGCAGAACTGCTGGGAATACTATGACTTTACCAGAAATGCCGATTATCTGAAAGAGAAAATCTATCCGATGATGAAAGAGGAAGCTACTCTGTATGATCAGATCCTGATCAAGGATGCAGACGGCAAACTGGTATCTTCCCCGAGTTATTCACCGGAGCATGGACCAAAGACAAGCGGTAATACATACGAGCAGACACTGGTATGGCAGCTTTATCAGGACACCATCGAAGCAGCAGGTATCGTTGGTGAGACAGATACAGCAAAAGTAACACAGTGGAAGAAAAATCAGAGCGATCTGAAAGGACCTATTGAAGTAGGTGACAGCGGTCAGATCAAAGAATGGTATACCGAGACAACCGTAAACAGCCTCGGACAGGGCTACAACCACAGACATCTTTCTCATATGCTGGGACTGTTCCCGGGCGACCTGATTTCTGTAGATACACCGGAATGGCTGGCAGCAGCAAGAGTTTCCATGGAAAACCGTGTAGATAAATCAACCGGCTGGGGCATGGGACAGCGAATCAATACCTGGGCAAGACTTGGCGATGGAAACCATGCGTACAAACTGATCACAGACCTGTTTGACGGCGGTATTCTTACCAACCTGTGGGATACGCACTCACCATACCAGATCGATGGTAACTTCGGAATGACTTCCGGTGTGGCTGAGATGCTGCTTCAGAGTAATATGGGTTACATCAATCTGCTTCCGGCACTTCCGGATGCATGGAGCGATGGTTCCGTAGAAGGTCTGGTAGCAAGAGGAAACTTCGAACTTTCCTATGATTGGGCAGACGGAAAACTGAACCAGGCACAGATCGTTTCCAACAAGGGCGGAGAATGCCAGGTACAGTATGATAATATTGCAAATGCTTCCATCACAGATTCCGATGGAAAAGTTGTAGAAGCAACAAAAGTAAACGGAAAAACAAACCGTGTTTCCTTTAATACAGAAGAAGGAAAAACTTATACGATCAAAGTTCCGGAATCTCCGAAGAATGTAAAAGCAAACTACTACGGAGAGAGCGGTACAAAAGTAAGCTGGGCTGCAGCAGAAGGTGCAACTTCTTACAATGTATACCGCAGCACAGACGGAACAACGTTTGAAAAGGTTGCCGAAAAGACAGAAAGAACTTCTTTTGTAGACAAAACAGCATTTACAGATGTTTCAGCAGTCAGCTATAAAGTAACAGCTGTTTACGGTGACAAAGAAAGCGGCGACTCCAAAGTGGCAGCAGTCAAAGACCTGACACAGTCAAGTGAGAAACTTGCACATGAAGGATGGAAGGCAACCGCAGGAAGTGAAGAAGGATCCGGAAATGATGGCCCTGCTTCCTGGGCGATTGACGGAAATACCGGTACAATCTGGCACTCAAGATGGTCCAGTGGCGGAACACATCCGGATATCGCAAATGATCAGAATAATGAATTTACGATTGACTTTGGTCAGAATGTAACGATCAACAAATTTGAGTATGTACCTCGTTCATCCGGAACTTCTGTAAATGGTATTATTACAAAATACAAACTGTTATACAGTACTACAGAATCCGGAAATGATTTCAAAGAACTGACAAGCGGTGAGTGGGACGCAGACAAGACGGTTAAGACGGCAACGTTTGCACCGACCGAAATGCGAAGAATCCAGATCCGTGCACTGGCAACACTGGATGATACCGCAACCAAGAATCAGCACGTGACAGCAGCAGAATTTAATGCATACAAATACGTTGCAAATACACCGGTCATGACGGATACGGATGCACTCTGGGATGCAGTTCTGGCTGCACAGAAAAAAGACTTAAGTGTATATACCGATGCCAGTGTACAGGCTTACCAGGCAGCAATCACAGCAGCAAAGGCAAAACTTGCCCTGGAAGATGATGCAGCCCAGGAGGATGTAAACAAAGCACTTGCTGAACTGAAAGATGCAGAGAACAAGCTGGAGGCAAAACCAGACAAAGGTAATCTGAATACGGCGGTGGATGCAGCTGCTAAAACAGACCTGAACGGTTATACAAAAGAGAGTGTAGATGCATTTAAGAAAGCACTGGATGAAGCACAGAAAGTGCTGAAAGATGAAAACGCAACAAAAGAGCAGATTGAAAATGCCCTGGCAAAACTGGATGCGGCAAAGAAAGCTCTGAAAAAAGATACTACACCAGATACGGAAAAACCGACACCGACACCGGAAACAAAAGTACCGGCTGTTGGAGCTACAACTACTGTAAAAGGTGTAAAATATGCAGTAACCAAGTCCGCAGCAAAGGGCGGAACTGCAGAGGCAGTCAAAGTGACCGGAAAAGGCAAGAAGATCACGATCGCAGCAACTGTGAAGATTGACGGTGTGACCTTTAAGGTAACTTCCATCAAAAAGAATGCAGCTAAGAAAAATAAGAATATGACAAGCGTTGTGATTGGTAAGAATGTAACTTCCATCGGAGCAAACAGCTTTGCAAACAGCAAAAAACTGGCAAATGTGACTTTCAAAGGAACAAAAGCAGTGAAAGTCGGAAGCAAGGCATTTAAAGGAACATCTGCGAAGATGAAAGTCGTTATACCGAAGAAAATGTCTAAAAAGACGCGGAATACTCTGAAGAGAAATCTGAAAAAAGCATCCGCCTTCGTTATGGCGGATAACCGTAAGCAGTCTCTGACCTGCTGCCAGAAGTCTTGCAAACGGAGTATTTGCCTTCATTGCCTTATTCAGACTCTTCTCGGTCTTAACCACATGAACCGGTTCACATTCTTTCTCATACGCACCCGTCGCAAGATTAAAGACCGTACCGCTGTAAGGTGCTCCTGCATCCAGATGCATTTCGTTTCTCAGACGATCTTTGAAAACCTGGCACACGCTGTCCTCTCCATGAATCACAAAAACCTTCTCCGGCTTCTTTTCAAAGCTTCCGATCCATTTAAGCAGCCCGTTATTGTCAGCGTGTCCGCTGATACCGGCAAGCCTTCGGATCTCCGCCTGTATCTCTATTTCCTCTCCAAACAGATTTACGGATTTTGCCCCTTCTAATATAATACGCCCCAGTGTTCCCTTTGCCTGATAACCGACAAAAAGAATCGTGCTTTCTTTTCTCCAGAGATTATGTTTCAGATGATGTCGGATTCTGCCTGCCTCACACATACCGCTCGCAGAAATAATAACTTTTGGTCTCTCATCGAAATTGATCATCCTGGAATCGTCACTTGTGATCGCTGTTTTCAGTCCTTCAAAACCGATCGGATTGATCCCCGCTTGAACAAGCTTTGTTGCCTCTTCATCGAAATCCTCATACATGTGCTTCATAAAAATGCGGGTCGCTTCAATCGCCAGCGGACTGTCCACGTAAACATCAAAATGATCATGGCCGTGGATCATCTTGTCTTCTTTTATTTTGCGGATGAAATACAGTAGTTCCTGTGTACGTCCGACTGCAAAAGATGGTATGACTACATTTCCTCCCCGATCAAACGTCTTCTGGATGATCCTTGCCAGCTCCGTCACATAATCTGGAAATTCACCATGGCTGCGGTCACCGTAAGTAGACTCCATCACAACATAATCCGCATCTTTGACATACTGCGGATCACGGATCAATGGCTGATTCAGATTGCCGATATCCCCGGAAAATACAATCTTTTTCTCCACATCGTTCTCTTTGATCCAGATCTCGATGGAAGAAGAGCCAAGCAGATGGCCTGCATCCACAAACCGAATGCAGATTCCATCTGCAAGGTTGATTTTTTTGTCATAATCGCATCCAACAAGACAGTTGATCGCTCCCTGTGCATCGTTGATATCATACAGTGGCACAACTTCTGCCCTGCCGGCACGCTGTCCTTTTCGGTTCTTCCATTCCGCCTCAAACATCTGTATGTGTGCACTGTCTCGCAGCATAATATCACACAGATCCGCAGTTGCTCTCGTCGCAAAAATCTGTCCCCGAAATCCCCTCTGGTACAAAAGCGGAAGTTTACCGGAATGGTCGATATGAGCATGCGTCAAAAGCACCATGTCAATATCACTTGCCGCAACCGGTATCTCCTGATTTTCAAATTCATCCGGTCCCTGCTCCATTCCGCAGTCAATCAAAATATGTTTTCCGCAGGCTTCCAGATAAGTACAGCTTCCAGTCACTTCATGCATGGCTCCCAAAAATGTAATCCTCATAAAAACACCTTCTCCCTGTTTTAATGATAATCTGTTCCGTTCTGTTTTCCTGTTTTTATTTTATCACATATCCTGATTTTTTAGTACTGTAATTTTTAATCCAGCTTTCGGGAAATAAAAAATCCCGATCCACAAACACCACATTTCTCTCCTGTCAGGTATACGCGATTGCGTCCCGACTCGGAAAGGATTTTTGTTATAAAATCTCCTGTGTCTGCACATCCGGATGGTAAAATATAATAGTGATTTAATTCCGTACGTGATTCCCCAATCCACGTACTCAGTTCCCCATCTGCCTGTTTCATATTTCCTGTTATGGAAATGTAGCGAATCTGATCTCTCACCTCTGAGAAATCCCTTTTTATTGCTTCTGAATACTTTTTAAGTGATATATTACCAAGAAGCATCGCACCTGCTGTATATCCTTTTCCTGTGTTCTGGTTATGGCCTTTGCACACATCAAAATCATTATACAGCCCACATCTGGCACAACACACAAGATTTTCCATATCAATTTGAGGACTGCCGCATTTGGCTTTATCAAAAATTCTGACACTCATCAGACAGTCCATTGTTTTCCAGTCTATTCCTTTATCTCCGGTAAACATTACAAGGAAACAACCCTCATCTGTTCCATAACAATGTATCTTAAACTGCCAGAAGTCTTTTTCATCATATAAAGAGCTGCCCGGCTTCATCTCCACCACACGTTTTACACCGGCACTTTGCAGTTCTTTTGCCACCTTTTCATGGTTTCCAGGAAGAATCACCTGCTCCACACGATTCTTTTTCACAAATTCCATAAGCTGATGGATGGTTGCCTCGCTTCCATCTCCCACAGCCACAAGCCTTACCTCATCCTTACATCCGGCAAAAGCTTTCTCTGCCTTAAATTCCAGAGACTCCTCATTTTCTCCTGCACAGATATAACAGGCTACCCAGCTGTTCTTTGTCTCTGAATCTGCAACTCCTGTGGAATACATAACTCCCTGTGAAATATTCTGGAACATATTTTTAAAATATTTCGTTTGCATACGCTCTCTCCCCTTGCCTTGCAATCAAAAGCATGATGCAACCATACTTCCTTTGCAGAACAAGCCCGGCACAACTGCAAAGGAGGGAAGCCCCACGCATGGTATGCACAGTTTTTGTTTTTGCATATTTGTAATTCTTTCGTTTTTGTTTTTTGTAGTTTCTGTTTTAAATCACTCGCCATATCTTTGGCGAAAACCGTTCTGCCATGAAAGGTAATGTAATGGACATTCACGCATCCCGGGGCGGCTTGTTTTTTCAGAGTTTTGTTCATACCTGAACAATTTTTTCACGCTCTAATATATTTTTGCTTAAACTCACACATAACCATTCCGTGCTTTTCACAGTTTCAGCAGTAGGATGATGCTTCGACCTGCACCGAATCGTTACACTCACACATCATAAATACATTTACTCTCTTCGCAATGAAAAATAAAATTCACGTAACTGTTCACGCCATTCACACGTCAGCCTGTACGTTGATTCACTGTAGATGGAGACATTCACAATCGCGATAGGAATATTAAAATTTATGTCATTGTCATTTACATACGATGTGAATTTATACGTTTTACAATGAATCTCAGTACAGCTCATGCTTCAAAGCAGGCTAGCCAATGTACAGGCTGTGGCTTGATGCCGAACCAACTTCACGTTTCCCATTTTTGGTAGCACTGTGAACGGAAACCACCCTGTAATAATAACCCGACTTCACCGTAATTGTATCACTTACCGTAACACTTCCCACATTTTTACCCGTTTTACTCCTAGTCGTTACATATGCCCAAGTATTACCTTCTAATCTCTGTAAATTCACATCTGCTGTAACTGTATCACATTTTTCATAACAATCCGTTGTTGCAGTTACATAAACAGATTTAGAACTCTGTTTTGAAATTCCAGCATGCCCTGTCGCATAGTAAGTGCCAAGTGGTGCTACCTCTGACTCTGGATTATCAAATTTCCATTCAAACAGTTCCGTTGTCTCCGCACTGTCATTATGAGTAAGTAAAGAACCATCAACCACCAGACCATCCGTCGGTTCTGCCGCATGAATATTAAGCGGCACAGTCAGCATACAAGCACAGGCAGTCACTGCCAACATTGCTTTGAGAGCTTTCTTCATCTTCATGTTTTTCTCCTCCTTCATCTCTGTTTTTACATTACACTATAATAAACGTTTCAGAAGGAAAAAAGTGACGCCTAAAATATCATTTTTTTAATTATTTCATCAAATTCTTCTTTTTCCATTTCTCCAATCAGTAAATAATATACATCATCATAATAAAAATCTGCCTTATACAGACTCCGACCATTTTCTTCTTCCATCTGCTCTACTTTCACACCTTTTTCTAAATACTCCACATTGAGCAAATGCTGAGCAATAACCTTTCCATCAATTTCCATTACTTCTCGTGTATCAACGGCCTTTTTATTCATATAAATATAATAACATTTTTGATCTTTCGTTAAATACTGCATCTTTGCTCTTTGAATTTTATCATCAATTGCGTAACTTTCATAAGTCATTCCTTCAGGCTTATATATAAGCTTTGGTACATTAATTCCCAGTTCTTCATTTATCTGCTTTCGATCTCTTTCTTCGTTTGCATCGAAAATCTCTTCATCTGTTTTCTCAAGAAATACCTTCTGCCCTTCGCTTCCTACTTTCCCAAAGATATTCATAATATGCTCTCTGCTCGCATCCGCTCCTAATCCAGCCGCAAAAACTCCTCCGACCAGCACAATGATTGCTGCCCGCTGCATAATTTTTTTTCTGTTTTTCTTCCATTTTTCTTCAATCTTTGCCAGTTTCCGTCCTCTTCTCAGTGCAATCTGATCTTCCTGCGGCAACAGATCGTAAAGTTCTTTTTTACATTCCTGTCTATAGGCGTTATCATCCCATTTGCCTTCTTCTCTGAGCTGTCCGACAATTTTATTTAACAGATCCGGGGCATCACCTACATAATCCAGTTTTTTATCATTTTCAAGCTCGCCTGCAATTTTCTTTCCCTCTTTTGCAAAATTGCTTCGCATCGTTGAATAAAGTTTTGAATCAAATTCAGCTTCCTTCAGCTTCTCCCGGTCCTGACGTGAATGAATATTCCTGATTTTCCCCTCATTCTTTTTCATAAATCCTCTAGTCCCTTCTTGACTTTTTTTAATAACAGTATAAGATGATACCAGAGTCAAAATCCTGAAACCACAAAGTGCCTGCACAAGTGTGGTTTTACAGTATTTTTTGACAATCACATCATAATATTTAAACTTAGTATGTTCCCTTTAAAACAGCCCCTTCTGTCTGCTTTAAAGGCAAAATACCAAAACAGGGAGGATAAACATGAAACGTATCGTCTTAACTGGCGGTGGTACCGCCGGTCATGTAACACCTAACATTGCTCTGCTCCCAAAACTGCGGGAACTTGGTTATGATATTCACTATATCGGCTCCTATGAAGGAATCGAAAAAAAGCTGATTGAAGATGTAAACGTACCTTACTATGGAATTGCTTCCGGAAAGCTGAGACGCTATTTTGATCCAAAAAACTTCTCTGATCCGTTCCGTGTATTAAAAGGCTATGGTGAGGCACGTAAAATCCTGAAAAAGCTGAAACCGGATGTTGTTTTTTCCAAGGGCGGTTTTGTAGCTGTTCCTGTTGTTCTTGCTGCCAAACATCTCCATATCCCGGTTATTATCCATGAATCCGATATGACACCGGGACTTGCAAACAAGATTTCTCTTTCTGCTGCAACAAAAGTATGCTGCAACTTCCCTGAAACCATGGGTTACATTCCGGAAGGAAAAGCAGTCCTGACCGGATCACCGATTCGTGAAGAGCTTCTGCATGGCAATAAACTTGCCGCACTGAATCTCTGCGGATTTGCCGCAAACAAACCGGTTATCCTCGTTATCGGCGGAAGCCAGGGATCTGTTGCCGTCAATGATGCCGTCCGCGGTATTCTGCCTGAACTTTTGAAAAAATATCAGGTCATCCATCTTTGCGGTAAAGGAAAATTAGATTCGACAAAAACAGATATGGAAGGTTATATTCAGTTCGAATACGTCAAAAAAGAACTTGCTGATCTGTTTGCCCTTGCCGATGTCTGCATCTCCAGAGCAGGTGCAAACGCTATTTGTGAGTTGCTGGCACTCAGAAAACCAAATCTGCTAATTCCGCTTTCCGCAAATGCCAGCCGCGGCGACCAGATCCTCAACGCAGAATCCTTTGAAAATCAGGGATTCAGTGAAGTTCTTACCGAAGAAAATCTGGCACCAACTATTATACTGCCAATCATAGATAAACTATACGAAAAACGTGCTGACTATGTAGCTGCTATGGAAAAAAGCGGTCAGAGCGATGCTATTTCAAAAATCACCTCTCTGATTGAAGAAGTTACTTCCGGAAAAAATTAAAGTTCCTGATATTCTTCTCCATATTTCTTTCGAATATATCTTCTGGCTCTGTAGAGTCTTGCACGAAGCACCTGTACTTCAATGTTTAGGTGCTTCGCTGCTTCTTCATAACTCATCTGCAAAATACAGATGTCCATGATCACATAATACCATTCTTTTTTCTTGTCATATAACTCTTCAAGAATACGTTCCGTCAGCATACTGTGAGATAATCTGGTTACGACACGCTCTGTATTATCCTCATGGATCACCATGAAATCTTTGATTCCATTGATGCTGTATGTATCTTTGCGGACTTGCATCTTTCTCAGATAATCATAGACCATATTTCTTGTTGTCAGCAAAAGCCATGGCTGAATCAACTCTTCTGAGATGTTGTTCATCTGCTCAAAATATTGTAAGAATACCTGTTGACAAATCTCCTCTGCCAGCATATCGTTACCAGATCTGCTGATCACCATTTTTCGCACAAGCCTGTTATATTTATTAAAGACTTCGGTGAATTTCTTTTCGTTCATCCTACTCTTCTCCCTGCCGATATTTCGACATCCCCTGTTACTTCCATTTCTGCAGAATCTCTTCTCTTTCCTCATCTGTGAGAGTTCCTGGTTTCCAAGTTACGCCTGCATGATCTCCTTCATATCTCGGGATCAGATGAATATGAAAATGGAATACCGTCTGACCTGCCGCAACACCGTTATTCTGCACAATGTTTACGCCGTCACATCCAAAAACATCTTTCATTTTTTTTGCAATCTTTTTGGCAAGAATAAATGCCTTGGCATCCATATCTTCCGGTATTTCAAAAAGATTGGCGAAATGATTCTTCGGCAGAATCAAAGCGTGTCCTTTCGTCGCCGGTCCCAAATCCAGAATCACACGAAAATCTTCATCTTCATAAACCGTTGAGGATGGAATCTCTCCGCCAGCGATCTTACAAAAAATACATTCTTTGTCTGTCATGTCGGTCTCTCCTTCTCTCTATGCTTCTCCATTCACTGGAAAAGCGGTATTTTCTTTTGTCACTTGGCTTGAAACTTCCATGTCAAGTGCCTTTATTATAGCATATCCCCATGGCTTGTTCTATGTAAATTTGCAGAAACGCGAAATTGATGTACTTGCAAAATAATTCACATCAATTTCGTGTTTTTGGTTATTATTTCATATTTTCAGACAATTTATCGGTGTTCCCAAAATTTATATCCGACATCCGCCAAATAAATGGAATCCCCATTCCCCAAACTGACTGTTTCATTTGCCTGAAGCGGATAGCCATTGACCGATGTTCCATTGGTTGAATTAAGATCTGTCAGAATGTATACGCCCTCCTTCTGATCGATCCGCGCATGAAGACGGCTGACGGTCGGACGGTCAATACATGCGTCCGACAGCCCCGGATGTTTTCCAAGTGTAAATGGAATATAGGAAATCTGAATCACTGTTCCTCCGGCTTCCACCGGCTCTAAGCGCACCGTTCCTTCCCCATTCTTTGAGGCAGACAGAAGCGTAGTCCCCGCTTCTCTCGCTCGCTCTATCTGTGCTTCTTCTTCTCTTCGAAGTTCCTGCCGATAAGCTTCTTCACTCTCCGGATAGACCTGCCAGCGGTTTTCAGGCGTTGTCTGCTGCCAGTCTGGATATGATAGATCCACTTCCGTGCTTTCCTCTCTATCCTCTCCCTGACCTCGATTTTTCTTCCTGCCACCATATACCTGCCATTTTCTGCGGGCTGCCAACGTCTCCCTCAAAAACACGATTCCCCCGATGCCGCCGCTGATTGCATACAGCCATACATCCATTTCTCCCGTCACGTACCAATACACAATGCCAGCTGCCACCGCGCTTCCAAGTACCTTTATCCACCTGTTCTGCCATTGTCCCTTTTGTTTTCCACCTGCCCTTTCAGACTTTTCCCCCACTTCATCTGAGTTCTCTACCGGCTCCAGGTTCTTTTTCACCGTTTTCTCCTGATACAACGCTTCCTGCCTATATTTCCAATCCTTCCTGGCTGGCGTTTGAGTGTCAAAAGCCATTTTCCCAGATCCAGATTCCAACGTATCCCTCCGATTTTGCTCCGCTTCAATCCACTCCTGCCGATCCGCCCACACTCCTGCCGTCTCAGGATCCCCCTCATCCTCGTTTCGTTTTTCTGCCGAAAAGATCCGATCTTCCCCCGAAAGCTGGCGCAGCAGATCTGCCGTTCCGTAATTCTCCCGCAGACTAATCTGGTACAGATTATAAGCTAATACAACAGCCTCCCGATCCTGATGATCCGCACGTTCCAGAAGATACCCCAGCAGTTTTGAGAGCGCCTGCGGCGCCTCTTCCCGATGCCCCGGAACCAGACATAATTCCACAGTAAAATGATCGGGTTCCAGATACAGGTATTCCGGATCCAGCAAAAGCTGTTCCTCTTTTAACAGGTACTCTTCCACCCGCTTCAGAACCGCCAGCACACCAAGCAGAATCGACCGGAGTTCTTGTCCCGACAAGGTCCGTTTTTCCAACACCCGTCTAAGCGGCTGTCTCGACGTTATCTCATAATAATATTCTCTCGCCTCCTCCGTCTGGCGGACCCGGAACTTCAAAAGCCCTTCGATGGCATTCGCCGACAGCATCTGTACCGCATAGCCCGTTTCTTTCTCCGGCGCTTCGATTATCATATAATTATGATTCATTTCCCGGCTATACCGAATCTCCATCCCGTATCCTCCATCACTCTGCATTTTCCAACACTGTCAGCAAACGGATCGCCCGCTCCGGCTCCTGTCCGCGCAGGGATATCTCCGTCTCTGTACTGCTCTTTACCCTTCCGTCCAAGTCTCCCCCATCTTCCCGGATCGTCAAAACTGCATCCCCGCACCGGAAGAATCCACGCAGGCGCTGTCCAGCTCTGCTGCCTATCTCCCCCACAGTCATTCCATCTCCCCGCAACGTTTTTTCCTCCCGATACAGGCACCGTTCCATCGCCTCCTGCAGGACAAAACGCCCCGTAATCCTGCCATGCACCTCAAACACCCCATTTAACAGTGCCGCGATAAAAAAGAATGCAACCGCCATCACAAACGAGGCTTCCACCGTATAACTGGCAGAAACCTCCCGCTTCATCCAAGAGATGCTATCAGCATCCAAATCCACACCGGAAGCACACACGGCAGAAATGGCAACTTCTTTTTCCGCATTTTCTCCCATAGACCATTCCCCTTTCCGCCAAGCAGTGCCGTAAGCATCCAGACACCTCCTGCCAGACTGCTCACAAATACAGCTCCCATCAAAAGTTCAAGCGTCCGCCATCCCCCCAGATAGCACCCAGTGATCAGAAAAAAGCAGCCATCTCCCAGTCCGACCGCACCTTTCGTCTGCCGCTCCATCCAGAACAAAAAAATCCCCGGCAGCATTCCCAAAAGCCATACCGTTATCTGCAACGCACTTTTTTTCCAATCCCATCCATCTTTTATAACCGACAGTA
>OGWY01002282.1_pt1 | contig 13979 bp, 8 predicted proteins | sample 1576121 | NCBI WGS metagenome assembly OGWY01 (sample SAMEA3541543, study PRJEB24748) | human gut metagenome | biome: human gut; feature: human-associated habitat; material: faeces | place: China | collected 2012 | reverse complement strand
ATTTCCGGCGGTTTTTAATCTCCGGACGTGCGGAAAGCTGCAATGCATAGACGTGAAGCTCGTTATATGTTGGGTAAAGGAATTGATTCAAATAGTGAAATAGCTAATATCAGTGCCCGCAACGCATTGGAACAAGTTCGTACGAGAGCTTTCGGTGCCGGTTCTGAAGAAGTGAATAAATATGATGCTGATTTCTTTGAGGCTATTGTTAACGAACGTGCCTGGGAACTGGGTGGTGAAGGTATCCGTAAATTGGATTTAGTCCGTTGGGGATTACTAGATTCTAAAATAGAGGATATGAAAAAGGCGATGCTTTATTTGCTGGACGGTACTCATACCATACAAATCTTCGATAAAACGTATGAACCAACTGATTTCCCGGTGAAAGTGTACTATAGATATGATAAGGAAGGTGAATTCATAGATTTGTCTTCAGCCAATTTCTATCGTAACCTGGCCGATAATCCCGATACGGAAGTTTATTCAGAAGCGAATTGGTTCCCCCGTTCTTATTGGAATTTGGCCGAAGGTAAAGAAAGTTCTTTAGTTGATAATTCAGTAAAGATATTGTCTTGTGCCACTGGTTTGCGTAAATCTTATGATTATACGGAATTGCTGGGTACTTTGAAGTATGGCGAGTTGATTCAGGCTAAGTTGAATCTGATAGATATAGGTAATGAGATCTGTAATTATCGTCATTTCCATTCTATCTATTATGATGATATCTATAAGTCAAAAGGGTATTTGAAGAACTCTTATGGATATGATAAGCAAAAATAAAAAGTTAACTTATTAAAGAATGAATATATGAAACTTAGAAATATATATTATATCTTATTGGGAGTTCTGGCATTTTCTGCCGTTGCTTGCCAGGAGGATGCCAATGACTGGGGGATAGAACCAGGGCATGACCGGTTATTCCGTACTACTGAATTTAAAGTGGCTGATAATACATCTCCTACTTCTATAATGTTAAGTTACAGAGGTATAACGGATGCTTCAAAGTATATCTTTGAATTTAGTAAAGGAGATAGTCTGGAATTTACAAATATTGTGAAGACTGTGGAAATTCTGGCAGACACCTTGACACCGTATCGTCAGGAAACTACTGCGGTTAAAACGGAATATCGTACATTGTTCACAGACTTGGATGGAACCAGCCGTTATTCGGTACGTGTAAAAGCGGTAGATGGAAAAACAGGTAAAGAGTCCGGTTATGTGGGACTTTTCTTTGAAACTCCGGATGAACAGATATTTACGGAGGTTGTTCCTTCTACTTCCGGTGCTGTCTTGAAGTGGAAAGCCGATAAGACCGCTACTCATATTCGCCATGCCGAATTGAAGTTTACGGTGGAAGGAGAAGGGGAAGAACAGACTGTTTTGATTGATACAGTATGGGTAGAACCCGCTCACGAATTAACTGCAACTGAAAAACAGGCAGGAACTTATTCCATTAAAGACTTGAAGGCAGGAACTAATTATCTGGCATATATCCTGAATGGCGATGTGCTTAGAGGTAAATATAGATTTTTGACACTGGGCTCTTCTGTAGGAGAAACAATAGACGTACAATCAGGAGATGATATTAATGCTTTGTTAGCTTCTGCCCCGGTAGGACCGGTAACTCTGGCTTTCAAAGGTGGAGAAAGCTATACGTTTGGTGAGATCACTGTGCCGACAAATGTGAAGGCTCTTTATTTGGCAGGTAATGTGATTAACGGTCAGCTGCCTCAATTGACGGCTACCAAAATGACATTTACTGCTCCGCTGGGAACTGTGAAATGGCAGAATATCGATTTGATAAGTGACGGACAATCTCAATTCTTCATTGAAATAGGTAATACGAATTGCTTCAGTACTATAGCCTTTGAGGGATGTCATATCAGTGAAATTCCACGTAGCCTTGTGCGTTTGAACAATGGTGATGTAGAAATAAGTGGTATTACAATCAGTAATTGTATTGTGAAGAATGTAGCATTGAGCGGCTATGGTCTGTTCAATTTCGGTAAAGCTAAATCCCTGAAGAAACTCGTTATTGAAAACTCTACGCTTTGTGAGATTGGTGATCAGTTGATGGATGTTCGTTTTGTTATTGATGAAATAAAAATGAATAAATGTATCTTCTGTAATTATACAATTGGTATGCCGAAGGTATTCCGTTTGGATAAGCAACCGAAGTCTATTGCTGTGACAAGTACTGTCTTTACCGGAACGAATGGTGGCAGCAAGATTAATTCCGGAAATGGAGATTATTCTGGCTACCTGGATTTCTCCGGTTGCTATTTGACCTCTGACTTCCAAGTGGACTCTAGACCGTTCACGAATGCCAAGTCTTTGTCTATGACATCTCTGGAATTGTTCGTAGATCCGATGAATGGGGATTTCCATTACAAACCGGAATTGAAATTTGAGGGTGAAGGCAAAGCCGGTGACCCGAGATGGTGGATACAATAGGTAAGATTCCATATAGGAAAGATTGTTAATGATGGAGGGAGGTTGTTCATATGAACAACCTCCTTTTGTGTTTAATCTGCTCTGAGAAACTTTTCGAATTTTGAGATAGTGCACTTATAGTACCTGAATTTCCCCCATAATACCTAATTTTCCCGGGTATATTTGCATAAAATGATTAACAATAACTCTATAAAAGTAACAGACTATGAAACGATGGATTTTGATTGGTATGGTTGTAGCTTCCGGTATGACTATACAGGCACAAAACAAATTGCCCGAAAAGTTTCCTTACCAGGATACAAGTTTAACTGCAGAAGAACGGGCGGATGATTTGCTCAAAAGATTGACTTTGGAGGAAAAGGCTTCATTGATGATGAACGGTTCTCCGGCTATTCCCCGATTATCGATCAAAGCGTATGGTTGGTGGAATGAAGCACTTCACGGTCTCGCGCGTACAGGATTGGCTACAGTGTTTCCACAGGCTATCGGTATGGGAGCATCATTTGATGATAGTTTGTTGTATGAAGTCTTTACGGCAGTATCTGATGAAGCAAGAGCAAAGAGCCGGAGATTGGATAGTAAAGGAAATCTTACACGTTATCAGGCACTTACAGTGTGGACTCCTAATGTGAATATTTTCCGTGATCCGCGTTGGGGGCGTGGACAGGAGACGTATGGAGAAGATCCCTATTTGACCAGCCGTTTGGGAGTTGCAGTAGTCAATGGTTTGCAGGGACCCGATACAGCACGATACAATAAACTTCACGCTTGTGCAAAACATTATGCTGTACACTCGGGACCGGAGTGGAATCGGCATAGTTTTAATGCTGAGAATATTTCTCCACGAGATTTATGGGAAACTTATCTTCCCGCCTTTAAAACCTTAGTTCAGGAAGCTAAAGTGAAAGAAGTGATGTGTGCTTATAACCGTTTTGAAGGTGAACCATGTTGTGGAAGTAATCGTTTGCTGACTCAGATTTTGCGTGATGAATGGGGCTTCGACGGAGTCGTTGTTTCAGATTGTGGGGCAGTATCGGATTTCTGGCAAAAAAGAAAGCATGAGACGCATCCTGATGCTGCCAGTGCTTCGGCAGATGCTGTTTTAAATGGCACGGATGTTGAGTGTGGAAATAGCTATAAATCCTTACCGGATGCAGTAAAGGCTGGACTTATTACTGAAAATCAGATAGATATTTCAGTAAAACGTTTGTTGAAAGCTCGTTTTGAGTTGGGAGAAATGGATGAGAATGTCTGGACAGGGATTTCTTCGGATGTTGTGGACTCACCCAAACATCGTCAGTTGGCATTGCAGATGGCGCGTGAAACCATGACATTGTTGCAAAATAATAATAATATACTTCCATTGAGTAAACAGGCAAAAATAGCATTAATAGGTCCTAATGCAAATGATTCGGTTATGCAATGGGGAAATTATAATGGGCTACCTTCGCATACCATTACTTTGCTTGAAGGTATGCAGCGTTATCTGCCAACTTCTAATCTTATTTATGAGCCGGTTTGCGGACATACGGATAGTACTTTGTTCATTAGCTTATTCAACAAATGTTCTACTTCGGAAGGAAACGGTTTTCATTCAACATATTGGAATAATAATACCTTTACAGGGGAGGCTGTTACGGAAGTTCAGCAATCCACCCCATTCTTATTTAATACTAATGGGGCTGCTCCTTTTGCACCGGGAGTTATTTTAAGAGGATTTTCTGCTGAATATCGTTCTGTATTTCATCCGGAAAAAACAGAAGACGTTGTTTTTCGTATTCAGATGCGAGGCGCCTATGAACTTTATATTAATGGTAAACTGGTTAAGGAAGACGAAGGAGCCGTGAAGCAAATGACTTCCATTTATACGTTGAAGGCAGAATCGGGAAAGTCTTATGATATTTTATTAAAGTATCGTCATTTTGACAAAACGGCAAATCTTAGCTTTGATATGGGAGTAAATGCTCAGATAGATGTGAAAGGATTGTTGGAGCGTATCAAAGATGTAGATGTAGTTATCTTTGCGGGTGGTATCTCTCCGGCACTGGAAGGAGAAGAAATGCCTGTTGATGCAGCTGGTTTCAGGGGAGGAGATCGCACCGAAATCGAGTTGCCGGCTGTACAGCGACGTGTTGTTGAGGCTTTGAAAACTGCAGGAAAACGGATTGTGTTTGTTAATTTCTCCGGTGCAGCTATAGCTTTGGAGCCGGAAAGTCTGAATTGTGAGGCTATCCTGCAAGCATGGTATCCTGGGCAAGCTGGTGGCCAAGCTGTTGCCGAAGTTTTGTTCGGCGATTACAATCCGGCTGGAAAATTACCATTGACATTCTATCGTAACCTGGCTCAAATTCCGGATTTTGAGGATTATAATATGACCGGAAGAACCTACAGGTACATGAAAGAGACTCCTTTGTTCCCATTTGGTCATGGACTTAGTTATACTACATTCAAATATGGAAAGTTAAAAATGAATGATGATAAAATTGCTGCCGGTCAAAATCTGAACCTGGTGATTCCTGTAACTAATACAGGGAGTCGGGATGGAGATGAAGTGGTACAGGTCTATCTCAAAAAAATGGATGATACAGAGGGACCGGTTAAAACGTTGCGTGCTTTTAAGCGTGTGCGTATTCCGGCAGGAAAGACGGTTGAGGTTAAATTTTCTTTGGATGATACCCAGTTGGAATGGTGGGATGAACAGAGCAATACAATGAGAGTTTGCCCGGGAAATTATACTGTTATGATAGGAGGTACTTCCTGTGAGAAGAGTTTATTATCACGGGCATTTACCATTCGGTAAAATTATGAGGAGATGATAGCTGAAATAATCAACTATCATCTCTTTTATTTTCTTTGTATTCCGAAGGCGTCATTCCCATTTGTCTTTTGAAACACTTTCCGAAATATTTAGGATCGTTGAAGCCTGTCATATAAGCCACTTGTGAAAAGTTATATTCTCCGCTGTCTATTAATTGTACGGCACGTTTAATCCTAATTTCGCGTATGAAGTCCACGGGAGACAGACCGATGATGGATTTTAGTTTCTGATAGAAGACAGAACGTCCTAAATTCAGTAACTGGGCAAATTCGTCGACTGTAAGTTCCGAGTTTTCCATTTGCTCTTCCATTACTTGCATCACTTGCTGCATGAACTGCTCATCGTATGAAATGATCTGAGGTTGCGAGGGAGTCAGTTTCTCTTCCAGAGTGGTTTCCTGGGTATTGTTTAATTTTTCCGACCATGCTTTCCAGTAGATTTCCTGCAATTCTTTACGCTGGTGAAGCAAAGACTTGATACGAATTTTTAGATACGTTGCACTGAAGGGCTTGGTGATATAATCGTCTATCCCTTGTTCCAGTCCTGATATGCGATCATCCAGCGATGATTTGGCAGAAAGCAGAATGATAGGTATGTGACATATTTCTCTGTTCTCCTTAATATTCTTTACCATATCAAGGCCATCCATAGCAGGCATCATAATGTCACTGATAATCAGATCGGGAATATATTCCCGGGCTTGGTCCAATCCTTCTTGTCCATTGGTGGCGGTGAGTACCCGATAACTTTCTGACAAGATATCTGATAAGAAATTTCTTAGCTCTACGTTATCTTCGACAATTAAGATGGATACAGGGTCTTCTTCATTCGATATCTGATTTGGTTCTTTGGCTGTCTCTGAAGGAGTAATGTCGGCCATTGAAGCTATTTCAACCATGGGTCTTATTTCATTTTTCTTTTCAGCGGGGACTGAATTTCCGTCATTCAATATAAACTCTGTATTTTCTCTTCCCTCATAAACTTTTTGATTCATTGGTAATATAACGGTAAACTCGCTGCCTACACCGGGTTGACTTTTTACTTCAATGTTGCCACAATGTAGTTCTATCAGTTCTTTGACAAGTGATAGTCCTATGCCTGACGAGGGCTGCAATATGTTGAATTTTACCAATGTTTCAAAGCGTTGGAAAAGTGTTTGCTGTTTTTGAAGATCGATACCAATGCCTTCGTCTTTTATGGAAACAATTAATCTGCTACTTTCCACATTGGCAATGACGGTAATAGACTTATTGGCCGGAGTGTATTTGAATGCATTGGATAGCAAATTAAAAATGATTTTTTCAAACTTATCCTGATCGATCCAGGTTTCTATAGCTTCCTGGTTTGTTTCCAATTGGTAATTGATATTCTTTTCTTCAGCAATAAGGCGGAAGTTATCCATTACTTTTTGTAATAGGCTGAGGACATCTGTCTTTTCCAGCAGCACTTTCATTTTTTTATTCTCTATTTTCCGGAAATCCAATATCTGGTTTACTAAGTGCAACATACGCTCCGTATTCTTGTGCACCAGGGTTAAATGTTTACGGGCATTGGTTGTGAGAGTTTCGTGTTCCAGAATTTCGCTAACCGGACTGGCTATGAGTGTTAACGGAGTACGTAATTCATGCGAAATATCGGTGAAAAAGCGCAATTTTATATTTGCCAGTTGTTGTTCAATATTTATCTGATGACGTAACCGGTATATGTAGAGAATGATATAGACGATAGTTGCTGTGGATAACACGAATAATACGACATACAGAATCCATGCCCAGTATGTCTCCCAAAAGGTTGGAAGTACAGTTATAGGCAGGATACGTGCTTTTTCCATCCATACTCCGTCGCTGTTGGTGGATTTGATTTGCAGTTTATATTTGCCATTCGGCAAGTTGATGTAGCTGGCAGAACGGTTCTTGTCCCCGTCGTGCCACTCTTCTTCCAGTCCTTTCAGTCGGTATGCGTAACGGATTTCTTTGGAATCGACATAATCGAGTGCTGCAAACTGGAAAGTAACATTACGCTGAGAGGGGGTGAGGCGTAATTCTTCCAGATCGTCAATGGCGATGACAGAAGATTGTCCCTGCACTTTCAAACCGGTAAAGACAATGGGAGGGACATAGGAACTTTTCTGCATCTCTTTGGAAGAAATCTCAATGAATCCCTTGTCTGTACCGAATACGATTTGATTTCGAGCGTTGATCACCGGTGCCGCTTCTGAGAAGCTAAATTCCTGGTGCAGAGAGTTAAGCCCGTAATTCTCGAAAGTCTTTCTTTGAGCGTCGAATTTAGAAATGGCATTTTCCGAAAGAATCCATAAGTTGCCTTGTTGGTCTTCCTGCATGGCTTGTACCAAGTCCGAAGCCAGTCCGTCATCCGTTGTATATGTCTTGAACTCAATCTTGTTGCTGAGCAGGTTCTTGGATACGATTTGGCTGATGCCTCCCGTAAAGCTGGCTATATAGGTTCGTTTTTGCTTGTCGGTGTATGTATGCATCACATCATTTCCGCTCAGGCTGGTACTTATTCCTGACTCGCAACAATTACGATAAAACTTGATTTCTTCCGGTCTCTCAAATTGATTGGAGAAAGTCAGTAATCCGTTGGTGGTTCCTATTAACAGCACACCGCCCGGCGCTTCGGATATGTGGCGGACTTTCGAAGCGTAGCCGGTCGGGTAATTCTTCAACTCATTATCGCTGTGTATAAATTCTGTCTTACCGTCCTTATTGTAGGTTAGCAAATTGATTCCTCCGCCATAGCAGCCTATCCAGATACGTTTATGGCTATCTTGAAAAATGGAATATACACTGTTGCCACTCAAGCTGTATGGCATATTCGGTTGATGAGTGAATTGTTGTACGGAATAGGAATCCGGCGACTTTTTCTTTAACAGATAAATGCCGTTTTCCTTTGTTCCTATCCAGATATTGCCTTCATGGTCTTCAAGAAAGCAATATACGCTTGTAAAACTCTGTTTATCTTTGCTTATTTTTCCTTGTGGCGTCAGATAGCCTTCCAACTGTCCGTCCGGTTGGTACACTCTGATCATCTGTGCCTTCGAAGAAACCCACAGCCTCTTTTCATTGTCGCATAAAAAAGCGCGGGTCTCGAATCCATTGTCAATATGCACCAGATTATAGGTATGTGGAAAGAAGGACAATTTGTAAATGCCACGTGTACTGGTCAGCCAGCAGTTACCCTGATTGTCCAGTGTGTAAAAGCGGACGAGCGGACTGAAAACAGACTTCGGATTGTTGCTGTCCTTCAGCATGGGTTTCAGTTCTTTGTTTTCACGGTCATAATAAGACAGATTCCCTTCCGGGGGGAGAACCCATAACGTGTGTTGCCGGTCTTCAAAGATCACATTCTTATTTTTCCGTTCATATCTGATCACTTCGTCGGCCGGTGTGAACAAATGCTGCATTTCCTTGGTGGATGGATTATAACGGATCACTCCTGTCGTTTGGGGGAATATCCATAGTTCCTTGTAATGGTCTTGATAAACTGACTGTACGACGTTGGAAGGTTGCGTTGATGTGCGTATATCAATCAACTGGAATTCTTTTTCTTTTATCTTATAAATAATCAGTCCGTTATCTGTAGCCAGCAAAAGTGTATTGGAGTCAAACTTCTTGACTTCATTAATCATCGAAACATGATAAGGAATCTCTATGAATTTGAATTGTCTGGTCTTAAAGTTGTAAGAGGCCAATTTGTCCGATTGGGAAACCAGATAAATAATTCCATCCGCTTCTTTAATATATTGGAACGGGAAATCGCTGTCTACCTGCTTCTTTCCTATGATAGAAATTCCTTTGTTGGTCAGTATCCATTCATCTCCTTCGGAATCTTCGAAAACGGTATATATCTTGTCTCCCTTCAAGTTTTGTTTGAAGGAGCTGTATAGAGTGATTCCTTTCCCCTGTTTGCAAAGTTGGTCATCTGTCGCAGAAGCCCAAGCGGTCCGTCTCACTTCTCACATCATCCTCCATGTAGCTTGGTCCCATGGTGTATTCTATGCTGTTGTCCTCGAGAGTCTTGTACATCGTGCATATAGGACATTCACATGAGGAGGCGAAGGCATCGTTTACCGGAATTGTATATAATTTTTCTTTCATTTTGGGAATCCTTTCTTAAAAAGCTTTTCTTAAAGAATATGTGTGTCAAGACCGGCGTTTCCGGGTCATGGCACCTACACTACAATTATATAATAAAATAGTATAAGGGTCAAAAGGTAAATGATTAAAAATATTGTGTTTTGGCGGGGATATGTTAAAATGAAAGGGTTGATTTTTATATGCGGGAAATGGCGGTAGCTTTATTGGCTTCCGCGGACAAAATATGTATGCTTAATATGAGAGTATAGTGTATTATATTTATGAATATCAGCCCCGTTGCTCGAAGCAGGATGTTAACTGTGATAAGAGTATTCTGTATGTTTACATAGAAGCAAAGCATACATCTGTGTATATATAAATATGATAAGTTATACATAGTTAAAAATATATAACATGTTTTGACATACGAATTTTTATTAGAAATATATTGCATAAAATCGGAACAAGTATCCTGATTGGATAATAAGCGTGAGGTGCGTTGTGAAGGAATTGTCGGTGCCGCTTGAGGTGGGTTCGAGGAAGCCTATCTATGAGCAGATATATGATTATATAAAAAAAGAGATAAGGGATAAAAATCTTCGGGCTGAAGCGAAGCTTCCGTCGACAAGGGCGCTATGTGTACATTCTTCTTTACGAAGTCCTCGTAAAGCGGTGACATACTGCGCAGACGCTCTACAACTGTCTTGATTGCCTCCACTGTATAGTCGATTTCTTCCTTTGTTGTCTCATCGGAAAGTGTCAGACGAAGTGATCCGTGTGCGATCTCGTGTGGCAGACCGATGGCAAGCAATACATGCGATGGATCGAGTGATCCGGATGTACATGCAGAACCACTGGATGCACAGATGCCCTTCTGGTCAAGCATGATCAGAAGTGACTCGCCCTCGATGAACCGGAAACTGAAGTTCACGTTGTTTGGCAGACGCTTTACCTTGTCGCCGTTTAACTTTGTATATGGAACCTCGTCTAAGACACGCTTGATCAGATAATCACGCAGCTCGACTTCCTTCTTTGTACGCTCTTCCATCTTCTCTTTTGCAAGTGTTGTCGCACGGCCAAAGCCTACGATACCCGGTGTATTGTGTGTACCGGCACGCTTTCCACGCTCCTGTGCACCACCATGTACGAACGACTCGATCTTCACACCATTTCTTACATATAAAATACCGATTCCCTTCGGTCCGTTGATCTTATGACCACTGGCTGACAGAAGGTCGATATGATATTCATCAACATTGATTGGCACATGTCCGTATGCCTGTACCGCATCTGTGTGGAACAGGATCTTATGCTTCTTCGCGATCTCACCGATCTCCTTGATTGGCTGGATGCTTCCGATCTCGTTATTTGCAAACATAACGGAAATCAGGATTGTATCCTCACGGATTGCCTTCTCCAGCTCGTCAAGCTTCAGGATACCGTTCTCATCCACGCCGACATATGTGATCTCGTAGCCAAGCTTCTCAAGATACTCGCATGTATGCAGGATTGCATGATGCTCGATCGCAGATGTAATAATATGCTTTCCCTTGTTACGCAGTGAAAATGCAAGTCCCTTCAACGCCCAGTTATCAGATTCGCTTCCGCCGCCTGTGAAATAAATCTCATTTGGCTTTGCGCCAAGGAAATCCGCAACTTCCTTTCTGGCATCTTCCACCGCTTTCTTGCTCTCACCGGCAAATCGGTATACACTTGCCGCATTTCCATAGTACTCTTCGAAATACGGATTCATTGCTTCATATACTTCCGGTGCAACTTTCGTTGTCGCCGCATTATCTAAATAAATCAACTCACTCATCGCTATGAATGCCTCCTTAATTCTTTACTTTTGTCCATGAAAAATTATAATCAGACATGTTTCAAAAGTCAACGAAACCACCCTCATTTATAATGAGAATAAATTTCATTTGCAGTGCTTCTCATACTGCTTCAAGATCTCAATATAGCGGCTTCCAAGATGGCTGAGCGGGATTCCCTTCCGTTTCAGATACCCGATTGTCATCGTCTCCTCGGCTGCAAACGGTACTGCCGTATAACCATCGCCGTTTAATTCCTCACAGATAATACCGGAACATAAGGTGTAGCCGTTTAACCCTGTCATCAGATTTAACATCGTCGCACGGTCGTCCGCCTTGATCATCTGCTTGTACTGCAGCGTACTGAACACTTCTTCTGCAAAATAAAAGGAATTCTTATTGCCCTGCTCAAATGACAGGCACGGATACGGTTCTAAATCCGAGAAGGAAATGGACTCCTTCCCCGCAAGCGGATGTCCACTTGCGAGATACACATAAACCGCACAGTCAAACAACGGTTTAAACTCCAGTTCATTTGCATCAAATACCTTCTGCATGGCTTTCTGGTTGAAGCTGTTCAGATACAGGATGCCAAGCTCACTCCGGAAATTTCTGACATTCTCGATGACCTCACCGGTCTTCGTCTCATGGACAGCAAGCTCATACTCGTCCAGTGAGAAATTCCGTGCCAGCCTAATGAACGCCTCCACTGCGAAGGAATAATGCTGCATGGATACACTGAACTTCCGCTTGTGTTCTGCAGCACCCATATATTTTTCTTCCATCATCTGCTGCAGCTCCACCATCTGCCTGGCATAGCTTAAGAACTCTTCGCCCTCGGTTGTCACAACGATACCGCGGTTCGTCCGCAGAAAGATCTCTATCTGTAATTCTTCCTCTAAATCATGAATTGTATTCGATAATGCCGGCTGCGATACAAAAAGCTCGCTCGCCGCCTTGTTCATCGACTTCATATCTGCAATTGTCACTACATACCGTAGCTGTTGTAATGTCATATGCCACTCCTATTCTTTTCTTTTACTCACACCCTGAATTCCCATCGCAATACCAAATGTCACGACCTCTGTAACCGGAAATGCCATCCAGACACCGGTTACACCAAAAAGCTTCGACAGCATGAATGCCATCAGGCTGATTACAATGATTCCACGCGATACCGCGATCAGGGAAGATGCAAGTGCCTGTCCGGTCGCACTGAAAAATCCCGCCAGTACAATATTGACCGCCGCCACTAAGAACCCTAAGAAATAAATCTGGAGTCCCGGCACGGCAAACTTCGCTAGCTCCGCCGACTGGGCACTGTTGAAGATACCAACCAGTCCCTGTGCGAACACCCATACCGCAGACACAAGCACGATTGACAGGATAACTGCGATCACGAGTGACTGCCGTAGGATCTTCTTAACATCCTCTTTGTCACCATGTCCGTAAGACGTGCTCGCAAGCGGCTGTAAGCCCTGCGATACACCATTAAAGATTGCCGTTCCGACGAGTGCAATGTTCGCGATCACACCGTATGCGGCAACTGCATTATTTCCGGATAACGCAAGCAGAATAAAATTAAACACAAGCGTTGTGATACTGTTTGCGATTTCACCGACAAATGCCACCACGCCAAGACCTGCTGCGGAAGCAAGCAGTTTGAAGCTCGGCAGATGCCATTTGAATACGATCGTATTTTTCTTCGATAGATAATGGATCATGCAGATACCGATGCTGATGATCGGTGACACGCCGGTTGCAAGTGCCGCGCCACGCATTCCCATGTGCATCGGGAACATAAATACATAATCAAATACAATATTGAACAAACTGCTGAGTAACGTTGCCGCCATCGCGATATTCGGTGCATTATCATTTCTTACAAACGCAGTAAAGGTATAGTTTGCAATAAAAAATGGGGAAAAAAGCATCGCAATCTGCAGATATTCCGTTCCGATCGACAGGATATCCACATCCGCTCCCATCAGCTTCAAAATCTCTGCCGGGAAGAAGTTTCCAAGCAGGGTAAATCCGATTCCGATCAGAACCGCAAACATCAAGGCATTCGAGAAATACAGCTTCGATGTCTCATTATCGGTCATCTTACAAAGCGAATACCGCGTTGCGGAACCAATCCCGATTAACGAACCAATGGCAAATAACAACCCATAAACCGGCAGTGTCAGATTCAATGCTGCAATACCAAGGGTTCCATTTGCCACGGAGATAAAAAATGTATCTGCGAGGATGTAGCACGACATGCCCATCATCGCAAATACATTTAAAAATATGAACTTTCTTAGTTTCTTTCCCACGTTCATCTGCTAGTTGCTATTTTCTGTGAAATAACCCTTTCTTCTCATAAGGCTGATGTTCGATGCCAAGCACCTTGTAGCCAAGCTTCTCAACTTCTTCTGTAAATTTTGCATCATCAAAGCCTTCTTCCGCTACGATCACAGTCTCCTTCTTCGCATGGGAAGAAGTGACTTTCTTCACCTTGAAATTATTTCTTACCATGTCGTTCATATGCGACTCGCACATACCACACATCATACCATCGATTTTTGCAATAATCTGTTCCATTTTGTTTTCCTCCTTAAACTACATGAATTTATATAGAATGTCAACCTCTCCTATGCTGTCTCCCGCTGCTTCTTTCCAAATTTGAACAGATTCAGACGAAGTGCATTGGTCACAACACAAAAGCTTGACAGACTCATCGCTGCTGCACCGAACATCGGATTCAATGTCCAGCCAAATAAATGAACCCACGCACCTGCCGCAAGCGGT
>OGWY01002280.1_pt1 | contig 13983 bp, 13 predicted proteins | sample 1576121 | NCBI WGS metagenome assembly OGWY01 (sample SAMEA3541543, study PRJEB24748) | human gut metagenome | biome: human gut; feature: human-associated habitat; material: faeces | place: China | collected 2012 | reverse complement strand
GGATTTTTTAGAGTTTTTATTAAATAATCAACCTCCATATCCATAGCACCTTGAACTAAAATAATTTCTTTTGAAAAAGTAATTGAAGATAATAAAAAAAGAGATATTATAATTTTTTTCATAAGATACACTCCTTTAAAAATATTAAATTTAATTTAAAATAATTTTTAGAATATGATATTAGTGTTATTGATTATGTTATATAATTTAATATAAGGAAAATCAAGTAAAGGAGGGATTAAGTGTTTTACAACACTTAGATAAAATATGAAAAAAGGGTCTTGTTTAGATGTCTATGAATATCTTAAAGAAAAAATATTAAATGGAGATTTAAAGGCAGGAGAGAAACTACCATCTCTTAGGCAGATATCTATAAAAAAAGGTTTAAATACAACAACTGTATTAAAAGGTTATGAGATGCTTGAAAGAGAAGGATATATTTTTAAAGTTTTAGGAAAGGGAAGTTTTGTAAGTGAAAATAGAGATTTCTCTATAAATTTAGATAATAGATTAATCTTAGAAAGAGCATTAATAACTGAAGAGGAAAAGAAAAATCTTATAGACTTTTCAAAAGATGAAATAGATTTAATAAAACTTATAGGATTAGATTTAAGAAATATAATGCTTAAAGTTTTGGTATTAAATGATGATATATTTGAAGAGGAAAACTTAAAGGGAAGTAAAGAATTAAGAGAAATAATAGCTGACTATTTAGAAAATTCGGATATATTTATCGCTAGCGAAGAGATTGTAGTTTTAAATAGTTCTCAGCAGTGTTTAAATACAGTTCTAAAACTGTTTTTTAAGAAAAAAGGAGACAGAACTATAGTGGTATCAGATCCAACAAAATACAAAGCCTTAAACCTTTTTAAAGAAAGAGTTAATGTAAAAGGAATTCATCTTTTAGATGATGGATGGGATTTTGAAGATTTTGAGGATATTCTAAAAAATAATAAAATAGATTTTATATATGAGAGTTTTAATTATCAAAATCCTTCAGGAATAGTATGGTCTAATGAAAAAAAAGAAAAACTTTTAAAATTGGCAGAAGAATATGATTTTTATATAATTGAAGAGGATAATAGCTCAGATTTATATTATTTAGAAGAGAAGCCTAAATCTTTAAAAAGTTATGACAGAGCTAGAAAAGAAAGAGTTTTTTTTATAAAAGATTTAGCAAAATGTATTCATAAAGAGATGAAAATATCGTATATGATTGTTCCGCCTATATTTAGAGAAAAATTAGATTTTGAAGTTTTAAATTCAGAGATAACTCCTAGCAATTTTATTCAAAAAACTTTAGAGTATCTAATAAAAAGTGGAATATATGAGGAAAATTTAGCAGAGGTGAGAGAGAAAATAAAAGGAAGATATAAATACATGATTGAAAGATTAAAGAAGATGGACGGAATTAGACTTATGCATAGTCCAGGGGGTGGAAAATCAATTTGGATTAAGTTAAATAAAAGTATTGATGAAAAAGAGTTTTATTATCTTTGTAAAAAAAATGGAGTCTCTTTTCTTCCGGGAACCATTTTTTATCAAGATAAAAGAATTGATTCAAAATTTAGACTTAGTTTTGTTAATTTGAAAGAAGAAGATATTGAAAAAGGTTTAGACATAATGGAAAATATTATAAAGAAGATAAATAATGGAGTGTTGTAGAACACTTTGTAGGGCACTTTCTTGATTAAAAAAAATTTATAAGCTAATATCATAGCAACAAATTTTAAACAAAAGGGAGTGATATTATTTATGAATAACTCAAAAGAAAAAGTCGTATGGTATAAAAGATTTCCTCATATCTATGTTATTTTATTAGCAATAATATTTTTGTCAGCTATTTTAACTTGGATTATTCCAGCAGGAGAGTTTTTAAGAACAGATATTCCAGGAACAACGAGAAAAGTGATCGTTCCTAACACGTATAAAATTATTGAAAGTTCAGGAGCATCATTATTTGATATATTTAAAGCAATTCCTATAGGAATGAGAATGTCAGCAGATATAATATTTTTAATTTTAATTTCATCAGGAACATTTAAAATAATTCAAAGTACAGGTGCTATTGAAAACGCACTTGGGGTATTTTTAAATAAGGTAAACAAAATAAAAAATGGTGGGATTATAACTATTTGGGTTACAACATTTATATTTAGTTCTATAGGAATAATTGTCGGTCCAGAAATACAGATTCCATTTACACTAATTGGAGTATCAATTGCTCTTGGTTTAGGTTATGATTTAATAGTTGGACTAGCTATGGTAATGGCAGCAGGGGGAATAGGATTTGCAACAGCGCCAATAAATATGTCTACAATTGGAACTGCAGGAATTATAGGTGGATTACCGCTATTTTCAGGAGCAGGGTTAAGAAGTGTTTATTGGTTTGTTTCAACATGTGTTGTAGCTGGATATATAAGTTGGTATGCTATAAATATAAAAAAATTTCCAGAAAAAAGTTTAGTAAAAGATGTAAACTTACAAGACCTTACATTGAATAAAAAATTATCAGAGTATTCTATTTCAAGAAAAGATATAAAAGTTTTAATGACTCTATTAGGAATATTTATAATGCTAATTGTGGGACCTTTAAAATTTAACTGGTATCTAATTGAAGTATCAGCTACATTTTTGATTGGAGGTATAGTTGCAGGTTTTGTAGGAGGATACAACATTAATAAAACAATAGATATTTTTGTAAAAGGTGCAGGCGAGATGATGATGGCAGCATTTATAGTTGGTCTAGGAAGAGCAATTCAAGTCATACTTGAAGATGGAAGAATAATGGATACAATAATCCATATTTTATCAGAACCTTTACAAAGATTTGGACCAATTAGTGCAGGAATATTAATGACTTTTGTTCACGGAGTAATAAATATATTTATACCTTCAGGAAGTGGTCAAGCAGCAGCAACTATGCCGATAATGTTTCCTTTAGGAGATATTTTAGGTATGACAAGGCAAACATCTATACTAGCATTTCAAATTGGAGATGGAATAACAAATATAATTTATCCAACACTAGGATCAGTAATGGCAATGTGTGCTATAGCAAGAGTATCTTTTGAAAAGTGGGTAAAATTTGCATTAAAACTAGTATTGTTGCTATATATAACAGGATGGATTTTTTTAGTTATTGCAATAAAAATAAATTGGGGGCCTTTTTAAATGATAGAGCTAAGTATTGACTTAAAAGAAGAGTTAATTAAAATTAGGAGAGAGCTACATAGATACCCAGAATTAGGATTAAATGAAATTTTTACTTCAAAATTTATTGTAAAAAAACTAAAAGAAATGAATTTAGAAGTTTATGATGATATATGGGAAACAGGAGTAGTTGGAATTTTAAGAGGAGCTTTACCAGGAAAAACAATACTTTTCAGATGTGATATGGATGGATTAAAGATTCAAGAGGAAACAAATTGTGATTATAAATCTAGAAATGAAAATATGCATGCGTGTGGTCATGATATTCATGTAACTTGGGTTTTAGGAGCTGCAAAAATCTTATCAGATATGAAGCATAAAATAAAAGGAAATATAAAATTTTTGTTTCAGCCAGCAGAAGAAAATCCAGGTGGAGCAAAAGAGATGATAAGGCATGGAGTATTGGATAATCCAAAAGTTGATTATTGTATAGGAGCTCATGTTTATCCAGATTTTAGAGTAGGAGAAATTGGATATAGAGAGAAGGAAATCACAGCATATCCAGATTTTTATAGTCTTAAAATATTTGGTAAAGGTGGTCATGGATCTATGCCTCATAAGTGTAATAATCCAATCCCAGTTGGAGCTAATATTGTATCGATGTTTCAAAATTTAATTTCTTTAAAAATAAATCCTTTTGAGACTGCAGTTATTTCCACATGTATTTTTAGAAGCGGGACATCTAGAGGTGCGATACCAGATACACTTGAAATAGAAGGAACTGCTAGAAGTTATAAAAAAGAAATCAGAGAATTTGTGGAAAGGGAAATGAGGAAAATAGTGGAGAATATTTGTAAAATAAATGATATGAAGTATGAGTTTCAATATAATTCGGCTTGTATTCCAATTTATAATAATCCATTATTAACAAATAATATAGTATCTAATTTAAAAGAACAAAATTTTAAATACATGTTTGAACCATTTTTAGGTGGAGAAGATTTTGCTTTTTTTAGTCGAGCGGCTCCATCAGTGTTCTTCTTTATAGGAAGTAGTAATGAAAATTTAGAAACAAATTACCCATTGCATCACCCAAAATTTAATGTTGATGAAAATGTTGTTTTCGTAGGAATAAAATTATACTATGATATAGCATTATATCTACTAGGTTAATAAAAGGGGAGTGAAAAGTATGTTTAACGAAAAAGATGATTATAAAAGTTTTATGGGATTGACACCGTTAATCTTATTCGTAGCAATGTTTTTAATAACAGGAATAGTAACTAATGATTTTTCAAGTATGCCTGTTTTAGTTGGATTTATGCTTGTACTGGCTTATTCATTATCATTGAATAGAAAGGATAAAAAAATCTCATTGGAAGAAAAAGTAGAAATCTTTGCTAGGAGTGGAGGAGAGTCAACTATAATTTTAATGGTTACTATTTTCATTTTAGCAGGAGCTTTTTATTCAGTTGCTAATGCTATGGGATCAGTAGATGCAACGGTAAATTTTGGTTTAAGTATTTTACCGTCAAAAGCAATATTGCCTGGAATATTTTTAATAAGTTGTATTATATCTTTTGCAATGGGAACATCTATGGGGACAATTACGGCAATAGTTCCAATTGCAATAGGAATGTCACAACAGACAGGGTTGGATCTTTCTCTTTTAATGGGAACAGTTGTAGGGGGATCAATGTTTGGGGACAACCTATCTTTTGTTTCTGATACAACGATAGCTGCCGCAAGAACTCAAGGAATAGAGCTTAGAGATAAGTTTAAAATGAATGCGTTAATTGTTTTACCTGCAGTAATAGTAACAGTCATAATTCTGTCTTTAGTGCCTGAAGCAACAGGGACTATAGTAGTTGGAGAATACTCTTTAATAAAGATACTTCCATATATTTCTATAATAGTAAGTGCATTAATTGGATTAAATGTAATGGTAGTTTTAGCTATTGGAATTGGAACAGGTGCAATTCTAGGTTTATCACTTGGAGCATTTAATTTTGTAGAGTTACTAGGATTTATTCAAAGAGGGTTTGGTTGGATGCAAGATCTTTGTTTAATTGCTATAATAATAGGTGGGATAATAGGGCTTATGAACTATTATGGTGGAGTAAATTATCTTCTTGATAAAATAACATCAAAGATAAAAAGTAAGAAAGGTGCAGAGGCTGGAATAGCTACTTTAGCTGCTTTAATTGATGTTGCGACGGCAAATAATACAATTTCTATTGTAACAGCAGGACCATTATCAAAAAATATATCTAAACAATATTCAATAGATTTAAGAAGAACAGCCAGTTTACTAGATATATTTTCATCTGCATTCCAAGGATTGCTGCCATATGGTGGTCAACTTCTTGTAGCCGCAGGATTAGCTCAAATATCACCAATGCAAATAGTACCTTATAACTATTATTCATTTTTAATGATTCTATTTGGTGGATTGTCAATTGTATTCAATGTACCAAGATTAAAAGGATATCAAAAAGAAACAATAATAGAGCAAGAGGCTGAAAAAGAAGTTTTTTAGAATAAGAAAAAGAGCTAGTTTACTGCTAGCTCTTTTTTACAAAAATCAAATGATATTTTAATTATCTATTCCAATCAGCTAAAAACTTAGCGATTCCAGCATCTGTAAGTGGATGCTCTAGCATTTTACAAAGCACAGGGTATGGAATTGTACCAATGTGGGCTCCAGCTTTAGCAGCCTCTTTAGAGTGGTAAGTATTTCTGATACTAGCAGCTATAATTTCACTACTGATATTGTGAATTTTAAAAATCTCAGCAATCTCTTTTATTAGTTCGATACCATTTACTCCAGTGTCATCAAGTCTTCCAAGGAAAGGACTAACGTAAGTAGCTCCAGCTCTTGCAGCTAAAAGAGCTTGATTAGCTGTAAAAATCAGAGTTACATTTGTTTTAATTCCTCTATTTACAAGGTGTCTACAAGCTTCTAATCCATCCTTTGTAATAGGAAGTTTTATAACTATATTACTATGAATTTTTGCAAGTTCTAAAGCCTCAGCAATCATCTCATCAGCTTTTAAAGAGATAACCTCAGCACTGATAGGTCCATCTACAATTTCACAAATCTCAGTTACAACCTCTTTAAAATCTCTTCCCTCTTTAGCAATTAGAGATGGATTTGTAGTAACTCCAGAGATACACCCCATCTTTGCAGCCTCTCTAATCTCATTTACATTAGCAGTATCAATAAAAATTTTCATAGCTTTCCTCCCAAAGCAAGTGAACTTGCTTTTTCTATAATTTTTTCAGCTGTTAAACCATACTCTTTCTGTAGGAAGTCTTGAGTTCCAACTTGTCCAAATCTATCTTCAACACCAACTTTTCTCATAGGTACTGGGTAGTTTTCCACAAGGACATCAGCAACAGCACTTCCAAGACCACCAGTGACATTATGATTTTCAGCTGTTATAATTTTTCCTGTTTTTTTAGCATATTCAATAATTAGGTCTTTATCTATAGGTTTTACAGTAAACATATCAATAACAGCGGCACTGATTCCTTGTTTTTCAAGCTCTTCAGCAGCTTTTAAAGCTTCTGCAACCATTATTCCATTAGATATTATCGTAAAGTCTTTACCATCTTTTAGAACTTTTCCTTTTCCAATTTCAAACTTTTCCTTTTCATCATATATTTTATAAGCATTTTTTCTAATTGTTGTTATATAGTGGATTCCATAGATATCTTTTATTTCACGAATTAGGTATTTTAACATAGTAGAATCAGTTGCTGTAATAACTGTAGCTCCAGGAATCTCTCTCATAAGAGCTATATCTTCAAAAGATGTATGAGTTCCACCATTGTGTTGTGATGTAATCCCTGTATCTGAACCTAGTATTTTTATATTTGTTTTAGCATAAGCTCCAGATAAAAATATTTGATCATAACATCTTCTAGTAGCAAATGGACTAAATGTATGAATAAAAGGGATCTTTCCAAGAAGAGATAATCCACTTGCAACTCCAACCATATTAGCTTCCATAATTCCACAATTAACAAAGTTATTAGGATAATCTACACCAATAGATGTTGTAGTGATAGCTTCAGAAAGGTCAGCTTCTAAAACATAGACATTTTTATCCTCTTTAATAAGTTCCTTTAGTGTTTCACTATATGCTTTTCTCATCTCTGTAGTTTCTAATATAAGATTACTCATTTTCAGCCTCCTCATCACCATTTTCAAAGTTTTGAATCTCCCAAAGAAGAACTCCCTTCATCTCATCATTGAATCTAACGTGGTGATTCGCTTTTAAATCTTCAAAGTATTTAATACCTTGACCTTTGATAGTATCTAAAATAATGGCTTTAGGTTTTCCAAAGTTATCACCTTTTAAAGCCGTTTGTATCTCTCCAACAGAGTCACCTTTAACTTGCATAGAGTGAAATCCAAAACTTCTAAGTTTTTCTAAGATACTAAAAGTTTCACAGATTCCCTCAGTTGTTCCATCTAGTTGCTTTTTATTGTTATCAACAAAAAGAGTGAAGTTAGTTAGTTTAAAGTGAGCAGCAAACTGGATAGCCTCCCAGCACTGCCCCTCGTTTAGTTCACCATCTCCAACAATACAGTAAACTTGTCTTTCACTGCCATCTCTTAAAAGTCCCAAAGCTATTCCAACAGCAGCAGAGATACCCTGTCCTAAAGAACCAGTTGTCATATCAATTCCTGGAGTTAAATTTCTATCAGGGTGACTAGGTAAAGTTGTTCCATTGTCATTTAGTGTCATTAGAGTTTCTAATGGGAAAAAACCTTTTAATGCAAGAGTAGAGTAAAGACTAGGACCTGCATGACCTTTAGATAAAACTAGAAAATCTCTATCTAAATTTTTAGGATCTTGGGGATTAATCTTCATATTTGAATATAGTACTGCAAGAGTTTCTACAATGGACATAGCTCCACCAATATGTCCAAAACCTCTATTTAAAAGCATTTTTAATGTCTCTTTTCGAATATCTTTAGCAAACTTTTCCATTTGAATAATATTGCTCATAAAAACCTCCCAATGAAATATCTTGTAAAAATTTATGGATACCTATAAGGTATCCATAATATAGTTCTATAAATTTTAGAAATAACCTACAATATATCCTAAAATAATTCCTACAACTCCAAAGTCTGCATCAGAGAAAGTTGTATTAGCAAATCCTAAACTTCCTAAAATTGGAAGTAGTGCTACAGGTAGGAATGTTATTAAAAGACCATGAATAAAAGCTCCAATAGTTGCTCCTTTTCTACCACCAGTTGCGTTTCCGAAAACTCCAGCAGTAGCTCCACAGAAGAAGTGAGGTACAACACCAGGTAAAATTAGAATCATTTTAAGTTGTCCTAGAATTAAAAGTCCAACAATACCTCCAACAAAACTGCTTAAGAATCCGATTAAAACAGCATTTGGTGCATATGGGAAAACAATTGGACAATCTAGAGCTGGTTTAGCATTAGGTACTAACTTTTGAGAGATACCAGTGAATGCAGGAACAATCTCTGCAAGAAGTAATCTAACACCTTGAAGGATAATGTATACTCCAGCAGCAAAAGTGATAGCTTGAACAACGGCAAATACAATGTAATTTTGTCCACCACTTAAGTTTTGTTCAACATATTCAGGCCCAGCAGCAACAGCAACTATAATGTATAGAATACTCATAGTTAAAGAGATTGAAATTGAACTGTCTCTTAAGAAACTTAAGTTCTTAGGAAGAGCCATCTCTTCAGTTGATTTAGAGTTTTTTCCAACAAGAGATCCAACCCAAGCTGATAAAACATATCCAACTGTACCAAAGTGTCCAAAGGCAACATCGTCAGAACCTATGATTTTTCTCATAGTAGGTTGTGCAATAGCTGGGAAGAACGCCATGATAAATCCAAGAACTAAAGCTCCAACTCCAATTAGAGTAGTACCAGTTAATCCACCAACTGCAAGAATAACAGCAATCATACAAGCCATATAGAAAGTATGGTGCCCAGTTAAGAAGATATATTTTAAAGGTGTAAACTTAGCAATTAAGATATTTGCTAACATACCAAAAGCCATAATAAGTGCTGTTGCAGTACCATACTCTTTTAAAGCCATCCCTACTATAGCCTCGTTGTTAGGTACAATTCCTTGAACGTTGAAACCAACTTCAAACAGCTCACCAAATGGAACTAAGGCTCCAACTAAAATACCAGCTCCACCACCAATAATAATAAATCCTAATATAGTTTTAATAGTTCCCTTAATCGTGTCTGAAGCACTTTTTTTCTGTAATAGTAAACCGATTAATGAGATTAAACCAACTAAGATAGCTGGAACTTTTAAAATGTCTAAAATAACATTTAACATCTCTACCCACTCCCTTTTTCTTTTATAAAACCCCTTTAGCTTTTAAAACTTCCTCAAGTTTTTCTTTAAGTTCTGCAAGGTTGATAATACTATTAAGTGAAACTACATTTTTAAGTGATGTACTATTAGCTAAATCTGATGACATAATAAAGATATCAGCTGATCCCTCTGTTGCTGAGGCTAAATCGGTATGATCTACTTCTGCATCAACACCAAGTTGAGTTAAAACCTTTTTGATATTCATCTCTAACATAAAACTACTTCCTAAACCTGATCCACAAACTGCTAATATTTTCATAAAAAAACCTCCTATATTATCTCTAAAATCTCTTGATTTGTTTTTGCCAATTTAATTTTTTCAATTTTTTCATCATCATTTAAAAGCTCAACTAAATTTGTTAAAGCATCTATATGGGACTCATTATCCTTTGCTGCTAAAGTTATAACAATTTGAATATTGTTATTCCCAAACTTTGCAGGAGTATCTAATTTAAGTAAAGACATTCCCATTTTTAAAACACCATCCTCTGGGCGAGAGTGGGGCATTGCCACATCTTCAGAAAGGACAATGTAAAATCCAAGTTCATTAACTTTAGATATCATAGTGTCAATATATCTAGGTTCAATATATCCTTTTTCTAGAAGAGGGCGAGAAGCAATCTTTATAGCTTCCTCCCAACTGTCAACTTGAGGTAGGATTTGAATGTTACTTTCTAACAGCTCTTTTATCATCTCAATATCCTCCAGTTATCTTTATGCTTTAATTATATTTCAAGAGAAAATAAAAATAAACTCTCTATTTTATTCAAAATTTTTTTACAAAATTATTTATGTTAAATCTTTTTTCATTGGCAATTTCCACAAGCTGAACAAATGGATCTAGGTGTTCTTTGTTATCTTTTGATGCAAAAGCCACTACAGTTTGCACTAATTTGTCATTTGGAAAAAGTACAGGTTCCTTTAAAGTTACTAAAGAGAAGGCTGTTCTAAAAACATCATTTTCATTTCTTGCATGAGGGAAGGCCATATTGGGAGCTAATATAATATATCCTCCATATTTCTCAATAATTTCAATCATATTTTCAGTATATTTTTTAGTTACACATCCAGTTTTTTCTAAAATTTCACCTGCTAGTTGAACAGCTTCCTGCCAAGTATTAGCTAAAACCCCTTCTTTTATATAGGTTCTATCTAGCAAGTCAAAAATTGTAAGTTTTTTTGGAGAAATATCGTCCACCAAAGTTGAATCAAGTAACTCTTTTAGTTGTGATAGAAGATTATCTTTGTCAGTAATTGTGGTATTTTTTTCAATCACTTCTAAAACTTGAGAAAAAAGTACCTTCTTACTACGTCTAGGAACGTTAAAACTCTCTAAAATCTCCATATCTTCATTAGAAAGTAGAGGATTAACTTTAATTATAGGTTGAGTTATATCACTATTTTCTAAATCTAAAGTTGTAATTATATAATCTATGGAGTTTTTTTCTAAAGATTTTGTCAAAAGATGACTTGGAATAATATCTACAATATCTAATGAGTAAAACTCTTTTATCTGCTGAGCAAGAAGTTTAGAAGTTCCATAACCTAAACCACATACAAGAAGAACTTTCTTTTTATTTTTACTTTTAACTCTATTTCTATCAATAGCAGCTTTAAAATGTATTGTTATAAAAGCTATCTCATCTTTTGTAAATTTTTTCTCTATAAATTTTTCAAGTCCTTCTAAAACTTCAGAAGTAATATCAAAAAGTTGTGGATAACTTTCTAATACCTCTTGGTAGATTGAGTTTTCAAGCTCAATGCCATTTTGAATTCTATATATAGTAGGCTTTATGTGATTTAGTAATCCATCTATTAGAGTTTCATCTTGAGAGATATCTACATCTACTCTTTTATTGAATTCAGTTATTAGTTTCTTCACAAGAATCTCCATCTCTACCCAGTTCTCATAATATGAATAATTTAGGTTATATGTATGACTTCCTAAAAAGTAGTCTGTGATTTTAAGATACTCTACTTTAGAAAGTTCTATATCATAATGAGCTTCTAAAAGTGTGCTACCTTTTTTAACTGCTTCATACTCTTTTGTATTTTCTAAGAAGTTTTCATTTTTAATTTTATCTATATGATGCCCGGCTCTAACCATAAGAATAGTTATTTTAAGATAGTTTTTAATAATCTGGTAAGCTTCATCAGAGATTATTCTATCCATAATTTTTTGACAGTAGTTTAAAAATAGCTTAATTCCCTCTTCATTAACAGACAAATACTCTTTTAAGATATTTTTGAAAAATATATTTTTTCTATTTTTAATAGTTGTTAGAAACTTTAAAAGACATTGTCTAATATCCTCCTCTTTTCCAACTAGTTCAAGACCTTTTTTATGACAAATTTCTAAAGATAGATGGTATTTATCAAGAGTTTCTTTAAGCTCTTTTAGATGTAGTTTAATAGTACTTCTACTAATATCTAGTTCTTCAGAAAGCTGCACTTGGTTAATAACTCTTTTAAAAAGAATTAGCATAAGAATATATAGTTCTCTCTCTTCAGAGGAGAAAGTAGTTTTATCATAGTTATCTTTTAAAAACTCCTCTAAAGATTTGAAGTTAGATATTTTAACAATACCCTTTGAAATCTCAATGTTATCAAGAGAGTTTTCATTTAAAAGTTCAGAAATTTTTTCTAACTCATAACGAACAGTTCTTTCACTTACTCCAAGTTCTTCAGAAAGCTCTTTTAAACTCTTCTCTTTTTTATGTAATATTAGGTTTTGTAAAATTAAAGTTGAACGACTATTTAACATTTGTGACTCCTTTTGTTACTTTTTAAGTTGATTATAACATAAAAAATGAAAATTAAAAGAAAGTGTATTATAAATAGGTATAATAGTACAATATATGTATGTTTAACTTGTGTAAATTAGATATGTACAAAAAAAGTTGAACCTTGATTCAAAAGTGTGTTATAATGTGATATAAAAATATATATTAAAACCAGAGGCGAGGAAAAATGAAGAATTTGAAAAACTATTTTAAGTATTTGCCAGTGGCTCTTACAGGGTTAGCTCTAGGTGTTTCTGGAGTGAGCGGTGCAGTAGCAGTTATACTTAATCCAAAAGCATTATATATAGGAAACTTTATATCTTTGATGTTACTTCTACCTATAATTATAAAAAATGTATTACATTTTGATGTATTTAAAGAGGAACTGAAGCATCCAACATTAGGAAGTTTTATACCTACTTTAGATATGGCTTTAATGAATTTCTCAGTTGTACTATATGAGTTTTCACCATCTTTAGGAAAAGGTTTATGGCTACTATGCATACTTTTACATCTAATATTTGGAGTCTCATTTATATATCATAGATTTCGTTCTTGGAATATTGAGCACATGGTTCCAAGTTGGTTTGTACCACCAATTGGAATAGTTGTAGCATCAGTGGATTCAGCAGTTATGGGGATGCCACAGTTAGCACAAGTGATATTTTACATAGGTTTTGCTTTTTATATAGTGATGTTACCTATGATGTTATATAGAGTTATATTTGTTGAAAAGATTGATGATGCGAGACTTCCAACTTTTGCAATTATGGCAGCTCCACCTAATCTTTGTTTAGCAGGATATTTAGTAGCTTTTAAAACTCCAAATCCAGCAATGGTAGGATTTTTATTTCCACTAGGAATATTTATGACAGCGTTACTTTACATATCAATGGTTAAAATAATAAGACTTAAATTTACACCAGTATATGCATCATTTACATTCCCTTTAGCAATAGGATCTACAGCAATTTTAAAATATTCAAAATATATTGCAACAGTTGATGAAAGCAGAGGAATTTTCTGGTATAACTTTGGAGTAGCAGCAACAACATTGGCGGTATTTTTTATATCAATTATCTTTGTGAGAATAGTAAGAATAGTTATAAATCAAATAAAAGAGATAAGAGGAAGTTTATAAAACTTCCTCTTTTTGTTTCATTTAATAAAATAAAAAAAGAGATATAAAAGAGACTTTGAGGATATAAAATATTTATAGATAACAACTAAAAATTTTATAAAAGGAAGAGGCGTTAATGAACAAAAGGTATACTGATAAAGAAAGAAGACAAGAATTAATTAAGTGGTTTAAAGAGAACTGTTTTTTAGAAGAGAGAGTGAGGTATTATATCTTAATTTTTGATAAAATTTCAAAATTAAAAGACATTGACATTAAAAGAGAAAAATATTTAGAGTTTCAAACTGAGATACTAGATGAGTTTGATAATAGAATTTAATATATTTTGTATTGACTTTTTTTTAAGAATTTGATAGAATCAATTAATTATACTTTAAGGGTATAATTTATTTTTACAAAATTTAAACGTAGGATGATGGGATGATACGTTTATACAAGGGAGGAATAATGAGCAACATTAAAGGAACAAAAACAGAAAAGAATTTATTAGAAGCTTTTGCAGGGGAATCTATGGCGA
>OGWY01002277.1_pt1 | contig 13989 bp, 13 predicted proteins | sample 1576121 | NCBI WGS metagenome assembly OGWY01 (sample SAMEA3541543, study PRJEB24748) | human gut metagenome | biome: human gut; feature: human-associated habitat; material: faeces | place: China | collected 2012 | reverse complement strand
ATGAAGGGAAAAGAAAAGCAGCTCACGTTATTTTGTGAGCTGCTATTTTTTATTATTCTTCAAAGAAATCAGGAAAATTTGATTTTAACTCATCAAGTGTGTCAACAAGAGTTTTTATATGGTTATTAACAACAGTTTCTATTTCATTATCTTTCGAAAGTTCAATAAGTTCAATAATTTTTTCATGACCTTGAACAGTTTTATTCAAATTTACAGCTTCAATAGATGAATCCCACAAAACCCTTAGTCGATGATAATGAGAACAATGTTGCTCAATTAAATCCCAAATACCTTTCATTCCACATCCTTCATATATAATAGAATGAAAAAGATTATCAAATTTATGAAAATTAATATAATCTTGGCTACTTTCTAAAAGTAATTTTTGAATTTTTAAATTTTCTTTTAATCTTATTAAATATTCAGGAGGAAAATGTTTACAAGCAGAAAAAAGTATAGCTTTTTCCATATTAAGTCGTAAAAAAAATCCTTCTAAAATTTGGGTTGTAGAAATAAGAGAAACATAACTTCCTCTTTTCGGAGTTACTTTAACTAAATTTTCAGTTGCTAATTTAATGAAAGCTTCTCTAACAGGAGTTCTACTAACATTGAGTTTTTTAGAAATTTCAGTTTCTTTGATACTTTCACCTGGTTTTAATTTTAAACTTATAATATCTTTTTTTAAAATATTATAAATTACATTTCCATTATATTTATTTTCTTCCATAAATAACACCTCAATTAAAAAGTCTTTTAATAAAGTATACAACATTTTTATAAAAAATAAAATAAAAATAAAATAAAAATAAAAATAAAATAAAAAGCGCGATAACATACTATTATAGATATAAAAGTTTGAAAAAAGAATAAAAAATAAAAAAATAAATTTGACAATTAAAAATATAAGGGGTATATATAGTTAATGAAGTATACAACAGAAAAGTGGAGGATATATGATATTTGGAAATATTCATAATTTAGGAAATTTAAGTATTTATCCAGAGGTATTAAAAGAAGCCTTAAATTATCTTTTAGAAATTAATTTAGAGCAACTAAAGAGTGGAACCTATAGGTTAAAAAATGATGAAATGTATGTACAAGTTATTGATTTAGAAACAGATTTTGTTGAAAAAAAATTACCAGAAGTTCATAAAAATTATCTTGATGTACACTTTTTAGCAAATGGTTCAGAAAAAATAGGATTTTCAATAGATTGTGATAAAAATATAATCTATAAAAATTATGATGAAAATCGAGATATATTATTCTATCAAAATTGTAATTCAGAATCATTTATAAATATGATTCCTGGAGATTTTGCAATATTTTTTCCTAACGATGTTCATAGACCAGGATGTATAGGAAATAAAAAAGAGATAATTAAAAAAGTAGTAATTAAAATTCATAAAGATCTTTTAAAGGAGATTAAAAATGACTGAAGTAAAATGGGGAATGATTGGAACAGGAGCAGTAACAGAAGTAAAGAGCGGTCCAGGTTTATATAAAGCTAAAAATTCAAAATTAGTGGCAGTTACAGGGAATGATTTAGAGCAAGTAAAAGATTACGCTAAGAGACATAATGTAGAAAATGTATTTTCAAATCCAGAAGAATTAATAGAAAGTAGTTTAGTAAATGCAATCTATATAGCAACACCACCTAAATATCATAAATATTATGCTTTAAAATCTATTGAAGCTAAAAAAGATGTATACATTGAAAAACCGATAGCAACAACATTTGAAGAATGTTTGGAAATTAAAGAAGCAGCAGAGAAAAATAATGTTAAAGTTTTTACGGCTTTTTATAGAAGAGGAATGGAAAAATTTAAAAAAATAAAAGAGTTAGTAGATTTAAAAAAAATAGGAGATATAAGATATGTAGATATTACTTTAAATCAACAAATTCCAATAGAAATAAAGAATGGCGAAAATTTACCTTGGAGGTTTAAAAAAGACATTTCAGGTGGAGGAATATTTTTAGATATGGGAATCCATACAATAGATATTTTAGATTACATAATAGGTCCTATTAAAAATATTAAGTCATTGGTAAAAAATCAAGGTGGCTATTATGATGTTGAAGATATAGTAACAACAATTATGGATTTTGAAAATGGTGTTATAGGTATTGGAAAATGGTGTTTTTCAACATTTGAATGGAAAGATGAAGTAATAATAATTGGTTCTGAAGGGAAAATTGAATTTTCATGCTTTAATAATGAAAATGTAAAGTTAATAACATCTCAAGGTACAAAAGAGTTTGTATTTGATGATTTAATCCATGTTCAGCAACCATATATACAAGAGATTGTGAACGAATTGTTGAATGGGAAAAAGCATTCAGGAAGTTTGGAAAGTTCTATCAGAGCTCAAGAAATATCAGATGAAGTTTTAAAAGAATATAATAAAAAATAAAGGGGAGATTAGAATGTTAAGAGTTAAATTTGAGGATATGAAAGCTGAATTTAAAAGAGTTTTATTAAAAAAAGGTTTTTCAGAGGAGAAAGCAGAAAGTGCATCGCAATTATTTACAGAAACAAGTTGTGATGGTGTCTATTCACATGGAGTAAATAGATTCCCAAGAATTTTTGAATATATAGAAAAAGGTTATATAGATCCAGTGGCAGAACCAAATATAGTTGCAAATATGGGAGCATTTGAAAGATGGAATGGGAATTTAGGACTAGGGAATATAACAGCTAAAAAGGCTATGGATAGAGCAATTGAACTTGCAAAACAATATGGGATAGGAGCAGTTGCAATTCAAAATACAAATCATTGGTTAAGAGGTGGAACATATGGATGGCAAGCTGCGGAAGCTGGATGTATTGGAATTTGTTGGACGAATACTCAACCAAATATGCCAGCTTGGGGAGCAAGTGAAAGAAGAATAGGAAATAATCCAATTATTTTCTCTGTTCCAAGAAAAGATGGACATATTGTCGCAGATGTAGCTGTTGCTCAATTTTCTTACGGACAAATGGAAGCAGTAAAATTAAGAGGTGAAAAATTGCCTGTTCCTGGTGGATATGATTTGGCAGGAAATATAACAAATGATCCAGTTGAAATAGAAAAAACTTGGAGAGTTCTTCCAATTGGATTTTGGAAAGGGTCTGGATTATCAATATTATTAGATTTGATAGCAGCAGTATTATCTGGTGGAAATAGTTGTGAAGAAGTTGGAAAATTAGGTGGAGATGAGTTTGCTTTATCGCAGGTTTTAATAGCTATTGATGCTGAAAGAATAGCTGGAACTGATGCTATGGAAAATATAGTAAATAGTACAATAGATTACATAAAAGGATCAGAACCAGTTGAAAAAGATGGAACTATTTTTTATCCAGGTGAACTTGAAAAAATAAAAAGAAATGAAAATTTACAATTAGGAATTCCTGTTCATGAAGAGGTTTGGAATAAAATAAAATCTATGTAATCAAGGAGAAATTTTATGACTGAAGATGTATTATTGATAAATGAGATTGAGAATAAAATTTCATTATTAGAGAGGTTAAATTCTATAATAATAAAGTTTGAAAAAACAGTATTAATGTTTTTGATATTAGAGATGGTAGTTTTAGCAGCACTTCAAATTTTATCAAGATTTGTTATAAAAAAACCAATATCTTGGTCTGAGGAGTTATTGACATATTCATTTATTTGGGTAAGCTTTTTAGGAGCCTCTTTTGCACTAGCTAAAAATAAGCACTTTGAAGTAGATTTATTTACTTCGAAGTTATGTCCAAATATAAGAAGAATAATTTTTATTGCTGTAAAAATATTGATGATAATTTTTACGATTTTAATGATTAAAGATGGATACAGATTTGCATCGATAAATAGATTTCAAACGATGTCAGTAATGCCATTTACAATGTTTTGGCCTTGCATAGTAGTTCCATTATCTGGTTTTTTTATGTTTATTCACTTGTTAACAGATTTATATTCTAATATAAAACAAGGAGGAGAATAAATATGGCATTTTTACTATTTTCATCATTTGCTATTTTTCTAGTATTTCAAATGCCTGTATCATTTGCCTTAGCAATGTCTTCTATGACCGCATTAGGATTTGCAAGTGATATAAGCTTAATATCTATAATTCAAAGAATGTATACTTCAAGTAGTTCATTTACTTTAGTTGCAATTCCATTTTTTATATTGGCAGGTGGCTTTATGGAGAATGGTGGTATTTCAAGACGGTTAGTTAAGTTTGCATCTTGTATGGTTGGACACATTAGAGGTGGATTAACATTTGCAAGTATTTTAGGAGCTATGTTTTTTGCCGGTATTTCTGGAGCTGCAGCTGCAGATACCGCAGCTGTAGGAAGTATATTAATTCCAGCTATGATAAAAAAAGGATATGGAAAAGATGTTGCAACTTCAGTTATGGCAACAGCAGGATCAATAGGAATTATAATTCCACCAAGCATACCAATGATATTATTAGGAGTAACTGCAAATATTTCAATAGGAGCTCTATTTGCTGGTGGAATATTACCAGGTATTTTAATGGGAGTGGCTTTGATGGTAACAAGCTATATATTTGCTGTAGTTAGAAAATTGGAACCGGAACCAAGAGCATCATTAAAAGAAATTTGGAATGCATTTAAAGATGCAATACTGGCAATTATGACAATGGTAATAATAGTAGGGGGAATAGTAGGGGGAATTTTTACTCCAAGTGAAGCATCTGTTGTAGCTGCGATATATGCATTTATTGTTGGAATGTTTATATATAAAGAGTTAAAAATGAAAGATTTACCTAAAATATTATTATCAACAGCAACAACAACAGGAGTAGTAGTTTTATGTATTGCTGCAGCTTCAAGTTTTGGATGGATATTAACAGCTGAAAGTATTCCAGCAAAAATATCTGAGTTTATATTTGGAGTTTCAACGAATAAATGGATTATTTTATTTTTAGTAAATGGATTAATGTTATTTATGGGCACATTTTTAGATATAACACCTATAATAATTATAGTAATACCTATAGTATTCCCAATAATTATGAAATTAGGTATTCATCCAATTCACTTTGGTCTTATGACGATAGTAAATATGGCAATAGGTCAATGTACACCACCTGTAGGTATAACCTTATTTGTATCAACTGGAATATCAGAAGCTTCTTTAGGAGAGGTTTTAGGAACATATTTAAAATATATATTAACAATGATAATTGTCTTGACTTTAATAACGTTCATACCAGCTATAACAACATTTTTACCAAGAGTATTAGGATATATAAAATAAAAAATGGAGGATATTTATGAAGAAATATTTATCAATAACAAAAGTGGCATCTTTAATGTTAGCTTTATCAATTCAGGTATTTGCAGCAAAAACTTTAAAAATATCAACAACTTTACCTGGTGATAATCCATCAGTAGAAGCTTTACAATATTTTGCGGATAAAGTAAAGTCAGAAACAAATGGAGAATTAGATGTAAAAGTTTTTAATAGTTCTCAACTTGGAGGAAATAGGGATGGATTAGAAGGATTATTATTAGGAACTTTAGAAATGGTTATGGTAACTGCAGGACCATTGGCCCAATTTGTTCCTCAGGCAGAAATTGTTTCTCTACCATACATGTTTCAGAGTACTGAGCATTTACATGCAGCTCTTGATGGAAAGCCAGGTGAAATGATTGGAGAAAAACTCGAGGATAAGGGATTTGTACCTTTATTTTGGTTAGATGGTGGAAGTAGAAGTATAATGAATAATAAAAAACCAATTTATAAACCTGAAGATTTAAATGGTTTAAAAATTAGAGTTCAACCATCAAATGTAACGATAGCTATGGGAAATGCAATGGGAGCAATTGCTACCCCTATGGAACAAGGAGAAGTTTATGGAGCTTTAGAACAAGGAGTTTTAGATGGCTGGGAAAATAGTCCGACAACATTATATTCATTGAAACTATATGAAGTAACGAAGTATTTTTCTGAAACAAATCATTTGATGGCTCCAGATGTTTTATTAATGTCTAAAAAAGTTTATTCAAAATTAACCCCTCAAGAGCAAATTATAGTAAAAAATGCTGCTAAAGATGCTCAAAATTTCCAAAGAAAATTATGGGTAGAAAAAGAAAATGATATTATTGAAAATTTAAAAAACCATGGAGTTGTTTTTAATAAAGTTGATTCGGTAGAACCTTTTGTTGAAAGAACAAAATATCTTTGGGAAGAGTTTAGCAAGAAAAATGGAAATGAATTAATAGAAGAAGTTCAAAAATCTAAGTAAGAGGGGGAAGAAATGAAGGCAATAATAGTATCTAAACCAAAAGAATTACAGATTGTAGAAAGAGAAATACCTAAAATATCTGAGGCAACAGACGTACTAGTAAAAATAAAGGCAGCAGGAATATGTGGTTCTGATGTTCATATTTATCATGGAACTTCTCCAGTGGCAACTTATCCAAGAGTAATAGGACATGAAATGGTTGGAGAGGTTATAGGTGTTGGAGAGGATGTAAAGGATTTAGAGATAGGAGATAAGGTTGTTGTTGAACCGATGATTGCATGTGGTGAATGTTATGCATGTAAGTCAGGAAGACCAAATGCATGTTCATCTCTTAAAGTTAGAGGTTGTCATGTAGATGGTGGATTTCAAGAATATTATGTAGCTCCTAGAAAAAATATATTTAAATTTGACAGTTCAATCTCTTGGGAAGAAGCAGCTATGATAGAACCATATACAATAGCTGATCAAATAACTTGGAGAGCAGATATAAGAAAAGGAGATTATGTTTTTATAATTGGTGCAGGACCAATAGGACTATGTGTTTTAGAGATGGCTAAATTAAAAGGTGGAATTTGTATAATTTCAGATTTTAATGAAAAAAGATTAAAAGTAGCTAAAGAGTTAGGTGCTGATTATGTAATTAATCCAAATTTAGAAGACCCTTTAACTAAAGTTAGAGAGATAACTAATGGAATGGGGTCAAATGTAACAATAGATGCAGTTTGTTTACCAAAAACATTTGAACAAGCTATTGAAATAACATCTGTAGCTGGAAGAGTTATGTGTTTAGGATTTTCCAAAGATACATCAGAAATTGCACAATTAGGTATAACTATAAAAGAGCTAGATGTTAGAGGTTCAAGACATCAGACATATAAATTTGCAAATGTTGTAGAGCTATTTAATGATAGAAAATTACAGGCTAAAAAATTAGTATCAAATGTTATACCTTTTAAAGAGGTAGATAAAGCAATGGATTTAATAGAAAATAACCCAAATGAAATTTGTAAAATAGTACTTACATTTTAAATAAAAGGAGAAAGACAACATGAAAATGACATTTAGATGGTATGGAGAGGGAAATGATAGTGTAGAGTTATCTCAAATTAAACAAATTCCTGGAGTGGAAGGGATAGTTTGGGCACTGCATGATGTTCCAGTTGGAGATGTTTGGCCAATGGATAGAATATTAGAGATAAAAGAACAAGCTGAAAAAGCGGGATTGCATATAGATGTAGTTGAAAGTGTAAATGTTCATGAGGATATAAAATTAGGATTACCAACAAGAGACCAATATATTGAAAATTATAAAAAAACAATTGAAAATTTAGCTAAAGTTGGAGTAAAAGTAATTTGTTATAACTTTATGCCAGTATTTGACTGGACAAGAACAGATCTTTTTAAAGAGTTAGAAGATGGATCAACAGCATTGTTTTACGAAAATGCAAAAGTAAAAGATGTAGATCCTATGGAACTTATAAAAAGTGTAAGTAAAGGAAGTGAAGGATATACAATGCCAGGTTGGGAGCCTGAAAAATTTGCAAGATTAGAAAGTCTATTTGAAGCGTACAAGGAAGTTGACGAAGAGAAGTTATGGGGAAATTTAAGATATTTCTTAGAGCAGATAGTACCTGTGGCAGAGATAAATGGTATAAAAATGGCGATTCATCCAGATGATCCACCTTGGTCAATATTCGGGTTACCAAGACTTATGACGTCAGGGAAAAACTTGAAAAGATTATTAGAGTTAGTTGATAGCCCATCTAATGGATTAACTCTTTGTTCAGGTTCATTAGGTGCAAGTCCAGAGAATGATATACCATCTATAGTAAGAGAGTTTTCGGATAGAATACCTTTTACTCATATAAGAAATGTAAAGATATATGAAAATGGAGATTTTATAGAAACTTCACATAGAACATGTGATGGGTCTATAGATATATATGATGTTGTAAAGGCTTATCATGAAGCTGGATTTGAAGGATATGCAAGACCAGACCACGGAAGACATATTTGGGGAGAGAAGTGTAGACCAGGATATGGATTATACGATAGAGCTCTTGGAATAATGTACATGTGGGGAATATGGGATAGTTTAAATAGACAAGAGAAGAGAGGATAAGATTTATGGAAAAAGACAGTATATCTCAAAAAAATCCTAAGTGGTTACACTTTGGAGCAGGGAATATATTTAGAGGATATATGGGAAAAGTTCAGCAAACTTTAATTGAAAAAGGGTTAGAGAATAGAGGTATTGTTGTGGTTGAAACTTATGATGGTGAAATTATTGAAAAGGTATTTAAGCCATATAACAATAAAACAATTTTAGTTACTTTAGATAAAGAAGGAAAATTTAAGCCAGAAGTAATAACGAGTATAGTTGAAAGTATTGATGCAACAGCTGAAAATTGTGAAAGGTTAGAAGAGATATGCACAAGTAAAGATTTGCAAATCATAAGCTTTACAATAACTGAAAAAGGGTATAATTTAAAAAATGGACCGATAGACCCAAATCATTTAATGGCAAAAATAACATCTTTATTATATTTACGTTATAAGAAAAATAAGGCTCCAATAGCTCTCTTGAGTATGGATAACTGTTCTGCTAATGGTGATAAAATAAAAGAGGCTGTAAAAACAGTAACCAATGAATGGTTAAAAAATGGTTTAGTGGAGAAAGAGTTTTTAAATTACTTAGAGGATGAGAAAAAAGTAAGTTATCCAATAACGATGATAGATAAAATTACACCTAGACCATCACCAGAGATTAAAGAGTTTTTAGAAAATTTAGGATTCTCAAATATGGATATAATAGTGACTAAAAAAAATAGTTATACAGCACCATTTGTAAATGCAGAGGTACCAGAATATTTTGTTGTAGAAGATAAATTTCCAAATGGAAGACCGAAGTTCGAAGAAGCAGGGGTTATATTAACTGATAGAGAATCTGTTGAAAAAGTTGAACGAATGAAAGTTACAACTTGTTTAAATCCTTTACATACGACGTTAGCTATATTTGGATGTCTATTAAATAAGAAAACTATATCTGATTGTATGAAGGATTCTTTATTAAATACTTTAGTGAGAAGATTGGGATATGAAGAATCGTTAATAGTTGTAGAAGATCCTAAAATAATTAATCCTAAAGAGTTTTTAGAAGAGGTTTTAAATGAGCGTTTTTCAAATCCGTTTATACCAGATCAACCACAAAGAATAGCAACAGATACATCTCAAAAAGTTGGCATTAGATTTGGAGAGACTATAAAAGCGTATTTGAAAGATGAGAAGTTAGATGTGAAAAAAATGAGATTTATTCCTTTAGTTATAGCAGGGTGGATGAGATACTTAATGGGTGTTGATGACAATGGGGCTGAGATGGCTTTAAGTAGTGATCCACTGTTAGAAGAATTAAGAGAAAACTTAAAAGGGATAGAATATTTAAATTTAAGTAGTTATAAGAAAGGAAGTTTAAATAAAATTCTATCTAATGAGAGTATATTCGGAGTGGATTTAGTTGCTATTGGTTTATCAGAAATAATCGAAGAATACTTTTTAGGTATGATTGGAGAGGTAGGAGGAGTTAGAAAAACTTTAGAAAGAGTTGTAGAGTAATCTACAGCTTTTTCCTTTTTCTAATCAGTTATTCAATATATAAACCTTATTATATTCTTATATAAGACAATTGTATAAAAATATGTTATCATTGTCCTTAAAAATAAAAAAAGTTTTTTAAAAAGTGGGAGGGGATTATGATTAAAAAAATATTTTTATTAATTATTGGGATGCTTACTCTTTTAGGATGTGAAAAAAAGGAGGAGAAGAAAGAGGAGAAACCTCTTGTTATAGTTCAAGGGTCAGATGCGAGAACAATGGACCCACAAAAAGCTATTGATACTCCAACGGTAAGAGTTTATAATCAAATTTATGATGGATTGTTAAAAAAAGATAAGGATATGAATATTATTCCTGGATTAGCAGAGAGTTGGGAAAAAATTGATGAAAGAAAAACTATTTTTAATTTAAGAAAAAATGTGAAATTTCATAATGGAGAAACATTAACAGCTAAAGATGTTAAATTCACATTGGATAGAATGAAAAATCAACCAACTGTTTCTTTTCTTATAAGTGAGATAGAGGCAGTAAATGTTATAGATGATTATACAGTGGAGATAGTAACAAAAGATGGTTTTGGACCACTACTTAGCCACTTATCTCATCCTGGAGCTGTTATATTAAATGAAAAAGCAGTAACAAATTCTAGTGAAAAATATGACCAAAACCCAGTTGGAACAGGACCATATATTTTTGATAAATGGCTAGCAGGAGATAGAATATTTTTAAAAGCTAATCCTGACTATTATTTGGGAAAAACACCAATAGAGAGTGTTATAATAAAGTCTATTCCAGAAGGAACAAATCGTACAATAGCCTTAGAGACTGGTGAAGCTGATATAGTTTACGATGTTGAACCAGTTGATATAGATAAGATAAAAAGTAATGAGAGTTTAAAGTTTTTAATGGAACAATCTTTAGGAAATGCTTACTTAGGATTAAATACTCAGCATAAACCTTTTGATGACGTAAGAGTAAGACAAGCTATTGCTCATGCTATAAATGTTGATGATATAATAGAGGTTGCATATAAAAATACTGCAGTTCCAGGGAATTCACCATTGAGTCCAAAAATCCCAGGATATAATAAAGATGTTAAAAATTATGAATATAATGTAGAAAAAGCTAAAAGTCTTTTAGCAGAAGCAGGATACTCAAATGGATTTAAAACTTCTATTTGGATAAGTGATAATACAATTAGAAAAGATATAGCAACAATTTTACAAGATCAATTTAAAACAATTGGAATTGATGCAACTATTGAAACTCTTGAATGGGGAGCATATATAGATAGAACTGCTGCAGGAGAACACGATATGTATATTTTAGGATGGATAACTGTAACAGGAGATCCTGATTATGGTCTGTACCCAGTATTCCATAGTTCAGCTCATGGAAGACCAGGAAATAGATCTTTCTATTCAAACGCTACAGTGGATAAACTTCTTGATGAAGCAAGAGTTTCAACAGATCAAGAGAAAAGAATGGCTAACTATAAAGAGGCTCAAAGAATAATTCAAGAGGAGATACCATCTGTAACTATGGTTTATAACAATCAAAATGTTGCAACTCAAAAATATGTAGAAAATTTTGTTCTACATCCTACAGGATATTTTGATTTATATAATGTAAAATTTTCTAATAAATAAAAGAGGTGAACTATGAATATATCAAATACTCCAGCTAAAGATGTTGTAAACTTTATGAAGAAATCCCCAATAGCTATAATAGCGATTGGAAGTATTGAGTATCATGGAGCTCAAGCTCCCCTTGGAACAGATTATATAATACCAGATTATATAGTGTCAAAACTATCTTATAGAGATGATGTTTTAACTCTTCCTCCAATACCTTATGGGAACTGTCAATCAATTAAAGATTTTCCAGGAACTATAAATATAGGGAGCAATAACCTTATAAATATTCTAAATTCTATTGTGGACTCTTTATTAAATAGTGGACTAAAGAAATTTATATTTGTTAATGGTCATGGAGGAAATATATCAGCTTTAGATCAAGTGGGACTAGATACTTTTGAAAAAGGTGGGTTAGTAGCAACTATTGATTGGTGGAATTTAGCTAAACTTTTAAATCCAGATTATGATGGTGGTCATGGAGATATTCAAGAAACTAGTACAGTTATGGCAATAGATAGAGACTCTGTAAATTTAGAATATTGTGAACCACTAGTAATAAACGAGTTATCAAATGAGATAACTAATAAATATATAACACTTCATAACTATAAAAATGGAAATGTTAAAATAATGAGAAGTTTTAAAAGTGTTGTTCCAAATGGTTGGATAGGACCCTATAATCCTAAAAATTCAACAGCGGATCTTGGAGAGCGAATACTTGTAGATGTATTAGATTATATTGAGGAGTTTATTGAAAATTTTAAAAAAGTAGAATAAATTTAAAAAAATTAAAGTAGTGTGAACGCACTACTTTTTTTGTTTAAAAATATAAGAAAAATATATGGTGAGGTGAAAGCATGATTAAGAAAAGTTTGCCAGTGGGAATAGATGATTTTAAAAAAATAACAGAGAATATTATATTTTCAGATTTAGAAGATTTGAATTTAAAATAGGGGACAAAAACTCTATTGAAGAGAAAGCTAAGGAAGCTTTAGCTTAAATAAATGAAAAGAAATATGATACATCTATGAAAAATAATGGAGTATCAAAAGTTATAAAGATAGGAATGGCTTTTAGTGGCAAAGATGTGGCTATTGAAAGTGAAGTTGAATAATAATACTAAAAATTAAATACGAACAAAATTAAATAAAAAAGTTGCAGAAAAAAATCTGCAACTTTTTTTTAATACACAAAAAATACACAAAGCTAAAGTAGAATAGTATAAAAAATTTATATAGATTCAGGAGGAGTAAATGAAAAAGTTGTTAGGTTTAGTAGTTTTGTTTTCAACAGTAGCATTTTCAAGGGAGTTGACACTAGAAAGTGCAATTGACTTAGCTTTAGAAAATGGAAAAACTATTAAAACATCTGAACTTTCTAAAGAGAATGCAGAGTTAAATGTAAAAAGAGCTTTTAAAACAGCTTTGCCAAAGGTCACTTATAACAGTCAATTTCAAAGAGCGGAACATACTACACGTAGTATGATAGATATATTAGATTCAGATGGAACAATAGGTAGAGGAGAAAAAAGTGGTTACTCACAAAGTGTTGGACTTTATCAACCACTATTTAGAGGTGGAGCTATAACAGGTGGTGTTTTAGGTGCTAAAGCATCTAAAAATATAGCTGATTTATATTTCTGGGCTGAAAAAAGAGATGTGAGACTAGATATCATATCTTTATATTCAAGTATAATAAATTTTGAAAAAGATTTAACAGTTTTAGAAAGCTCTAGAAAAGAGTTGCAAGCTAGATATGATAAACAAAATGAGCAATTAAATTTAAAGTTAGTTACAAAAGCTGATCTATTGAAAACTGAGTACTCTATTTTAGATTTAGAGGCCCAAATAACTGGAACTAAAACAAATTTAGAAATAGCTAAAAAGGATTTAAAATTAAAGTTAATGATTCCAAATAACGAAGATATTACTTTAAAAGATTTCCAAGTACCAGAAAATCTAACTTCAGGAATTGATTTTGGAAAAGATTTAGATGAAGCACTAACAAATAGTTTATCTGCTAAATTGGCGATGAATAAAGTGGATTATGCTCAAGCTGAAAAGATGGTGGCAAGATCGAGTTTATTACCACAAGTTGATGCATTTGCAACATATGGAACTTCAAAAGAGAGTCATAACTTTGAAAATAGTTTTGATAATGCCGAGTGGAGAGGTGGAGTTTCTGTGAAATGGGATGTATTTTCATTTGAAAGTGGAATTGATGAATATAATGTTGCTAAGAACAATGAGAGTATAGAATCTTTAAATAAAGAGCTAACATCAGATAGTATAAAACTGTCTGTTACAAAAAATTATAGAGAGTTGATACGTTTACAACAACTGAAAAACTCTAGAAGTAAAGCTTTAGAAGCAGCAACAGAAAACTTTAATATAGATACAGAGAGATACAATGTGGGACTTATTTCAACTGTAGATTTCTTATTATCTGAAAGTCAATATAGACAGGCAGCTGTAGATTATAACTCAGCAGTAT
>OGWY01002264.1_pt1 | contig 14054 bp, 10 predicted proteins | sample 1576121 | NCBI WGS metagenome assembly OGWY01 (sample SAMEA3541543, study PRJEB24748) | human gut metagenome | biome: human gut; feature: human-associated habitat; material: faeces | place: China | collected 2012 | reverse complement strand
TATTATCATGAAGGACGGAACTATCTGGCAGAAATGGTGGATCGATATCGTTCTCCGGAGCAACCAGGAGATGGTTATCATTATAAACTAAATAGAAATACGAATCATTTTGAAACACAGGGGTCTTCTTATTGGTTGAAAAATGGCTCATATATACGTTTTAAAAATATCACATTGGGTTATACCTTACCTAAGAGTTTGACAGATAAATTGCATATTGGTTTTGCTCGTCTCTTTGTTAATGGAACTAATTTATTTACGATAACAAAATATCCAGGGATAGATCCTGAATCGTTTAAAAATAATGCAACAGAAGCTAGAAGACGAGGTACTTCGGATAATCAATATCCAACGGCTAAGGTTTTTACAATGGGAATTAATGTTGAATTTTAAAAGGATCATGTTATGAAAAAAGTGATAGTCTTGATTTTAGCTATGGGAGCTTTGGTGACTTCTTGTGGTGATGACTTTTTGAGTAAGTTTCCAAATACGCAAGTTTCAGAAGGGAATTTTTATAAGACAGAAGATCAGTTGTCTGCTGCTGTAAACGATTGTTATAGGCAATTGAACAGATTGTATGAAGAGTCTAGCATTTGTGAATTATATGGAGAGTTATATTCTGATAATACATGGATGCAGTATTTTGCTTCAAGTGATCCTTTTCTAGATAATATAAGTAGATATATACAGGAAGATAATAATGGGTATATATTAGATGCATGGAATGCTTGTTATAATGGTATATTCATATGTAATAATGTATTATATTGGCTAGAGAACAGTGAGGCTGTTTATAAGGAAGAAAAAACAAAAAAGCAATTCATAGGAGAGGTTCGTACTATTAGAGCATTGTTTTATTTTAATATGGTAAGGGCGTGGGGAGCTATTCCGATGCCTTTGGCTCCGATTTCTCCGGAAGAATCTTATAATTATTTAAGGGAGGATCCTTCAAAAGTATATGAACAGATTATAACTGATTTGACTATGGCGAAAGAGTATCTTCCCGAATCTTATTCTAAAACGCATGTTGGAAAAGTGACGAAATATGCAGCTATGGCTCTTTTAGGGAAAGTTTACTTAACGCTTGGAGATAAGACTAAAGCTGCTGTAGAACTGAAATCGGTTATTGACAGTGGTTTATATTCATTGGATACGAATGAGGATGGGCTAGTTGATGGTACTGACTATGAGTATTTATTTGCTCCAACTACAAAGAATTGCAAAGAATCATTGTTAGAATGCCAATTTTTAGCAGGAGTTTCAAATCCGAATAGTACACACCAGACTGCTTATATGCCTTTTTTATGGTCTTTCCATCTACCTGGGCAAACAGAAACATTCCGAGGACATGGGCATTGTACGCCAACGAAGGATTTGATAGCGGAATTTGAACCGACAGATACTATTCGTAAAAATGTTACTGTTGTTGAGGGTTTCGTTGATTTAGAAAGTGGAAAATGGGAAGATTATCCATTTACGATGAAGTTCTATGATCCTAATTGGAGAAATCCTGGTAATAATTTTAAAATACTGAGATATGCGGACGTTTTATTGATGTATGCAGAGGCTGTGGGTGAAGATGAAGGTAAGAAGTACTTAAATCAAGTTCGTGCTAGGGCCGGGCTTGTTGGATATGGTGATGCTGATTATCCGAAGGAGTATAATACCTTTAATAAAGCTTTAGAGCATGAGCGCCGTGTAGAATTGGCAATGGAATTCCATCGCTTTTTTGACTTAGTAAGAACAAATAGAGCAATGGAGGTAATAAACTCTAAAGGGTTTAACTTGACTAAAGATAAATTACTTTTTCCGATACCTGTGAATGCGATAGATATTAATCCTGGACTTTTGCAGAATCCGGGATATTAAAATTAATCAGGGTTGCCTATGTATGGGGCAACCCTATAAATAAAATATCATGAGAAACTTTCAGAAACAAATATGGATGTTAGTTTCGTTTCCTATGATCTCATCGGTTGTTTATGGGAGCGAAAAATCAGAAAAAGGTTTACCTAATATCATTGTCTTTGTTGCGGACGATGCGGGTATGGATTTTGGATGCTACGGGAATAATGGTATTAAGACACCCAATATTGACCGGTTGGCAAAAGAAGGGATACGTTTTGAGAAGGCTTATCTTACTTCTCCTCAATCCAGCCCTTCAAGAACGAGTATGATGACCGGCCAGTTTGCCCATACGATAGGCACCGAGGACTTGCACAACCCTTTGGATGGGTCTACGAAAATGATGCCCTATTATTTTAATCAAGCCGGGTATTCAACAGGGGTAATGCTTAAAACGCATTGGGGGCCTAATGGTGATAAGCAATTTACCCATGTCATTAAAGGGGGATATAAACCGAATCAGGGAGATTTGACGGAGGAGCTGTATTGTAATTACCGGAAGTTTTTGGATGATAGCAAAGAGCAACCCTTTTTCTTATGGGTTGGCTTTATTGATCCTCACCGGCCTTATAATCGAGAAGTTTGTCCTCAAGTCAATAAGCCGGAGGATGTGAAAATACCTCCGTTTTTGGTGGATGCGGCAGATACCAGGAGGGATATGGCTGATTATTATGATGAGATTTCCCGTATGGATCGGAATATAGGGATTATGCTGGGAGAATTGGAAAAAAGAGGAGAGCTGGAGAATACGATCATTGTGTTCATGAGCGATAATGGCCGTCCTTTCCCCCGCTGTAAAGGTTCCTTGTATGATACGGGGATTCAAACCCCTCTTATTTTTGTATGGGATAAACATATCACTCCGAATACAGTGCATAGCAATGGCTTGGTAAGTTCGGTGGATTTAGCTCCTACCTTGTTGGAGTTGGTGGGAATTAATATGCCAGATACTGTTTATGGTAGAAGTTTTAAAGAATTACTTTTTGATCCTACGAAAAGAGGACGGGACTACATTTTCGCTGAAAGGAATTGGCATGATACAGATGAATACATTCGCTGCGTACGAACCGAAAGATATAAGTTTATTTATAACGCATATTATGAGCTTCCTCATGGCACGACGATGGACTTAGGCTCAAGTTTGAGTTGGTATGATTTGAAAATCGCTCAAAAAGAGAGAACGTTAAGCAAGGAGCAAGCCCTTTTATTTACTTCTCCTCGTCCAATGATAGAAATTTATGATTTGGAAAAAGATCCGGAAGAATTTACAAATGTGGCGGATGTGAAAGAGTATCGAGACGTTGGTAAAAAATTGGCTAAGCTTTTGGTGAATTGGCAAAAGGAGACAAAAGACCATCCTTGGTGGATGCGTCGCAGATGTGACCAAAATGATCGTGTGACTGGGTTCCCCTTGTATGAGACTCGTCCGGGGTTGTGGGCAGATTGATTTTGAATATAATTAAGTAAGATGATTATGAGATGTTTTTCGTATTGTGTTAGTTTATTTTTATTGTTATTTGTATCCTGCGTTAATGTTTCAAACCAAAAGGATACAAGCCTGTCAGGTTTGAGCTATGTTAATACTTTAATAGGGACAAACTCGAATAGAGCTTTCTCTCATGGCAATACGTACCCTGCGGTTACGCAGCCTTGGGGGATGAATGCTTGGACACCGCAAACTGGTCTGATGGATGATCCTTGGGTATATACTTATCAGTCAGATTCTATTCGGGGGTTTAAGCAGACACATGTGCCAAGCCCTTGGATTGGTGATTATGGCGCTTTCTCGATCATGCCTGTTACGGGTTCATTGAAAACAAAAGATACGGAACGCTCATCTTGTTTTTATCATTCGGATGAATTTGCTACTCCCTATTATTATAAAGTGCATTTGGCCGATTATAATGTAGATGCGGAATTGACAGCGACGGAACGATGTGGATATTTGCGATTCTCTTTTAATGATAATAAGGACCGATTTTTAATATTGGATGCTTTTAATCAAGGAGGACATGTGAAGATAATTCCGGAAGAACGGAAGATAGTCGGTTTTTGTAAGAATAACACAGGAGGTGTACCATCGAATTTTGCGAATTATTTCGTAATGGTATTTGATTCTGAATTTTCTGATTGTGGAGTTTGGGACAAGGATGGAGTTTATGAGCAGAAAAAAGAGTTGGAGTCTTCTTATATTGGATCTTATTTACGTTTTGAAAATAGTTGCAATCGAGTTTCTGTAAAGGTTGCCTCATCGTATATCTCCGTGGAACAAGCGGAGTTAACATTGAAGCGAGAAATTGGTGACTTGGATTTTATGCAAGTTAAAGAAAAGTCAAGATTGGTTTGGGCAGATTTGATGGGACGTATTAACGTTGAAGGTGGAACTGAAGAACAGAAAAAAACTTTTTATTCAAATTTGTATAGAGTTTCTTTATATCCTCGTCAGTTTTATGAGTATGATGAGAAAGGGGAAGCTGTTTATTTTAGCCCTTATGATGGGCAAGTGCATAAAGGAGTCATGTTCAGCGACAATGGCTTTTGGGATACTTTCCGATCAGCTCATCCTTTTTATACCTTGTTGTTCCCTGAGTTGACAGGGAAGTTGATGCAAGCATTGATTAATATTTATGAGGAGGGAGGATGGCTCCCGAACTGGATAAGTCCGGGTTATCGGAATTCAATGATTGGAGCCCATGCGGTTTCTTTGATTAGCGACGCTTACGTAAAAGGTATCCGGGACTTTGATGCCCAAAAGGCATTGGAGGCGGTTCGTAAAGAATGTTCCATGGATGCTCCACAATCTTTTATGGGGAGATATGGCTGGGAAAATTATAATAAGCTAGGTTATGTCCCTTACCCTAAATATCCTCAGGCTGTTTCAATGACATTGGAATATGCTTATGATGATTATTGTGCGATGCTCTTAGCGGATTTGTTAGGAGAAACAGATGATGCTATTGAGTTTAAGAGACGTGCGATGAATTATTCTCATGTTTATGACTCTATTTCAGGATTTATGCGTCCGCGCATGCTTAATGGGGAATGGCATTCTCCATTTGATCCGTATCGCTGGGGTGGTCCTTATACGGAAGGTAACGCGATTCAATATAGTTGGAGTGTTTTTCATGATGTGCAAGGTTTGGTTAGTTTAATGGGTGGAAAGTCGCGGTTTATCTCCAAATTGGATTCTGTGTTTACACGTCCTCCCAAATTTAGCTTATATGATCGTAGCTTTAATGAGATTGCGGAAATGCATCAAGCGGGATTTGGTCAATATGCTCATGGAAATCAACCGGCCCAACATCTTCCCTATTTGTACACATATGTTGGAGAGGCTTGGAAAACTCAATATTGGGTTCGGAAAATTATGGATTGTTTGTATAATTCAACTCCTAATGGTTATTGCGGCGATGAGGATAATGGACAGACATCCTCTTGGTATTTGTTTAGCGCCTTAGGATTCTATCCTGTTTGTCCGGGTTCTGGGGAATATATTTTAGGAAGCCCTATCTTTGATAAGGTGACACTTTCTTTATCTAATGGGAAAAAATTTGTTATCTCTGCTCCGGGAAATTGCGAAAAAAACAGGTTCGTGGGACAAACCTATTTAAATGAAGATATATATTCTCCTTTATTTATTCGTCATGAGGATATAATTCAAGGAGGAACTTTACGATTTGATATGGTATCTGATCCTCTTAGAGATAAACAATATAGTAAGGATGACTATCCTTATTCTTTATCGAATTTTAATTAATCGTTAGTATGTATAAGATATTTTCTACGGGTTTATTCGTTTTTGTAGAGGTTAGCTTTTTTTTCGCACATTCAGAAAATAAGGCTCCTAATATCATTTTTATTATGTCTGATGATCATACCTCTCAAGCTGTTAGTGCTTATGGTGGGATATTATCATCAGTACTTCCGACACCCCATATAGACCGGATAGCCAAAGAAGGCGTTCGTTTGAATAATTGTTTTGTAACCAATTCGATAAGTACCCCTAGTAGGGCGGCTATTTTAACAGGGCAATATAGTCAAAAAAATGGAGTATATACATTAGGTGATCGTCTCTCGAGAGATTTGCCGAATGTGGCAAAGGAGTTGCAGTGTGCCGGTTATCAGACTGCTATTGTCGGGAAGTGGCATTTAGGAACAGAGCCAAGTGGGTTTGATTATTATAAAGTTCTTCCAGGGCAAGGCCGATACCATGATCCGATATTGATCGAAAAAGGGAATTGGCGTGATGTCGCAAATAAAGAGGGGGAAGGGGCTATAGGAAAAGTTCATAAGGGGCATAGTACCGATGTCATAACAAATGAGGCCATTTCTTATTTGAAGAATGTGGATAAGAATAAGCCATTTTTCTTGATGTGCCATTTCAAGGCTCCTCATAGACCTTGGCAACCTGCCGAACGCTTTAAGGGGTTGTTGGAAGGAGTGAATGTTCCCGAGCCATCTAATTTGCTCGATGCTTATGAAAGTAAAGGAAAATATACTTCTGAGATACGAATGGGGCTAGAGTTCATGAATAAAAATGACTTGAAAACTCCGATTCCATCGGATAAGTCCAGGGATGAATTCAGACATTGGGCTTATCAAATTTATATTAAGGATTATTTACGTTGTGTAGCGGGAGTAGATGAGAACGTCGGTCGAATCTTGAAATTTTTGGATGAGAACAATTTAACGGAAAATACAATTGTCGTTTATACTGGAGATCAAGGTTTCTTTTTAGGGGAACATGGATGGTTTGATAAACGGTTGATGTATGAAGAAAGTCTTCGTATGCCGTTTTTGATTCGCTATCCGAAAGAAATTCAAGCGGGAGGAATAAATGATGATATTATCTTAAATATAGATTTTGCTCCTTTGTTCTTGGATTATGCGGGGGTTAAGAATACGCCTGCTTATATGCAAGGAAAAAGTTTTCGGGATAATTTATCAGGAAAGGCTTCTCCGGAATGGCGACAGTCTATGTATTATCGTTATTGGATGCAAGGAGATGGCGCTCATAATGCGACAGCTCATTATGGAATACGTACGGATCGATATAAGTTGATTTATTATTATGCAAGATCTCTTGGGAAAATCGGAACCAAAGATGGTACGATAGCTCCAGAATGGGAACTGTATGATTTGGAAAAAGATCCAAAAGAGATGCATAATATTTATAATGATCCCCAGAACCAGTTTTTAATAAACAAATTGAAACTTGAATTATTGAGGTTGAAAAAAGAATATGGTGATGACGATGAGAGTTGTGAAGAAATGAAAAAGATTAATGACGTTTATTTTGAATAAGAATATGAGGATATTAATAGTCATACTAATGTCGCAATTATTTACTTGCTTATCCTTGCAAGCAAGGAGTGTAGAAGTGGTATATAAAACAGTCGATTCATTGCAAATGAAGTTGTATATCGATTATCCGGATGATATGAAAGCTTCTGAAAAACGACCGGCGATTGTGTTTTATTTTGGAGGAGGATGGATAGCTGGAGATATCGCTCATTTCAAGCCTCAAGCCGACCATTTTGTTAAGAAAGGGTTGATAACAGTTCGTGTTAACTATAGGGTTCAGGGTAGGCATAAGGTATCGCCTTTTGTTTGTCTTTCTGATGCGAAATCCGCTATTCGTTATATAAGAAAAAATGCGGACAGCTTGTGTATCAAGAGTGATAGCATAGTGGCTTCCGGAGGTTCTGCCGGAGGTCATTTGGCAGCGGCAATCGCATCAATAGATGGTTTTAATGACGCTACGGATGATTTATCCGTAAGCTGTAAGCCGAATTTGCTGGTGTTGTTTAATCCAGTGTTGGATAATGGCCCCGAAGGATATGGTTATGATCGAGTAAAAAAGCATTATAAGGAATTTTCTCCTTATTACAATATAAAGGAAGGATTACCTCCAACTATAATATTCTTAGGGACAAATGATAATTTAATTCCTGTGGAAACGATGGAAAAATATAGGGATAATATGTTGGAATTAGGAAATGTATGTGATCTATACTTGTATGAGGATCAGCAACATGGTTTTTTTAATCATGGTAGAAATAATAATGTTTATTATTATGATACTTTGAACAAGATGGAGAGTTTTTTGAATAGGTTTGGATATATAAAATGATATACGATGGATACTTCGAGAAGAGATTTCATAAAGAGCGCAACATTGGCGGCGGGGACTTTTTTGTTGTCGGGATCTTGCACCTCTGTAGCGAGGAATGATAAGCGGAGAGGTAAAAGACCTAATTTGGTATATGTCTTCGCAGATCAGTGGCGTGCCCAAGATGCAGGATTTGCGGGAAATAACGATGTTATTACTGAAAATATAGATAAATTGGCTAGCGAGAGTTTGGTATTTAAGCATACGGTGTCTTGCATGCCAGTCGTCACCGTCACCGAGGACGAGACCGCTGCGGCCATCCTCTCCCTGATGGAGAACCAGAAGCTGGTGGCCGAGGGTGCCGGTGCGGTGCCCGTGGCTGCGGCCCTGTTCCACAAGCTGCCCATCGAGGGCAAGAAGGTGGTGTGTGTCATCTCCGGCGGCAACATCGACGTGAACATCCTCAGCCGCGTGATCACCCGCGGTCTGGTCATGAGCGGCCGCAAGGCCAACCTGACCATTGCTCTGGAGGACAAGCCCGGCCAGCTCCAGCGTGTGGCCGAGATCGTCTCCCGCTGCGGCAGCAACGTGGTGTCGGTGCTGCACGACGGTTCCGACCCCAACATGCCCATTTCCAGCTGCTTCCTCAAGCTGACGCTGGAGACCCGCGACGCGGCCCAGATCGAACAGATCCGTGCCGAACTGACCAAAGAGGGCTTCCAGCTCGTGAGTGAGCGCGTATGATCCGATAAAAAATGGCCTGCATGAAAACGCGGGCCATTTTTTCATGGGAAGTTTGAACGGTTACAGCTCGATTTCCCCGGTAAACTGAAACCATCCATCGGCATAGTCCATAATAAAGTCTGCTGCGTATTTGTTCAGAATGAGTTTGATGTTGGAGAGACCAAAACCGTGGAGAGCGGGATTGGATTTTGTCGTTCGGATGTTCCCGTCATGGATTTTTACCGGAGCGGATGTGTTCCGGACGGAAAAAAAGAAGCTCTGTCTCAGTACGGCAGAAACATGAATCGTCTTTTCACTCTCGAGTTTTTCACAGGCTTCCGTTGCATTGTCCAGCAGGTTTGCGAACAGCACGACCATATCCGATACATCCAATGGCAATGCGGAAAGATCGTTCACCTCAAAGTCGATGCTGATCCCTTTTTTGATCGCTTCGGTCGCTTTGGTGTTGAAGAGCGCGTCGAGGATCGCGTGGTGCGAGTTGACCAGAAACAGCCGGTCGGTCTGCATGGTGGTTACGGAACGCAAATATTGCTCGGCAGCTTCATACTCCTGATTCAGCAAAAGGCTTTGGACCGTGTTGAGGTGCGCTCTGAAATCGTGGACCTTGTGACGCTGTTCTGCGTAAAGTCTGCTTGCTGCTTCCATGCTTTTGGCCTGGAGCTGGAGCTGCTGCCCCAGCGCCAAAAGATTTTCCTTGGTTTCGATGGCTCGTTCCATCCGATCCAAGAGGTACAGGAGAGCAGCATTCGCCGCAAGGATCAAGCCACATGTAAAGGCAATTACACCTTCGCCTACCGGTTTCCCGGTTGTGATATACAGCAGGATCCCCAGCATGAAAAAGGATGTGCATGGGAACAAAAAGTAAAACCCCAATTGCGATTCATTCAGTCGGTTCCGCGCTCCCGGAAATGCTTTCTGCTTCATGAGCTTTCGGAATAGATAGGCCAGGAACAATTCTGTGGAATAGTTGATGATCCCGTAGACGATCATGAGCGGAAAACTCGACCGGAACGATTCACCGTCCATCCCACAGACAAAAGCACCCAGCATGCCCAGCCCGAAAGACAGGGAATAAGTGATCAGATACTCTACACCGACAAGAAGCAAAAGCAGTTTACTGGAAATTTTGGTGTACAACACCCGTGTGCTGAAGGTATAGGATAAAAGGATCATCCCGATTTTTATGGCCTGATTGCGGTGAAAGAAGATCAGCGGAACCTTCAGGATCCAGAAGTTCAGCGCAACGAAGCAGCCGACGCCGATGGTGAATTTCCGGTCACTCCAGCGTCGTTCAGCAAATGCATCCAAAAAGAGGATCAGCGAAAGGGAATCGACCACGGTATAAAGAAAACTCAAGAAATCGCCCATCGGTTTTTCCCCCGCCACAGCAGATAGTGCTGCTTCAGTTCCTTATGGTTCTTAGCACTTGAAGGCAAAACGATCCCGCCGATCAGGCTCACCTTTTCGTATTGCAGCTGCACGATGTACTCCATGTTTACCAAAAATGAGCGTTGAACGCGCAGGAAACCGAGGTCCTCCAACTTTTTTGACAGATCGGACAGATTGCCGTAGAAATGATACTCCGTTCGCTCGTCATGGATCAGGTGCACGATGATGACCCGCAGATTGGCCTCCAGATAGAGGATGTGACTTACGGGAATGTCGATCGGTTCGGAATGGACCGAAATGGTGAGGACCCTCTTCTTTCGGACGACCTCCCGGATCGCGGCTTCAAAATAAGGAATCAGCTTTTCGTTCATATCACGTTTCAAAAGATACCGGAATGCCTGTACCTCAAACCCTTCTGGAGCGTATTGGATAAAGTTTGTGAGAAAAACGATCACGACTCCGGGGTTTTCCCTGCGAAGAGTCCGTGCGAGGTCAATGCCGCTGGAATCGCCCATGTCGATGTCCAGGAATGCAAGATCATAGGAAGAAAGGTCTTTAATCGCGTCGGGATCGCTGAAAGGATAAAAGTGCGCAGAGATGCCGCTTTTTTCGCAATGGTCTCGGAGTGATGCAGAAACCTGCTCCACGACAGCGGGCTCATCATCACAAATCAGTAAATTCAATCGGCAACCTCCTCTAAGGTCGAACGGACCGGTTTTGTTACTCATAATAACGCAGTGCTCCCTTCAAGTCAATGCAATTTCAGCAGAGGGCTGCTGATAATAGGGCTGTGCTGAACTTGCAGTCTGTGGCGTGAAAGCTGCAATTGCCGGTTTCATGACAAGAAAACCCGTGTTCATTCCCGGAATGTGGACAATCCAATCCCCCTGCGTAAAAATAATGACACGACATTTTGTGGATTCTCTTTTTACGGGAGGGGTTATTTTGCGCAGGAAATTTCTCGCTTTTGCATTGTCGCTCGTCATCCTTTGTGCCCTTGTCTTTGAACTTTATCCGAGAAGCTCTCAGGAAATCGACCTCTCCACCGGTGCGGGCATTTCTAAAATGCTCCGCTATGAGAACGCGCAGGTCTATCTCTTTGGAGAAACCCATCGCTGCACAGAATATCAGCAATTCCGCAATGCACTGTTCCAATACCTTGTAAAAGAAAAGGGGGTTCGTGTTCTTGTAGAGGAAAGTGGATATGCCACGGCATTTCTTGAAAACGAAACCGTGCAGGGGAGACTTTCCTTTTCGGATTGGCTTGATCGGTGCACGCTCTCCAAAGAGGACTATGAGCTGTATTCATGGATTGCCGACTGGAACAGCGGCAGGGATGCTGCAGAAAAAATTTCAATCATCGGGATCGACATTACAGATGATGTCGGTAACATACAGACGCTTTGTCAGTATTTGCTGAAAAACCATGACTTTACCGGTGCAGATACTCAAACGCAGGGGCTTCTAACTGCGATTCGGGAACAGAACCCGTTCAGTTCTTTGCAACTCCAGACCTTTCAGGAGAAGTTTCTGCCACAGCTGGCTGAACTGTATCATATTAAGCTGGAACAGCTTGAAACTGTGCTTGGAACACAAACGGTTTGTCTGGAACGTGCTCTTCTGGGCTGGGAAGAAGCACAGGAACAACAGCGCCTTAAAGGGGAAACGGAGCAACTGGGTGGCCCCGATGGTTCGTACCGAGAAAATTGCCTGTATGAGCATTTCATGTGGGAGTATCAGCAGAAACCGGATGCAAAATATTATGGGCAGTTTGGCGGGGCGCACGTTTTGATGTCCGACTATTCCGGAAAGCTTTACCGTGTACAGAACTCTTTTGTGACCCGCCTTGCGGAGACTGACACGCCGTTGAATGGAAAACTGACCGTCATAGATGGCTGTCTGACGTTTGAAATCGGTGATTTGGGAAAATCGGATGTGAACAAAGCAACGCTTTACAATACTACCCGTGCCGGACCTCCGATTCATAAGATGAACAAATTTTATATGAATAGTTCTGCGCCGGATGTAAGCTATGCGCAGTATGTGTTGCTGTTTGAGCATCCGGATGCACTGACCGCAGCAAAAGAGTATACCGGATCCTATTGGAAGTATCATTGAAGATTTGCTATAATATAAGTCATCCCGCTTGAAACAACGGTTGTTTCAAATTATGAATCTACAAACAAAGGAGAACCACGATGAAAGTCGTATCTACCCCCAACGCACCTGCCGCCATCGGCCCCTACAGCCAGGCACTGGATCTGGGCAATATGGTACTCGTGTCCGGTCAGATCCCGGTAGACCCCGCTACCGGCAAGATGGCCGATACCGTGGAAGAGCAGGCCGCACAGAGCCTGGCAAACCTCAAGGCTATTCTGGCCGAGGCCGGCCTGACCATGGCCAATGTGGTCAAGACCGTGATCTTTCTGGCCGACATCAACGACTTTGCGGCTGTGAACGCAGAGTATGCCAAGGCCTTTGCAGAGCCGTTCCCGGCCCGCAGCTGCGTGCAGGTGGCAGCCATCCCCAAGGGTGCAAAGCTCGAGATCGAGTGCATCGCGGTGCGGGGCTGATCCCAAAAGCAACAGATAGACAAAAGAGGCTGTGCCCACCGGCACAGCCTCTTTTGTCTATTGAGAAGAAGGAAGAAAAACGCAAAGTTACGGGCGCTGACCCATGCCGCCCTCCAGCGTGAGGGTCTCGCCGGACATGAACTTGAAGTCCGGCATGGCCAGCTGGACGCACACGCGGCCGATCTCCAGTTCGGCGTTGCCGTAGTGGCCCATGGGCGGCATTTTGACGTTGGCCTTGAAGGCCTCCGGGTAAGCCTGCTGGAACTGCTCCAGCTTGGCGGTCCAGGCCAGTGGGCAGACAACGTTGACGTTGATGTCATCCGGGCCCCACTCGGTGGCGGCCACGCGGGACAGGCCGCGGATGCCCTCCTTGGCGGCAGCGTAGGCGCACTGGCCGTAGTTGCCGAACAGGCCGGCACCGGAGGCAAAGTTGATCACGCTGCCGTGGGACTGCTTCAGGTAGGGGTAGCAGGCCTTCATATAATAGAAGGCTGCGTACAGGCCCGAATACAGGGCCAGGTCGAATTGCTCGGTGGTGTGCTCGGCCAGCGAGACGCCGGAAGCCGAGGCCTGTGCGTTGTTGATCAGCACCTGAATGCCGCCAAAGGCGTCAACGGCCTGCTTCACCACGCGCTGCACGGTGGCTTCGTTGTCGCCGCCGGCGCACACATCGGCCTGCACCGGCAGCACCTTGATGCCGTACTTGCTCTCCAGCTCCTGCTTGGCCTCTTCCAGTTTTTTCACATTGCGGCCGGTGATCACAAGGTTTGCACCCTCTTTTGCGTAGGCCGTAGCAATGCCGTATCCAATGGAACCGCAGCTGCCATCCTGCAGGACTGCGCGCCCTGCACCGGTGATGAGTGCGGTCTTACCCGTTAAAAAGCCCATAGTTATCCTCCAGAATGTGCCCGGAGGAGCTGCGCCCCGCCGGGCTGATTTTGGCCATATTATAGTCCGCTATTTGCCGGAAATCAAGCCTTTTTGCCGATAAATAAAAAATAGACAAAGATTCTTGAAAAGTCAAAATTTTCACGAATTCACGGCGCTTTTGTGAAACTTTTGACGGGAGTTTGTCGTTAAAATAACGACAAACTAATTGCGGCGTTCATGCGACTTTTTTGCGGGAAACTGCGGCAGAAAAAAGGCACCCGCAAGGGCGTTTTCCGGCGCTGGAAACGCGGAAAACGTCTGCGGGTGCTTTGCTGCGTGCCGGGCAGAAGTGTTACTTCTGCACACCGGCCTCACACTGCTCGATGAACTGCTTGGCCACGCGGGGGCTGCGGCCGCCGGCGCGGATGGCAAAGGCCTCGGCCTTGACCAGCAGCTGGTCC
>OGWY01002253.1_pt1 | contig 14101 bp, 8 predicted proteins | sample 1576121 | NCBI WGS metagenome assembly OGWY01 (sample SAMEA3541543, study PRJEB24748) | human gut metagenome | biome: human gut; feature: human-associated habitat; material: faeces | place: China | collected 2012 | reverse complement strand
TAGAGGTAGCAGTATAGTAGAAAGTGCCTATACCGTCTATCTTCACAGTACGTCCCTGCCCCATGAAATTGCTCAATACACGCCCCAAGTTCTCCATCACCGCATACGTGTCACCACGGGTCACGGTAGAAATGAAAGACAGTTCATCTGCCACTTCACGGGTAGTAACCGCCTTGCCCCAGGTTACTGATTGAGGATACCACAAATCGTTTACTTTTTTTTGAACTCTTTTAAAAAATGCCATAATCGTAATGTTTTAAATGATTAATAATAGGTATATTCTGTTTCTCTTGTCTCACCCGAGAAGCAGAAGTTTTCATCGTGAGGCCTCAACGATTCAGCCGTCTGCTTTTCTCAAATTCGATGTTGCAAAGTTAGGGTGGGAAACAAGGGAAAACAAGAAAATGGCATCTACAACCGATTTTCATAAATCACTTAAAAACAAAGGATTACAAAAACCATATCTCTACAAGAAGAAGGGGGGAAATAAAGCTTAAATAAGAGGAATAAGGTGATAATCTCTACAAGCGACACACGCAAACCCCTGATAATGAAGCCACCTGTATCTTCCTATCTCTACAAGGTAATTGTTATAAGTTATTCTTTGCAATATGACATCATTTATGAGTTTATGCCAGTGAAAAGAAAGAATAAACACATAGAGAGAATGTGCCTCTCTACGTGTTTGGCTGATTTTACTTTGTTACCGCATTATACAAATCCTGATAGGTTTTCACCACACTATACACCACATCGCCAGTGCTGATAGCTGCAAAGTGACGACGGGCACACTCTATCTTGGCATCCTCGGCACGGCGAAGTTGTGATACTTCGATGTCGTTGCCTTTGGTTTCTGCCACGAAATAAACGTGCTTCACGGAATCTTCTCGAAAAGCTACAGCCCAGTCGGGATTATATTTGCCCATCGGGGTGTTGATGTAGAATCCACCGGGCAGTTTGCTATATACCACCACATCATCCTCAGCTTCCAGCGACTCGGCAAAACTCTTTTCTATACCTTCACTATCTACCACTACAAGGTCGTAAAGCGACTTGGAACTTTCGATAGCGTCCTTGCCAAGTGTACCACGCAGCGTAGCTTCCTCAAAGATGTCAGTACCAAAGGTCCCAGTACGTTTCTCATACTGGATGTGTTGGATGAGCGAGATAGCCTTACAATCGTTGATGATGCGACCGGCTTTGATGATGAACTCTTCTGGATTCAGCTTGAACTGATGGAAAGTCGCAGGATTAACGCCTTTCAGCATTTCTACAATGGTGCGGCGAGTTAGACCGGTGGATTGCACGAGTTCACCTACCAAGTCGTAAGTTACTTCTGCTCCAATAACTTCCGTTACCCGAATGGTTTTCACTGTAGCGGCACTCATGGCTGCTCCGGCTTCCAATTCTTCGCGGTCACGGATGCTTTCCATGCCGCCACTCTCCACTACAATACGGATTTCTGTCACATTCAGGTGCTTGTCGAGTGCATCAATGGCACTCTTGATGAGTTTTGGCGTTTCAAAACTCACGTTATAGTAGGTACGTGTATTGATGCGCCGCCACAACTCTTGCCACTCTTTTTTGTTGAAGTTGTCTTTAACTAAGTGAGCCTCCGTTTTATTACGTCCATTGGCTGGTTTGAAGGCATCGGGATTGAACACTTTATCCAACTGTTTGATGATAAACGAATGTAGATTTTCCACCTCACCAAACTGGAGCGAATCGGCTTTCTTTTCGTCAAAGTACTTTTGCGTGAGCTTGCCTTTCTTGATGTAACCTTGGGTTATCAGTTCTTCGTGGATTTCCACGGCCTGTTCGGTCGTAATCTTTATGCTGTGTCCATCTTGTGTCTGTGCCAGTTGGTCGGCAAACAGTGTGGCTGTCACCACTGCCGGACGGTTGGCGCAGGCTTCTGCCATATCGGTTTGCAGCTTCTTGGCAAAGTCGTCATAGCTCTCGCTGGCAATAACAGTCAGGATATTGGTGTCGAACACATGGTCGCCCAATACATCGGCATCTTGACGTTCGCCCTTATCGTTGACGCATAGGCGCATACCACGTCCCACCTCCTGACGTTTCTTGATTTCGTTGGAGGTGTCTTTCAACGTACAAATCTGGAACACATTAGGATTGTCCCAACCTTCCTTCAAGGCCGAGTGAGAGAAGATGAAGCGAACGGGGCAACTTTGGCTAAGTAAACGCTCCTTATCCTTCATGATAAGGTCGAAACCACGTTCTTCGTTTTCGCCTTCCTTATTCTTCGATTCCACGCTCTTCCCTTTTTTATCGATAGAGAAGTAACCATCGTGAATGTTTTCGGGCGCATGCTTCGGGTCGGAAAGAAAGCGTGTGTAAGAGGCATCCGTAAAGGTAGGCATAAACTCCTGCAAGGCACGTTGGTACTCCTCCTCAAACATCTTTGCGAACTTACCCTTTTCCACGTTGTCTTTATCGTAGATGCGATAACTGTCCACATGGTCGATAAAGAACAATGACAGCACTTTGATACCGCGAGCGAAAAGTTGGCGTTCACGCTCCAAATGGGTTTTGATGGTTTCTCGTATCTGATTGCGGCGGAGAATCTCCTCATTCACGCTGCCCACCACCTCACCGGGATGAAGCGTCAGTCCGTTGAGGAAATGCACGGTGTTGGTCAGTCCGTCTATACGTTCCACTTTAAAGTTATCGGCATATTCCTGCAAACCGCCGCTTTGCTCTTTGAGGTCGAAGCCCTCATTCACCAAGCGAATGGTCTGGCGTGTGCCACTGGTTGTCTTGACATCGAAGCCCAATCGAGCTTGTGGATTGCCTTTACTAATGACGATTTCATCTAGATAAACATAGCCATTGGTGGCTGTAGAACCCACTTGATGTACACTGCGTACTTCTATCTTCTTCACCAGCTTCTTGTTATAAGCGTCGATGGCATCGAGGCGATATACTTGGTTGAATATTTCACGGTGTGTGGCGCTGTATAGCAAGGTAAAGAGTGGGTTAAACAGTTTGATACCCTTTCGTGTGGCATTACTTTTATCCGTTCCCAACACGCTTTGCGGCTCGTCAATAATTAGGATGGGATTCGTTTTTGCCAAGATGTCAATAGGCTTTCGCGAACCGAACTCATCACGGCGTGAGAAGATGATACGGGCAGCGGAATCACCTGCGCGACCTTCCTTGTTTTTATCCTCGTTAAGCGAAGCATTGAAAGCCTGCGTATTGATAATCATTACATGAATGCCGTTATCCGAAGCAAAGGCATCAATCTTAGCAAGCTGCTTCGAATTGTAGATGAAGTATTGCATACGCTTACCATATTCTCCAGCAAAGTGTTCTGCCATACTCTCAAAACTCTTGAACACGCCTTCGCGGATGGCAATACTGGGCACTACAATCACAAATTTCGACCAACCATAGCGGGCGTTCAGCTCGTACATGGTCTTGATGTAGGTATAGGTCTTACCCGTACCTGTTTCCATCTCGATGGTAAAGGTGCGTCCGTCGCCCTCCAGATGCTCCACGGGCTTCAATCCTTCTGCCATCTGTATACCACGCACATTCTCGCAAATGCTTTCATTGTCAAGTACAAGGGGCAGATTGCCGAAGCCGTCGAAACTGAGCGCACCAAACTTGTTCAAGAAGGTGCGGCTGCCGTCGTGTTTGGGTTGTCCCTGAAATACGTCGCTCACGCATTTGGTGGCTTCCGCTTGAAAGCGTTGATGTTTATATCTTATTTTCACTTTTTGCCTCCTTTCTTACTTTTGTCGCTAATCGCCTTGATAGCGTTCAAATAATCTTGCTCCACATCGCTGAGTGTGCGTTGTTTATATTTACGATATTCAGTAGTGGCATGGTCCATTGCTTCTTGATGGGATACTCGGCCTCCATCCAGCAGGAGTTGTTCTCCAGTTGAGGTGAGTATGCGATCCAGATAGTTTGCCCAATCGTTCATGGTCATGGGTTGCTCTTTCTCGGCTTGGCGTTCTGCGAAATCAAGTAAAGCGATAATCATGTCAAGATTATAGAAGGTTGTCATGTATGACTTACCATCTGTGGCAGTTGTTCGGAATTTCCGAACAACTGAGTCCTCTTGTAGTTCGCCTTCTTCGAAAATGTGCTTAATATGCTCACTTACATTCGATTTACTCGTCTGATACAGCTCGCACATCTGCGCTTGAGTAAGCCATAAGGTATCTTCCTCAAGTTTCACATCTATCTTTGTCAGACCGTCATTGTCTGTATAGATTAGTATTTTATTGTTCTCTTCCATGGACACGTTAAATTACTCTGATATTATTAAACGCATCATTATCTGCCCAGTCCAAGGCTTGCTTGAACTGTTCGTAAATGTTGATTTTCTGAGCATCTTCTTTGAAGCAAGCATCACGGAAGAGTACACGCAAGGGGCTTTTGCCGGCCATCGCAGCTACTACCTTATCGGTAATACCTTCGGAGAAGCAAGCCACGAGATCACCTTCATTGACGGTATAGATGGTGCAACCGTCCACGATTTCTGTCTGCAAGGGCAAGTCCAAGCGAACACCCCATGCTAACATCGAGCCATAGAGCAGGTCGAGGTCGGTACGGTCAGCCTTGATATTGTTGGCAAAGAGGTCGAGCTGATCTTGCTTGTATTCCTTGGGCGAAATTGATACTTTCTCGTAGTTGCTTTCATCAAGGCGATAGACACGGAAGCCGGTATCGAGATTTTGTGTAGTAAGCGGAAAATCAGCTTTGATTTTTGCACCGGCACGACGGATGCGTTCTTTTCCTATTTCGCAGATATTTTTATAACCTTGGTCTTTCTTTGAATCACTTACTTCTTCAGGTAATTGAACAAGAATAAATTGACAATGCTTATCTTTTTCTGAATTTGTTTTCATCAGAGCATGTGCAGTACTTGCTGAACCTGAAAAGAAATCTAATACGATGGAATCTTCTTTCAAGTTAGCTAAAGTAATAAGACGTTGAAGCAATCTTACAGGCTTTGGCCCGTCAAATACACCTTTGTCACCAAAAAGAGATACTACTTCTTGTGCTCCTTCTTGACTATGACCAACTTCTTTATAAAACAGAATTGAGGTTGGTGCCATACCTTCATATTTCAATTCAGATAAAAAACGTTTTATTCTTGGTGTATTATCTCCATTAGGACCAAACCATATTCGGTTGTCTTGGAGTCTCTCTGCAAAAGCTTTTGCAGAGAGCCTCCAGCAGCGTCCTGCTGGAGGCTCTACAATTTTCCCCGAAGGGGTCGTTATCGGATAATCACAAGCAGCATTATACGTTTTTACAGAAATGTCACTTGACATCCAAACTCCACGTGGATCATTGTCTGGATTAGAATACCGTAAATTAGCTTCTTCTGTTCGATCTAATCTGCCTATTGTGAAATCTTCAATCTGTTTGACGTACATCAAGATATAATCATGGCTATTTGATACATACTTTGCATCGTTCTTGGGAGAAAAAGCTCTTTCCCACACTAATTGTGCTACAAAATTATGTTCCCCAAATACTTCGTCACAAATATTTCTCAGATTGCGCACCTCATTATCATCAATCGAAATAAAGACAACTCCATCCTCCGTCAGTAAAGAACGAGCCACCAATAAACGTGCATAAATCATTGAACACCAATCCGAATGAAACTTACCATTCGTATCGGTATTCCTCCTGAAGCGATAGCCTAATTCGTCTACATTGCCAGCTTCGATATCCTCCTCGGCGGCGGTGCGGGCAAAATCATCGTGATACACAAAGTCATTACCCGTATTATAAGGCGGGTCGATATAAATCATCTTCACCTTACCCATATACGAGCGTTGCAGAAGTTTGAGCACTTCAAGGTTATCGCCCTCGATATAGATATTCTTTGTGTTGTCCCAATCCACGGAATTTTCCACCACCGGGCGCAAGGTCTTATCGGTTGGTTTGGCAGCTTCCGCACGAGCTGCGTTCTTACCGACCCATGTAAACTGATACATCTCGCCATCGCCATCTGTGGCATGGTCGCCAAGCAATCGGCGAAGCACCTCGAAGTTTACCTTTCGAGAGATTTCACCCGTCTTGTCATCACGTACTTCGGTAAATGCCGAAGGTGCAATCTGATAGAGCGCATCAAGATTGAGTTGCGTTCCGTCTGCGGAGTTCAAGTCCAAATGTTTTAATATGTCAGCCATATATTTTGTTTCTTAATTGTTTTCTAATGTTTTAAGTTCCTCTTCCAACTTAGCAATCTCACGCTTCAAGGCACGGGCTTCACTGTTGAGTTCCATCTGTTTGGCAAACTGCCTTTCATTCCGTACACGCTTCTGCAAGGCTTCCGCTACCCGTCGCTTACGGGCCAATTCATCTTGCAATGCCATAATCTGTTTTGTATCGGTAGCATTGGTAGTACCGAATCCGGAGATTTGCCCCGCAAAAGCTTCGTATATGTTATCCAGTGATGAACCTATCAATTTTAACTTTACATTCGCCTGCGGCATCCATTCTGTGTGGAAAGTTTTCAAGATATTGAATCGTGTCTTATCCACATCCGTCCATTCCTTGTAGTTGAGCAACAATCTACCACGATTGACATATTGCAGCACAAACACCACATGGCGCGGCATCAGACGGTCGATGGCAAGAAACACATCATCCGGCGTATCTTTCACTTTGAGCGTCACCAAGAACACCACAATTTCATGCACCGCCTTACCCTCGTCCACATTCATGGTGGATGGAGTCAACTTATAGAGCCATTGTATGCGTTCCACATCTTCCACAAATCGCGTCTTTAAGCGTGTGTTAATCTCCAAATGCTTGTAAAAGGCTGTCTTGGGTACCAATCTGTCCACGTGCGTGGAGGTAGGAAAGTTAAGTATATTGTCCATTTTGTCTCATCTAATTAACCTCATTATTATGATGCCGTTCATACGAATCCCATAAAAAGCGCACGAGAGTTGTACTACTTCCAATTGCTAAACTAGCATGACGAGATTCAAGCCCTTTATATGAACTGGACTTGCCATGTCCGCTACCATACAGATTTCTCAGTTCTGCAACGCCTTGTGCAATAGCTTTAAGATTACCAAGAATAGCCTTTATAGACTTAGCTCCTTTAACATCATCAGAGATATTTTTAGGCATCAGATGAAAATGTTTGAAAGTTTCATCAACAAGACGTGGAACTTCCCAATCTTTATCTACAGTACAGCCTTCAAATTCAAGTATTGTTTTACAACAACTTTCAATTAGTTCTTTAGCCTTACCAATTGCTTCTGTTGGATTTCCGTCCTTCAGATTGAGCATTAAATCAATTTGGGCTGATATGTAATCGCTGTCAAAAGCTTCTTTTAAAGTTTCAGCCGTAGCGGTCATAACCATTGTACCACCTGCTTTATCAAGTATGCTACGGCATTTTTTGTAAGCAACCGCACGGCTTTTACGATTTTCTTCATCATGTTCCTTCATTGAAGAAAGTTCGTAATATCTGATTAAATCGCTAAGTAGCTTCATTTTATCTTCATATTTTGCATCGTTGATATATGCTATCAGAGATTTGCCTTTTGAAAGTCTATATGTTTCACAAAGTGGAACGCCTATACTTTTATAGGTAAAAGCATCAAAATCAGCTGTACTAAAGTCCAGGACATAACCTCCTTCATTTAAGAAGTTGACTATAGTACCTATTTCTATATCAGATAATTTCATTTCTCTTTAATTATTAAGAAGGTTATCAACTCAAAGTCGTCCAAACCTTTAATTTCTCCATGCAAGGCTGTTGTCTCACCCACAGAGAAAAGGCTCTCAATGTCTGTTTCTTCCTTAATGCTTACGATGCTGTCAATAGCCATTTGGAGCAACGTGTTGTACTTGGTCATGCGGCGGCCGTCTTGCGTTTCACGGTTGACCGCAGCACAGAGCGCACGGTCATAATCGTTTTGATTTTTACAGAGCGCACGCATGATGTCGAGCAGTTGTTTAGGGTGCAGATGGTCGCAAATAACCTCTCCATCGTCTGCCAGATAGACCATGTAGAACGGATGCAGTTGATTCTTACGGTCAATATTAACGGCATTGTTGCGGTTCTTCAACACAAACATCACGCCCGGTTTCGCCAATTCGGAACCGGCTACCACCGCATTCAATCCGAAAGGTGCATGTTCAATATCCGGATGTTCCTTGACATATTGCAAGAGGTCAAGCCGAAACTCGTTCAATCCCAAATCCATGATGTTGATACCGGTGTCCATATCTTCAATATCCACCACTTCATTCTGTAACTTCTTTAGTTGTCCAAGGCGATATTCCAAATCGGCTTCTTCGCCCATAGAAAGCGGATTGCCGGTACCTGCTGCGGTAAGGATAGTAGCTTTCATTCGACTTTCGACACGTCCTTTGAGCTGAATATAGTCGTCAAGTTCCATATCCGGCCAGTAGTTGACAAGCTGGATTTGTTTGTTACGGCTACCGATACGGTCAATACGCCCGAAACGCTGGATGATGCGTACGGGATTCCAATGAATGTCATAATTGATGAGGTAGTCGCAATCCTGTAAATTTTGGCCTTCGCTGATACAATCAGTAGCTATAAGTACATCAATCTCATCCGTGGCATTGGGAAAGAGGGCTAAACGGTCTTTCGACAAAGGTGAAAAATAAGTCAGCACATTATTGAACGACATAGGAAACTTCGGCAATGTGCATCTGCCATCGGTAGAGCCGGTGATGAGAGCCGTATCGAGTCCGCAGGTTTCCTTTATCTTCGTGGATAACTGCTCATAGAGATAATTGGCTGTGTCGGCAAATGCCGTAAATATAAGCACTTTCTTGTTTTCTCCGTTTATCGGGTTACTAAATTTATGTTTCAAATCCCCGATAAGCATCTGTAACTTGCTGTCATGTTCGGGCGTAATGTCCTTCAACATCAACAAGAGCAGATCTAACCGTTCAAAATCGGCTTCAAGATCGCGTCGCCAACTCACATAGTCCATGTCAGCCAATGAAATCTTCGACTTCTTGGTGGCAAACGGATCAGTGTCGCCTTCGGATGAATCCATATCATCAGTGAAAGAAGATACATCAATGGTTGCACCGGAATATTTCTTGTCGTATGCATCTATCAGTTCCATTGTCTGCCGAATGTACTCATGGATGCGGTTAAGCGTCAGTCGGAAAGAATTGACCGAACTCTCCAGACGTTTCAACAGGTTGGTGGCCATGAGTTTGCGCAAGCCTTTCTCACGCCCGTCAATAGACAGACCTTCACCATCGTAGTCGATACTGTAACCGCTACGGGCACAATCGAAGAGATAAAGCGAAGGGGTGTATATGGAAAGATTCAGGGCATTGAGCTGTTCGGCAATGTCCTTGAAATTGATGGCATCGCCCAAGTCCGTCAAACGCGGACGGCGAGACAAGGGGGCAAGCCGCTTAGGAAACTCGCCAATATCTTTCGTGTCGTAATACTTGATGATATGGCTACGACTACGTGCGATGGTCACGGCATCGAGCATCTGAAAAAAGTCAAACTGAAGACTTGACAGCAATCGTTCCGTAGTCCGTTCGCTTGGCTCCAACTTAGCCCAACGATTATAGGCAGTCTGAGCAGACTTGAATATGTCGTCAATGTTACGGTCAAGTTCAAGGGCTTCGTTGATATTCTCCACACGCCCCTCGTATGCCAGTTGTAACTGGTTCTTCAAATCACCGAACCGATTATTGACCGGAGTTGCTGAAAGCATGAGCACTTTTGTCTTCACACCCTGACGGATGACACGTCGCATCAACCGCTGATAACGGTTCTCCTTGTGGCGGTCTGTCTCTACGAGCGTATCAAAATCCGCTTCATCCTCTTCGTCCACATTACCGCCATTGCGGAAGTTGTGGCTTTCGTCAATCACAATCAAGTCATAGTTTCCCCAATTCACATGCTCCAAGTCGAGGCCATTACTCAAACCACGGTCACGTGAAAGGTCGGAGTGGAAAAGGATGTCATACCTTAGCCGATCGGCAGCTACGGGGTTGTTTTTGTAATTGGCACGGAAAGTCTGCCAGTTGTCATTCAGTTTTTTAGGGCAAAGTACAAGCACCGACTTATTACGGTTCTCGTAATACTTGATAACCGCCAATGCCGTAAAGGTCTTGCCAAGACCTACTGAATCGGCAAGGATGCAACCATTGTATTTTTCCAACTTGTTAATGATAGCCAGCGCAGCATCACGTTGGAAATTATAGAGTTTATTCCAAATAATACTCGTTTTGAACCCCGTGCGTTCATTGGGCAACACATCTTCGCTGATGTCTTCCAAAAACTCATTAAAGATATTATAAAGAGCAATAAAATAGACATACTCCGGTGCATTTTCTTGATATACAGTGTCTATGTACTCCAATATACGCTTCGTTACATCCTCAAATTTCTCATCGTTATTCCATTGCTCATTGAAAATTTCCAGATATGCGTTTGCTGTCGGTGAAGGCAATACATTTACCACATTATACACATTAGCACCACGTTCACAGCCCAATTGTGTGGTAGTAAACTCATTAAACGGGAGGTAAACCCGTTGAGTTTCGTTGTTGACGTGCATAAATCCACCCATCTGTTCTTGCGAAGCATTGGAACGGAACTGCACTTTTCTACGAATCCAGTCTGCACACTCTTTGGCAATTGCTTTTTGTGATAATTGGTTACGAAGGCGAAGTTCAAAGTCTGTGCCATATAAATTACGTTCCCGGTTAAGTTTAGGGATGAAAAACTCCCGTTTCTCTTTCTTTGATTTATCCTTGATGAAAGTAGGAGACGTGAAAATGAAACGCAATTGTTCCACTTGCTCCAATTCTTCTTTCAATGCTTCGTAGGCATAGATGGAGAATGAAGCCGCAGCAATAGACACAAAAGTGCCTTTGGATAACCGTCCTTTGATGTCATCCACTACACGCTCGCTTATATTGTTTATTAATTTGGGATGTTCCATCCTCGTTTTTATTAAACCTTAATTCCGCGACACTTTACAAAAACAATTATTTAAAGTACTGAGCAATAAAATATTGCCCAGTACTTTGCCATGTCAGAAGATTCACTTAAATTAGTGTTGCAAAAAAAACATAAGAAATCTTCAACAAGCATGACAAAAATAAGCATAAAATCCGGTAAACTCACTTCTTTTGGAGGGATATTTTCAATTATGGAGCAATTTGATTCTATGCTCTCATCCGTAATCAATTCAACACTTTAGCAGTCCGATGGAAAGCGAACTATTGAAATAACAAGGAATAACATTTTTTTAAGTCACCAATCAGTTTTTCATCTCATTTTGCAACAACATTTCAACCCCCCAAAGCATCTGCTTCAAGCTATCAAGCCGCCACAGCCCATCCCCCTCCCAAAACACCTTCTGAAGTGGGGGTATCTCACTATACGACTGAGGTACCCTAAGTATACGACTGAGGGTATCTAAGTATACGACTGAATAGGGCTCAGTATAGATTTCCCACCCACAGAACCACATCCGGAACAAGCGTTGGCAAAAAAACAGTTTATGGAAATTGGGAAATACCAAGTGAGATTATACCTGATTCGGCGATGAAAGTGCAGCTAAAATCTTCTTGAAACTTCGAGATTCTTGAAGAATCTATCATTCTCAGCAGCTTCCAATCACTCCCTCCAGCGTCTCTCCGTCGGCAAACAGCCTCCCATCCGCCTGCATCATCCGCTTCTTCAGGCGGAACTTCTGCTGGGACACGGAAGCGGGAGACACGGCAATGAGCGTGGCAATCTGTGCATTGCTGAAGTGCAGGCGGATAAGCATGCAGAGCTGGCTGTCGGCAGGCGTAAGCTGGGGAAAGCGCAGGACAAGGCGTTTGGAAGCGCCCTTGTATACTCTGTCAGTAAGCTTCTGCAAGTAGTCCCACTGGCTGTCCGCAAGGAATTTGGGCTGGATGCGCAACTGCTTCACCACTTCGTCTGCGTCTATCATGGCGGAAGCAAGCGCCTGCACCTGCCCGTCGAGCATCCGGACACGCTCGCCCTCTTTCCTCAACAGTTCCAGTTCGCGGGGCACAGGGTTGTCTTCATACTCCTTGAGACGGGCACGGAGTGACTCGTTTTCCTTATCCAGACGGCTGCCATGTTCCATGAGGTTTGTCAGCGAGCTATGCACTTCTTCGCGCTCTTCGTCGGTCAGCGACATCTCCTTCAGGCATTCTTCCAGTTCCTCGCGCTCGCGTTCATTGTTGCGCAAGCGCTGTTCGTTTTCACTCAGGGTGACAAGATAGTTACGGTGACTACGTTCTTTCTTGAAACGGATAAGGCTGAACAGCATAGCACCGGAAATGCTGAACATAATCACAGAAAACACTCCCCAGAAAAAACGTTCGTAACCACTGACCGGCTTCAGCCGCACATGCCTGCCATCGGAAAGCTCCTTTATCTGATTATACTCACGGTGCAAACCGGAAATCAGGCGGACGGCCCGGGCACTGTCGACAGCACCGCATTACACCAACGAGTCAGCATGAGAAAGGGACTGTTCGTAGTTCATCAAAGTTCTATCGGCAGGTTTCGAGCAGGCTGTCAGCCCCAGAAGGAGAATCAGCAGGAGAAAAAGGAAGGTATGTTTCATCTTGAAATTTTGTGTTTATAATAAGCAAGGTGTAAAATCGGTAAGGAACGAGCTTACTTCAACAGTTTTCATAATCAATGCATATTAATCGTTGCAGAAACAAAGGTAACACTTTCTTCCCACAATAAATAAAGAGGTACAAAGTTTTTCATTACTTTGTACCTCCTCTTTTTCTTCGACTTGCATCATTTATAGCCGTGAGTCAGCAAAAATCGTATAGCTTAGAACTCGCTCGTAAAGTGGAACTTGATATGCTTGAAGTCCATCTGCGCCATCTGCAACACATATCCGCTGTCCGCCAGGAACACATCCCTACCCTCGCGGTCTTTCGCCATGTACTGGTATTTGCGCTTCTTGAAGGCTTCCAGTTCAGCCGCATCATCGCTCTCAATCCAGCAGGCTTTATACAGACTGAGCGGCTCCCAACGGCACTTCGCACTGTATTCATTCTCCAGACGATACTGGATGACCTCGAACTGCAACTGCCCCACCGTACCGATAATCTTACGCCCGTTGAACTGGTTGACGAACAACTGCGCCACACCTTCGTCCATCAACTGGTCGATACCCTTGGCAAGCTGTTTCTGCTTCATTGGGTCGGCATTCTCAATGTACTTGAACATCTCCGGCGAGAAACTCGGAAGCCCCTTGAAGTGAAGCGCCTCGCCTTCGGTCAGCGTATCGCCAATCTTGAACGTACCGTTATCCGGCAGGCCGATAATATCTCCCGCCCAAGCCTCATCGACAGTTGTCTTGCGCTGCGCCATGAACTGCGTAGGCGACGAGAAACGCATCGTCTTGCCATGACGTACATGCAAGTACGGGGCATTGCGTACAAACTTCCCGGAGCAGATTTTGCAGAAAGCGATACATGAACGGTGATTCGGGTCGATATTGGCGGTTATCTTAAAGATGAATCCGGTAAATTTAGGTTCTTCCGGCTCCACCTCACGTTCTTCCGCCTTCACGGGACGGGGACTGGGAGCAATCTCCACAAAGCAATCCAACAGTTCCTGCACACCGAAATTATTCAGTGCCGAACCGAAGAATACGGGAGCAAGCTCTCCTTTCAAGTATTCCTCCTTATCGAATTCGGGGTAAACACCGTCTATCAGTTCCAATTCTCCGCGCAGCTTGTCGGCCAGTTGGGCGCCAATCTGGTTGTCCAGCTCCTCGGTATGGATGTCCACTTCCACCTTCTCCGTCACTACCTGCTTGCTGGGCTGGTAGAGGTTGAGGTTATGCTCGTAGATATTGTAGACACCCTTGAAACGGACACCGCTCTCGATAGGCCACGTCAAGGGACGCACGTGGATGTGCAGTTCCTCCTCCAGCTCGTCCAGCAGGTCGAACGGGTCTTTGGCTTCACGGTCCATCTTGTTGATGAAGATAATCACCGGCGTATTACGCATACGGCAGACCTCCATCAGCTTGCGTGTCTGCGTTTCCACACCTTTCGCACCGTCCACCACGATGATAACGCTATC
>OGWY01002245.1_pt1 | contig 14126 bp, 17 predicted proteins | sample 1576121 | NCBI WGS metagenome assembly OGWY01 (sample SAMEA3541543, study PRJEB24748) | human gut metagenome | biome: human gut; feature: human-associated habitat; material: faeces | place: China | collected 2012 | reverse complement strand
AAACAGATCTTGCATCAGCGGCACAGGAAGCTACAGCACGTATGTTTAGTGGGTCTCAGAAGCAAGCAGAGAAGCCCAAACAGGAAGAGACTAAGAATACTGTACCTATTATTCCAGAAGCTACAGAACAGGCAAATACGACCTCACAGACAGCACCTAGACCGGCACAGAAACCGATACAGAAACAACAGGGCAAGCGTAAGACGCACAAGGTATTCGGTGCATGGATAGATAAGGATACATTGAGCAAGTGGAAGGCATACACAGATACAAAGAATATAACCAGTGAGCAGCTAATGCTGTGTGCTATCAATCACTATATAGATTGTGAGTATCCAATAACACAGGAAGAACAGGAATCATATAAGGAGCATTTGAAGAGAGAGCGAGAGCTTATTAATGAGAATGCAAGAGGTAAGAGAATATAAGTATTAATATGCGTATTAATCATTGTATTAATATTATGTATTAACACGTTGGAGTTGCACCAGATCAGAATGGTTGCAGCTCCTTTTTTTCTGCCTGGAATAGACGGGGAGGGGGTCTATAGGAAGGTCCCCGGGCGGTCTAGTGAATCCCCCGAGTAAAATTTTTAAATAAAAAGCCTCTTTCTATACGAAAACCTGCATGTTCAAAAATTTCTTAAAAAACAAAAAGGCTTATAATTCATTGCGTAAAACGCTCTATTTTCGATTTTAAATGTATCAGCGGTAAAATGTTCCAGTAAACCGTTCAAGACGATTCTGGGGCAAAATAACAAAGGAATAGAGGGGGAGTAGTGAAATGTGACGCCCCTTGTCTTGCATTGTGAGGACATATTATAAAACATAAGTACTAAAAATTAATTATTGACACCAAAACAAGAAAGAATTATACTGGACTTATAAGAAAAAGGGAGGGCTGCAACATGGCAAGAGAAACCAACGCACAGTTAAAAGAAAAATGTGATCAGCTTCAGAAATCACTGGATGATGCGAAGCTTACGATTAGGCAGCTTGAAATCAATATTAAAATCATGGGAGAAAATGCGGAAAAAAATGATAGCAATAAGGTCGTGTTAGAGTGTCAAATATTAAAAAAAGAGATAGCTGATATTGATAGTGAACGCAGGCAACTGAAATTTGAGAACAAGCGACTGAAAAAAGATAATGAAGTCCTTAAACAGAAAGTCGAAGATCTGGAAAATAGCGTTAATGAATCTCACAAGAATACAATAGCAGTTGGTAAAACGATGGAGGAATCAAGTGAATTTTATCTGAAGCAGATACAAGAGCTTCAGGAAGAAAATAGAAAACTCCGGAGTCAGACAGAGCTGGTTCATAATGCCAGAGGTGCAGGAAGAAAGAAAAATGATGCTGCATGGATTAAAAAGTATGTTGAATTTTGCAGCCTTGTCAAAGATGGAAAAACTATGGCTGATATCATGGGAAAGATGCAGATCAGCAGGAGTACATACTTTAGATTTATGAAATCTTACAAAGAAGACCTTGAATTTGATACCGCAATTGATACAGCACAAGAAGAAATTAGAAAGAAAAATAAAGTATCAAAAAATAATAAATGATACCAATTAAAAGGTAAAAAAAATATATTGATAATATACGGACGGACTATTTGACAGTGTGTAAGTAGTCCGTTATAATAGCTTGAAAAGGTAAAAAAACAGTATTGATAATATACGGACGGACTATAGGCTTTTGGAACAGGAGATACACTATATATGAATTATATTACAGAATGGCTGAATTTATACTTTGACGAGATAAAAAGCAAAGATTTTTACAGAATGATGTTTCCGGAAGGTCTTCTTGACTCTGAAGGGAGAATGACAAAAGGGAAATACTGCGGAATCATTGTAAGTATCACCCAGCAAAAAAGAAAAGATGGAAAGCCATTAATAAAACGATATACGGTAACAGATGAGTTGAATGCAGTTGATGAAGCAGTAAAGACAGATGATTTTTGTTTGATTAGTCCATTGTCTTATGCCGGTAAACAGAATACTGCAAAGAATGCCAGAGCCCTGTATGGAATTATTATAGACTTAGATCATATACGGATAAAGGGTGATACACCACAAGGCCTCATAGATTACTGGGTGGGCCATGTTCAGAATACAGAGCGTTTGCCAAAGCCGACAGCAATTGTCAGTTCCGGAACAGGGGTGCATCTGTGTTATTTGTTGGAAAAGCCGATTCCATTATTTCCTAATACAGTTGAGCAACTGCAGAAGTTTAAACATGAACTTACACGATTGACTTGGAATGAGGGTATAGTGGATATTGAAGATGACAAAGATATACAGTATGAGGGAATATATCAAGGTTTCCGTATGGTTGGCACGATTACGAAGAACGGAGCCAGAACAAGGGCATTCCTGACAGGCGAGAAAGTTTCTATGGAGTACCTAAATCAGTTTGTAGGTAAAGAATATCAGGTAACAGAGTTTCGGTATAAGTCCGCTTTAACATTGGATGAAGCTAAAGAAAAATATCCAGAATGGTACGAAAGGAAGATTGTGAGACAGGAGCCCCCCAGAGCATGGCATGTTTCAAGGAATTTATATGACTGGTGGAAGCGTAGAGTATACGCAGAGGCTCGTTTAGGTCATCGTTACCATTGTATGATGGTTTTAGTGGCTTTTGCAATGAAATGTAGCTTTTATGATGAGAAAAAGAATCCGGATCCGGTGACGTATGAAGAACTTGAACGGGACTGTAATGCCTTGTTAGATTTTTTTGAGACATTGACAACAGATGAGAATAATCACTTTACAACAGCGGATATGCTGGATGCATTAGAGATATATCAGCAAGGCTATATTAATTATCCGAGAGATGCTGCAGAATATCGTAGCGGTATTGAGTTTCCTAAAAACAAGAGAAATGGAAGAAAACAGGATGTTCATTTAAAAAGAGCCAGAGCAGTCCAAATGATAGATTTTCCTGATGGCGAATGGAGAAATAAGGAGGGACGGCCAAAGAAAGAAGATATTGTGAAGGAATGGCAAGCAAATCATCCGGAGGGTAGAAAGGCAGACTGCATTAAAGAAACAGGACTAAGTAAGCCGACGGTATACAAATACTGGAAACAATAGTATTATAAATTAAAAAATAGGATTTAAGAAGCAGTTAGAAGCTATAAGAAGATTTAAGAAGCATTTAGCCTTGATAAAATGATTTAAAGGTGCTATAGTAAAGATACAAAAAGGGAAAGCCAGAAACGCACGGCCTACCCGATTATATGCGAAAAACTGTTAACAGCCGTTCACTATTGCGAGTAGTGGGCGGCTATTTTCTTTTCTTGAAGATCGTGTAACACAATCCAACAAGAGCAACAATGAATGTACAAAATTGGAATAATTCCGAATATGTAACCATTGGCATCGCCCTCCTTTCTTGCGTCTGGAGGGTAGCCCCTCCGAAAAAGAGGGTAGGCCGCCTTATACGTTCTGACTTTCCATAGTTATATTATACCATATTTGGTGGTAGTCAACAACCATAGAATAGCAAGGACAGGAAGTGTATAGACACTTCTATTTTTTTTGCAAAAATTAATTTGTGATACTAACATAGAACTCTATTTTTCGAGAAATTATTTTGTTTTTTAAGTGTGAGTAAAAATAACATATTATAACTGAAAACATATTTTGAAGACGAGGAGGAGAAAAAGCTAATGGTTATTCTTTGCCGGGAACCGGATAGAGAATAACCAGTTAGCGTGAAAATTATCAACTTTTAAGTGGTTTTTGATAAAATTCACAGTATTAAAAATTAATTTTAAAATCAGAAAATAACCACTTACAGGGATAGCAGGTAAGCTATTATGCATTGCTCCGGAAGGAGTGGAGGGCTGACCTCCGTCTGACAGTGCAGAACCATTGACAAAGCCAAGTCATTAAAAAGGCAGGATAACAGACAGTTAAACAAGAAATCCGAAGTCAGAAGCGGTATATAAAGGAATCATCAAAATGATGAATTGAGAAGAGGTGAGAAAATGGGAAGATACAGAAGCATACAAAGTACATTAATAGAAGCTGCATTGAAGGGAATCACAGACAATCAGACGGTAACAGCATATAAAAAAGACTGCAAGTTATTTGCGGTGTACTGTAAGGTACAGGGCGTGAAACGTCCCGATCAGCTGCAGGGGAAAGAAAAGGAATTACTGCAGGGGTATGAGAAAGAGCTGGAGGCATTTGGATATAGTCCAGCAACGATACATAGGAGATTAGCGGCACCATGTAAGGCTACTGGAATCAATATGAATGAAATAGAGAAGCCGAAGCGGACAGCCGGTAAAATTGTACGAAGCCGGAACCAGGAGGCGAATAAGCAAGGAAAAATTGAAGCCACAGAAACACGTTATAACCGTCTTATCTGCTTGCAAAAGGCTGTAGGAATCCGCAGGGCAGAATTATCTAGGCTAATAGGAACAGACCTAACAGAGGACGAATCTGGCTATCTGTGTGTGAATGTATCCAGAGGGAAAGGGGGCAAACGACAACTACAACGTATACTTCCGGAGGACGAGAAAAGTGTTATAGAAATATTCCGGGGAGTGAATCCTGATCAGAAACTATTTTCTGCAGATGAGATGAATAATAAAATAGATCTCCATGGTATTCGGAGGGAACAGGCTCAGAGAGCCTATAAATATTATTGTGACCGTTTGAAGAATGAACCAGGATACAAATACCAGTGCAGAAAAGAACTTGCAGCCAGATATAAGGAGTTTCATGATGCAGGTGCATCAAATAAAAGATTTTTGCATGACATTATGAACGAAGAACCATATAAATTGAGGGGAGAGAACCGGCAGAAAGCTATTGAACAGGGCAAAGAGACGGAGTATAACCGGCTCGCATTGATGATGGTGTCAGTGTTCCATCTGAGCCACTGGCGGCTTGATGTAACTGTTACTAATTACTTGATATAATTGTATTAATACGGCGGTTAATATATGTGTTAATATGATGGTTAATACAAAAAACAGTCTCATAAAATAACACATGAGACTGTCCGGAATATAGTAAAAATTATTTTTTCCTTTTTTTAGATGAATAATATGCCTGACGTGTGCAGGGATTATTACAAAATTTTTGTTGAGGTGTCTTAGCAATGAATAATTGTTTGCATTTAGGACAAATTTTTAGAGTGTTTCCGCTGGTATAATCTTGTGATTGCTGGATAGCACATAAATGATAAGAAGCTAGGTGCATTATGTTATTACATCTTAATTGTAAAGCCATTTCTGCATCATTCCAATAAGTATAGTATGGATGTTGACGAGGAACAAGTAGCGAAACAGTGTGACGCTTTGCCTGACGTTTGCGAATTTGTTCAATTCGTTCCAGATCCTTAGAAGATAATAATGAGTAAATCATTTCATCATCTTCCCAATTGTTAGCTGCGATAATACTCAAGAAATCTCTATGTAAATATAAAAGTCCAACAATAAAAGAAGATACAGGAAATGAATTACAATCAGCAAAAGGAAGTATATCATGAAATATGTTTACTTCTGCAGGCGTAGGAGTTTCCCTTGTTATACTGTCTTCATAGTTAATGAAAACTTCAGCTGTTGGCTTAATGTTCCAAAAAGGCAATCCATATTTTGAACAGAAAGAAAGTATAAGAGCTATGTCATTATCGGAAATCTGTTCATTGATATAGGATTGTTTGATGGTAAAAATTTCATCAGATAATTTAGTCTTTAATTCTATTAAATCCCATAATACAAAAGGAGAATCTAATAATTCAAATTCGAATGCAGTTCTTTCCTTTGTAATCGTGTCTTTTCCCTGGATATATTTAATACCATCAATTTCTGTCAATAAATATTCATCCCAAACGCTTTTTTTAACCATTAATCTAATTCGTGGTATTGGTATTTCTGATTCATTTCTAAGAAAATCCATTTTTTTTACTTCCTCAAAAAAAGTTTACGTTTATGTTTACGTTTCTATAATGAAGTTTACACCAAAATAGATTAAGATGTCAACATCAACGATATTTGACGAAAGGGGTTGAATAGATAGATGGAAAAAGCAAACAAAGAGATTCGAGAGAAACTTGCAAGATACAGAATCAGACAATGTGAAGTTGCTGATCAGCTGGGTGTAACGGAATTTACTCTTTGCCGCTGGCTACGGACGGAACTCGAACCAGATCGTAGGGCAAAAGTCGAAGTAGCAATTAATGAAATTGCAAGAAAAATCTATAGGTAGAGAGCTTGTAAAGACTTTTACTGCTATTTTTTTTCAAAAATGACATATTGAAAGGAAAGGAGGTAAAAAAATGTGTTGACTGAAGAATTAATACAAAAATTTCATAAATTTAGCGGAAAAGGAAAACCGTATGATGTCGTAGACGCAAGAATTTCAAATTATATCATAGAAAAAAATAATTTGATGGTTATATCTGGAAAGCCTTTCTACTATGCAAATGGTGTTTATCGTGAGGATAAAAATGGAGTAATGCTAAAAACTCTTATTCGTAACTGCATGATTGAAGAATTACAGACGGCACCCCGAATCGAAAGAGTGTACAAGCTGTTAATTAGCGATTTTAGAATACAGCAGGATCCGGATGAAGTTAATTTATACCCAAAAGAATGGATTAACTTCAAGAATGGAATGTTGGATGTGAAAAACGGTGAATTACACAACCATCTACCGGAATATAAAGCAATTAGCCAGATTCCACATAATTATAGACCAGGATTGAAGATTGAAGATACAACCTTTTACGAATTTATTCAAAGCAGGATTCCAGACAAAGATAATCAGAAAATGTTACTTGAATTCATGGGAATGTGTTTTTTCTCTGAAATATTCTTTCAAAAATTTATGATTCTGACAGGAAAAGGGAATTGCGGTAAAAGTGTAATCTTGAATGAGGTGTTGAGGCTGACCGGAACCGAAAATGTATCTGCAATACCGTTACAGAAGATTTCGGACAGATTTACAACAGCTAAACTTTTGTACAAGACCGTGAATTGTTGTGGAGATCTGGAAAATAGTCCATTACGTGACACATCAGTAATTAAACAGTTGACAGGAGAAGATCTGGTGCAAGGGGAATATAAGGGTGGAGATATTTTCTTTTTTAAAAACAGAGCGAAGTTTATATTTTCCTGTAATGAACTTCCTCAGGTTTTGGACGACCGGAGCAATGGCTTTTTTAGACGATTACTCATCATCCGGTTTAATGACGAAGGGGCATTTATTCCAGCCCTTGAAGCAAAGTTAAGTGATGAAAGAGAGATTGAAATGGTTATATCTGGACTGGTTGAGGGGGCAAAACAAGCCATTGAACGGGGGCAAATATACGAGTCGGGGGCAAATTTGGGGGAAATTACACGCATGAAAACAGAATCTGACACGACAGAAGCGTTTATAGAAGAATGTTGCAATCGTGATTCAAAAGCCAGAATAAAACGCCCAGATTTGCTTGCAGCATATGAGAGTTTTTGCAAGGAAGAAGAACGAGAACCACTGCGGAAAACCGCATTTTATAAGGCTTTGCGAACAAAGGGATACAGAGAAACGAAAATACACGGAACAGTTTATTTTTCGGGACTGGAACTAAAGTTCATGGAAGCTGAAGAAAATCCATTTCAATAGGTGGTAGTAAAAGGGGTAAACTTTTTTTTATTTATAGCGTACATAGAAATATTAAATATAAAAGGAATTTTAAAAATTACACCCCTTTTGCTACCAAGCATACAGAGAGGAGGAAAAAATGGGAACCTTCAAACAAAGTACGTACTGGACTATCTGGGCTGATTGCTGCAACTTACATAAAGCATTTTTCGGGATTCAAGAAGATGATACGCCATCATGGGAGAAAGCTGTTGGAGCTGCTACTGAAATTCAGAAGAAGTACAAGCAGACACCAGAGGCGAAATTTGCGGAATCCTTAACATTGTTAGTTGTTTCGGAACTTGAACATAAATCAAAATCACAGAAAGGAGGCACAGATAATGCCACGAAGAAACAGAAATCCGGGACAGGCACAGGCAACACACAAGCTTGATCGGTTTGAACGATGGGCGGAAAGAATCATTGCCGAGAACGGGAGGAAGCCGCCGCAGCGAACAATTTTTGACACTAAAAAAGGGGGCTCAAATAGTGAGTGAAGAAATCAGAAAAAGAGACGAGAGAGGTGTTCGTATTATGGGTGCATATGCGAAGAAATACCAGAAAAGTGATGATTGCATTGGTGATATGAATGATCTTGATGCACTTTTGACAGTATCCATCGAACAATTAGGAGAACGTAAAGCAGGGAGATTGTCAAGTTTTCCGGACAATCAGGAAGGCATGGAGGCTTTTGTGTTGGCAACACAACGATATTTTCAATATATCGCTGATGCAAACAAAAAAAATGAAGAAAAGCTGATTCCAGACATTGAAGGCTGGTGTATCTTTCTGGGAATCACTAAACAAACAGTTCTTAATTATGCTAAACGGAGTCAAGACTGGGCAGATACGATTGAATATATCAAAGAATCTATCTTAGCGGCAAAGAAGCAGCTTGCATTTCGGTTTAAGATACCGCCAGTCGTATATTTGAACGATGTGAGCAATAACCACGACTATCTTAATACAAATGAGTTCAAATTAGTGACATCGAATAAAAACAATGAAATGACACCGACAAGAACAGCGGCAGAGATAGCGGAAAGACACAAAGCGGTGTTAGAGCTTCCGGAAATGGAACGGCCAGAGCTGTAACAACTGTTGCCACCTGGTGACAATAAAAGTAAAAACACAGGGATTTCCCTGTTAGAGGAAAAGGAGATTAAATAATGGAAGTAGTATTTGAAGTAATTGGAAAAGACACAAGAACCGGCATTTCTTCACGAACCGGAGAACCGTATGTTATTGAGAATTTAACTCTCAATTTTCATGGAAAAGCCGCTAAAATCCGGGCACCACGTGACATGAAGATTGATATCGGGGATTCTGTAATATTGGAATTTGGAACGGTTCGGGGGTACGGTGCACCTCAGATTGGAGCTGTTGTAAAAGAAGTTGCTTATGACAAGGAAACAAGAGAAAGAATAGAAGCAAGGAAGAGAGGAGAATAAATATGGGTATTAAAGTAATGATGCATATGCCATATACAGAACATAGAGATTTTGTTGCAGAATCCACTGATTTTGTAAATCTACCGCATGATTGCGGAGATCGTTCAACTTGCATAATGTCAGATACTGAGAAAGAGTATGTTTTTCATAAGCAGGAGAAAACGTGGTGTGAAGAGAAAAGACCTATACCAGAACTTGCCTATCGAGGCGAAGCAGATAGCATAGAGCATTGTTATTTGCACCCGGCTTATGGCGATATGCAGCTTATCAGAGAATCGCCAACAAGTGTGTTTGTGGTTTACTGGAATGGAATATGCTGGAAAGAATTAAAAAGAGAAGAAAAGGAGATTGGATAATGGGAAGATTTGATGGATACAAAAGTATTTTAAAAGGATTTAGCGAGGAACTTGAAAAATTAACACGGATGCGAAATGATGAGATTGCAAGTGCAAAAAGTCGCTTTAATAAATCGGCACTTCCAGAAGAACTCAAAAGCATTAATGCAGAATATGACGGACTTATTAAGGCGGTAAGAAGTAAATATGCAAGTAAATTAAAGACCGAAACAATGAGCTTAAGACATAAGAACATGGATAAATTTATTCCAAATTATATTGACGATACGTTTTTAACAGAACTTAATCTTGTTTCTGCTGCTGGTATTCCATTGCTGCAATCAGAAGTTGAAACATTTTGTGAAAGGGCGTTAAAATCTCGTTCTGATTTTTGCGTTCGAAAAGTTGTCGCAATGGCAAAAGACAGCGGTTTTCGTCTGAATGTTCCATCAGAGCAAGCCGCAAACGGTGTGATAGATCAGACAGATAGCAGATTAAGGCAGATCATCGAACGGTATGACGGCAACCCTCAGTTTGGGTATAGCGGAGGTAGTCGTGATTTATCTATCACCATGGACGCAAAGGGAGGATTTTTAGATCGAAAAGAAAAAGATTATGAAGAAAAAATGGTGGAAGATATCAGCATTTCCACAATATCACAAGTAGATTATAACAGCCAGAAGCAGAAAGAAGCGGAAGAAAAAGAAATTGAAATCGTAGAAACTGGTCATATTGGAGTAAGTGTAAAGCCAGACAGCTCAAATTCACCAGCTGCACAATATGCAAAAGGACTTTCACAGAAGATGGCGGCATGCAATGAATGAGACATATCTCAACTATTTAAAGGTGGAATTTTGCCGGTATTATGAGTTGAGTCCTGAATACATCGAAAAAGTTTGGCGCGAAGCAGAAGAGCCGGGACAAGATGACCTGAGTACTTACTGGCGAGCGTATAGAAGACTAAAACAAGAAACACGGAATAAATAAAAAATACAGACCCCGTTGATACTGTCATGCGTGCCTGGGCAGTTAGGGGCCTGTTTTTTTAGAAAAGGTGATTCTTTTATCTTTTTTATTGCATTTATATTATAATGTGAATTTATTACACTTACAAGTATTAATACACGTATTAACATAAATATTAACCATTATATTAATACGAACTATATTCTTTTGTTAGGACAAGAGTACATTGCCTACGCTTGATAAATAGTATAAAATAAACGTATATAAAAATAGTATCAAAAGTTGTTGCTTTTTGGACCAGAAGTGATATATTATTAGTATAAATTAAACGAACGTTTAAAATATACTTTCGGAGGGCAATGAGCAATGAAAAATAAAGCATTTGGTTATTGTAGAATCTCAACAGCGAAACAGAGCATAGAAAGACAGGAACGAAACATTAAAGCGGCATATCCGGAGGTGGTCATTGTAAGGGAAGTATACACTGGAACAAAGGTTGCAGGTAGAACAGAATGGGAAAAACTTTATAAGACTGTTAAGACTGGCGATACAATTGTATTTGACTCTGTGTCCCGAATGAGCAGGAATGCAACAGAGGGCGTTGAGCTTTACATGGATTTATTTAATAAAGGTGTAAATCTAGTATTCCTGAAAGAATCCTATATAAATACAGAAGTGTACAAAAGCACTATTGAACAGACTATAGGGGCAACTGGAAATGATATAGCGGATATTTATATTGAAGCTACAAACAAGGTCATTAAGTTGCTGGCAGAAAAGCAGATCATAAAAGCATTTGAACAGTCAGCGAAAGAAGTTGAAGACCTTCACCAGAGAACCAGAGAGGGGATTGAGACCGCCAGATTAAATGGTAAACAGATAGGAAGAGTTGCTGGAAAGAAATATACAACTGTTAAGGAAAGAACGTATAAACCAGAGATTTTAAGGCTGTCCAAAGACTTTAATGGAACGAATACAGATGCCGAGGTTATGGCATTTACAGGGCTGTCGAGGGGAAGTTACTATAAATATAAACGTGAACTAAAAGCAGAAATTGAGAATAACTGAGAATTGGTAAAGGGTGCGGAAAATTGTTCCGTGCCTTTTTTATTGGGTGAATAACCAAGACTTGACTTTTGGGAACCATAAATATATAATAGACTTATGGGAACCAAAATATAAGGAGGTGAAACCGTGAGCCCCAGAACTGGAAGACCGACAGATTGCAGAAAGGCCGTTGAGGTAAAAATTAGAGTTACTCCGGAAATGGATGAAAGAATAATGGATTATTCTAAAGAGCATAAACAGACAAAAGCGGAAACCGTAAGAGAAGCCTTAGACGCATATTTGCCAGGTAAAAAATAAAAACAGTCGTACCACCGACCAAAGTAGACACGACTGTTAAGTGATAACAGGGCTTGAAGCCTGTATGAAATATATTCTATCATACAAGGTTCGCCCGGACAAGGGAGGATTATCATGCAAAGAGTTATGACTTACTCAGAATGGACGTATCTTTTTAAGAGATCACTTAAAAGAATAATTCGACAGAGAGTAATACAGACGGTGCAGTTTTTAGCACTTTCAGTAATGGTAACCATGCCGATCTGGATGTTTGCAGATTGGTTGTTAAGAGGATATTGATAGAAGAAAGGAACCTTGATAAATGAATATAAATAATGAGTTAGAGAAATTTCGCCAGAGAAAGGCACAGGAATTTTTTACACAGGAACTTCCGAACAGGTTGAAAGGATTTAAGACCGCATTAGAGGGAACCCCGGAAGAGATAAAGAAAAAGCTGGATGACCAAGAAGAGATTTATGTACTGGATTTTTGGGATAAGCTGGACAAGCTTACGGAGCAGGAGAAGAAAACTCTTGAACTTGCAGGAAAAACAGCAGATGTCCTTTGTGAGGGCGAAGAGAAACCTTTAGCAAGCGAGATTATCGCAGATCAGCAGGAAGAAATTGAAAATCTGAAAAAGAAGTTGAAAGCAACTGAACGTGATCGAGATTTATTCTTCGAGCAAAAATCTGTTACTGTAATGCAGAATGATATTATTAATTTTGTATTGAACGTGAATGATTATGAATATCTGGAAACGCTTCAGAATCACATGAGAACAGTTTATAATCAGCAGATTAAAAAACAGGAGGCTTGAAATAATGAATACAAAGGAAAAGACAGAGCTTATTGAGAGAAACATGGGACTTGTATTTTTCATTGCACAGAAGTATTTCGATGTAGGAATTGAAGGCGATGAGGCAATTTCAGCCGGTTTACTTGGATTGGTTAAGGCTGCTAACAGTTTTGATCCTGCTCGAAAGATAAAATTTTCCACTTATGCGGGCAGATGCATCGAAAATGAAATTCTCATGTGTATCAGAAGTGCAAAAAGAAGACAAAGAGAAGTTTCTTTGTATGAATCAGTAAGTGTAGATAGTGATGGTAGTGAATTGCTGGTGATGGATATTCTGGAAAATGGAGAAGATATTTCAGAACATATGGAAAATGAAACCGAAGTGCTAATTCTCAAAAATGCTATCAAAAAATTATCTTCCAGAGACCAGACAATGATAAAACTTCTATTTGGTCTGGAAAATACAGAAAAAAAGTCGCAAGAAGAAGTGGCATCCTATTTTAAAGTCACGCAGAGCGTCATTTCAAGACGAAAATCAAGAAATTTGAGACGATTAAGAATTGAAATGGAACGTTATATGTAAGATGGAAATGGACGGCGGTGCGTATTTTGCACCGCTTTTTCTTGCTTCTTTATCGGTTACGTTGTAAGATTAATACAAGTATTAACATGAAAATTAACCATCGTATTAACATTAGTATTAACATATGTATTAATACAAGAAATAGGGGGACTTTATGCAGATAATCGCAGTTGCGAATCAAAAGGGCGGAGTTGGAAAAACTACAACGTCAACAGTTCTTGCATCAGGACTTTATTCAAAAGGGCATAGGGTGTTATTATGCGATCTGGATCCACAGACCAATGCAAGCTTTATGACTGGTGTAGATGTGTTGAGTGTAGCAAATTTATATGACGTATTTAAGGGTGAAAAGACTGTAAAGGAAACTATTGTTCCTGTTAGATTAGGTTTTGACTTATTGCCGGGTAGTTTGCTATTGGCGGCGGCTGACAGCGAATTTACACAGACAGGGCGTGAGTATATGCTCAAAGAGGCTCTGGATTCAATCAAAGAGCAGTATGATTATATTGTGATTGATACACCGCCAACATTGGGAATACTGGTAACTAATGCCCTTACAGCAGCGGACAAGCTGATTATTCCGGTTGGAGCTGGGGATATATTCTCATTACAGGGATTAACACAGTTTTACGGAATTATCCAGAATGTGAGAAAGTACTGTAACCATGAATTGCAGATATCCGGTTTATTGATCACAAGATATAACAGCCGGTCAAACGTAAACCAGGCATTAAAGGGACAAGTACAGCAGATAGCAGAACAGATGGAAACGAAAGTGTTTAAGGCTGCCATCAGAGAATCAGTGTCAGTCAAAGAAAGCCAGCTACTTAAAGAAGATTTATTTGAACAGGCACCACGTTCTAATGCAGCAAAAGATTACCAGGCATTTATTCGTGAGTTCCTGGAAGGTGAGGTGTAATAATGGCAAAGAAGAAAACAGATCTTGCATCAGCGGCACAGATGCGACAGGAGATCCGGGGGGATGAGTCGGATATCCTGAAGCAAC
>OGWY01002238.1_pt1 | contig 14151 bp, 9 predicted proteins | sample 1576121 | NCBI WGS metagenome assembly OGWY01 (sample SAMEA3541543, study PRJEB24748) | human gut metagenome | biome: human gut; feature: human-associated habitat; material: faeces | place: China | collected 2012 | reverse complement strand
TCAGACAGCAGTTTTTGACCTTTAACGGTGAAGAAATGCAGGTCGGCGGAAACATCCGTAACGCATATATGAATGATGAATCAGGCAGAGAACAGTTGAGAAAGGTTCTCTCTGACGAATACTTCAACGCCGTTATGGCAGTATGGCAGTGAATGATTCAAATTGAAAGTTGAAAATGGAAAATTGAAAATTGCGGTCGGCGGTGTGCCACCGCAGTCTATTCGAGAAGGCAGTCGGATAAAGAAATTGCATACGATACCCGAGTAAGGTTCTGATGCAATCTTTGTTCATATCAAAAATTTGTCAGTAGCGCCGAACCGTGTTCGCCATAAATAAACAGTAAATTTCATATTAACAAAACAGTCGGGAAGACATTGCATTTTATTTTGCAAACTGTCTTCCCGACATTAATTTTCCATTTTCCATTTTCAATTTTACATTAATTAAACCTTTCGCTCGGGCATAATATGTTTTTTGACATTCACAAACTGTCTTCACGAACGGTGAAAGTCGACTTGCATTAATGAATTTATATGTTTATACATACAGATTTTTATGCAATAAAAGCAGTGTATAATCTGTAGCGGCGAACCGTGTTCGCCATATAAATAAACAGTAAATTTCATATTAATAAAACAGTCGGGAAGACATTGCATTTTATTTTGCGAACTGTCTTCCCGACATTAATTTTCCATTTTCAATTTTCAATTTTACATTTAATAACTCTCGCTCGGGCATAATATGTTTTTTGATATTCACAAACTATCTTCATGAACATAAAAAGTCGGCTCGCCGTTTACGGCTTTTCGCCTGTCAAAAATTCAATACTTCTCTCAATTGAATCCTTGGAGCTTCCCCAATCTTTGCCGTGGTTGCGGTAATCAAACATTGAGCAGAAATATGTGATATCTTCTTTAAGTGACAGCAGATATTTTTTTGTAAGACCTGCTGTTTCGGCATAGAACTGCGGTAAAAGCTTTGACGGCAGCTTGCTCTTTTGGGTTGCAACATTCATAATAAAATCGTAGTGTTTAAAGCAGATAAACGGCTGTTCGTTGTACAGCTTATAAAACTCCTCTCCCTTTGCCCACTCAACAAAAATCGTGTCGCAAAAATGGTGCATATCCCACTCAATTCTGTCGCATACATAACACGAATCAAGTCGCTTTTTAATGACTTCAAGCTGTTTCTTATCAGGCTTGCCCTTCAGCTTTTTCGGCACATCGTTATCAATAATTTCCTGAAGATGACTTTCAAGAATAAGCGCATTCGGCAGTTTTTGTCCTTTTTCAAACATCTGCGAAAAATGGCGGTGACAAAAGCCTTTTTTGTTGGTTTCAATCCTGATATTAGGCTCCATCATCGCATCGCCCGTAATGAATTTTACATACTGCTCCTCAAGCATACTCTCCATTCGGCAAAACGGGCAACCGCATTTCGGCATAAATATATCGTTAATCGGAATTGTGCAGATAGTTTCTTTCACAATAATTCTCCTTTTTAGTTAATGTAGTGGTGACAACACACCGTTTTCATCATATCAAAACATATGTATTTAAACAAAATGTTTTATCAAGGCTTGCGTTCAATGAGTTCCTGTCTGAAATACAGTCGGGACTGAAAATCTGTTTTACAAACAAACTATCTTCCCGACATTCATTTTCCATTTTCAATTTTCCATTTTCAATTTTAAATAAAGTATATCATAATTTTCCCGAATGTGATATACTTTATTAAGAAAATTTCGGCGGTGAAAATCATGGAATGTATTGAACTCGACAACAAAATCAAAATAACCGATGTGCATGACCTTGACCTTGCGCAGACTCTCGACTGCGGTCAGAGCTTTCGTTGGAAGTTGCTGGACGACGGTTCTTTTCACGGTGTTGCCTACGGCAAAAGCGTAACCGTCAGCCTTGACAAAACGGATATGTACATTGAAAATGCAACGGCTGACGACTTCAAAAACATCTGGTACAGCTACTTTGACTTTTCGCTTGATTACGGAAAAATCCGTGAAGAGATCAGCACAATACACCCCGTTCTGAACGAGGCGGCAAAGTACGCCCCGGGCATAAGGATTTTAAGGCAAGAGCCTTTTGAGGCACTCTGCACATTCATCATTTCGCAGAACAACAATATAAAGCGAATCAAGGGTATTGTTGAGCGTTTGTGCGAGAACTTCGGCACATCGCTTGGTGACGGAGAATTTGCGTTCCCGACAGCCGAAACACTTGCAAAACTTTCGCCCGATGACCTTGCACCGCTGAGGGCAGGATTTCGCAACCGTTATATTATTGATGCGGCACAAAAGGTTGCAAACGGCGAGGTGAAGCTTGACAGCTGTTTCACGCTTGGTTATGAAGACGCAAGAGCGGAGCTTATGAAAATTACGGGCGTCGGCAAAAAGGTTGCCGACTGCACACTTCTTTTCGGTATGCACAGAATTGAGGCTTTTCCGATTGATGTGTGGATGAAACGGGCAATGGAAAAGCTGTTCCCGAATATGAACGGTGACGATTTCGGTCAGTACGCAGGCATCGCCCAGCAGTACATTTTTCACTACAGCCGAATGCACCCGGAGCTGTTTTAACGGTGTACCACCGTGGGCAGTTCGTGCAGATAGTTTGTAATGTCAAAAAAACATAGTATACCCGAGCGTAGTATTGTAATTGTTTTCGCAATTTTGTAATGGCACAGATATTATGCTAAAAATAAATCATAAAACAAAACGGACAATTATAAAAATCACTTGCAAACAAATAGCTTATGTGCTATAATCAAGATAGCTAAAGAGAAGTTATGAACACAGGTTCATGCAAGTGAAACCCCCGAAGGTGGCCGCCTTCGGGGGTTTCTTTTGGGATTTTGTCGGGCTACTTCCTATCAATCCACTTACAGATGTAGTAGCTAATTACACCTGCCACGATAGAAATAAAAAGAGAAGTTATGTAATACAACAGGTTCACCTCCTTCCTGACGGAAGAAGCCGACTTGGTTATTGTATCATGAAACAAAACGCTTTTCAACAAAAACAAATTTTGTAAATGTCGCAAGTCAGCAGGGGCGTTCATCGGACGCCCGATGAGCGCCCCTGCAGGCACACATATACTTCCATATAAAGCAAAATGCATCAGAGCCTTATTCGGGCATCTGATGCATTTCGTTTATCTAACTATCTTCTCAAATTACGGGCGGTGGTACACTGCCAACATTAATTTTCCATTTTCAAATTTCAATTTGAATTATTTGGCTTTTTTCGCTGAACTGTCAAAAAGCAATACAAGAGTTGCGTTATCGGCTGTACCTGTTTCTTTAAGACCGTTGTTTTTCTGGAATTTCTTAACAGCCTCGGCTGTTACTTCGCCGTAGTAGCCTGTCACATTGTCCTTGTCGGCAATGTAACCGATGTTATAAAGGCGGAGCTGCATAGCCTTTACCGTGTCATTTTCATCTTCCTGCTTGAGTGAAAGGTCTGATGTAATGGTAAGTTTATACTTATCGGCAACCGACTTGGAATTGCTTGCAGTTGTTGCCTGAGTTGCGGCTGTTGCGTCAGTCTTTGACGCTGTTGCATCCTGAGCCTTTGTTGTGTCTGTTGCAGACTTTGGCTTGAGGTCGGGATACATAAAGTAAACCATTTTTTCAAGTGCTTCCAGAGCAGTATTGCCGGGTCTTGACATTTCTTCAAGCGAAACCTCAAGGATTTTGCCTGTCTTAACTGCACCAAGACTTGCGAGTGTTGTATCGCCCTTAATTTTATCAAGAGTAGCTTTGTCTGCATAGAAGATAAAGTTCGGATTTGCAATCTTGAGAGTTGCAACATCAACATTGTTGTCGCTGATGTTTACTGCGGCATTAACCGCCCCCGTATAGCCGAGGAGCATATCGCCGTATGTTCCGCTTGTCATCATCTTGAGTCTGTCGTCTTCTGTATAGAGATAACAAACCGTATCAAGAATGCCGGAATTTCTGTTATTAACCTGCTGTTTGTAGTTGTTCATCTTATCAAGCAATTCATTGTAGGTATCTTTACCCTTCTTTGCGCCCGTTTTTGTGCCGCCGCAAATTTTGCCGATTGTCACATAGTTTGTTTCAACCTGCTTGGGAGTGTCACCGTGTGACATTGTGACAACCTGAATACCCTTGTCCTGAAGCTTCTTCTTTGCATCCTCATTTATTGACTGACCTGCAAACACAAGGTTTGTGCCGGAATTGATAATTTTGTCGGTATCGGGATTTTCATAAGAACCGACGCTCGGGGCAACTGCGATTGACTGCTGGTCAACCTCATCACTTCTGCCCACAATATATCTGTCATAGCCTGTTGCGATGAGAATATCGGCTGTCGGCGCATCAAGAACAACAATGTTCTTTGGCTGACTTTCTATCGTGATGTTTGCCACCTCAACAGGATATTCTCCGTCAGAACAACCGCTGAAAAGCGCAACTGCCGAAAGCATTGTCACAACTGCAAGAGCAATTGAAATTATTTTTGTTTTCATAACTGACCTCCGATTAATCAGCAAAACAGCGATTCAACATACTGTCTTGCACATCTTGGCGAACGACCGCCTCTTGAAAGTGCAAACTGCTCAGCGCCGAGTGCAAGCTCTTCGTGAGTCATCTTGACGCCTCTCTGCTCTGCAAGAGAATATACAATTTCAAGAAAATCATTCTTTGAAGGAACTGTGTAGCAGACTGCAAGACCGAAACGGTCCGAAAGCGAAAGACTTTCCTGCATATTGTCACGAACATTGATATCGTCAACAGTATGAGTTCTGTCGGAAATGCTTTCCTTAACAAGGTGTCTGCGATTTGATGTTGCATAAATCAACGCATTATCGGGACGAGCCGCAAGTCCTCCCTCAAGCACGGCTTTAAGGGTTGTATAGCTCTGATCCTGATGCTGGAACGAAAGATCATCAATAAATATAATGAATTTAAGCGGAAGAGCGGCAATCTTGTCAACAAGAAGCGGAAAGTCAATGAGCCTGTCCTTAGGCATTTCAACAATGCGGAGTCCGTCCTTGCGAAACTCGTTTGCAATCGCCTTGACTGTTGAGCTTTTACCTGTACCCTTATCACCGTAAAGCAGACAGTTGTTACAGCTCTTGCCCTGAATAAATGAAAGTGTGTTGTTTACAACCTGACTTCTCTGACGCTCATATCCCGTAAATGTATCCATATCAATCCTGTCCGGATGCTCAACAGGCTGAATGTCACCGTCACGCCAGATGAATGCCTTGTAGCGGGCAAACATTCCGCAACCGTTTTCCTTATAATAAGCAGAAAGCTTGTCAAGTGAACCGTCAAATCCGTCAAAACACGGAGCGCACTTGCCTGTCTGCCACTTTGGAAGAATCGGAACAAGCTCCTTGATTTCATCGGCATAGGTATATGCCTCAAGCACTTCATCGGAAGTAAGCTTTGCGGCTGTTAAAATAGCGTCGCAGTCTGTCTTAACGGCAGAAACAACATTTTCGGGTAACTCGCCCTGTCTGCCGGCTGTTGCGGCACGGGCAAAACAGTTATCGTCAAAAAGAGCCGTTTCGCTGATTGCAAATGCGAACTTATCCGCACAGCCTCTTTCGCAAAGCATTGAGCAAAGCTTGCCGTATGCACCGAGAAATTCCTCAGGCTTTTTGTCGAGCGAAAGCAAAAGTTCATAAAAGGCTTTCGGAACGCTTCTGTTCATTATACCTCTGAATACAGAGAGTGATGACAAAAGCATTTTACACTTATTTACATTATTCATTCTAAACATCCCAATCTGTTCTAATCTATTTAATTGTACACATTTTTATCCGTTTAGTCAATAATTTACGGCAAACAACGGCATCCTATTTTTTACACTTTAACAAGCCAAAATATGTATAATTTTTCACCGCATCAAGTATACATTGGGTTCAATGATGGTTAAAACGGCGATAAATCGGGATAAATACGGGCTTTTCAGGGTTTTAAAAGAATTTTTAAATTTTTTTTAAAAAAGTGTTGACATTTGGTGCAGCCCGTAGTATAATCAATACTGTTCTCAAGAGAGAAACAAAAGTTAATAAGTTGGTGTTGATGACGCTGAGGGTCCACCTGTTCCCATACCGAACACAGAAGTTAAGCTCAGTGGTGCCGAAGATACTTGGCTGGTGACGGCCCGGAAAAATAGGGAGATGCCAACATATAAAGTGTCCACCCAATAGGGTGGGCGTTTTTTTTACCCTTTTTGCAAACAATTACAATGCCATATACACTAATTGGAGTATTCTTATGTTTAATATAACCGAACTTTTAAAAAACGAAATATCTGTATGGGAACGACTGAAAAATTGCGGAAAGCCTGTTGTGCTTTACGGAATGGGTGACGGTGCGGACAAGGTTCTTGCCGCATTTGACCGATACGGAATCAAAGCGTCTGCCGTTATTGCAAGTGATGATTTTGTGCGTGGGCAGAAATTCCACGATTTCACGGTGAAGAAGCTTTCCGATGTTGAAACGGAATTTGGCGACATTATAATCGCCCTCTGCTTTGCAAGCCAGCTCCCTGATGTTATGGAACACATAACGAAAATTTCCGAAAAGCACGAAACGCTTGTCCCCTCCGTTCCCGTTTTTGGAAACAAACTTTTTGACAATGATTTTATTACCGAAAATAAAGAGCAAATTGAAAGTGCATACAGTCTGCTTGCCGATGACCTTTCAAAAAAGGTTTACGAAAACATTCTGAAATTCTACTACACAGGCAGAATTGACCTCCTCCCCCCTGTCACAACCGACAAGGACGAGGCTTTCGGCAATATTCTGAATCTCAGTGAAAACGAAAGCTATGTTGACCTCGGCGCATACAACGGCGACACGATTGACGAATTTCTGCACTACACAAACGGCAATTACAAGCGTATAATCGCATTTGAACCTAACGCAAAGAATTTTGAAAAGCTGAAACTTCATTGCAAGGGCATGGCGAATGTGTCGCTTTGGCAACTCGGCTCATACAGTAAAAACACGGAGCTTATATTCAACAACAAGGCCGGTCGCAACAGCGCAATTGCCGACAAGGGCGTTGCAACAAAGGTTGCGACAGTCGATACAATTCTCTGCGGAATGGCGGCAGGCTACATTAAAGCCGATGTTGAGGGGGCGGATATGGAAACCCTCATCGGTATGCAGAAAACAATGGAAAACTGCAAACCAAAGCTGAATTTTTCGGCATACCACAGGTTTGAAGATATTTTCCGCCTTGCACTATACATTCACAGCGTGAATCCCGACTACAAAATCTTTCTCCGCCACCACCCATATATTCCGGCATGGGATACGAATTTATATTGTATATAATTTGCCGACGGCAAGTCGCCCCACGGATTTTATACAAAACAAAAATGCATCAGACCTTTTCGGGATCTGATGCATTTTTTAATAATTTCAGTTATGTCTTTTTATTCGCTTACGAACAAGTGACGAACACCGCTAAATTATAATCAATGATTATTTATTAGATACTTTAAGTGCTCCTGTTGTCTTGTCGAAGCTGAATGTATATGTACCGCCTGATGCGATAAGTGTTACATTAGCTGAGTAAGAGCTCTTGAGTGTCTTTGCACCGCTGTCAACAATCTTTGAACCGATTGTGTATGCTGTACCGTAGTTATAAATCTTGAATGAGTATGTACCCTCACTAAGCTTTACTGTACCCTTTGCAACATTGCTTTCGCCGCCCTTGTCATCAAGTACGAGGTTGATGTCGCCCGATACATGAACATCATCAGCTTTCTCATCCTTTGCAGGAACATAACCTACAACGAGTTTCTTTGTCTTTGTGTTGAGTGTGAATGTGTATGTACCGCCTGTTGCGTTGAGTGTGAGGTAGCTTGAATACTTGCTGTTGAGTGAAAGTGAATTTCCGTTTGTTGTGTTGTTGATTACTTTGCTGTAACCGTAAACCACATTATCTGCAGAAAGCTTGAACTTGTATGTGCCTGCTGCAAGATATGTTGAACCAACTGCAATAGTCTTGCCCTTTACAGGTGAAAGAATTGTGTTGAGGTCACCGATGAGGTAATCATTCGGGAGGTTCTTGTCATACTTAACAACGAGTGTGTTTGTCTTTGTGTTAAACTGGAATGTGTATGTACCGCCTGTTGCAACGAGTGTTGTGCTGCTCTTGAACTTCTTGTTGAATGTAAGACCCTTTGTTGTGTCTGTAAATGTCTTAGAGTAACCGAGAAGTGTGCCATAGTTATCAATCTTGAATGTGTATGTACCCTTCTGAAGAGCGATTTTTCCGCCTACTTTATCTGTACCGATTGATGTAAGCTTGAGCTTGATGTTGTCGCCGTATACATAGTAGCCGTCTGTAGGAACATCCGAAGGAGCAACTGTTGTCGGCTGTGTTGCCGGCTGTGTTGCTGTTGTGGGCTGTGTTGCTGTTGTGGGCTGTGTTGCCGGCTGTGTTGCTGTTGTTGGCTGTGTTGCTGTTGTAGGCTGAGGAGCTGTTGTTGGCTCTTCGCCCTGAACGAGAACTGCCTTTGCAGTAAATGCAGCACCTGCTACTTTGTTAGCACTATTGTCAATATAACCGATGTCCTTCTTTTCACTTTCGAAGAGCTCCTTATATGTATCAGCCTCTGTACCTGTAAGATAATCAACATTGAGATTTACTGTTGTGTCACCGCTGCCTACAACATCAAATGTAAATGTGCAATAAACATTCTCTGACTTGAAGTTGAAAAGATCAAGGCTTGAGCAGGTGAAGAGAACCTTATTTGTAAGGCTTGGATTCCAAACGATGCTTCTCTGGAATACAGGGAAAACCTTTTCCCTTGTATTTGTTGATGCAAGCTTGAGAACCTTGCTGTCGTATGTAAGACTGCTCTGTGCATTAACGATCATGTGATCTGCCTTGAGAAGGTAAGTGACAACAACCTGCTTTGTCTGTGCATTGTAATCATACGAAACAGGATCTGCCACATTTGATGTAACATTGATCTTGTTGCCTGCACTTGTTTCTTCGCTTGTTTCGGCAGCACTTGCTGAGAAAGGCAGAGCTGTGAACATGCACAGCACCATCATTACCGCAAGAACCACAGAAAGCTTTTTCTGAATTTTTTTCATACTTGCTGCTCCTTTAATAAAATAAAATTACCGTTCGCCACAGTTTTGTGGCAATACTTCTAAGCTTCGGAAACTTTAACAGTACAAAATTCCCGAGGACAACTAAATTATAGCACATTTAAGTTGTTCGGGCAATGAATCTGTTATTCTTTCAACGAAAATGTTTTAGCTAAAAATCTGTGCAAAATAACGGTGAAATTGTTGCTTTGTACAAAATTTCGTGCTTATTATTGTGTATATTGCCTTTTTATCGACCGTTTTTACATATATTGACAATTACAATATAAGAATTTTCAGTGTTTTACGCCTGTTCATTTCATATAAAAAACAAAAGCCCGAATTCGAGAAATATCGGATTCGGGCTTGCTTATTATCAGAATTTATCAGAATGATTTAAAAAGCTCAATTGCTTTTGCGGGATCTGCGGCTCTGAAAACGGCTGTTCCCGCAACGCACACATCAACGCCTGCCTCTGACGCCTGCTCAATGGTATCTCTGCCGATTCCGCCGTCAGCCTCAATAAGGATACTGTTCAGACCTCTGCGTTGGCATTCCCTCTTGATTTCCTTAACCTTCGGCATCATCTCGGGCATAAAGCTCTGTCCGCCAAAGCCCGGTTCAACCGTCATAACAAGTACAAGGTCAAGCTTTTCAAGATACGGAAATACTGTCCAAGCAGGAGTGTTTGGCTTTAGAACAAGTCCGGGTTTGATTCCTCTTGACTTGATTTTCGCAATTGTATCATCAATGTCAGAGTCGCATTCAACATGGAAGGTGATGATATCCGCACCTGCATCGGCAAAATCGTCAATATATTTAAGCGGATCGCTTATCATAAGGTGAACATCAAACGGGCGGTTTGAGAACTTTCTTACCGCCTTGATTACGGGAGCGCCAAAGGTTATGTTCGGAACAAAGTGACCGTCCATAACATCAAGATGCATCCAATCGGCGCCCGCCAGATCCATTCTTTCAATTTCTTCACCCATTTTTGAAAAGTCACAAGACAAAAGTGACGGAGCTATTTTCATATTTTACATCCTTTCCTACGGTTTTTGGACAGCCGGAGCAAAAACAGCGGCGGCGCCCCAGAACAACGCATAAATCAGCACTTCAAGCGAACCCATAACCTGTACACCGGCATAAAGCGAAAGTGTTGATGCAACGAGCAATCCGAAAATTACGGCAATCAGCTGAATTATGATTGAAAGCGAAATATTGTGCTTGATTTTTACGCAACCCGTAACTGCACGGGCAAGCGATGCGGCTTTGCCGTTTGTAATGAGATATGAACGGGAGGTTTCCTCAACCGTATCCTCAGCCTCCCTGAGAACATTTCCGAGTCCTGTCGGAAGCACCTTGATACTGCGGTAGAACAAATCGTAGAGTTTTGCAACAAGGTCATTTGTAACATTATAATCGGTTGTTCTGATGAGAAAGCTTATGCCGTTGGTTTCGGCTCTCTGCATTTCAGCCTTGAGCTGAGCATCGGGAGTGTATCTTGTAACAAACATTGCAACAAGTCTGCCTGCTCTTGACAGATATGTGACCTGTCTGCCCTGAGAAGTATATTTCTCCTCATATTCCATATTCGGAACTTCCACGCTGTACTTTTCCATGAGCGTGCGTGAACCCACAAGGATTCTTTCGCTCTTAATCCATCCCACAAGTCCGATTTCATCCTCATAAAGAACGCTTTCAACCTCGGGAAGTGTTTCCTCGGTTTCTGCAACTACCGAATCAAAAGCATTTGCAATCGGATTCTGAGCCTCTTTAAGAATTGCAATTCCGCAGAGAAGAGATTCGTCAATGCCGTAATCCTCAAAGGTTTTGATGCCCTCAAGCGAGATTGACTCGGCAGGGAACAATTCATTTGCATCTATCATTATAGCCGTACTGTCGCAGAACTGCTTTACCGACGGATAACCCGAAAGCATCGAGCCGTAGGAGAGCAGAGTTTTGCAGAGCTTTCTCACGGGGGCATTAACAGAAAGAAGTGTTGCCACAGGCACAGACACCGCAGTGATAAGTGCAAATGCATTCAAAGCGTCTGCAAATGACAGCTTAACAACACCGTACATTACCGCAATTATTATTGATGCAATTGTTGTTATCGGGGCAAGCTTTGACGCCAAATCCTCGCTCGGATCGGGTGCATAAGATATTTTGAGAAAGTTTGACGGAAATTCGGTCTTATGCTGATAGGCAATTATCGGACGGTCGGCGGCAGTACCGCTCATCATCTGCATTGCAACAGACTCGTTGTTGTAAATCTTTGACGCATATTTCTGTCCCTTTGACGAAACAAATTTGAAATTGTCCTTTACACGAAGAACCATATAAAGCTTTCCCACATTATTTGCAAAGAACGCAAGCATAGGAATTACCGTGTAGTAGTTCACATGAAATCCGTTCAAATCGCCAAGGCAGAAGAATGACACAATTATCTGAACCATTCCTGCCGCACCTGCAACGGCAACGGCTGTATCGGAATTACCTTTGATATGCACAAGCGGCGAAAGTCCGCTGAGCATTGCCACACGGTTCAGCACAAGCGACGCCGCCATAAGAATAAACAGCAAAATTGCGTATGCCGCCGGTGCAAAAGGAACTGCCGAACATATTGCACTCGGAAAAATTCTTGTAACGATTGTGAGAACAACCACAACTGCGGCAATTATTCCCGACAACAGACTTCTCATAAAGAGCTTTCTTATATTATGATTCAGCTCATAGAGAATACTTTTTTCGTCCTCCTCGCCTGTATAATCCTCAACAGGCTTTGAATTTTCCTCTTTTACGGTATCGTTATCGTCGGATTCATCCTTTGAAAAGATTCCGACAAGGGCAGAAATAACCTTTTCGCCTATAGGGCGGTTATCCTTATGCTTTTCCTCGGTCGGGGCAATCTCCTCATCAACTATTGTCGGCTCGGGACGAAGCACATGAGCGATTACCGAAGGATTCTTTGAACGCACATACTCCTCATACTCATTCGCTACAGCCTCGGAAAATCTGCCTGCCTTGACATTGAGAATATTTCTCGGTTCATCGGGACGATACACGGGAACTTTTGCAACCACCTTGCGAGGCGGTTTTTCGGTATTCGGAAACTGATGAACGGGAGTCTGCGAAGCCTCTTTCTTTTCTTTGGTTTCGGTCTTTTCCTTTGGCTTATCCTCGGGGATGTCGATATCTATGGTATGGTAGCTTTTAATTTCAGCCTCGTCACGAAACTGATCAACCTCTCCGAGCACTTCGCCCGAAAATTCTGTATTTTCATCATACTCAGGTGTGAGGGTAACTATTTTATTTTCTTCCTCGGCGGCTTTTTTCTTTGCCTCCTCATACTCACGCTTGGCTTTTTCGGCTTTTTCCGCAGCCTTTTTTTCAGCCTCTGCTTTAAGCTGTTCGGGAGTTACAAGGTCATCGTCATTTCCGTCCATTATAAGCTCTGCCTGCATTGTGGCGGCAGTCTTATCCCCAACTATTGAGTTTGAAGTATCAGGTTCGGATTCATCAAGCGGATTTGTATTTTTTAACCTCGGCTTTTTATCGGCATTGCTGAAAATCTCTTCAATCTTCGGCTTTGCACGGTATTTCTGTGCCGTCTGCTCCATTCGCTCCTGATCGGCAAGATAGTGGGTTTCTTCGAGTATGCTCTCGATTTCAAGCTCTTTAAGCCTGTCCTTGTCCATATCAGCCAAAGCATTCACTCCTTTTTATTTACTCTCGGGCAGATAGTTAGATTTATCGGAAACTATGCCACCCGAGCGGTACTCTCTGTTTTTACAATCTTTGACATTTAAACACACAACTTTGATAACATCAAATGATTTTATTTAAACATAAAATTTCATCAATGCGGGCGTCCAATGAACGCCCCTACATACTTTCATAAATTTTACATTTTACATTTTCAACTTTCAATCTACAAAATCATCTGTTTTTCATCGCTTTGTACATCAAAATTCCTGCGGCAACCGACGCATTAAGGGAATTTATCTGACCTTTCATGGGCAATGACGCTATTACATCGCACTTTTCACGGACAAGTCTGGAAATGCCCTTACCTTCGTTGCCGATAACAATTGCACACGCACCCGAAAAATCACACTCGTCATAATCCGTACCGTCCATATCTGCACCGTAAACCCACACGCCTTTTTCTTTGAGTTCATCAAGTGTAACCGCAATATTGGTCACCCTTGCAACACGCATATATTCAATTGCGCCTGCAGACGCTTTGGCAACCGTGTAGCTTAAACCGGCACTTCTGCGTTTCGGAATAATAATTCCGTGAACTCCGGCACATTCTGCGGTTCTGATTATTGCACCGAGATTATGCGGATCTTCAACCTCATCAAGCACAACAACAAACGGAGCTTCGCCCCTGCTTTCGGCATATTCGAGGATATCGTCAACCGTTGAATAATCCTTTGCCGCCGCAAATGCGACAATACCCTGATGAGTTGCGCCGCCGCTCACATAATCAAGCTTTGTGCGGTCAACCTCCTTAACGGGAATTTTCTTGTCACGGGCTTTTGCGAGGATTCCTACAATCGCACCGCTCTTTTCACCCTTTGCAACAAGAATTTTGTCAATCGGTCGGTTACTGCGAACAGCCTCGCTTACAGGATTTCGCCCTGCAATCACATCAGGCTTTTGTTCTGTATTTTCAAATCTTTCGTTTTTCATCATAATCAGCCTTATTCGGTTTCCTTTTTATTTTTTGTGTCTGCATGGGACACACCACTTCATTTTGCTATCTATTATAACATAACAATTCAAATTATTAAATACTTTTAAGCCATTTGTTTTTAAAAACTCAAACTCTGTACAATGTATCAAGAGCAATCGCTCCGGAGTCGATGTATTCGGGAATTATGCCGTACATTCCCGTTTGTATGTCCTCAAAAAGTATCATGTGCGGAGGGAACACTGTAAAACTGCAGTACACGGCAATCAAAAGCAACATCATAAACACGCAGGGCAAAAAAAGCTGTTCGATTTTTCTTTCACCGTATTCAAGCCTTGCGC
>OGWY01002225.1_pt1 | contig 14231 bp, 13 predicted proteins | sample 1576121 | NCBI WGS metagenome assembly OGWY01 (sample SAMEA3541543, study PRJEB24748) | human gut metagenome | biome: human gut; feature: human-associated habitat; material: faeces | place: China | collected 2012 | reverse complement strand
CACATAGTCTATACCACCTTTGCTCAAGAAGTTGTGCCTCTTGTAACATATTTTGATTATGCTTACTCCAGCCCTCTTTAAACCTGTCCGTGTATGCACAATAACAAGCTATTGCATCCTTCTCTTTCTCATTAATAAATGGTAATCCATCATCATCTAGTAAGATTCCCTTATACAATATATTAACTGAACCATAATCCTTGTCAAAGTAAAGAGTGTCATTTACTCTCTCATACTTAGCTAGCTTACCACTAATATAGAATGGATTGTTATATACCTTACGTCCTTCAATATAGTTCTCAATGAATTGTGATTGATAATCTCCATTGACTGTATCATTAGTAGTATATCTCCAGTCCTCAAAGTCGTATGTTACAGCCTCAACAAAGTCACAATTACATGGTAGTGTAACCGTTAAGGTTTCACAATCTATCTTACATCTATATCTGTATAGTTTAGTTTGTCTATTACCTATCTTATTCCAGGCAATCAGACCTATTTCTTCAAACTCTTCTGGTGCTAATTCTATACCATATAATAGATTAGCTTGAGCGTATGCTGATTGAAAGTTTTCCATTATTTAGGAGTTTGGTCATTAGGTAATATCGGAGCAGCTAACTGTCTGTAATAACGTAGCTTCTTCTCCGTCAATCTCTTCTTTATTTCTGCATCAATGAAAGTCATATTATTAATGTCCAATGCAGAACAGCATCCATAAGTTTGTAGTTGACGTGGGTCTTTGAATATACCTACCACAGATACCTGTTTGATAACTGGGATATTAAATATCCAGCAATCATACATATTATTGGCATTGGGAGTAACATCAATATATACATAAGGTCTATTTTTAGCCCTCTTTCTATATTTATGATACTGCATTACTGTTGGACTTATGTACCATATAAATGGTTGTCCCTTGTCTACAGAACCTATATATTCAATTCCTCCTCCGAACTCAGTTAGTAACTGTGGTATTTCAAAGTGGAATGTTGGTGTACCATCTGCTTTATTGCTACAGGTACAGCTCTCTATATCCTTACAGTCTACGTTGATACAATTAATAGACATTAATAAATCCCTCTTAGGAATAAGTCCTTTCATGGAATATTCCTTAATGATTTGCAATCTTTCATCTACAATATCATCTTCTAGTTGTTCTATTGATAATGTGTTTGTAGTAGTATAACCTCTAAGTCCAGACACTATATCGTTATAGATTGCAGATGCTAATTTAAAATAATATCCCATAAGTATAAAGTAAAAAAGGCGAAGGCTTAATTGCCCTCGCCTTCAGTTTTAAGCACTTGCTTGAGTGACTGTAATTTCTTTAGCTGCCACAGCACCAGTTTCGTCCTTTACAGTAACCTTTACTAATGCACTGCGAGATTTACCAGTTCCATTATCTGTACCAGTAATACCAACCTTAGTTGCACCAGGAGTTACAGTAATCCAATCTGCTTCTGTCTCTGCATCTACCCATTTAACAGTTCCTTCTTCAATAACAGGAGTTATATCTTGTTTAGTACCAAGCTTTACAAGACTAACATCCTGAACTCCGCTCTTAATGAAGATAGGTTTCTTCTCTGTAGTTAGGGTACCTAGCACAGCTAATGCTGCTTCGAACTCTGCAGCGATAGACTCTAGTACATAGAATACATGAGTAGTTTTAGATGTAACTTGCTGACCAACAGCAGCACCTCCAAATAAACCTCTATCTACTGTGTAGTAAATAGTATATTGGTTGTACTTCATTCCTGGGATAGGAAGTTCCTCTTGGTTTACAGCTTCAAATCTTCTAGCCTCAATAGTAGGTAATCTAAGGTCTTTTAGGATGTGAGTATAAGTACCAAATCCTTCAATACTCTTAGTGATTGTACCTTCTATAATATCCTCATATACTTCGTTAGTAAGTGGGTTATTAGCAGATGTATTAAGCTTTTGAATCTTAGCCTCAGTGAATAATTGATACTCATCAACTCCGTGGATTATTAACTTATCGCCCTTAACCTCAGTTCTGATGTATTTATCACCGTAGAAAGCCTGAATCTTATCAATAACTCTTTTAATTTCTTTAGCAACATCAGTTGCAGAGGTGGAACCAGAGGTGATTCTGAACTCATAAACAAAAGGCTTACCTTTGAATACGAAGTCATTAGAGTAGTATGAGTTCTGACTTCCAGATAATCTGATGTATAACTTCAACCTATAGATACCTACGCCTGGGTTAGTAATAGTGAACTCTGCCTTACCAATAACTGGGTCGGAAGCAGTTCTCTTGTGCATAGCACTTACGTTCTTCTTGAGGAACTTGTTTACACGTCTTACCTCAATGTTGTCTGAACCCTTAACGATTTTATCTAAACCAGTGGTTACATCTTTCAGTGAGTTTAATACAATAGTGTTAGTGTACTGAAACATAACTTAAATTTATTTTTTAGTTTGTGACTGTTGCTGAGCTGGATTTGCAATAGTCTGATTAACTGCTAAATTAGTTTGAAGCCTTGGGTCACCTGCGTTCTCCAATAATAGCTTTGCCAGCTCATTTATAATCTCTTGACACACATAATCTGGAAACTCCATGACTTGTGATGTATCTTCAACCATTTCAATCTGGTCTTGTGTTAGTCTAATTTTTTGAGGAGTCTTAATGTAATCAACAAATATATCAGTTAATTGAAATACAGAAGAATCCTTGCCATACCTAATTTCAAGTCTAACTTGAGATGGATTTCCATACCTATTAACTCCTGGCTGTTCTATTAAGTCTACTGACTTACCTCCAATAGTAATTTTAGTTGGAAGTGAACCATCTGTACCAGTAGTTTGCTGAATAGTTGTGTTTGGTGATATACTTCCTTCTCCAGCAGTAAGTCTTACTGGATTAGTAGGCATTGTCGTAGCACTATTTACATTGTGTATGAAGTAATAAGGATTTCTATAAGAGGGTTGCATATAGAAGTTCCTTATTATCTGTGACCAAAGGTCTGAGGTTAAACGCTTAGCACCAATTTGTACATAAGTACCAGCATCATAGCACTCGTATGTCTTTACTACTTTGAAATTGCATACACAATTCAAAATATGTAAATAATCCAATGGGAGATTTACTTCATAAACAGCTCCATACAGTGAGTTAGTTTGAGAACTAACAGCAGCGTATGTGTTTGTAGCCAGAGTAGGCTGGAGGATGGCAGTAGATTTTAAAACTCTAATGTCATCTGTTGATTGTTGATTTACATCATAAATGTTGTACTTCTTATTAATGTATTGGTATATCGCCTTATTTAATAAGTAGTTAAAGTCCTCAAGTAAAATACTTGGAGCAGCAGTCTTATTCATTTCAACTAATGCTCCTCTGTATACTTGTTTCGCTGTCATTTAGGTAATGTTATTTCTTAGATGCACTTTCTTCTAAGTACATATCAGGATAAGTATCTCTCTTAATAAGTTCAAGTACCTTACTGTTAGTAGGGTTCTTCATCCAAGTGATTACTGCATCGTCAGTTGCACCCAATACAATGCTATCACCATATAGATAAACCTTGTTCTTAACGTATATGACATTTTTGTCTTTAGCGTCAATAAACATCAATCTCAGATTAATATCTCCACCAGTATATAGGTCAATAATCTTCTCTGGAGATTTATGCGATATTTCAAGCAAGTAGTCTGTAATATCTGCGTCTGGTGCATTACGCATATTCTTACCAAGCAATCTAGCTTTAAGTGCTCTACCTTCTGCACCTTTAGGGTCACCATAGATGTAAGAATCAGCATCGTGGATAAGTTTCTTCTTAGAGATTCTCTTAGCAGTATCATATCCAGGTCTTTCTACATATAGCTCAGCTGTACCATAACGAGCACGAGTCTTACCCTCAGCTATTTCACCATCAATTAGTAAATTTCCTTTAGAGTCCCTTGCATCTCTTGATAATGCAATAAGAGGACAATGTTGTATTGAGTACCACTCAGTAGCCTGCCATTCATCATTTAGGTTAAACGTAGTACCATCTTCAATGATGAACACTTTATTCTCAGGAATAAGTGGTTTACCTTCATTTCTATCCTTATCGGAGATAATCATATCACCCTTACTATCTACTGGTCTCACGCAATCAGGGAATCTACCAGTCTTCGGGTCTCTAACAGGATTCATGAAGTACTTCTGTCCAACTTTACCGAACACACTTCTTAAAATAATTATATCGTCTAAAACATCAGCCATATTAATTCGTATTTTTATTGTATATCATACATCATCTTTATAATGAGTATGAGAGGGACTATAGATTAGCCCCTCCCAACACATCTTGATTATATATTTTTATTACGCTTCTTTCATAATGAAGCTTCTGTATGGAGAGAATACTCCAACACCAGAATAACCCCAGTTGATTACCTTAGATGCAGCTGTAGTACTTGAAACAATACCAGAGCTTAGACCATCTAAACCACCAACACCTGGATACTTGTTAGTAATGAAGTCACCACCCTTTAATGTAAACATTTGCCCTCAAATACACTTGTTGTGTAAATTTAGGAGTGCACTATATCTTTAACTTATTCCTGTAAGTATATTATTCAATATATTTAAAAATGAATCCTCCAGCTGTTTTACGTTTGCCAGATAAAACGTTAGGGGCACCACAAGTATCAGCCTTTGCTTCTCTCACTGTATTGAATACTTGTACAAGCCCACCATTCAATGTATATTTACCAACCTTTCTTGCTTGAGTTTTAGTCTCCAGTTTCTTCATATTAGGTAGTTTAGTAGCACTCCACTGGAATCCATAAGCGGAATTTCCAATTCTTAATGCTCTATAGACTGCTGATGGGTTCTGTATTCCTAATTCCTCTTGTAAGTCCTTTAACGAAGGAATGAATTTTATAAACTCTCCAGATAATGTATACTGGTAGAACCCATTATAAGATTTTCTTTTGGGAACCACAATTGCATCAGTATAATATGTAGTTACATAACAGTTACTAATACTATAATTGCCTGAAATAGCCGTAGAGAGGTTAGCTGTTGTTACACCAAGAAACTTAGAACATTCAGTAATTGATTTAAACTCCTGTAAATAATTACCATCCTTATCATATAGATAGCACTTAGTTTTATTCTCATCAATTTTAAACTCTTTTGGATTAATGGACTCATACTTATAGTCTGTCCACAAATAGCCTAGGCTAGGAGTTCTTTCAAATATTGCTTGCCCAATACAGGAGCTGGAACATTTGTATTCTAAACTAGCTTCTGTTATAGAAACCCACTCCTTAATAAAGTTACCATCCAAATCGTATTGATAGATAGTTTTTACTTTAATCGGAGGTAAGCTCCCACCTAGAGCAACATTGTAAGTATCCTTTCTGCTTATAAACTCTTCGTCAACTAGCCATCTTTCTAAGTCTAATGCATCCTCTAAAGTGTCAAACACTTTAAGAGTCTTCCTTATAAACTTACTTGGGCCATACTTATTTACAGCAGCCTCAAAAGGAGTTTTACTATACCTATATGTACTTCTATCAGTTACTTTTATACCATTACCTAAATATCCATCGAAATCATATGGAGTTTCAGTTCTATGTACTCCAATGTAAATCTTCTTGTTAGCTGTATTTGTTGTTAAATATACTATGTATTTCATTTTTAAATTGTTGATTTTACTTACTCATTAAGTTATCTCCCACTTCCATTAGATATCCTAATGTACGTCTCGCGACTAGCCTCTGGACTTTCATTGGAGCTACGATTACCATCGCCTGCATATCCCAATGCTTAGCTGCTGATTGTCCTTGTTAACAGGAGTTCCAGCAATTCAGGAGTTATTTGTCATTTATCAGTTTAAAGTGTTATGCAGCTGCTACCCAAATGTTACTTAAAATAGCAGGTTCACCACTAGTCTTATCAGCAGTAAGGTCAAGCATTAGACCAAAGCCCTTCTCAGAACCCCATTCACGAGAGAATGTTCTGTCCACCTTGAATGAAATAGTGTTACCACCCATTTCATAGCTATTGAATGTAGCACCAACGTCTACATATCCGTTAGCCTTCTTAGACCATAGATAAGTACCACAAGTTTTGAATCTTGCAAGCCACTCTGATAGGCAGCTTTGGATGTCATTCCACATCTTCTCGTTGCAGATGAATACATACTTATTACCAGTTGGGTTTTCACTCTTCTCATTCATCATAGCCATAGCTGTAGTGAATGCTTCTGGAGTAAGTTTATTGTAAACATACTTAGATGCAAATCTCTCGATTTGTGGGATGATACCGTCACCAATATAGATTGGACGACCAGTGTCAGGGTCAGAGATTGTTGGTTTACCGTTCTTATCTACGTTAGTCTTATTGAATAATAGACCTTGGTTACGAACTTCCAAGAAGTTTCTTAATAGATTCTTCTCAAGAGTATCCATCTTGTACATTGTTTCCTTAACAGCACCATTGCCTTCACCTTTACCAATGCTGATAAATGTTTGCTCTAGTGGCTTGAATAGAGAAGTATAGCTGTCATCAACACGGTGTGTAGTGATGTAACCTCTATGTCTTTCAATGTTAGATTGATACTTAGCATAACCCTCTTCGTGTGCCTCAGGCATAGCGTTAGATTGGAATCTTGTAGTGTCACCAATCTGGCATCCATCTAGGTCTAGGATTGAAGAATAGTCGTTATCAATTAGTCTTACTTCAACAGTCCAATAATTATCTGCAACTCTTGTGGGTCTAGAGATAACTTGGCATTGCTGCATTGTTTTGTCAATCTTAAAAATGTCATACTTCTGGTAATAGTTCTCTTTGAAAGCCATTACGATGGTTGTACCACCTTCACCATTAGTTGCTGGAACATCTGCGAACTCAACTCTCTTGATGTAGTTGGTTTCAACTTCCCACTCGAAGTACATACTATCAATGCTTCTGTATTTGCTATTTGACTTAGAATCCATATAGAAGATATTTCTTAGAGATTCTGTCAAGTAAGAAGCAGTTAAATTAGGGTAGAGTCTTGAAACTATACCAAGTCTAGTTGGTTTTGTACCTAAGAACTTATAGAAGTCTTCATAAGTTCTGGTTTCGCTCATTGTAGGGCGATTTGTTACGAAATTTGCTACTATCATACTTTATAATTTAAATTTAATCTAAATCATCAATTGTTATTACCTTCTTAGCAGGGGCAGCCGTACTACCTGCTGTTTTTTTGACCACTGTCTTAGCTGCATTTGGAGCTTTACCTCCCTTAGCATCTTCAAACCCTTTATTATAATTGTATTTAGATGCTTCTGTAATCTTCTGTTTGTAATAATCAGTAATTTGACTAAACGCCTCCTGTCCTTTAAGCGCATACCAAACCATGCCAACTAAGGTCTTAGGGTCATTTAACGCTTTGGCGATGTGTCTCACTCCTGCAACATCTGAATCTAAGATAAAGCTAGCAATTTCATTCATATCGTCCTCAGACAAGGTTAATGAGGACTCACCCAAGTCAATGGTATCATTCTCTTGAATTGCAGCCACAATAGTGTCTTCGAACTCTTGAGCAGCTTTCTCAGCGGCTAACCTTTGTTCTTCCTCTTCTTGTTGAGCTAGCAACTCTTCTTTCTTCTTGTATTCATTGCGGATACCTTGAACCTTCTTCTGATATAGTGCTTCATTCTGTTTAGCTAATTCTAACTCAGTAGAAGCATCTTCCTCAGTAAGCTCTGGGACTTTAGCTTTTAAATCTATAAGATATAGTTCATCATCTGGGATAGAATCAATCTCATATACAGGAGTATCTTCTTGATTAGAATCTAAATACTCTTGAATAGCTTGCTGGGCGATATACTTCTTATATTCATCTGCGCTCAGATTACTTGCCCTTAGCTCATTAATAAGACTAACTTCATCTTCTGCTAAACCAAAGTCATCATCTGACTCATCATAATTTAAGATTTGAAGTTGTTCCTCCCTTGAAAGTTCATTAAAACTTTTCTCTTCAATCTCTCCTGCTTCATTCTCAAATTTGATAGCTTCAGGATTGATTCCTTTATCTTTTAGTAGGGAAACGATAATGTCCTCCTCGTTAGTTGGCTCATCCTCGTGAACTTCCTCGTCTTGCGGTGCAGAACCATCAAGCCAAGGCTTCTCATAGGTATCTTCGTCAAACTCATTCCCAGGAGTTACGTCTTCGTCTAATCCTACATCGTCAATGTCTAAATCCTCTAATTTCATACTCATATTATTCCCTTTTAAAGTTATTTGCAAAATTAAGGAAATTTTAGGGGTGTCCAAAATGATTTGATGAAATTCATCAATATTTAAGAACACCCCTAATTATTATCCCTGTATTGCCTTGATATAATCCAATATACCCTGTACGTGCAAGCGAGCTATAGTTGCTCTACCCTCATCTGACAGTAGATACTCTACGTCCTCTTTATTATCTTGAAACAGATTCTCTGTTAAAACTGCAGGGCACTTAGTCTCTCTGCATATAGCTAGATTCTGTTTCCAATATACTTGTGTTTGTGAATATTTCCTTAGTGTTAAACCCTCTTTACGTGCTGCTTCAAACAAGCACTCTGCTAGTTTCTTACTCTTACTTGAGCTATTGTTAGATATGAATACACTCCAACCTTTAGCATTCATCCAATCTGCCCCGCTACCAGCAGCATTACAGTGAATTGACACCAATACAGTACTAGCTTTTCCATGTATATCACAGTATTGGTTTACTATTCGGCATCTCTGCATAAGTGGTACATCTACATCGTTTGTAACTACCAACTCAACATTAAAGCCTTTATCAATTAATTGTTTCTTTACTTCGTTAGCAATCTCTCTACAATATTTGTACTCTCTAAGTCTACCATCTGGACTTCTTTTACCAGGAGTAGATTCTCCGTGACCTGCGTCTAATAGTATTATCATAGCTTACTAAATTTTAGACAAGTGTCTAGTGTATTTAGGTCAATCTTACCACCCTCATCAAGTTCTTTTATTTTATCTTTTACAATCCTTAGCTGTTCGAAGTTTATATCAATACTTCTAGGCTTCTCCTTAGAAATATCCCATAATATTTTACCATCAGCCTCTTTGTAACCTATCTCCTGCTTTTCTTCTTCTGTAAATCTAAGTAACTTTATCAGTTCTAATACTTCTACTAAATCTGTCATTCTTCCTGTAGTAGGGAGGATGGCAATCAATGTTAGTCTGTCTTTTACATTTAACGATATTTCCATAATTTTACCAAGTCCATTTCCTTCCGTATGCGTCGATACTTTCAGATTTTGGCTTTCCCGCATCATTAGTAACCATAACAATTAATCCATCTCTAACTGCAAATCTAACATCATCTAAGTCAAAGGTTTTAGCATTAAATGAAACGCCCTGGTAGCCTTGACCAATACCCCCCTGACCTGGAAGTGTATCATCAGCTGCTGCCCAAAATCTTCCCATAAGGGTTCTAGTCACCATTACACCCCCATCAAACCATCCAGCATATGCTGAATAATCACTAGGATACACTACATCCGGACTTCCTTCCTGATGTATAGTTGAGAATATACCAGCTCCATTAGCAGCAAATACCATAATTGGCATTGCCTGCCAAGTAGAGCTTATCCTGAGATATGTGTTCCATATAAGCTCTCCATAGAGAGGGTGATACTGACCACTATGTACAGTAACCCATCCTAGCTGTAAACCATGTTCCTGACCGGGAAAATACCCACCTCCTATCCAAGATAATATACCTCCTTGAATTTCGAACCCCCCTATCCTACCAGTACGGGCAACTATTTCTCCATCAACATAACAGTCAGTAAAATGAGCATTTATGGCTGTTAGCTTACCCTCCTCTGTAATATAACTCACTGCTCCTTGGGTAGGGTTGTTAGGGTCTGCTTCGTATCCCTTTGGATATACATATAAGCCGTTTGATTGAATCCACCCCTGTACATCCAAATAAGTATTCTCAATTTGTCCTGTAGTAGGATTAAACAGAGCCTTTAAGGACATTGTAGGATTGCCAGCAATACTAAATATAAACTGGTCCGCATTCATGTAAATCTCAGTTTTATTTGTATAAATAGGTTTGCCAAACTCATCTAGGATTGGATTCCCTTCCATATCAATAGACGGAACTTGTACATACACTGGGTTTCCTTCCGGGTCAAGTACTATATCACCCGCAGAGTTTCTTTCTGGAACGTCTCTGATAGTTAACCCAGCATTCTTAAACTTTAATAGTATGTTCTCTTCAGAGAAATCTACTATTGATTGACCGTTATTTAAATAAAACTCACCAGTTAGGAATACATTCTCGCCATATAAACCATATCCATAGGGTTGTTTCTTACCAAACATTTCATTGTAAATGCCATCAAGTCTACCAATTCTTACCTTTGTAGTCTTTGTAAGTGAGTGTCTATACTTATTATCCCGCATCTTAATAACAGATGTTTGTGTGGGATATTCTGTGCAATAATATGTCTTAGTAATGACACTCTCTCCGTCTTTAATGTCTACTGTAAAGGTAGGAGCACCTTCTATTGAGGGAGATTCTTGATAATAGTAATTATGCTTAGTTGACTTATATATTAGTTCCTTTCTATCATATAATGGAACATCATATAAAACCGAATAATCAGGTCTATTTAATTCAGTGATTACATCCATGTATGGCCCACCATCATCACTTGATGTTAAATATAAAGCACCTTGCCTCTCGGTGTTAAATATGTTTCCCATTTGAATCATATCATCACCTTCAGATATATCATCCAATCTATCACTAGTAGTATTAGATGAAGATACTTGCTTCCTGGCTCCTGTATTAACATCATAGCTAGTTTCGGTCTTACTGTACTGAGTATTGTTATAAGACTCTTCTGAAGAAGCTACTGAACCATCTTCATTATAATGGATTTCAGTATAAATATCAAATATAGATGTAGCTTTCTGAACTATAAATTGTCTAGATTCCATCTGTGACATTACTACAGCATCATAATACTTTATATTGCCACCTGTATATTTCTGACACCTTATTATATCTCCTGGTTTAAACAGGGGATATTCCTCATCATCGGTATTTACTACCCACAAATTAGGCATCACAACAGTAGTATTCATACTACTATTAAATTGGCTATTTGATTCTGTAATAGCTTGATTGACTATTGTTGTGTCAAGTCCGAAGTATTTATAGAATGGTTGTATTGGTGTTAGGTAAGTACTATTAAATCCATTCTTCTCAAAGTCTTCTGTGGCAACTTTATCACCCTTCGGAATCATATAGAAAGCTGTATCCTTATTAAAAGTCTCAGTTAGTGTCCACTCTAATGGAATAGTACCTTCATCCCATTGTCCTTCATTTCCTCCCCACTTAGTAACCGTCATTCCCATACTGATATAGTATAGAGTTATACACTTTCTAAATGCAATGTGGTTTTGGTCTGATGAAGTTGATGTTAGTAAAGACTCATCATATAAAGTTTGCGGCCCTCTAAACAGAGTATTATTAACAAGACCTCTAGGGTCTTTAACATGAATTATAAACTTATAGTTTACAAATGTTTTAGGCGTGGTATTAATTGAATCTGCCTTAGATATTTCTTTCGTTCTGGTGACTGTACTAAGTGTATTAGCCCCATTACCCGGAAGGGGGATATAATACCCATCTGTTGATAATAGCTTCAACATAGCATCTATATTTGCACTTGACCCAGTCCATGTGCCAATACTTCTGAGTTGTGCATCTGTTAAAATAGTGGGTTGCACAGCCTTACTACATTTACTTGAATTAGTAACCCAGATACTTCCATTGGTTGCGCTTATCTTATTGATTACCAATTCATATACTCTCATAGCTTTTCTAACTACAAGATAGTCAACTGTTAGTGTATTGGTATTTGCATCCAATCTCCAACCATAACCACCAAATCCTGACATAAAATCAGGGGATGTCAAGCTCCTGCTAGTAACCAAATCTCCATACATACGGACATTGTCCTTAAAAACCCAAGTATCCTCAGAGACTCCTTTGCCTTTAAATGTCCAATTTCCATATATATATTCATCTACGTTCTTCTTTGCCAAATCATCGGATGAATATCCATTAATAAATTCAGCATTTAAGTTACTAACTAGCTTAGACGAAGCCACTATTAAAGGAGGACCAACAGTATTGATTTCTAACTGTCCAGTCATTGTGTCTCCTTTACGTCTTACATACCCATCATCAGCACCTTCTGCTGCCTCTATTAAGGCTATATATCTCTCATCATAAGAAATATATAGAGTGGATGTAAGTGTGTTATAAATGAAGAATCCATCTCCGGGATACTCCATCTGCTCCATCTCAAGTAAGCTACCAACTATAATAGTTTGACTTTTTATTTCTGATTCCTGTACTTGGTCTAATAATTTTAGAACATCACTAAGCACTCTAGAATTATTGCCGGTTTTGATATAAACCTTACCAAGAGTCTCAAGTACTAAATCAGTATACTTATTGCCAACTATAACTTTATCATTCCCTAAGAATGACTCAACTCGAATGTTTTCCATTGTTCGCTTTTAACGTCTTAAATATCCTCTCGAACTCATCAATGTCAGCCTCACCAAACTTAACTGGTTTACCAAATAGCTTAACGACATATCCGTCTTTAGCACGAGCCTTCATAACGTCACGTAGCGCATTTCCAAATAAATCTATATTTATATTACCACCCTTATCAAGGAATGGCTCCAAATACATTCCATACTTGTCCTCCATGTTATTAACTACGTAAGTTATGAGAGCATCAGTACCTATTGTGTTTATGCCGAATAAGTTACCTACCAAGTTTTTAGTGAATGTGTTTGCTGCTTGAAATATTAATTCTTTGTCACTCATTATTTAGCTGTTTTGTTCATCATGAGTTCATCAAATCTTTTCTTCATCTCCATCAGTTCTAATAATGTATTAACCTTTTCTTCTTTTGCTTTTATCTGAGATTGTATATACTCCTTACTCTTTCTAATAGTAGCTAACAGATTCTCCGCTGCCACTTTACCATCAGGGGAATTTACATATTCTGAACTAAACTTAGTCCCTAAGAATGCCATAAATCCTGCCTCATAGGTCTGTTTAGCCATTTGATATTCTTGTGTTTTAGCCAATACGTTCTGCTCGTCAACAGACAACGACCCAACCTCCCTGTTTATTTCATCAAGGATGGGTTGAGTCTTCTGTTGTGCTTGCTGAGCTTGTTGCATAACTTGTAGTTGCTGCAAGTATTGGTTTTGTAAATCAGTATAATTAGTACCGAAAGGTTGTCCAAATAAGCTCATATTGTGGGATTATTATGCTGCTGCTGGAATCTGTATCTCGAATACTGAGTATGCACAGTTACCTTTAACTGGCAATGATGTTGGTAACTCATCTAAGATAGCTTGATTAACAATACTAACTCCGTTAGGAATTATAACATCAATTACCTTATTAACTTCTGGAACAAGTGTAGTTATTGTCTCACTTGTAGCTGGAGAAGCTAGTATAGTTGATGTTTCTTCTGTAACCAATCTTACATTACCCTTACAATCAGTATACTGAGTGTTGTGTATAATATCAAACTTAGTAACCTGCATATAAGAAGCTGCACCTGTTGTAGCTGTGTTAATAACCTTAGCCCATCTTTGAGTAATTGTTAATGTAGACACTGGAGCTACAGATGCTCTTGCCCCACATGGTAACGATACATTAAATTCAATTAATTGAGCACTTTCTCCGATAGGAGTAATTTTTACTTTCATAAGTGTTTGTGTTTAAAATAAAAAATAAAAGGGAGACTATTCGCATAATCTCCCTTAATATCTTACTGAGCTGTACAAGATGGACAAGCACTGTTAATAGCTGTATTTACTGCATTCCAGTTAGAAGCAGCTTGACCAGCGTACATACCTGTACCATATTGTGTAAATGGACTACAGTATAGTGGGGAAATACTAGGAACTGGAGCACATAGGTCACTATAAGCATATTTCAGCTGTCCAGTAATCTTGTGGTCTAGTTGTCTCTGTAAATCACCAGCAGCAACCAATAGTTGTTTCTCTGACTTGCAGCAGCAGTTATCTGAGTACCTTTCAGCATTAACTTTGTTAAGTTCGAACATTAGAGGTAAAGCAGCAGCAGCTTCCTTCTTCTCTAACTCAACTAAACGTGTGTTAAGTCTCTCGAACAAATCTGCCTTCTCTTGTA
>OGWY01002212.1_pt1 | contig 14294 bp, 10 predicted proteins | sample 1576121 | NCBI WGS metagenome assembly OGWY01 (sample SAMEA3541543, study PRJEB24748) | human gut metagenome | biome: human gut; feature: human-associated habitat; material: faeces | place: China | collected 2012 | reverse complement strand
ATATATTGCTCAAATATAGAATTTGGGGAAATAATCATAATGTTATTTGCGGACATAATGAAAACTATTTTATATTCTTTATCATTCACTGATGCAAAAGGACAAATAGTAGAATTTGCTGGAATTGAAAATTTTTATGAACTATTTACAGATTCAACATTTCACGAGAGTATTTTAGTAACTTTAAAATTTTCATTTATAACAGTTTTATTTAGTATGATAATATCTTTATTTTTAGCAATAATATGTAATGAAAAATTAAAGGGAATAAAGCTATTTCGGATTATTTTTTCATCAAGTATGGGTGTATCAGTATCTGCAAGTTCAAGTATAGTTTTATTTTTATTTCATCCAAGCGTTGGATTAATAAATGATATTTTAAATTTATTTGGAATTTTACCAATAAATTGGTTTACAAGTTCAACTTATGCAATTTGGGCAATTTCTTTTGCCACAATTTGGATGAATATAGGATTTGGATTTTTAGTTTTAACTGCAGGATTACAAAATATAAGCCAAGAAATAGATGAAAGCTGTGAAATAGATGGAGCAAACTATTTTACAAAACTTTTTAAAATAACGATTCCATTATTGAGTCCGAGTTTATTTTATTTATTAATAACAACAACATTAAAAGCTTTTCAAAGTTTTGGTCAAGTAGATATGTTAACTGGTGGTGGACCTGCAAACTCAACTAACTTTATAGTTTATAGCATATATAAAACAGCGTTTAGTAATTATAGATTTGATTATGCTAGTGCTCAAGGATTATTTTTACTTTTATTAATTACAGTTATAATGGTGATTAAATTTAAATTGGAAAGGAAGGTGCACTATCAATAATATGAAAAAAAGAATTATCTATACATTACTTATTGTTTCAGGAGTTATAGTATTTTTTCCAATAATTTATTCTCTGATAGCAAGCTTTATGACAACTAAAGATATTATGAGTGGAAAACTTTTACCATCTAAGATAGATTTTATAAATTATAGAGAATTGCTTAAAAATATTCCAATACTTCAGTTTTTCTTAAATAGCTTAATAACATCAATAGTTGCAATGATTTTTCAAGTTATTATATGTAGCTTAACAGCATATGCTTTGGTTTTTGTTGAATTTAAAGAGAAAAAATTAGTTTTTTTACTAGTAATGGGCTCGATATTTATACCTTGGGAAGCGATATTTATTCCAAATTATTTTATAATTTTAAAAATGAAATTATTAAATACAAAAATAGGAATTATATTACCTTTTTTAGCAAATGGATTAGGAATATTTTTAATGGTTCAACAATTTAAAACATTAAATAAATCTTTAATAGAAGCTGCTAAAATTGATGGATGTAGCCATGGATTTATATATTTAAAAATAGTTTTACCTCTATCCAAAGGAATTTTAAGTACTTGGGGAATTTATTCATTTTTAAATATTTGGAATATGTATTTATGGCCATTAATGGTATCTACAAGGCCAGACTCACGAACCATTCAAATTGGATTAAAAATGATAAAATCAGAAGAAGGAACAAATTTTGGAGTTTTGATGGCAGCTGCTGTCATAGTAATAATACCATCTTTAGTGGTTTTATTTTTGGGTCAAAGTCAACTTCAAAAAGGTATGACATCTGGAGGAGTAAAAGAATAATTTAAAATAAATTAAAAAATAACTAGGAGGAGAAATGAAATTAAAGAACTTAGTAGCATTTGGATTAACATTTTCAACGGTTATATTTGCAAAAGAGAAGGTTGTATTTTGGCATTCAATGAGTGGACAGCTTCAAAATAGTTTGAATAAAATAGTTACAGACTATAATAATTCACAAAATAATATTGAAATAGAAGCAATTTATCAAGGATCTTACGAAGAAACAATAGCTAAATTTAAAGCTATTTCAGGAACAAAAGAAGCACCTACCTTGATTCAAATGAATGATATTTCAACAGCATTTATGTATAAAAGCGGAGCTATAACTCCAATTGAGAAGTTTATAAAAGAAGATAATTTTAATGTAAATAATTTAGAGGATGCTTTACTGAACTACTATAGAATTGGTGGTGAATTATATTCAATGCCGTTTAACTCATCAACAGCGATATTAATTTATAATAAAGATGCTTTCAAAGAGGTGGGATTAGATCCAAATAGTCCACCTAGAAGTTATTCTGAATATGCTGAATATTCTAAAAAGTTAACAAAGAAAAATAGTAATGGTTCAATTGAAAGATATGGTTCAGCTATGATTATGTATGGATGGTTTATAGAGCAATTTTTAGCTAATGATAATAAATTATATGTAAATAAAGAAAATGGAAGAATGGGTGAAACTCCAACAGAAGTTGCCTATAAAAAAGATTTACCTCAAATTTTAGAATGGTTAAGAGGTATGTATAAAGAGGATTCTGCAACATCTTATGGAAGAGAATGGGATTCTACTAGAACAGCTTTTGCATCAGGTAAAGTTGCAATGTATTTAGATTCTTCTGCTGGAATAAAAGGGATTATCAATAATTCAAATTTTGAAGTAGGAACAGGATTTATTCCAAATGCAAGTGGAGAATTTAATGGAAGTGTTGTTGGAGGAGCATCTCTTTGGATAACAAATTCCTCAGATAATGATATTCAAAAAGCTGCATGGGATTTTGTAAAGTATGCAACATCTAAAGATGTCCAGACATATTGGTCAATTAATACAGGATACTATCCTGTTAATAAAGGGTCTTATGAAACTTCAGAGATGAAAGAAAATATGGAAAAATATCCACAATTTAAAACAGCAGTTGCTGAAATTAAAGAAACTAAACCGTCTTTTGCTACTCAAGGAGCTATTTTAGGTGTGTTTCCAGAGGTAAGAGAGAAAATGGTTGAAGCAATGGAAATTAATTATGAAGGAAAAACTTCTATTGATAAAATAGTTGAAAAAGTTGTAATTGATTCGGATAAAATAATTCAAAGATACAATAGAATAAATAAATAAAATAAAAAAATCTCTATTTTATATAGAGATTTTTTTATTAAATAGATATAGGGGGTAATCCTAATTAATATTTAATAAAATCAAACATTTTTGTTTAAGACATATTATAGCCATATTTTTGATGTATTATAAGTTATATCAATAAGAGCTAACTAATAAAATAATATACAGGAGTTGATTTTATGAAAAAAAATATTAATAATACTGATTTTCTAGCTGCTATAGGGGGAATAAAAGTTAATGGTACAATTTTTTTGTCAAGACAAGTACCTTTAAGTCTAGAAAATATGGAAATAGTATCAAAAGATATTAGCGAACAAATAGAACAGATTTTTAAAAATACTCAAAATTTATTAGAAAGTATGGAATATTCATTAAAAGATATAGTAAAAGTTTCAATTTATATGAAAAATATGAATGATTTTATAAAAGTAAAAAAAGTTTATAGGAAATATTTAAAAAATATTAATCCTGCAAGAACATTATTAGAAGTTTCTCATTTACCAAAAAATTCTAAAATTATGATGGATTTAGTTGCAGCAAAATAAAAAAGAAAAGGAGACTAAAAATGAAAAAATTGTATAACCTACTTGGAATTGTGGTATTAGCAAATATAGGAATAATTTTTCTAAAGAGTATATAAAAAGCTAGATTAATCTAGCTTTTTATAATTCATCTAAAAATGATTTGTTATTAAAGATAAAATCACGTACTACAATAGATGTTTTAGGATGTTTTAGCATCTTTTGAAATATTTGTATATTGAGTTTAATGTTATTTAAAGTATTTAGATTTAAATTATTATTAAATTTAATTCCATAATATTTTGATATTTCAAAAAGCTTTGGCCATCTATTTCTACCATGAGAATTTTTTATTCCTACAGTGCTAACATTTGTCAACATAGTACAGAATTGAATTTTAGCTCCTAAATTTAATAAATGGTTATAAAGTTTAGTGTTGTATGAAACAAAATGTGATGTATCTTTAGAAAAATTTTTAAATTCTTGTAAATTATTAGTGTTTTTAAGTTCTTCTAAATAGATTATCTCTCCTGTTTTTAAATTAAACCCAATCTTAATAGCACTGATATAAAGAATATCTGAGGTTATATCTATATTATTATTACTCAAAGAAAAAAATATTATTTTCTTATAGTTTTTAGAAAGTTCTAATTCTTCTTGTTTTGTAGAAGATAAAGTTTTACTAGTCACTTTTTTTGATGTTGATATAGTTTTTTGATTATTTTGACTTTTAATATTTGATTTAAATTTTGAATTTTTTATATGAAAGAAAACTACTACTATGATAATAATTATAAAAATAATATACAGCATTTATAATCTTAAACTCTAGTTAGCTTTAATTTTAATAAGCTATCAGTAGAATTTTCAAAATTTATAGATTTTAATTTAAAATCTAATGCTTCTAATTTGGGTAGTAGTTCTTTTGTTATTTTTTCACATAATTCACTTTCTGATAAATACTCTCTTTTATTTAAGTCGTTCAAATAAATCCCTCCCGAAAAAATTATATATGTATATTTTATACTAATTTGTAGAAAAAATGAAGTTAAAATTTAAAAAATTATATTTGCAAATTATGAAAGAAAAATAGGTAACAAGTTTCAAATAGTTAAAAAATAAAAAAATGATACAATTAATTTATCAGAATAATAATATATAAGGGTGGTTTTAAAATGAATAATGTATCAAAAAATATTTACCTCACATTATTAGTAATTGGAATAATTTTTAGTTTAATTGGAGTGTTTGGTGTCTTTAATCCTTTAATGTTTTCTATTTATTTAATTGAAATTTTAGCTATATTTTTCTTTATGAATGGAGTTAAGAATTTAGTAAAAGGAATTCAGTTAATCAAAAATCCAAATGTTCATTGGAGTTTATTTATACTTTTAAGTATTTTAGAAATTATAGCAGCACTATCGCTTTTAATAACTCCATTTTCAAGTCAAATTTTTATAATAATTTACATTGGATTTATTATGCTATTAAAAGGAATATTTGTTGTATTTAATAGTTTGTTTCATAAAAATATTTTTCCGGGATTATCTAGTGTAACTTTTAGTAATGGATTGATAGATATCTTATTTGGAATTTTATTAATAGTAGTTCCATTTATATCACAACAGTTCATTTTTTTATGTGTAGCTTGGTATATTTTATTTAGCGGCATAAATTTAGTTATGATGAGTTTTTCAATAAAAAAAAATATTTTATAATAAATAAAAAAATTAAAAAGTAGAATTTCTTATATACAGAGATTCTATTTTTTTTTAAATAGAATTAAAACAAAAATAAAGAAATTGATCATTAACCTTGTATAAATACTCAACAGAAGTCACCAGAGTGCACGCTTAATAGTTTCTAACATTTGCCTTGGCAAATTGTTAGAAACTGCGTGTTTGAAGAGGTTTTCTGACCTTTCAGGTGTCTTCGACTTTTTTAGGAGGTGAAATCATGGCAAATTATCATTTAAATATATCTTATGGTAAAGTTGGAAAAGGTGGACCACATATTGATTATATTTTAGGGCAAAATAAATATACTAATAAAGAAAATGAAATTAAATATACTAATCACAATTTGCCTAATTGGTGCAAATCTCCTAAAGAATTTTGGGTAGCTGCTGATGACAATGAAAGAATAAATGGCACAGTGTATAAGGAGATTAGAATATCTCTTCCTAATGAACTATCTCATGAGAAGAATATTGAACTTTTAAATGAGTTTATAGATACTATTTTAGAGGGAAAATATCACTATTCTGTATCTATTCACAGTAAAGAAAGTTCATACAAAAAAGAGATTTTAAATACTCACGCTGATATAATGTTTTCTCCAAGAGAACTTGATGGAATTGAGCGAAATAAAGATATTTTTTTTAAAAGAGCTAATGCTAAATCTCCAGAGCTTGGAGGTTGTAAGAAAAATACAAGCTGGAATAATATAGAAAAGTTATTAGAGATAAGAAAACTTTGGGAAGATATACAAAATAAATATTTAGAAAATGAAAAAAGTAATGAAAGAGTTTCATGTGAAACTTTAGAGAAACAAAGAAAGATTGCTTTAGAAAAAGGAGATCATCTTTTGGCTGAATCTTTAGACAGAAATCCTATTCACATTAATGGAGCCTTATTAAAAAAACCTGAAGAGAAATTAAGTGAAAATCATAAACATAAGCTCGAATCTTTTAAGCTAAATAGAGAGATAAAAGAATTAAAAGATGAAATTCTAAAATTAGAAAGATTAGAAGCTGAAAAATCTTTGAAAAAAGATACAATAAAAGAGATTGATTTAGAATTAAACAGTTTTAGTGATAGTAAATACCAAGATATTTTAGACACCCACGAGAAGTTAGAAGGAATAAATGTGCAGATCTTAAAAGTTGAACATGAACTTTTAAGCAGCTTTAATATGGAGAAAAATAGATTAGATTCTTTAAATCTATTATTGAAAAATTTAAACAACGATAAACTTAATTTAGAAAAGTATTTGGATCAATTTGAAGAAACAATACAAGAGAATGAATTTAAAGTTTATGCAGAAGAAAAATTAAAAAATAGTTTCAATACTATGTTTAATATATTTAATCAAAGTAACTATGAAATAAAAAAAGCTGAGAAGATCTTAAAAAATATTCCAAGACAGTTGGAAAACTTAGAAACTACAAGTTTAAATATTCTGACTAAAGGTGAGTACTCTAAGTTAAAGAGAGAATTGGATTCTAATGAATTAAACTTAATGATATATAAATCTGGTTATAAGTATAAAGATGGTAGCGAGAAGAAGTTAAATTTCTTTAAAAAAGAGATTGAGAGATTAAGCGAGTCAAATAAAGTTATTTTATCTCAAATTGAGAAAATAAAAAGCGATTATTCCACTCCTGAAATGAAAAATAAAAAGATTAGAATTGAAAAAAGTATAGAGTCAAAATTGCTAAAAGAAAAAGAGTTGCAAGAATCTATCCTGTTGGATAGACAAATAACAGCTCTTATCCTTCGTAAAAAGCTCGTTAAGGTGGATAATAACGTTTTCGAGCACTATTTATCTAAAGTCGAGTCAGAACGCTTTAAATCGCATTTAAAAGCCTCAAAGTCATCTAAGATTTATAATTATTTTAAAGATATGAAATTTGAGGATATAGAACGACTAGCTTTAAACAGTTTGAGTAAAGGAAGATACTTTAAAGCTATGAAAGAATATGAAGTTTTAGATAAGAAAAAAATTGAGTTACAAATAAAAAGAGATTCATACTCAACTTTATCTAAAAAGTTATTATATTTAGGGGCTTTGTCTAGAGTGAATAAAGAACTTAAAAATGTTAATGCGTCTCTTTTAAAATTAGAAAAAGAGTTTAAAGAGATTCAAAGATCAATTGGTGATAAAAAACTTCATGAAGAAATATCTAAAATTAATAATTTAAGAGATAGTATTGGTGATAGATATTATAAGCAAAGTAACATGTTTGGAGAGAATTCTAAGCTTAATGAATTTTTTATTAAAGAGACAAATAAGCTAAAAAGAGATTTAGATTCTGAAAAAGATATATCTAATAGATTTACTAAAACATCTTTAAAAACAAATTATATTAATTTAAGAGGAAAAATCTTAGGTAACTATTTAGTTGATTTTGAAATAGAGAAAAAGAAAAGAAAAAGTTTTGGAATGGATTTTTAAAATATATAAAAATAAATCCACCTCAGAATAAATATGCTTAGAGGTGGATTTAAAATTAGTTTTATTTTATAATTAATTTATTTTCATCATATTCATAATTTTTAAAATTAACTTTATAGAAAGTTGCATAAATAACTGGAATAACTCCTAGAGCTAAAACTGTGTCTGTTGCTAAACCAAAGATTAATACAACGGCTAATGGTTGAAAAAGTGGACCTCCAAAAAAGTACAGAGGCATAAGTCCAACTAAAGTAGTTGCAACAGTTAGGAATATAGGTCTAAGTCTAGATTGACATCCAAATACGATTGCATCTTGATCACTTCTTTTTAACTCTTCTTTTTCAATTGTCATTTTATCAACTAAAATAATTGCATGATTTAAAACGACCCCAGCTAAGGATATAATTCCAATCATAGCCATAAATCCTAGTTGCGTATTTGTAATTAGAAGACCAATAGCAATTCCTAAAAGAGATAATGGAATAACAAGCATTATAGTTAATCCTTTTTTCATAGAATTAAATTGTCCCACAACTAAAACAAACATCATAAGTATTGCAAAAGGAACTTGTGCAAATAATGCATCTTGATTTTCTTTAGATGTTTTCATTATTCCAGATGGATAATACTTTATATTAGGACCCCACTCTTTTAGTTTTTCTTCTAGCCATGGTTCTACGAGTTTATTAACCTCTAAAGGGGTAGTGTCATCTTTAACAGCTGCATCAATTTCGATAGAGTAAGCCATATTTCTTGTAGAAATATAATTTTGTCTAAAATCTAATTTTATATTAGCAATCTGTTTTAAAGGAACAGCTTTTCCAGAAGAGTTTATTAACTCAATAGATTCAATAGATTTAATATCATTTTTATAAGTATTTTTTCCTCTTAATACAACAGGAATGATTGTACTTTGAGGAGGAGCATTGAAATCTCTAAAAATAGTAGCATTATAACCTTGTAGAACAAATTGTAAATCTTTTCCAATTGTATCGTTATTAAATCCAGCTGCTTGAGCTTTTTCTTGATTTATTTCTATACTAATATCAGGTACTTCATTACCCCAAGCATCTGAGATAGAGTATGCACCAGGAGTATTATTAAGTTTATTTTTAAGTTCGTTAGCACATTTTTTAAGAAGTGTAATATCATTTGATGTTAAAACATATCCTAAATCTTTTTCTAAAGTAACTCCACTTCCTAAACCTTTGGTAACAATATCAATACTTGGATATTTATTTTTTAAGTAAGTGTTTATTTCAGTACTTATTTTAGGAATTAGAGTATAATCAGTTAAATTATACATTATATAAGCGTATTCAGTTAAACGAGTTTCAGGAGTATATCCTGTAGAGAATCTTGGAGCTCCACCTCCTATAAAAGACCCCCAACTTAAAACTCCAGGTTTTTTATAAACTAAAGTTGTTCCACCAGTTGTTATGTAGTCCCAAAGCGTTGGAGGTAGTGGTTCTTGATCTCCAGTCGAATAATTTTTAGATATAAAATTATTGGCATCTTTAACCACTTCTCTTGTAAAGTTTATGTCAGTACCTTTAGGTAATCTTATGTATGTTGACATAACAGGGTCAGTTGAAGCTGGCATAAAATTGTTTGGAACAAGCCCAAGTAGCCAAAGTCCTAAAATAAATGAAATAGCAGTTCCAATAAGAGTTATCTTTTTATTTTTTAGAACTGTTAAAAGAATATTTCTATATATTAGATATGGTTTACTATTTAAGTCTTGTTTTTCTCCAGCTTTTATTTTAATAAAATCATAGCAAAGTAATGGAATCAAAGTTTGATTTATAAGCCATGATCCAATTAAAGCTAACATAACAACTATTGTTAATGGTCCAACATATTGTCCCATGTCCTCTTTATTCAAAATAATAGGAGAAAATGCCATTATTGTTGTTATAGAACTTACAAGTAAAGGAATAGCAAGAGTTTTAGCAGATTCTAAGCAAGCTTCCATTCTTCCTTTTCCATTTTCTAAAAGAACAATAATATTTTCAGACATAACAACAGCATTATCTACTAACATTCCAAGAGCAATTATAAGACCAGCCAAGGTAATTTGATTAATACCATAATCCATATAGTATAAACCAATTAAAGTAAATGCGATTGATGTTGGAGTAAGAGCAGCAACTATAAGACCAGATCTAATTCCTAAAAATGCTAGCATAACAAGAACTATTGTAATTACAGCTTGAAAAAGATTAGCAATAAAAGAGGTAACTTTTACTTGCACTAAATCAGGTTGATAATAAATTTCACCTATTTCTAAACCTATAGGAAGATTTTTTTTGAACTCTTTTAAAGTATTTTGAATTCCATTACTCATAACTAAAATATCTTCACCAGATCCTAAAGAAACTCCCAAAGTAATTGCATTATTCCCATTGAAATCTATTGAATATGGTGATGGGTCTTGATATCCTTTATAGATATTAGCAATTTCTTTAAGGTAAATACTTTCTTTTCCATCATTACTTGTAATAACGGTATTTTTAATATCTTCTATACTTTCAAAATTACCAGTTGGATTTATTTTTAATCTATCTTCATTGATAACAATATCCCCACCCTTGATAATAATATTAGAATTATTTAAAGTTGTAAGAATAGTTTGTAAGGTAATTCCAGTTTGTGAAAGGAGTTTATTGTCGATATCAACATATATAGTTTGACTTTGAACTCCACTTATATCAATTCTTCCAATTTGTGGAACAGCAAATAAAAGTGTTTCTTTTAATTTTGTTGCAGTTTCATAAAGCTCTTCATATGTATACCCATCTCCACCTAATGCTAAAAGAGTTCCATACACATCACCAAAATATGTATTTATTTGTGGTGTTTGGACTCCAGTTGGCAAATAAGGAACAACGAAAGTATTAATTCTATCTCTTAACTCTTGCCAAACAGGCTGTAAATCTTTGTATTCACTTTTTATATTTACATATACATTTGATTGTCCATCAACATTTTTGGATTCGACATAGTCAAGAGCATCCATATTTTGAACTTGATCAGCAATTCTCTTACTAACTAAATCACCAACTTGTTTTGCGTTTGCTCCAGGCCAATTAGTTGTAATCAATGCTACTTTAATTGTGAAACCAGGATCTTCGGCTTTTTCTGACTTATCGTAAGATACGTATCCAACTATTAAAAGAAGAATAAATAATAAATAAGCTGTAACTTTGTTCTTTATGGTTAATTCTGTTAAACTCATATTACATCTCACCTTTTATTAAAGAAACTTTTTGATTTTCTAATACTTGATTACTTCCTTTTGTTATTACAAAGTCCCCGTGACTTAAGCCAGATGTTATAATAACTCCATTTGATGTTGGAGTATTTAAAATTTCTACTTTTTGTTTTTTAGAAATACCAATATTATTTACAATATCTGTAACAACATAAACATATTTTTCGTTACTAGGTCCTGTAATGATAGAACTTAAAGGAAGAGAGATTATATTTTCATCCTCTTCTAATGTATTTAAAGATATATTAGCAATCATTCCAACTTTTATATCTGAGGAGTTAACATCGTTTAATTTAGCTTTAACAGGATATGTACTTCCATAACCAGTTGAAAGAGTTCCAATATTAGTTATAACTCCATCTATTTTTTTATTATTTAAAGATGATATAGTAATATTAACAATTTGTCCTTGTTTTAATTTCCCAACGATAGATTGTGAAACATTAAATTCAACACTTCTATCACCATCACTATTTAAGATAAAAATAGTAGTCTCAGGACTAACAATTTGATTAACTTCACTTTTAACTTGTCCAATAGTTCCATTTTCAGGTGCTTTTAATTGTGTATAACTAAGCTTTAACTTAGATAAATTTAAAGCTTCTTTTAAGGCATTTACAGTAGAAAAAGCAGACTTATATTGAGCTATAGCACTATCATAAGATGCTTTAGAAATACTATTTTCTAAATAAAGAATCTGAGACCTTTTATAATTAGCTTCTGTTTCTGCAAAAGAAGCTTGTCCTTTGGCTAAATCTGCTAAAGCCTTTTCGTAGTTTAGCACATACTCAGTATTATCTAATGTTGCTAAAACTTCACCTTTTTTTACAGTATCTCCTAAATCAGCAATTCTTTTATTTATAGTTCCAGAAACTCTAAAACTTAGATTTGATAGAGCTTCTGATTTAATAGTTCCAGAATATGTTCTTTTAACCGAATTTTCTTTCGAACCTACAATTTCATAAACAACTGGTTTTATATTTTCATTTTTATTATTATTTTCTTTTTTACCACAAGCTAAAACTGATAGTGTTAGTAAAAAAATTAAAAATTTATTTTTCAATGTGAGCCTCCTATTTTTCTAGTACTTCATTTAAATTATTTAATATTTCTAATTTTTCATCAGAAGTCATTGTAATTGACGATTTACCATAAAGATTTTCTAATTTTAATGCTGAATTAATTAGATTAAAATTTTGAATAACATTATTTAATTCTTGAGAAAGTGCATTATTTTGTGCCGAAAGTAAATCTGTAACAGTGATTGTACCTTCAGAGTAAAGATTTCGTACTATATCTAAATTTTTCTTAGCTACAGTTGAAGAAGTTGAAGTTGAATAATTTTGAACATAATTACTTAAAAGTTCAGTATAAGTTTGTAAAACTTGCTGAACTAAATTATTTTTTGAATCTGCCCAAGAATATTCTAAAGATTGAATTTCACTTTCTATTTTTTTAGAGTTATAATATATTTCACCACTAGAAATAAGAGGTAATGTTGCAACTATTCCAGCTTCCCAATATTCATCTGGGAATTTTTTATTAGAATTTTCTCCCCATGGTGTAATCATATTATCTTTATAATATTTTCCTGCTGCAGAAACCTTTGGTAAAAATCGTTCTCTTTTATTAGCAGATAGTTCTCTTTCTTTAGCTTTTATATTATTATTTAAAGATGCTAAAGAGTTAGAATTTGAAATAGCTCCTTGAACAAGAAAATTTTCTATCTTTTTAGATCTATCAGATCCATATGAAAAATTTTTATTGAATGAATCACTTAAAACAAAATAAGTAGATACATCTTTTAATGACTCATAATTATAACTATTATCTGGTGGTAAGTTTAAAAGAGTGTTTAGATAAATCTCTTGATTTTTGATTTCACTTCCGATATTAGCTATATTAGCTAGGAAACTTGCAACATCAGATTCAAGTCTATAGACATCTTGAAGACCGCCAGCACCTACTTTATAATTTAATTTAGCAATCTCTAAACTTTCTTTTAAAAGAGCATAGTTACTTTTTTGAATATCTAGTTGAGCATTTAATTGAAGTATATTGACATAAGTAGATGCTGTATAATATAAAATATTTAACTTTGTCTGTTCATATTGTTTTCTACTAGAATCAAGTGCAAGTTTTTCAATTTGAACAGAAGCATTAAGTTGATCATTGAAAATAACTTGAGAAAGTTCTAAATATGAGTTTACACTATTTGTAGGAGCTCCCATCTTAAAATTACTTGTTCTTTTATCAATAGCATTATATTGCACATTTGCATTCAACTGAGGTAATCTTGAACTATTAGAAATTTTCACATTATAAGAACTAGTTTCTAAATCTTGTTTAGATTTTAAAAGTGAAAAATTTGAATTTAATGCTCTTTCAACTGCATTTTTTAATGTAAGTTTAATTCTATCTTTTTCAGATATTTTTAAATTTGAAATATTTTGTAAAAAAATAAGATTTGGATATAGTCCAAGTTTGTTAGCTATATCTCCATTAAAAAAGATATTTTCTCTAGGTTCATTGACTTCAACTACTTTGCCCAATCTATTGTTAGTTTTATAAAGCATATAATTTAATGATGCAGCTCTAATACGTTTTGAAAATTCCTTTTTCATATCAATACCAACATAAGCATATTTATTAAAATTTTCATTGAACGATATTAAAAATATAGGATTTTTACTTTCTTTTATTTTCTTTTCGTCAGCTTTATATATATTAATTTTTAAATTGTTTATATTAATATTTTTAGATAAGTTAGTAATGTTTACTTCACTCATATTTGAAATAAAAATATCGATTTCATTTACTCCATTTACATTATTAAAGATTTGAAGATAGTTTTTTAAATCTAAATCACTGTAGACATAATTTAAATTATTTGGTAATTTTTCTAAATTTTTTCCAAAACCTAAAGGTGCAGAATAAAATTTATTTTTGTTTAAATTTTTTATTTTATCGATAGAAGTATCAGTTAAAATAAAAAGACTATCAATTTTATTATCTAAATTAATAGAATTTAGTTGATTTTCTAGAGTTTGATTATCAACATATAGAACTTTTATTATATTCGGCTGAAAATTAGTACCAGCAAAATTTTTAGTTAGTTCATCTTTTAGAATATTTAAGTAAGTATTTGATATTTCATCATTATTTTCTAAAATAACTGCAGTATTAAGTGTTTTAGAAAAAATAGAAATATTCATTATAAGTAATAAAAATAAAACTTTGATCACAGTATCCTCCTAAATTTAAATTTGACTAAATATTATATACTTTAAATTTAATATTTGTATATTATATGCAAATATTATAAAAATATTCCATAAAAAA
>OGWY01002208.1_pt1 | contig 14306 bp, 9 predicted proteins | sample 1576121 | NCBI WGS metagenome assembly OGWY01 (sample SAMEA3541543, study PRJEB24748) | human gut metagenome | biome: human gut; feature: human-associated habitat; material: faeces | place: China | collected 2012 | reverse complement strand
GAGACCGAATCCCCGATGTCTGATTTTTTTACATTATCATTAAAATCAACAAAACAGTTGCAATTTATGGATAAATAAGTTATACTTGGAAAGCAGTTTTGCGGGTGTGGCGGAATTGGCAGACGCGCTAGATTTAGGTTCTAGTGTCCCCGACGTGCAGGTTCAAGTCCTGTCACCCGCAGTCTTTGAAAATAGCCGGAAAACTAAGATTTTGTAGTGAAATCAAGGTTTTTCGGTTATTTTTTATACATAATTATTTGTTCTACCTATTAAGAAATTTGTCATAATTATATACGATATTGACAATGAAATAGATGAAAGATATAAAGATCTCATTGTGAATGAGTTGACATTTATCCGCGAGAATACATCAAAGATAATCAAAAATGCAGTAGTCATGTCTTAAGTTCAAAGAAGAAAATCAAAAAATCCCATAAATGAATGAAATAACAGAAAAAATTCCTATTCCTACGCAGCATAGGGTGCATTTTTGTTCAAATATGAGTATGATAGAAAGCGTACAGGAGAACAATCATATTTGGAGCGGACGATGGAAAAGGAAAAAATAGGAAAGTATATTAGAAAGAAGCGCATAGAAAAAGGTATGACACAACAGCAGCTGGCGGAGAAAATTCAGGTGACAGAGAAAGCTGTTTCACGGTGGGAAACTGGGCGGGGAGTACCAGATATTTCGTTGCTGGAACCATTGGCGGAAGAACTTCATGTGTCGGTAACGGAATTATTAAATGGAGAAGAACGGGTGCAGGAAGAGGCTGTACATGATACAAAAGCACATATGGCGGATATAGATATTACAAATGTGATTGAGTATGTGCAGGAAAATAGGAAAGAAAAGTACAATACAGGATTTAAAATCGGAATCGGGTGTTTGGTGGTTTCACTTGTGTTGTTTTTATTGTATTTACGGGAGGCATATCGTTTTCAGGGAAACTATTTTGGGACAATGATAAGAATGACTGTGATTTCGGGGATATTTTTGCTTGGAGAAATGGTGTTGGAACGCTGCTATCTGGTAAAGCTGGAGGAGAGAAGAAAGCGGAAAAAGGCAGTACTGGCGGTGCTCTTTATCTATTATGCAGTTATGCTTATGAATCTGACGTTTCTGGAAAGAACACAGACGGTTACTGACTATAATATTGTGCCGTTTCGGACAATAGGAACAGTGCTTTTAAGCGGAAATGTTTATGCAATCGTGATTAATATTTTTGGAAATTTTTTTATTTTTATGCCACTTCAATTTTTCCTGATTGAATTGTTTGAAATCCGAAAAATAAAACAGAATTTTTTGGTGTGCTTTACGATTACATTTGTAATAGAAATAGTGCAGTATATTTTTAAAGTTGGTATGTTGGATGTCGATGATATCCTGTTATGTGTGGCTGGGATGATGAGTTTCTATTATTTTTATGGGAAGTATCGTGGAAAAAACAAAAAACGGGGGATGTAGATGAAAGCAGAACAAAAATGGAAGAGTGGACAGGGAAAATTACAGAAAAAAGTTAAGAAGAGTGTTGGACTCGGTATATGTGTTTTTTTGACGCTGCTACTTGTCTCACAGCTTCATTATGAAAAGCGGATACAAAAATTTGTGTTGAGGAACGAGGAAGAACTTACAGAGTTTACAAAAAACTACCTGGCAGTGGAACGAAGGGAAAGACGACATATGTTTGAAGAGTGGAAAGAGGAAAATGGTTACAGCGTACAGTTGACAGGGTTATTTCCGGAAAACGTAGTGGCATTTTATATGGGAGGTTTTGGGCTGGCTCCATCATCTGTGTATTATGGATTTTACTATTCACCCGAAGATATTCCGGTTGGAACCGGGGAAGGTCAGCTTGTAAAAGCAGAGGGAGACAATGCGGGCTGGAGCTGGCAGGGATACGGAGACAATGGAGGAGAGATTCAAAAAATAAAACCGCATTGGTATTATTATAAATGCTGGTTTTGATGTAGAAAAGCAATCGTTCATCACGAATGCATCATAATCCCCCACTCGCTTCTGGAACGCCACTGCTCATTCATCCAGTCGACAGCCTGCTGTCTACCTTCTTCTGTGAATGGAAAAGTGGCGGAAATTTTCTGGTCGTCGGGAGTGGTTGAAAAATTATAAGGTCCAGGCCAGACGGTGGCGCGGAAAATATCGTTTTCAGCGTCATCTTTTTCTTTTTTTACAAGGTAGCGCATGCCCTTGTAACTTCCGGTAAATTTTTCTTTTTTATAAAAATTCATATTTAAAATATCTTCTGCTGTGATCATATAAAACCTCGGAATATAATTTTTTAGAAAGTAAAGTTATTATAGTCTATTTTGTGAAATTGTGAAAGGAAAAACACAAGGTTTCATTGCAAAAAATCCGGGAATATCATAGAATGGTTGAGAAGAAAACAGTATAGACAGGATGTATATACAGAAAGCAGGGGAACTATGAAATTTTCAGAAATGCCATACAAACGCATTGATATGGAAGAAGTAGAAAAAGAGTATAAGAGCATTATCGAGCGCACGAAGAATGCAAAAAGCGGAGAGGAGCAGTTTGAGATCCACCGGGAGTACTATAAATTTACCGCGGATGTGCAGACAAGCATGGAACTTGCAATGATCCGCCATGATATTGATACGACCGATGAATTTTATGAGAAAGAAAGCAATTTTTATGATGAGGTTGGACCAATCATCAGCCAGTATGAGAATGAATACGGAAAAGTACTTTATGATTCTCCTTACAGAGACTATCTGGAGAGTAAGATCGGAAAAGTAACATTTAAAAATATTGAGATCGCAAACAAGGCTTTTGACGAGAAGATCATTCCGTTAATGCAGGAAGAAAATGCATTGAGCAGCCGTTACAGTAAGCTGATCGCTACAGCGAAGATTCCTTTCGAGGGAGAAGTTTACAATCTGTCTCTCATGAGAAAGTTCCAGACCAGCCCGGACCGTGAGTTGAGAAGAAAAGCATGGAAGTCAGTCAGTGACTATTTCCTGTCTGTTACAGATGAGATCGACGAGATTTACGATAAGATGGTGAAAAACAGAACCGAGCAGGCAAGACAGCTTGGCTATGAGAATTATGTGGAGCTTGGTTATTACCGTATGAACCGCAACTGTTATGACAAGGAAATGGTCGAAAATTTCCGGAAACAGGTGAAAGAATACTTTGTCCCGTTTGCCAATAAACTACATGAGCAGCGCAGACAGCGTATTGGTGTGGAGAAGCTTTCCTATATTGATACAGATGTCTATTTCACGAATGGAAATCCTGCGCCGATTGGAACACCGGAGGAGATCCTTGCGGCAGGACAGAAAATGTACAGTGAACTGTCTCCGCAGACAAAGGAATTTTTTGATTTTATGATGGAGAACGAACTTTTTGACGTGCTCGGAAGAAAAACAAAGCGTCAGGGCGGCTATATGACCTATATTCCAAATTTCAAGTCTCCGTTTATTTTTGCAAACTTCAACGGAACAAGCGGAGATGTGGACGTCATCACCCATGAATGTGGCCATGCATTCCAGGGATATCTGTTAAGAGACGAAGAGATCCGTGAGTTCGCCGATATCACAATGGAGACAGCGGAAATCCACTCCATGTCGATGGAGTACTTCGCATATAACTGGATGGAATTATTCTTCGGAGACCGGAAAGACGATTACCTGAAAATGCATCTGGAAGATTCCGCTGCGTTTGTCCCATACGGCTGCATGGTGGACGAGTTCCAGCACATTGTGTACGAAAAACCGGAGATGACACCGGCAGAACGCAAGGCAGTCTGGGCAGGATTGGAAAAAGTTTACCGCCCGCACATGGATTACGAAGAAGATCCTTTCTTTGGACAAGGCGGCTTCTGGCAGAAACAGCCGCACATTTTTGGCAGCCCGTTCTATTATATTGATTACTGTCTTGCAAGCGTGTGTGCGATGCAGTTCAAGGTCATGATGGATGAAGACTTTGAGAAAGCATGGAAGAATTACTATAAACTCTGTAATCTTTCCGCACGTGATTTCTTTACCAATGTGATCGTGGAAGCAGGGTTAAATAGTCCTTTTGAAGATGGATGTATGGAAAAGCTGGTTGACAAATTCGAAAAAAAGGCGTTTAATAGATAACAGATTTTGACAGGCGGATGTCTGTAAAAGTTAGTCGGGAAAATGAATAGAGATAAAGAGCAGGGAAAGGCCCCTAATATGGGGCATCCCTGCTCTTTTTTTACTATGTCAACGAGAAAAATGTTTCTTGGTAAACAAATTTCTGTTGACAAATGTCGACTGCTTTGTATAATACATATTAAGGCAATACTCTGATATCGAGATAATACAGTACATAAGTAAAGCGATAAAAGCTTAAAGAGATATGAGGAGACAGAGGCATTGCAATAAGCTGTAATTAAGCTGTAATAAAGAAACGATGGGAGAGAAAACAGCGGGAAAATATATGATAAAACGTGTGTATAAGGAAGAAAGTGACAAAAGAAAAACTATTGACAAAATCGCAGATGCATGTATAATAGAAGAAGTGTTGTACGCGGGAAAAAGACACTTGTATCTAGTGAGTGCAATAGACGGAAAAGTCTGTTGGCACTTTTTTTGGTTGTAAAAAAATAATTTAGCACGATAACGTGGCGCAATGATAACACATTGAAATTGAAAGCCCGGATCAGAATACGTTTTTTACCGCAGAGAAACAGGAAAAATTATGATATAAGCGCATAAGCGTTTATATAGATTATTTCTACAGGAGGAAATATTATGAAGAAAAAAGTAGTAAGCCTTATGCTTGTACTTGCTATGACAGTCAGCATGACTGCATGTGGCAATAAGAACAATGCCGCAGATGATGCAAATGCTGTCGAAGACACAGAAGCCGGTACAGAATCAGGCAGCAGCGAAGAAGCAGTAGCTCCGGCTAATTATGAAGAAGTATCTGCAGAGCTGTATGACAAAGAACTCGGTGATTTTTGGGCAGCTTACCAGAAAGCTGATGAAGCTGAAACCGTTTCTGAGAAATTTGCACTTGAAGCAATCGCAGAAGCAAAGTTAATGGAATCAGGCGTTATGCTTCCATTACAGTCAAAGGGTGGTAACTATTCCATCTCACGTGTAGCTCCTTACACATTTGACTATACACTGTGGGGCAACGATATGGACAGATACCATAATGCAGTTGTCACAACAGAGCTGATCAAAGCTTCCGATGTCAGCACAATGAGAGCAAAATGGGCTGAGTTAAAAGGAACAGGTGAGTATGAAGCATGGGCAAAATCTTACTTAGAGGAGCAGGGTTACACGCTCAAAGATACTTATAATTATCAGTTATATACACAGGATCCTACCACATGGGATATTCTTGCAACTTCTCAGTCTGTAGATGCTGAAGCAATCGTGAACACATACGATGGATTAATGGAGTATGATGGAGAGGGAACTTTACAGCCTGCATTAGCAGAGAGCTATGAAGTATCTGATGACGGATTAACTTACACATTCCATCTTCGCAAAGGTGCTACATGGGTTGATTCCCAGGGCAGAAAAGTTGCTGATGTGACAGCAGATGACTTTGTTGCCGGAATGCAGCATATGATGGATGCCCAGGGTGGTCTTGAGTACCTGATCGAAGGTATCATCACAAATGCATCCCAGTACATCTCCGGTGAAGTAACAGACTTCTCACAGGTCGGTGTAAAAGCGGTTGATGATTACACATTAGAGTATGATCTGGAAGCTCCTTGCACATACTTCACAACAATGCTCGGTTACAACGTATTTGCTCCAATGAACAGATCCTTCTATGAATCCATGGGTGGTAAGTTTGGTGTTGAGTATGATCCGGATGCAGCAGATTACACATATGGTAAGGATTCTGATTCTATCGCATATTGCGGACCATACGTTGTTAAGAACTTTACATCCAAGAACACAATCGTATTCCAGGCTAACGAGTCCTACTGGAATGCAGATCACATCAATATCCATACACTGACATGGGTATACAATGATGGTTCTGATGCGACAAAAGCATATAACGATGCAATCGCAGGTGTTGTAGATGGAACAGGTCTTAACACAGCTTCTGTTGCAGCAGCAAAAGCGGATGGAAACTTTGATGATTATGCATATGTAGCACTTACAGATGCAACAACATACAGCGGATTCTTTAATATCAACCGTAATCAGTTTGCAAACGCAAACGATACAACAAAAGCAGTTTCATCACAGACAGAGGAAGATGCTGCAAGAACAAAACAGGCTATGCAGAACGTCCACTTCCGTAGAGCACTTGCCATGGGCTTGGATCGTGGTGCTTATCTTGCACAGCAGGTTGGTGATGATCTGAAATATGCTTCTATGAGAAACTCTTACACACCGGGTAACTTTGTTACTTTGGAAGAAGAAGTAACAGTTGATATCAACGGAACAGAAAAAACATATCCGGCTGGAACATACTATGGACAGATCGTACAGGATCAGATCGATGCTGACGGCGTGAAGATCACAGTATGGGATCCAACAGCTAACGAGGGTGCCGGTTCTTCCGACGGATATGACGGATGGTACAATGCAGATAACTCCTGGGAAGAGATGACTCAGGCAGTAGAAGAGTTAGCAGCAGATGGTCTTACGATCGATGCTGACAACCCAATCCAGATGGATGTTGTATATGCTTCTTCCAGTGAAGTATTTACAAACAGAGCAAACTCTCTGAAACAGTCTATCGAAGCTTCTACACAGGGACTTGTCCAGGTAAACTTAATTGCAGCAGCAGATAACACAGACTGGTACTACAGCGGATATTACATGAACTATGGTTACGAAATGAACTATGACTTCTGTGACTTATCCGGATGGGGTCCTGACTATGGTGATCCTGCATCTTATCTGGATACATTCCAGCCAGAATATGCCGGATATATGATCAAATCTATCGGTATTTATTAATCGTATCTACGAAATAACAACACTGCATCGGAGCGGGGATTCCCCGCTCCCCTGCACTATTGATGAGTGAACAATTATGACAAAATATTTATTAAAACGTATATTACATGGACTGGTGTCTATCGTGATCGTTGTGGCGCTGGTCATGATCATGATCTACACAATGTTAGACCGAAACCTTGTTTTTGCAGGGGATACAAAATATTCACATACAAGTAATAATGCAAGAGTTGCCTATAAATACTCTAAATGGGAAGATTATGGTTATCTGGATTATGTCACCTACTCTGACTGGCTGAATGAACTTGTAAGCAGTGGAGAATTAACAGAGGAAGAACGATCTGCAGTGGTTGGTTTCGGAAGAACCAAGGCACAGGATTCTGAGCAGGTCAGTGAATATGTCAAAAAATTCACAAAGTATTATAAGTCTCAGGGATACACGGTAGTCCGCAAAGACGCCGTCATGATGAACAAGAAGAAGTATGCCGACGGTGGCCAGCAGCAGCTTTTTGCGTATAAAGATGTCCCATTGGCATCCCGTATGGGAAAATATTTTGCAAATTTAATAACAATTGATGATATTAATAATGTAGAAGACATCGTAGGTGAGAGAGGTCTCACCTTTACGTTACATGATCCTGTCTATGGTGGGGAAAAATTCTCACCGGCGATCATTGGCAATGGTACAACACACAAGTATTTACTGTATTTTGATTCCAAGTTTCCGTTTGTTCATCAGAATATTGTGACGATCAATCTTGGAACATCCTATACGGTAAATCAGGGAGTGGATGTATTCAGTACGATGACAAGCCATCAGGGATCTTATATAAAATCAACTGTCACCTATCCAACCGGTCTTGTGGAGGAGAGTGCGGACAATCTGCACACTGCAACCTATATGCAGGGTTCCAGAGAATCCAGCTTATTATATGCAGACCGTTATGAGGATGATTACACCAATGTTGCAACATACAAAACAGGAAAATCCAAAGTGGGTTATTCCTTTGTGATCGGACTGATCGCAGTTATCATGTCTTATCTGATCGGTGTGCCGCTGGGCATCCTTATGGCGAGGAAGAAAGACAAACTGGTCGATAAGATCGGTACGCTTTATATTGTATTTATTATCGCAGTACCATCACTTGCGTATATTTTCCTGTTCAAGGCGATCGGTGGAAGCTTTGGTCTGCCGACAACCTTTGATATGGAATCGCCGAGCAGGCTGATGTATATATTGCCAATCGTATCGTTAGCACTTCCATCCATAGCAAATCTGATGAAGTGGATAAGACGTTATATGATCGACCAGATGAATTCGGACTATGTCAAATTCGCAAGATCCGGTGGTCTGACAGAGGGTGAGATTTTCACCAGACATATTTTGAAGAACGCAGCGATCCCGATCATTCAGGGAATCCCTGCGGCAGTGCTTGGAGCATTGACAGGAGCGATCATCACAGAGCGTGTGTATGTCGTTCCAGGTATTGGTAACTTATTAACAGAGGCTATCAACAAATATGATAATGGTGTTATTGTCGGTGGAACACTGTTCTATGCGATTTTAACAGTCACATCCCTTATTTTAGGTGATGTCCTAATGGCAATGGTTGATCCTAGAATTTCATTCTCAACAAAGGACAGGTAATTAGAAATGAGTCAGGATTTAGAAAAGTTCGGTATGCCGGAGGAAGAATTATTCGCTCCGGTAGACCACAGTGATCTGGAATCAGAAAAGATTACAGCGCCAAGATATTCTTACTGGCATTCTGTATTCCGTGTATTTTTTAAGAAAAAGATTAATATTATTATTTTGGCGATTCTGGGTGTGTTGATCGCATTCACTTACCTTTATCCATTATTTGTGGAATATGATAAGTTTGGTAACTTAATGGATGCGACAACTAAACACTTGTCACCATCTGCAGCGATCGAACGTCTGGGAATGAACATTCACTGGATCTTAGGTACCGGTGCAGCCGGACAGTCCACATTCGATGCCGTATGGTTTGGATCAAGGATTTCCATTTCCCTTGCATTTATCTGTGCAGCGATCAACCTTTCCGTTGGTGTTGTTGTCGGATCTATCTGGGGATTTTCAAAGAAAGTGGATGTTTTTATGCAGGAGGTATATAACATTCTTGCAAACATTCCATACATTTTATTGATCGCCGTTATGGTTATGTTGTTTAAAGCTGGTTTCTGGACCATGGTACTGGCGCTGACCATTACCGGATGGCTTGGAATCGCGTACTTTATCCGTACACAGGTAGTGATCATCCGTGACAGAGAGTACAACCTTGCATCCAAATGTCTGGGAACGAGTACACTTAAGATCGCAATGAAGAATATTCTTCCATTTATGACATCTGTTATTGTAACACTGGCAGCAACAGAGATCCCTTCCTATATTTCTTATGAGGTGTTCTTAGCATATATCGGTATGGGTATGTCAGATATGTCACTTGGTAGATTGATTTACGAGTCAGAAAGTGCGATGCTTACCCCTGGCTGGCAGTTCGAGTTCTGGAGCCCGGTAGTCGTTGCTTCTATCATCACGATTGTTTTATATGTCGTTGGACAGAACCTTGGTGATGCATCTGATCCGAGAACACACATGTAGAGGTTAGGTAGATGGAAGATAGAAAAGTATTATTATCAGTAAAAGATTTGATCGTGAAATTCCACGTGAGGGGCAGGGTGCTTACTGCTATCCGTGGAGTGTCACTGGATATTTATGAGAATGAATCCATTGCGATCGTAGGAGAGTCCGGTTCCGGTAAATCTGTTTTTACAAAAACATTTGCAGGAATGTTAGACAGCAACGGATTCATTGATAACGGCAAGATTATTTTCAGCGATGAAGAGCTTTCCGATACTGTCGTAAAATTAAATGACAATGCAAAGAAAGTCATCGCAGAGAATAAGAAAAAATTAGACGAGTATTCCAGACTGGAGTTTGGTGCAGACACTTATAAAGCGATTCTTGAGTTAGAGTCTGAGAAGAGAAGAAGAGCAGATTTGAGCAAAGAAGAAGCAGAAGCGTATGAAAAAGAACTCCTTGAGTTAAAACATGAGAGAACGAATACCTTCAACTTGAAACAGACTTACGATCCATCCAAAGAGAAGGATAAGATCAAAGAGGCTGGAAAGAAAATCTCTGAATTGGATACAAAGATCAGGGCATTCGAGAAAGAGCATGAGCAGAAGGTAAAAGAGCGTGCAAATAGTCTGGCACATGATACTGCATACAATCAGGAATTTGACAAGAAGATGGCAGAGCTTAAGGCAAAACATGCGAAGGAAGTCAGCGAAGCGATCTCAGCAGAGACAGAAGCGAGAAATGAGATCCTTGCAAAAGAGGTATATCTTTCTGTCGGACGTTTTGGTTTCCGCAAGCGTATGAAGCAGAACAATGCGCTGCTGGATGCATTAAAAGAGGCAATGAAGCTTGGCGTGGATCTGAGTGATGAAGAGCAGAGAAATGCTGTTTTTGATAAAGTTACATTCCGCGTAAAATATCTGGATGAGAACAGTGAGAGATTACATGGAACATGTATCTTAAACCTTGCAAATATCAAAGATGGAAGAGACTGGAGCCAGATACGTGGTACAAAGATCGCTACGGTATTCCAGGATCCTATGACATCCTTAAACCCAATTATCACGATTGGAAAACAGATCACATCTGTCATCATGAAACATCAGGATTGTACCGAGAACGAGGCAAGACTTCGTGCACTTGATCTGATGGACAAGGTTGGTATCCCAAATCCGGAAGCACGTTTTGATGATTATCCATTCCAGTATTCCGGTGGTATGAGACAGCGTATCGTTATCGCGATCGCACTGTCCTGTCAGCCAAAGATCTTAATCTGTGATGAGCCTACCACAGCGCTTGATGTTACCATTCAGGCACAGATCTTAAAACTGTTAAAGGATTTACAGAAAGAGTTCAATTATACAATTGTATTCATCACACATGATTTAGGTGTGGTTGCCAATATCGCAGACCGTGTTGCAGTTTTATATGCAGGACAGATCGTAGAGGTTGGTACAGTAGAAGAGGTATTCTATGACCCGCGTCATCCATATACATGGGCATTACTTTCTTCCCTGCCACAGCTGGCTGAGAGAAATACAACTCTTTACTCGATCACAGGTACACCACCTTCGCTCTACAACAGTATCGTCGGCGATGCATTTGCACCGCGTAACCCATACTGTATGAAGATCGATACCTTAGAGGAACCACCAATGTTCAAAGTAACAGATACGCATTACGCCAAAACATGGCTGTTACACCCGGATGCTCCAAAGGTTGAAAAACCGGAAGGAATCCAGAACATTCATGAGAAACTTGTTAAAGCATTCAATATATAGGAGATTTAGATCGTGTCTAAACTAAATCGAAACACAGAAAACCAGGAGCATGCTTCTCATTTACCAGAGCATGGTCCGATTGATGAAAATGGTAAAGAAGTATTATTATCTTTAAAAAATGTAGATATTACTTTCGGCAAGGGCGATAACGCTGTCCGCGCTGTAAAAAATGCGACATTTGATATTCACAAGGGAGAAACATTCTCCTTAGTAGGAGAGTCCGGTTCCGGTAAGACAACCATCGGCCGTGCAGTCATCCGTGTCAACCCATTGGCAAACGGAGAGATTTTGTACAAAGGTGTGCGTATTTCCGGGAAAATCCCAAAATCCCTGGATCGTGAAGTCATCCGTAACATCCAGATGGTATTCCAGGATCCGGCAGCTTCTCTGAATGAGCGTGCAACTGTCGACTACATCGTATCCGAAGGTCTGTATAACTTCCATTTATATGAGAATGAGGCAGACCGTGTGCGTAAAGTTGAGGAAATGATCAACGAAGTAGGTCTTCTGCCGGAACATCTGACAAGATACCCACATGAGTTCTCAGGTGGACAGCGTCAGCGTATCGGTTTAGCCCGTGCAATGGTAATGGAACCGGAACTTGTTGTTGCCGATGAGCCAATCTCTGCACTTGACGTATCCATTCGTGCACAGGTATTGAACTTACTGAAAAAGTTCCAGAGAGAAAAAGACTTAACGTATTTATTTATCGCACATGACCTTTCCATCGTGAGATTTATCTCTGACCGTATCGCCGTTATTTATAAGGGTGATATTGTGGAGATCGCAGATGCAGAAGAGTTGTTCAACTTCCCACTGCATCCGTATACACATTCTCTGATCTCTGCGATCCCGATCCCGGATCCACAGTTAGAGAAAAATAAAGTGCTGTTTACTTATGATCCATCCATTCATGATTACAGTACAGACAAACCGGAGTTAGTCTGTATCGGTCATGACCACTGGGTATTTGGTAATAAGAAAGAGATTGAAGAATACAAAGCTACGCGTGAGAAGAACGTGCCTTTAAAAACAATTACGATTTTAGACAAAGATGCACCGAGACCAGAGGAACATCATGACAATGTTGCACATGATGAGATCCAGCTTCCACCACTTCACGATACAGGAAGTGCGTGGTACGCACTGCTTTCGTTCTTGCTTCCGGTCATCGGTATTATTGCAGCGATGATCTTTAAGAAACACAGACATTATCGTAACTACAAGATGTGCAAAAAGGGTGCCATTGCAGGGTTTATTGTACTTGCAGTCATTCTTGCATTGTTCCTGTTAGCACTTGCAGCAGTGTTTATTTAAGATATGGGAAGAACCGTCAGAGGTGGCAGCAGAAACCATACTCCGAATGTGAGACCGGTTCAGAAGGTGGAGCTTTCGGAGAAAAATACAAGACAGAGATTTATCGCAGTGATCGTATTGCTGGTCATTGCTTCAGGCGCATTTATGTATGCACTGAATGGATTGATGTCAAATGACAGCGGATGGACAAACATTGAAGTGGGTTCATCCGCTGAAATTCATTGTGGCGATGATTATATCTTCCGCTATTATGTTGGAGCAGCGGGCGTAAATGCCACCGCAGAAAAAAAAGCGCTGACGCTGCTCTACACGGATTCCATTGTAAAAGCCTATAAAATATTCAGCAGTGATGAATCATTTGAAGGGATCACAAACGTGTATGATCTTAACCGGCATCCGAATGAGACAATGGTTGTGGATGATGCATTATACCATGCTTTTGAGCTGATCGCAGAGACCGGGAACCGGGCAATTTATCTTGCGCCTGTGTATACAGAATATGACAATCTGTTTTTCTGTAATGATGACTCTGAGACAGTTAACTATGATGCTTACCAGAATGGGGAAGTGGCAGCTTATTTTTCAGAGGTGGCTGCTTACAGCAATGATCCGTCTGACGTGAACGTCGAATTGCTCGGCGGCAATCAGGTAAAATTGTCTGTATCCGACGATTACCTTGCTTTTGCAGAGAAGAATTTTATTTCGGATTTCATTGATTTTTCGTGGATGAAAAACGCTTTCATTACTGATTATGTGGCGGATGTCATGATAGAGAACGGTTATACACTGGGTTCGCTGACAAGCTATGATGGATTTACGAGAAATCTGGATCTGACTTCTGCGATTACGAAATTAAATGCCGGTCCGGATACATCCGGGACAGCAGAGGAAAATGCGGATTATTCTTTCAATATATATGACAGGCAGGGGAATATCATTTATCCTGCCGGTGTCATGCATTATAATGGGGCGGAAAGCATTGTCAGTCTGCACAATTATCCGATGTCGGACAAGGAAAAATATCATTATTATGAATTTAAGAGCGGTGATATCAGGACCCGTTATGCAGATACCGCAGACGGACTGTGTAAGTCCGCAGTCAATAATATGGCAGCTTATGCGGACGACATCAGCTGTGCAGAACTCATTTTGAAGGTAAGCCCGGTTTACATCGCTGATACGATGGATACAGAGGCGGTAAAAAATCTCGCAGAAAACGGTATCCAGACGATTTTTGGAGAGAACAGTGTGCTCTATTACACAGATCCGGGGTTAGAACTGACAGATTTATATGACAAAGACGGCGTGCATTATACATCAGAGTTATTAGAGTAAGCAGACAGGCAGTTGCGGAAAGCCGCAATTGCCTGTTTTGCTGTCTTGGATTATACTAAGCAGAGAATATTAGTTGAATGTTCGCAGGTTGTGGAAGAGGAGAAGACAGACATGATTTTCGGAGAGAAGACAGAGGAACAGAAACGTGTGGCGGAACTGACGCGCGAGGTAAAAGAACTCCGCAAAGAACTGCTGGCGAGTAAACTGGACAAAAAACAGGTGGAAGTCCAGATGAAAGATTTATACCGTTTATCTATTTCTTTGCAAGAAAAGTACTGGAATGGGGAGCAACAAAACCACTGCTGGAAAAGCCATTTACC
>OGWY01002207.1_pt1 | contig 14306 bp, 10 predicted proteins | sample 1576121 | NCBI WGS metagenome assembly OGWY01 (sample SAMEA3541543, study PRJEB24748) | human gut metagenome | biome: human gut; feature: human-associated habitat; material: faeces | place: China | collected 2012 | reverse complement strand
TGCCACGGGCGGGCGGGATTCATCGCGCACAGGTGCTCCGCGCGGGCGCGGTTCTCCGGCTTAGGATCGGTCAGGTATTCGGTCAGAAACAGCAGATCGTCCTCGGTCGCCCAGTCGGGCGCAAGTTCACTTTCCAGTCCGTCACCGAACTTGAGAATGTTGATGATGCGGTTGATGAGCACGGTCGTCTTGCCGCTGCCCGCACCCGCCAGGATGAGCAGCGGGCCCTCGGTCTGATAGACAGCCTCGCGCTGCTTGTCGTTTAACTTGGAAAAGCGCTGTTCGATGATCGCACGCCGGACAGCGGCATATTTCATATCAAATTTGGTCGGTTCCATAGGTTTCCTCGTTTCGTTTGAAGATACAGAAAATCAAATGCAGAGATAGTATATCATATTCGGGAAAAGAAAACAAATGTTCTATCCGGATTGCGTAAAAAAGTCGATCGGAGTATACTATAAAAAGAGGTGAGCACAATGACAGACAAACAGCGGCAGGAAACCTATGCACAAATGCTCGTGCGGCTTTCGCGCTCGAATTTCCGCAGCCGTTTTCATTTGAAGGCGCAGGATAAGCAGTATATCCGCGATAAGGGATGGAATACGATTGCTGACCACGCGGCAGACTTCGTCTCCAAACGGCTTGCACCGGCTGTGCCGAAAAACGACGGCAAGCAGACACCCATGCGCGGGCATCCGGTGTTCATCGCGCAGCACGCGAGTGCCGAGTGGCTGTCCTAATACCTCCGCGATATCCCGGAATTTCAGTTCCCCTGCAAGTTTCAGATCCAGCACTTCCCGCTCGCGGTCGGAAAGCATCTGCATCGCCTGCCGCATATCCTCTGCCAATATCACATGTTCTTCTACGGTAGACGCTGTCTCAACCATCCCGCCTTCTTCTAATTTATCCTGCGGCGCATCTTCTGTCTCGTACAACAGATATTCATGCCCACGCTTCCGCAGCAGATCGATCGCCATATTTCTTGCAATCCGGATCAACCATGCCCGATGTGATGTCTTCTTCTGATAAGTTCCTGCTACCCGGATCAGCTTGATGAAGAATTCCGATGTTACATCCTCCGCATCCTCCCGGTTCTTTAAGATATCATAAACGATCGTATAGATTAGCCGTCCATATGCGTTGTAGATGGCGTGGAGCATGTCCTTATTTCCTTTTGCAAGACCTTTTATGGCAGTGTAAAATTCATGTTCTGTCATATACCTGTCCCCTCATAACCCCTGCTATATATTATACGTTTCTGGTTTTACTTTTTATGGATGATTTTTCGATTGTACGAATTCACCAACCATACGTCTATGGATTATACTGAAAAAAGCGGCAAGACTGTTCATCCTGCCGCCTCATTATTGGGTCTTATAAATCTTTTCCTGTCAACAGCTTGTATGCCTGCAGATATTTGTCGATGGTCTTATCTACGATATCCTGTGGCAATGTCCAGTTATGACCTTCATTTGCCTTTAACCAGTCACGTGCAAACTGCTTGTCGAAAGATGGCTGGCCATGTCCCGGCTCATAGCCTTCTGCCGGCCAGAATCTGGAGCTGTCCGGTGTCAGCATCTCATCGCCGAGTACGATATTGCCTTCCTCATCCAGACCGAACTCAAACTTTGTATCTGCAATGATGATACCGCGTGAAAGTGCGTACTCTGCACATTTCTTGTACAGGGCAATTGTATAATCGCGAAGCTTTGCTGCATATTCTTCTCCCTTGCCTGGGAAATACTTCTCAAGATGCGCTACGCTCTGCTCATAAGAGATGTTCTCGTCATGATCACCAATCTCAGCCTTGGTAGATGGTGTGTAAATTGGCTCAGGCAGCTTGTCGCTCTCCTTTAAGCCTTCTGGAAGCTTGATGCCACAGACGGTGCCATTTTCCTTGTAGCTTGCCCAGCCACTACCTGTGATATAACCTCTTACGATACACTCGATTGGAAGCATATTCAATTTCCGGCAGAGCATGCTGTTTCCATCAAACTGTGGCTGCTGGAAGAACTCCGGCATATCCTTTACATCTACGGAAATCATATGGTTTGGAAGGATGTCCTCTGTCATATCAAACCAGAATTTTGACATCTGTGTCAGTACAGTACCCTTCTTTGTTACCTGATTGTTCAGGATTACATCAAAGCAGCTGATACGGTCTGTTGCAACCATGATCAGGCTGTCTCCGTTGTCGTAGATCTCGCGAACTTTTCCTTCTTTGATCGGCTTCATGTTCTTATCTCCTTTGTCTTTTTAATGAGTCATATTGTTTTACATATAGTTTTTCTAAAGTTTGCACATAACTACTATTTCTACGCAGACGCGCTCTCGCTCACTTCATCACGCAGTGGTACTAAATTCGCGACGATGAAGCTGTCGCTCATTAAGTGCCAGTGTGCTTCAATGGTCTGCTTTAGAATTAGTAGTTATGCACAAACTTATATACATTTTATTCGTAAAACAAAATTACTCATACATACTAGCACCTTGGCGATGCTTAGGCAAGAGCTATTTTGCAAAAAGCAAGGCAGGAACATAAGAAATCGTCTGCTCCTGCCTTTGTTTATTCATATTCTTTTACAGATGAAGTACGCGGTCTTTGATTTCCTGCGTCCGGCCCTGATTCCAGAACTGTGTTCCGATGTAACCACAGGTTCTTCGGGCAACAAACAGGTTATTCTGGTCACGGTTGCCACAGTTCGGGCACTCCCAGATAAGCTTGCCGTTCTCGTCGGTCACGATCTTAATCTCGCCGTCATAACCGCAGATCTCGCAGTAGTCACTCTTCGTATTTAACTCCGCATACAAAATGTTATCATAGATAAATTTCATTACAGAGATAACCGCCTCCACATTGTCCTGCAGGTTCGGTACTTCCACGTAGCTGATCGCGCCGCCCGGGGAAAGCTTCTGGAACTCGGATTCGAATTTCAGCTTGTCGAATGCATTGACCGGTTCGGTTACATGGATATGGTAGCTGTTCGTAATGTAGTTTTTATCAGTAACACCCTTGATGATTCCAAACCGCTTCTGTAAGCACTTGGCGAATTTGTATGTCGTAGATTCCATCGGCGTACCATAGACGGAATAGCTGATATTCTCTGCTTCCTTCCACTCTTTACACTTATCATTTAATTTCTGCATGACTTCGAGTGCAAGCTTCTTACCTTCCGGGGAAGTATGTGTCTTGCCTGTCATGCGCACGCACATCTCGCAAAGTCCTGCATAGCCAAGTGAGATCGTTGAATATCCATTGAACAGTAATTTATCAATGGTTTCGCCCTTCTTGAGTCGCGCAAGTGCACCATGCTGCCACAGGATTGGTGCCACATCGGATACCGTTCCGAGCAGACGCTCATGTCTGCATCGAAGTGCCCGGTGACACAGTTCCAGACGGGATTCGAGAATCTCCCAGAACCGATCCATGTGTCCCTCTGCGGAACAAGCAACATCAACCAAGTTGATCGTGACAACACCCTGATTGAATCGTCCGTAATATTTTCTTGTACCATCCGGATTCCGCTGGCTGTCCTCGGATGTCGGGAATGACCGGCAGCCCATGCATGGATAGACATCGCCATTTTTCAGTTCGCGCATCACCTTCGCAGAAATATAATCCGGCACCATACGCTTTGCGGTGCATTTCGCAGCAAGTTCGGTCAGATACCAATACTTGGAATCCTCGGTGATATTATCTTTGTCAAGCACATAAATAAGCTTCGGAAATGCAGGTGTAATCCAGATGCCCTTCTCGTTCTTGACACCCTGGATTCTCTGCTGCAGCACTTCCTCGATGATCATCGCCAAATCATCCCGTGTCTGACCTTCCGGGACTTCATCGAGATACATGAACATCGTGACAAACGGTGCCTGCCCGTTACAGGTCATAAGGGTGATAAGCTGGTACTGGATCGTCTGGATTCCACTCTTTACCTCTGCACGCAGGCGGCTCTCTGTAATCTTGCTGATCACTTCCTCGTCAAGTGCTTCGCCACACATCTTCCGCTCCTTGATTACCTGCTCGCGGATTTTCTTCCGGCTTACATCGACAAACGGTGCGATATGGGAAAGTGTAAAGGACTGTCCGCCATACTGGTTACTTGCGACCTGTGCCACGATCTGTGTCGTGACGTTACATGCAGTGAAGAAGCTGTGCGGCTTCTCAATCATCGTCTCGCTGATGACGGTTCCGTTCTGCAGCATATCCTCCAGATTCACGAGGTCGCAGTTATGTTCCCGCTGGGCGAAATAATCCGAATCATGGAAATGGATGATTCCCTGCTCATGTGCTTCCACAATCTCTTTCGGAAGCAACATACGCTTCGTCAAATCTTTGCTGACCTCGCCTGCCATATAATCACGCTGGGTTGAATTAATGACCGGATTCTTATTTGAATTCTCCTGATTGACTTCCTCATTCATATGATCAATCAGAGCCAGGATTCCGTTATCGGTCGTATTTGATTTTCTGGCAAGTTCCCGCTTATACCGGTAACGCACATACTTCTGGGCAACCTCGTATCCACGCATCTCCATAATTCCGGTCTCCACCATATCCTGAATATCTTCTACGTGAATCGCATGTGTCATGATCTCGATCTGTTTCGCAATGTTATCGGCGATTGCCTGCACCTGATAATCGTTCAACTGATGCAACCGGTCTACCTCTTTGTTTGCAGCATTGATTGCATTGACGATTTTGTCCAGGTCAAAATTTACTTCCTCGCCATTTCTCTTAATTACATTTGTGTGTACTGCATCCATTTATATTTGACTCCCTTTTATAATACTTTCTCAAACACTAAATATAGTATTTTCTTTTTTATTTTAATACTATATTTAGTGACCAAGTGCTATTATAATACACACTTACAAAAAAAGGAAGATGTAAATGGAAATTTATACCCTCCTTTTTTCATGTATACAAGTATACATTTTTTATTTGAATTTTACCGCATTTTTTTGTCGATTATTGGATTGCCTTATGAATCTCCTGCAATGACATAACACCAATCTCACCATATTTTAAGACTGCTTCGATACCCTCTGCGGTTGCACGTGCAGCTGCCATCGTGGTCATATATGGAACCTTTGCACGGATCGCGGTCTTGCGGACATAACTGTCATCAAACACCTTCTCTTCCTGTGTTGCCGGTGTGTTGATGATGAGCTGGATCTTGCCGTTCATCACTGCATCCACGATATTCGGTCTGCCCTCCTGCATCTTGTTGATGCGGTCTGCCTTGATACCATTTGCAATCAGCAATTCATAAGTAGTACCAGTAGCAACGATATGGAATCCGCATTTTTCAAATGTCTTCGCGATTTCTACAACTTCCGGCTTATCCTTGCGGCTGACGGAAAAAAGCACCGTGCCTTCCTTCGGAAGTCTTGTCTGGGTTGCTTCCTGTGCCTTGTAGAATGCCTCGCCGACATTCGTGGAAAGTCCAAGTACCTCACCAGTCGAACGCATCTCAGGTCCTAATACCGGGTCAACCTCCTGGAACATGTTGAACGGGAATACGGCTTCCTTCACGCCATAATATTTCGGCTTTACTTCCTTCATTTCTGGAAGTGGAGATGGCTTGCCGGTTAACTCACTTGTCATGATCTGTGTTGCAATCTTCACCATAGATACGCCACATACCTTGGATACCAATGGTACGGTACGGGATGCACGTGGATTTGCTTCGAGTACATATACCTTGTCGTTCTCGATTGCATACTGCATATTCATCAAACCGCAGACACCCATTTCCTCTGCGATCTTTCTTGTATAATCCTTGATCGTCTCCACGAGATTCTCAGGAATTCCTCTGGATGGAAGAATACATGCTGAATCACCGGAGTGAACACCTGCAAGCTCGATATGCTCCATAACAGCTGGTACAAATGCATGCTTGCCATCTGCGATCGCATCTGCCTCACACTCAGTTGCATGGCGCAGGAAACGGTCGATCAGGATTGGACGGTCCGGTGTCACACCAACAGCGGCTGCCATATATTTCTTCAGAGATTCCGGCTCGCTGACAACCTCCATACCACGTCCGCCAAGGACATAAGATGGACGAACCATAACCGGATAACCGATCTTCTCAGCAACAGCAAGTGCTTCCTCAACATTCGTTGCCATGCCAGCTTCTGGCATCGGGATGTCAAGCTTCTCCATCATTGCACGGAAGAGATCACGATCCTCTGCCATATCGATAACTTCTGGGGATGTACCAAGGATACGCACGCCGTTCTTCTTCAAGTCTGCTGCCAGATTCAGCGGTGTCTGTCCACCGAACTGTGCAATGACGCCAACCGGCTGCTCCTTCTCGTAGATCGAAAGTACATCTTCGAGTGTCAATGGCTCAAAATACAATTTATCAGATGTATCGTAATCTGTCGAAACCGTCTCCGGGTTACAGTTTACGATGATTGTCTCAAATCCAAGCTCCTTTAATGCAAGGGCTGCATGTACACAACAATAGTCAAACTCGATACCCTGACCGATACGGTTTGGACCACCGCCAAGGATCATGATCTTCTTGTTGTTTGAAATCGTCGTATGATCCGGTGCATTGTAGGTAGAATAATAATATGCACGGTCTTCGGTTCCGCTTACATGTACCGGCTCCCAGCTCTCGGTGATACCATAGCCAAGACGGGTATTGCGGATATCGTCTTCCGGAACTTCAAGCAGCTTGCTTAAGTAACGGTCTGAGAAACCATCCTTCTTCGCCTGCTCCATAGTCTCCTTGTCGAGTGTCTCACCCTTCTTTGCAAGCAGTGCTTCTTCCTCTTCTACAAGCTCCTTCATCTGCTCAATGAAGTAATGCTTGATCTTCGTCAGGTTGTATAACTCCTCAACTGTCGCGCCCTTACGAAGTGCCTCATACATGATAAACTGTCTCTCACTGGTTGGCTCTACCAGCATTGCAAGCAGCTCATCCTTTGTCTTATCATGGAAATCCTTCGCAAAGCCAAGTCCGTAACGACCGATCTCCAAGCTTCGGATTGCCTTCTGGAATGCTTCCTTATAATTCTTACCGATACTCATGACTTCGCCCACAGCGCGCATCTGCGTACCAAGCTTGTCCTGTGCGTCCTTGAACTTCTCAAATGCCCATCTTGCGAACTTGATTACGACATAATCGCCACCCGGAACATATTTGTCGAGGGTTCCATGCACGCCGCAAGGAATCTCATCCAATGTAAGTCCGGCTGCAAGCATCGCTGATACAAGCGCGATTGGGAATCCTGTCGCTTTGGAAGCAAGTGCAGAAGAACGGGAAGTTCTAGGGTTGATCTCGATTACAATGATTCGATCTGTCACCGGATCATGTGCAAACTGTACGTTTGTTCCACCGATCACCTGTACTTCGTCTACAATCTTATATGCCTGCTCCTGCAAACGCTTCTGACATTCCTCAGAGATTGTAAGCATTGGTGCAGAACAGAAGGAATCTCCCGTGTGTACGCCGAGTGGATCAATGTTCTCAATGAAGCAGACCGTAATCATGTTACCCTTTGCATCACGGACAACCTCAAGCTCCAGCTCTTCCCAGCCAAGGATTGACTCCTCAACGAGTACCTGTCCTACCAAACTTGCCTGCAGACCTCTTGCACAGACGGTCTTCAACTCTTCTACATTGTAGACAAGTCCGCCACCGGCACCGCCCATTGTATAGGCTGGACGCAAAACAACTGGGTAACCAAGCTTATCTGCAATCGCAAGTGCTTCTTCTACAGAATAGGCAACTTCACTGCGCGCCATCTCGATTCCCAGTTTGTTCATAGTTTTCTTAAATTCAATTCGGTCCTCACCACGTTCGATCGCATCTACCTGAACGCCGATGACCTTCACGTTATATTTGTCAAGTATGCCTGCAGCTGCAAGCTCGGAACACAAATTAAGACCCGACTGACCACCGAGGTTCGGTAATATCGCATCTGGACGTTCCTTGGCAATAATCTGCTCCAATCTTGTCACATTCAATGGCTCAATATATGTCACATCCGCAATACCAGGATCTGTCATAATGGTTGCAGGATTGGAATTCACCAGAATGATCTCATAGCCGAGCTGTCTTAAAGCTTTACATGCCTGCGTGCCGGAATAGTCAAACTCACATGCCTGACCGATAATGATTGGACCGGAACCGATAATCAGAACTTTTTTAATGTCTTCTCTTTTGCTCATATTTGCCCCCTTGTGTAATATTTAATCCGATTTTTATCCAAAATCACTTAATTATACTAGATGCGCGGAGCAAATACAATCAGAGAAATGGCATTAAAAAAGAACCCTTGAAAAAAGGGTTCTTTCGTGGTTTTGCTTAGTTTTCCGAAATCATATCCACAAAATACTGATGAATTTTTACATCTTCGGTCAGTTCCGGGTGGAATGCTGTCACGAGCTGTTTTCCCTGACGGGCAGCTACGATCTTGCCGTCGCATGTCGCCAAGACATCGACACCATCACCAACGCTCTCAATATACGGAGCACGGATAAATGTCATGCCGACCGTTCCGATTCCCTTGAACTCTTCTTCTGCGAAGAAGCTGCCAAGCTGTCTGCCGTAAGCATTTCTGCGGGCTGTGATATTCATTGTCCGGAAGCCAAGTGCATCCTCGCCATCGATATCCTTTGCCAGAAGCAGCAAGCCTGCACAGGTACCGAAGACCGGCAGACCTGCCTCGATCTTCGCCTTGAGTGGCTCATACAGGGAAAGCTCCTTCAGAAGCTTTCCCATAACTGTACTTTCGCCGCCCGGAATGATCAATCCATCCATATCGTACTGCAGATCATCTGCCTGACGGATCTCGAAGTGTGGAATATGTAATTTGTCCAGAGATGCTTCATGCTCTGCAAATGCACCCTGCAATGCCAATATTCCTATCTTCATCTTACTTTCCTCTTTCTGCCATAAGAATCTCAATCTCAGACTCATTGATTCCGACCATAGCCTCACCAAGGTCTTCTGAAAGCTCTGCAATCAGCTTTGCATCCTGATAGTTTGTAACAGCCTTTACGATAGCGGCTGCACGCTTTGCAGGATTTCCAGACTTGAAGATACCAGAACCAACGAATACACCCTCTGCACCAAGCTGCATCATAAGTGCTGCGTCAGCAGGTGTTGCAACACCACCGGCTGCGAAGTTTACAACCGGAAGCTTGCCATTCTCATGGACATAACGTACAAGTTCAACTGGTACCTGAAGCTGCTTAGCTGCTTCATAAATCTCATCCTCTGCCATACCTACGATACGACGGATCTCTGAGTTCATGGCACGCATATGACGAACGGCCTGTACAACATCACCGGTTCCCGGCTCACCCTTTGTACGGATCATAGATGCACCTTCCTCGATACGACGAAGTGCCTCGCCAAGATCACGTGCACCACAGACAAACGGTACCTTGAACTTCGTCTTATCAATATGGTAAATATCATCGGCCGGTGATAAAACTTCACTCTCGTCGATGTAATCAATCTCGATTGCTTCGAGGATCTGTGCCTCTACGAAATGTCCGATACGGCACTTAGCCATAACTGGAATTGTAACAGCTTCCTGAATTCCCTTGATCATCTTTGGATCACTCATACGGGATACGCCGCCAGCTGCACGAATATCGGCTGGAATTCTCTCCAATGCCATAACTGCACATGCACCTGCTTCCTGTGCAATTCTTGCCTGCTCCGGTGTTGTAACGTCCATGATAACGCCACCCTTTAACATCTGTGCAAGGTTCTTATTCAATTCATATCTGTTCTCGCTCATCATTGTTCCTCCTGATTGCTCTTTTATTTCATAATTTCCTGATATTCTTGCAGATATACATCTGAAATTATACATACAAGAAAACTACGGATATAATTAAAGCACAGAAACTGGATATATTGAAATACCCAGTCTCTATGCTTTTAACAATGTCAGTTTGAACTGTTTTTAATTAGTTTTACACATCTGACCTTATGTGACCTTATAGTCAGTTTTTACCGTTATTTTGTACCGAAGATACGGTCGCCCGCATCGCCAAGCCCAGGACAGATGTAGGCATTCTCATTCAACTCACGATCCAGATGACCCACATAGATCTGCACATCCGGATGTGCCTCATGCAGCTTCTGTACACCTTCCGGTGCTGCAATGATACACATGAACTTAATCTTCTTCCCACCATGTTCCTTAATCTGTGTGATCGCATCCACAGCAGAACCACCGGTTGCAAGCATTGGATCTGTGACGACAATGATTCTCTCATCGATTGGATTTGGAAGCTTACAGTAATACTCGTGTGGAATATGTGTCTCCTCATCACGATACATACCGATATGACCAACCTTTGCAGATGGTACAAGTGCGAGCACGCCCGGTACCATACCAAGTCCTGCACGAAGGATTGGAACGATAGCAAGCTTACGACCGGAAATCATCGGAGTCATACATTTCTCGATCGGAGTCTCAATCTCCACATCCTGCAATGGCAGGTCACCAAGTGCTTCAAATCCTTCAAGCATCGCAATCTCCTCTACGAGCTTCCGGAACTCATTGGTTCCTGTATTCTTGTCACGCAGAATCGAAATCTTGTGCTGAATCAACGGATGCTCAAAAATCGTAATATTTTTCTCATTTTTAAAATCCATTTTGTAATCTCCTTTTTTCTAGTTTTTTGCTTTTGTTATTATATTTATTCCTTAGACTTTACAAAGACACCACGGCTCTGGTCACCATCTGGGTTTGCACCAAACTGATAATCATTTCCCGGCAGAATCGCATTTAACAGAATTCCTGCAATCGCTGCAATAGCAAGTGCTGTCAGTGTGATAGATGTCTCCCCAATTGTAAATGTAATACCATTTGAGAAACCAAGTCCGCAGACAAAGATAACACCTGCGATAATCAGGTTTCTGGAACGTGTCAGATCTACTCTGTTCTCAACGACATTACGCACACCGATGGCTGAAATCATACCATATAACATGAAGGATACACCACCGATGATTGCGGATGGCATCGTAGAGATCACGGCTGCAAACTTCGGAATGAAGGACAGGATAATCGCAAATACGGCTGCCAGACGGACAACCATTGGATCGTACACCTTGGAAAGCTCCAATACACCTGTGTTCTCGCCATATGTTGTATTCGCCGGTCCACCGATTGCACCTGCGAATGCAGTTGCAAGACCATCACCAACCAATGTACGATGCAGACCTGGATCCTGAATAAAGTTCTTACCAACGGTTGCTGAGATGGCTGACATATCTCCTACATGCTCCATCATCGCTGCGATCGCGATTGGTGCCATAACCAGAATCGTTGTGAGATCGAATTTCGCGAACTGGAACTGTGGTACACCGAAAAAGCTTGCTGATTTCACCGACTCAAATGCGATAATCGCACTACCATCTGGATTCGTAAGTCCTGCCGCATTCATGATCACGGCTGCCACGTAAGAAATCACAACACCCATCAGAATTGGGATAATCTTGAACATACCCTTACCCCAAATATTGAAGATAATGATAACTGCTAACGCAATCAGTGCAAGCCACCAATTTGTGCTGGCATTTGAGATTGCAGAAGGTGCAAGTGAAAGTCCAATACAGATAATGATCGGTCCGGTTACAACTGGTGGAAGGAAACGCATCACGCGGTTTACGCCAACCAGCTTGATAATCAAAGCCATAACCAAATATAGTGCACCGGCTACCACAACGCCACCACAGGCATAAGCTACCTTGTCATTTGCTGCCATATCGGCGAATTTACCGGTATCCAGATTGGCTACGGTAGAAAATCCACCTAAGAATGCAAAGGAAGATCCAAGAAATGCCGGTACCTTAAACTTCGAACATACATGGAAAAGCAATGTACCAAAGCCTGCACAGAAAAGTGTGACTGATACAGTCAGACCTCTCGTCAATGGTTCTCCACATGCATCTGCAAAATACCCGGACACTAAAATTGGGACCAGAATAGTTGCACCGAACATTGCAAACATATGCTGTAATCCCAAGATCAAAACCTTCGGTAATCCGAGCTTTTTCGCGTCTCTGACTGCTCCATCATTTGTGTCGCTCATAGTTTTTACCTCTTTCCCTCTCTTGATTTTTAAGAGAATTTATTTGTATTCTATTATGCACGAGTAGGGGAGATTTTGCAATAAGAAATCAAAAGGATTTTTATGGAATCATAAGCGAAAAAAGGCTGCCTGACGCAGCCTTTTTCTGTATTCTATCATTCGTTATTCAAATGCTTTCTGCATATTTCCCTCTTTCTGCTTCTCTCGGAAGATCAGGCGGAACAGAAAACGCACGAGTGGTCCCGCATAAAATATCTGCCAGCACAGTGCCATCGGGAAATTAAATGCACATGTCTGTAACCAGACGGCAATAAACTGATTTCCCGCATGCTTAAATAAAATGGTTGCTGCCAGACTCATAAGCGGACACATAAATGCGACTGAGATAAATGAGATTGCAAGAACGAGATGGAACGGATTTTCCTTCTCCGGGTTCACGATCTTCAACGCTTTCTTCTTCGCAATTGTACCAACAAAAAAGAAATCAAGCACAAATGCAATCGGTCCCATGATGACAAGCTCATGGAATGCGGACAGGAACACTTCGCTGCTCATTCCTCCGATGTTCAGTGCAATGTTGTAGCAGATCATCGCATACACCATGACGAACACCATCATAATCGTGAAAATAACCTCTTGAAACTTTGTTTTTGGCATAAAAAAACCTCCTTAAAATGATAATTTTTAACAGACTGTGTTGTTCGTTATCATTCCAAAGAGAATGTGCGTTTCCAATAGTAACCTTCTATAATGTTGTAACGCCCCCTCACATTCGTTCGGCGGCAGGTCGTCGGAACCGGTTTTCAATATGAACTTCGTTCATAGCGGTTCCTCCTCTTTCCGAGTGTGGATTATATCATGTCGCCTAACGGCTCCATGTGTTTTTTCGCAATATGCCGGCTTGTGCAAGCACAACCGCCGCATCGCTCATTTTATCAAATGGATTTTGTGGTGTCAAGGTGTTTTTTCTATGATATAATGAAGCACGATGATGCGTGCGCAGGTCATCACGCTATCGCGTGGTGACTGATTATAAAATGACCATAAACTTATAGAATCGAGATACATTATGAAGAAAATACTTGCATTTATAAAAAGAGAAACAGTCCTGATGGTAAGCCTCGTGCTCGCCATCCTCTCCATGTTCCTCGTCCATCCGGACAGAAAATACATCTCCTACATCGACTGGCATTCCATCACACTCCTGTTCTGCCTAATGGCTGTTATGGCTGGGTTCAAGGAAACCGGTCTGTTCCGCACGATTGGAAATGCACTGCTTGCACACGTTCATACAACAAGACAATTATTTCTTGTACTGGTGTTGCTTCCATTTGTGTTCAGCATGTTTATCACAAACGATGTCTCACTGATCACCTTTGTGCCGTTTGCAATCATTGTGCTTTCCATGTCGGAGAAGGAACATCTGATCATTCCGGTCGTTGTAATGCAGACAATCGCCGCAAACCTCGGAAGCATGCTTATGCCGATGGGGAATCCACAGAATTTATATCTCTATGCGAAGTCCGGCATGTCACTCGGTACATTTGTAGAGATCATGCTTCCCTTTACGATTGCTTCGCTGCTTGGAATCCTGATTTCCATGTTCTTCATCAAACAGCATGCGATCATAATCGATCGGAACGACCAGTCAGTTAAACTCCCGAAAAAACAGATTATCCTTTACAGCGCCGCATTCGTGCTATGCTTGTTGAATGTTGCAAAGCTTCTGGACATCCGCATCCTGTTCGCGATTATTCTTGTACTGTTCCTGCTTGTATCGCGAAAAACTCTGCTTCACGTGGACTACGCACTGCTCGGCACATTTATCGGATTTTTCGTATTCATCGGAAATATGGAGCGCGTGCCTGCTTTCCAGTCCTTCCTTGCAAGCATCCTTACCGGACGGGAAACATACATTGCAATCGGTGCCAGCCAGATCATCAGCAACGTGCCAACCGCCCTTTTGCTGTCGGGATTTACAACGAATTATAAGGCACTTATCATCGGCACCAACCTCGGCGGGCTCGGCACACTCATCGCATCCATGGCAAGCCTGATCTCCTACAAGCAAATTGCCCGGGAATATCCGGGCAAAAAGGGAAAATATTTTCTGTGGTTTACGATTGTCAATGTGGTGTTTCTGGCTGGGTTGATTGGGTTGTATGCGATTCTATAAGTTACCACATTGGAGTCACCTGTTACGGGGATTGTACTCAATGTTTAT
>OGWY01002199.1_pt1 | contig 14354 bp, 15 predicted proteins | sample 1576121 | NCBI WGS metagenome assembly OGWY01 (sample SAMEA3541543, study PRJEB24748) | human gut metagenome | biome: human gut; feature: human-associated habitat; material: faeces | place: China | collected 2012 | reverse complement strand
GAAAGCGCCCGCAGTCAAGGTCTATATGCTCTACTACGAGGACACCATGCAGCAGAAATGCCTGAAGCTCATGGCCTCGAAGCTGGCGGTCGCCGGACTCATTGAAGGAAACTTCTCCGAGGAAGGGCTTGCCGCAATGAGCGATGTGCAGGACATGACCTCGCAGATGGCGAAGGAGCTGATGCTCGGTATCCGCGACAATGTGGAGGATCTCGCAGCGGCGTTCAAAAAGATGGCGTTTGAAAATCCCGACCGTGAGGTACCGGAAGTACCCGCCGAAGAACCGTCTTTGCCGACGGAATCCGTGCCCGCGCTGATCGAACAGCCGAAGCGCGTGTTTACAGTGGAGCAGGAAGAAAAGCTGCAAGCTGCCATGGTGCAGCTGGAACAGCAGAAAGCCAAACGAACGAAGGAAACGCAGCAGGTGGAAAACCAGCTGAGTCTATTCGATTTCGTTGCGTAAAAAGGAGGATGCCATGAAATTCACCGTCAACCGCACAGAGCTGCTTGCCACGGCGCAGAACGCCGAGCGCATTGCGCCGAGGGTTTCCACGATTGAAATTCTGCAATGCGCGTATTTGCAGGCTGAGCAGGACACGCTCACCGTTGCGTCCGGGAATCTGGAGATCGCGTTGGAGCAGCAGATCCCCGCGCAGATCGAGAATGAGGGCAGTGTTGTTGTCAAAGCTCCGCTTCTCTCTGGAATGCTGCGCCTGCTGGATGGCGAGCGTGTGACTTTCCAGATGAAAAGACCGTCAGCCGGAATTTACCCAGGCAGATATGGAGCTTTCATTTGTAGATATTGATGATGTATTAGATGTCAATGAGCGTCTGTTAAAATACATTTTCAAAGAAGCCATCGGTGTAGATGTAGAACTTCCACTTAAGAGAATGCCTTGGCAGGAAGCAATGGATCGTTTTGGTTCTGATAAGCCGGATACCCGTTTTGGCATGGAATTAAAGGATGTATCTGATGTTGTAAGAAATTGTGGATTCGGAGTATTTACCGGAGCATTAGAGCAGGGTGGTTCTGTCCGTGGTATCAATGCACAAGGACAGGGCGCAATGCCAAGAAAGAAGATTGACAAGCTGGTAGAGTTTGCAAAAGGCTATGGAGCAAAAGGACTTGCTTATCTTTCTGTACAGGAAGATGGCAGCTATAAATCATCCTTTGCAAAATTCATGACAGAAGAGGAATTGAAGAATCTGGTAGCAGCAATGGACGGAAAGCCGGGAGACCTGCTTTTATTTGCAGCAGACAAGAATAAAATTGTATGGAATGTATTAGGTGCACTTCGTCTGGAGATTGCCAAAGAGTTGGATCTTTTAGACCCGAACCAGTATAATTTCCTCTGGATTACAGAGTTCCCATTGTTGGAGTGGTCAGACGAAGAGAATCGTTATATGGCAATGCATCATCCGTTTACCATGCCAATGGAAGAGGACTGGGATAAGATTGATACAGATCCGGGTGCAGTACGTGCCAAAGCATATGACATCGTATTAAATGGTACCGAGTTAGGCGGTGGTTCTGTTCGTATCCACCAGAGTGATATTCAGGAGAAAATGTTTGAGGTTCTTGGCTTTACAAAAGAGAGAGCCCATGAGCAGTTTGGATTCCTTCTGGATGCCTTTTCTTATGGAGTGCCGCCACATGCAGGACTGGCTTACGGTCTTGACCGTCTGGTTATGCATATGGTACATGCGGATTCCATTCGTGATGTCATTGCCTTCCCGAAGGTAAAAGATGCATCTGACCTTATGTCCAACGCACCTGATATCGTAGATGAGAAGCAGTTAGAGGAATTGTGTATCAAAGTGGATGAGAAAGAAGTAGAAGAAAAAGAAGCAGAAGAAGCTGCAGAAAAATAAAGAAACAGATAAAGCATGTTTCTCACATAAATAAAAGAGTTATTGTATCACAGAATTTTAAACCGTGGTACAATAACTCTTTTTTGATTTACGCGAGTAGCGAGAAAAAACGCATGCTCGCCAGACATCCGTAAGAAGCTGACTTTGACCGGTTTGTATCTGCCGGTGTTTTATCGATATTCACCCATATAGAACAATGCAATCGTTCCAGGACCGGAATGTGCACCGATGGTTGAACCGACATAATTGATTAAGAAGCTGTCGATGCCAAAACGTTCTTTTACAAGATTTGCAACAAACTGTGCATCTTCTAAAGCATCACCATGGCTGATAAATACGATATCATTCTGGTCACGGTAGGAGCCCATCTGCTTTTCCATATTGTCAACCAGGGTAATCAGGGATTTTTTACGTCCACGAACCTTGGAAACCATAATAAGATGACCTTCATCATCTACATGAAGCACCGGCTTTAAGTTAATCATGGTACCAAGAACCGCAGCGGTTTTAGAAACACGTCCGCCTCTGTGAAGGTGGAACAAATCATCTACCGTAAAGTTATGTACCAGATGTAGTTTATTTTCCTCCAGCCATTTTACGGTTTCTTCTAAAGTGGCACCATTTTCTTTCATCTGGACAGCTTTGTGAACCAGAAGTCCCTCGCCCATGGAAGCACAGAGAGAGTCTACGACAACGACTTTATGTGGGAAATTATCTTCTTCCATTTCACTTGCAGCAATTTTCGTACTGGAGTAGCTGCCGCTGAGTCCGCTGGAAAAGGCAATGTGAAGAATATCACAGTCATTTTCTGTGGCAATTTTTGTAAAGATTTCGCGGGCAGTTTCCGGGTTGACCTGAGAGGTGGTAGGCAGAGAGCCGGCACGCATCTTTGCATAGAATTCTTTGACATCCATTGGATGTTCCCAGTCATAGGTTTTGCCGTCTATAGTATAAGTGAGTGACAGCATGCCAAGATTATGTTCTGCTACATAATCTGCCGGCAAATCTGCGGTAGTGTCGGTGGTAATAATAAATTTATTCATGTGTCCTCCTGTAGTTCTTATATAAAATTGTGGCATAAAATCATACCTTTTTTATTATAGCATAATGAAAAATGAAAATGTAAAATTTTTATAAAAATGAAAAAATATCTTTACAAAAAAAGAAAAAGCAGGTATGATTAGAGCCATCTTATTTATCTTTTTTTATCCGGGAGTTTCCTCCCAAATATTCCAAACAGTGAAACGAAATTCAGTATAGAAAGGGGTTTTCTTATTTGAAAGAAATTTTTGAACAGTATGGTGGGGTAATTATAACAGTAGTTGCGATTGCAGCATTAGCAGCACTTGTGACAGCAATTATGGGAAATGGAACCAGTGGCCCCGTTTATGATGCATTTAAGAACTTAATTGATAACTTTGGAAATAACATCGGAACACCATAGGAGGGGATGACTTGGACAGACAGGAACTGGGTATCCGGATGGAGCCGGATTATTTTGGTCCCCTTTGGCGTTATGTCCGGAATGATAAGATTACAGATATTGACTATAACGGAAACCAGTTGTGGATTACAGATGTAGAAAATGAACGATATCTGATTCGAAGCCATGGAATTACAGAGAAGTTTGTAGAGCAGTTTTCCCATCGGATTGCCAATGAAGTGAGCAAGCCTTTTAACAAGAAAAATAATTTGTTGGAGGCGGAGACCAACACGCTGCGTATCAGTATTGTGCATGAATCTGTTGCCATATCCGGCAGGAGTATCTGTATCCGTAAGTCAATGCCAATGTTGCGTATGCAGGTAAAAAGGATGGTGGAGGATGAGTATGTAGCTGTTCCGGTACTGGAATTGCTGACCAATTGTGTGGCTGCAAAAATGAATTTTGTCTTTTGCGGAGAACCGGGGGCGGGAAAGACAGAATGTGCAAAATTTTTCTCGCAGTTTATTCCGGCAGGAGAGCGTGTCATTACAATAGAGGATAATCCGGAATGGCATTACAGTCAGATTAATCCCGGAAAAGATTGTGTGGAACTGCGAATTAATCCGGATTTTGATTATACCAAAGCCATTAAGACATGTCTCAGACAGAATCCATCCTGGATTATGTTATCAGAGGCACGTTCTACGGAAGTAAAGTCTTTGTTGGAATGCTGGTCTACCGGAATCCGTGGATTTACCACGCTTCATACGGATGATGTGCGTAAAATTCCGGATCGTATTTTAAATATGATGGAGAGCCGTATGGATGCAGACCGCATGGAAAATGATGTATACAGCTATGTTGATGTTGGAATTCTGCTGCGGAAGAAAATGAGTGCAGAAGGAAAATTGTACCGTTATATAGACCAGGTCTGCTTCTTTGTAAGAGAAGAAGGAAGAAATGAAATACATATGCAGGTGGTGGATGGCAATCTTATGGTGAGAGAACTTCCAAAAGGGCTGATTGTGCGTATGAAGCGGCATGGAATTTCCGAGCCATTTGATAATCCGATGATACAACATCGTCTGGAAGGAGAAGAATATGAAAAAGAATGAGCGCTTCGTTGCCTATGGAGGCTGTTATGGATTATTGCTGCTGGCAGCATTTTTATTACAGCTTAAGTGGCAGGGATATATCTGCTGCAGTATTGTATTTGTTCTTGTTATGTGGCGTATGGATAAAGTGTTGAAGGAAGAAAAGAAGCAACAGACCCGTCTGCAGGAAGCAGAATTGTATATGGAGCAGATGCTGTATGCATTTTTGCAGAATCCGAAAATCTTATCTGCACTGGAGACAGTTTGTGCATTGTTTGAACCGGGAGCCATGCGGAAACAGATAGAAACTGCCATCTTTCATTTACGAAAAGAATATGACAGCAATATGAAAGAAGAGTTAGATGCGATTGAGCAGCAGTATGAAAATCGCAGAATGAAAGAGATTCATGCGTATTTTCTGATGGTAGAACAGTATGGCGGAGCATATGAGACAACGGTGGAATTGCTTTTAGAGGATTTGCAGAAGTGGATGGAACGGGTCAGACTGCATCAGCAGGACTGTAAGAAATATCGAAGAAATGTATTCTTAGCGGTGGGTTTATCCATTCTGGTATGTGCAATAACGAATCATTTGCTGCCAAAAGATATTGAATTATCGCAACTTTTGGTTTGCCAGATTGCATCAATTCTTTTTCTGTCCTTGGATATGCTGATTTGCTTCCGGGCAATGAAGCGTACCTGCCGCAACTGGTTGAAGGAAAGGGAATCTTATGGAGAAGGGGATGAAAAGAAATATCGTTATGTGCAGTCCCATAAAGGAGTGCGCAGTAATTTCTACCGGAAGTATCTGAGAAAGAAAATGGAAACGGAATTTCCACAGTGGTTAATGGACATTTCTTTATTGCTTCAGACTGAAAATGTGCAGGTGGCATTCTATCGTATCCGGCCGCAGACACCGGAGGTTCTAAGACCGGCAGTGGATGATATGCTGGAAGAACTTTCACAGAATCCGGAGAGTCTGGAACCATATCTTAATTTTTTAAAAGATTATGATTTACCGGATGTGCATTCTGCTATGCGGATGTTGTATGCATTATCCAACGGCGGATATGGAAACAGTGAAAAGCAGTTAAGTCAGATTTTAAAACGGAATCAGGAACTTTTAGATAAGGCAGAAAGAGAACAAAATCAGGATTCACTGGCTGGATTATATGCATTGTTTTTAGCCCCGGCATTGACTGGAGCAGGAAAAATGATGATTGATATGACGGCATTTCTGGTGGTATTTTTAGCAAGCGTACATAGATAGGGGATTAGATGGAACAGGTAATAAAAACATATCTTGGAATATTTCTGATGATGCTGCTGTCAACAGTTGGAATAGGTATTGTTGCAGCAGAAGCGCAGATTTGTCAGGCAAGAAATTTTAAATCGGATGTGGTAGTGGAACTGGAAAACAGCAATTATAACCGGGAAGTAATAAATGCCTGTATAAAGCAGGCTGATGAATTGGGCTATCAGCTGCAGGTTAATTTATATGAGGATTCCGGAGCTATAACTGTATGTGAAAATGGAAACGTGCCGCCCGTGGAAAAGGAGGTAACCATGGCGGAAGTGATATTGCATTACGCATACCGGATGGGACCATTTCACAGTAAAGCGGAGCATAGTATCCGGGGATTTGGAAGGTAGATTTATGAGAAAAATTATGGAGGATTATGGACAGGCAATCATCTATGCAGTACTTGGAAGTGGTTGTATCGGAGTGTTGTGGTATTTGCTTGGTTATGTCCGGTAAGGGGATAAAAATGCATTTTTTTATGGAAGAATATGGTGGACTTGTGATAGCGGTTCTGGCAGTCATTGTTATGACAGGAATTTTATTTGGACTGTTTTCACAGGGAGGTTATCTTTATGAAATGATAAGCAGGGCACAGGGGGCATTGGGGTAAAACAAATGAAAACATTATGGAAAGAATATGGACAGACAGTAATTACTGTATTAGTGGCGGCAATGTTACTGATATTATGCTTATGGGGATTTCGCATAATTGGAAGTGGGATGGAACGTCCGGCAGCCGGTGCAGATGTTGGAAATAATATGGACGGAAAAATGTTAAAAGATATTCATAGCCGTCAGGTTCCGGTGATTATCTATGAAGATCATCGCATCTTAACGATTGCAGATAAGATAGCGTTATCAGAACTGTTTCACGCAGTGGATGCAGATGGAAAGGAACTTAAGATTGAGATAACTGATATCAGAAATCAGGCAGGAAAAACAGTAGAAGATATTTATGAAAAGGCAGGAATCTATGAAATAGAGGTGCGGGCAGAAGATGCATATGAAAAGCGGACGGTTTCCCGTTTCCGGATTCCGGTAAATGGAGGCGGTATATGAAACATATGGTATTTGGGGTATTGTCCGGTGGCATTGTCATACTTTTTGTAGTGATGCTGCTGACCATGCAGCATAAGAATGTGCGAAAAGAAGAATTAGAACAGAGTCTTACCGAAGCAATGGAAACAACATTGCAGATGTTACAGGCGGATGCAGACAGAGATTATACTTCCGAAGATATGAGGACATTACTGATTCGAAATCTGGTTCCGCAGATGAATTCCGATTCAGAATTAACTGTTCGGATGATTGCAGCAGATGCAGAAAAAGGATTACTTTCTGTGGAAGTGGAAGAGTATTTTTCGTATCCGGGAGGGAAAGAGGGCAGCATACAGTGCTGCCGTACAATTCTTACAGATGACGATGGGAATGGAGAAGAAACGGAGAAAGGGGAAAAAGAAGTGGCAATGCAGACGATAATCTTTTATCGCTCCAGGGAAGAAATGGAACAGGGAAAATCTTATTATAAGAAGCTGGAAATACAAAAGGGGGATTACTGTACCTCTCCGGCAGAACCGGTTTGTGATGATTTGAAAAAGAAGTTTTTAGAGTGGCGGGACAGCAAGGATTATCTCGCGGATTTTACACAGTGTGTAGAAGAAAATCAGACATATTATGCAGTATTTGAATAGGGGGGTAAGCATGAAAAAGAAGGTGCGAAAGGGAGTATGCCGTTTCCTTTGCGGATGCATGATTCTTTTTATGAGTCCGTGCAGTATTCAGATGATAAGTGCGGAAACGGTAGAAGAAACTGAGGTGGCAGAATCTGAAAAAGCAGAAGTATTAGAAGCAGAAGTATTAGAAACAGAAGTATTAGAAACAGAAGAAACCAAGCAGTTGGAAGAAATGCCGGATGAATTGACTTCATCTGCTTACGGAAGTGCCCAGACCTGGTATCCGGAAACTTCCGGGTATTTCATATTGATAGTTCGTGACAATGCAGGTGGAAGAACAGCTCGTTACCGGATTGACTGTAATATAGGGGAACGTCATTCCAATGGGATTAATTATCGAATCTATTATAAAATGTATCTGATTGGGGGAGACGAGCTTGGCATTACATTAGAAGATAGGGAATATTATACCAGACATGATAATGCAACTTCTGAAATAGGAGCAAGGGAATATCATCTTCCGGTTACGTTTCGTCTGCCGGAGCTGGGGCATCATTTTGAAGGAGTGTCTACCAGCAACTGCTATCAGACATACTTTGAGAGTATGGAAGAGGAAACCTGTAGTTTTGTGGTGGACACCAACGGATGTGGAATGACACCCTGGGGAGATGATGGCGCATGGCATAATGATAATATCGAAGTAAATTATCTCGAAAATCGTTATACCATTCATTATGATGGAAATGGGGCTACCAGCGGAACGGTTGCTTCTCAACCGGATGTGCTGTATGGAAAACCGATTCAATTACAGCAGAATCAGTATAAGAAAGAGTATACAGTAACCTTGGATGGAAATGGTGGAACATCTGAGGCAGAGAAACTTACCGCGGAAAGCACCTTTGCCGGGTGGGAAGATCATAACAGTTTTTATTATAACGGAATAGAATTTCCGTGGTATGCATTTGATGCCCCCTGTTATGCAAAAGCAAATCAGGATTTACTGGAAAGTTTCGGGTTTAATAAGGCAGCATTAGTAAAACATTTCTATCAGTATGTGATACAGGGCAGGGAACGAAGAATATCCAGTCCATATTTTCGATTGACGGATTATATGAAATATGGAGGGGAAGATTTAAAACAGGCATTTGGCAGCCGGCGTGAGTCATATTTATTACATTGGATAAATCGTGGATATAATGAGCATAGAGAGGGAATAGGCACAATCGGTGTGCCGGAAGCGTTATCGGAACTTTCTGTATACGAAGATAAGGCACAGGTATTAAATTTATCTTCAAAGCATAAGGGAGAGGTTCTATTAAAGGCACAATGGAAGGATGCAGAAGTAATACTTCCATCCGCAAAGCGCAGTGGGTATGCGTTTGCCGGCTGGGCAGACAGGAAAGATGCTAAAGAGCCGGTATATAATTCAGGAGATAAGGTAGTGGTAACGGAGAATCAGACCTTTTATGCCATCTGGAAGAAATCAAAGCCACCGGTTATAGAGCGGACGATATCGATTCAGAATGGAACGGATGGATTCTATACATATGTCTTTGTGCGGGATGGCGGAGATGGAATTAAAAAGACTGCTTTTGCGGTGTGGAGTGAAAACCAGGGTCAGGATGATTTGACGGCAGAATGGCAGATGTCAGAATTAGGAGAAAAAGGGGACTATTTTATAGAGGGGCAAAACTATAATTACCGTTATTATACCTCTGCTGTAAAACATAAGAATGAATATGGAAGGCATCTGATTTCAATTTATGCATATGACAGTCTGGATGGCTATGCAACAGCAGATACGGATTTTTGCTATTGCTTTCCAATCATTTTTGATGGAAATGGAGGCCTGATCGATGGAGAAGAGACAAAGCAGGAGAGCCGATATTATGGGACACCCTATGGAGAAATGCCAGACGCCGTGCGGGAGAACTTCCTTTTCTTAGGATGGAGCACAGAGCCGGATACAGAACAGGACAAAGAGGAAGATAAAAAGCCGGATGTAATATGGCAGGAAAAAGAACTTATCGGGGAAGAAGATGTTTTTGGCCATGCAGGGGAACAGAGATTATATGCACAGTGGGATGAGAGTCCTGTTATTGAGGCAAAAGATCAGTATTATAGTTTGACGGATGCAAGAAGCGGCAGAATTACAGAGGAAATACTTTTGCAGCAGGCATGTGCAAAGGACAGAGAAAGCAGCTCAGAAGATAATCCGGAAGGTATCTTAGAGAGCGGAGTAGATGAAGAGAAGAATACTGTTTTTTGCGTGGAAGATTATACGGAAGAAGAGTGGAAGAACTTTGCGCATGAAGGAACCACCACGATTACTTATTATGCAAAAGATGCAGTTGGCAATGTCAGCAGAAAACAGGTTACCGTTTATCTGGTGGATACTACCTCGCAACAGGTGGAGGACAAAGAAAAAACGTTTCGATTTATCAGTGAAAAATATCTTGATACCATAACACAGGATTCTATTTGGAGGAGAGAAGAAAATTACAGACAGTTAGAAGAGGCATTGCAAAGGAATACGGCTTTAGAAGTCTGGAATTTATCACATCAACAGATGAATGAGATGAAAGAATATGAATTGCAGCATAATGCCGGGAAAATGACGGAAATAGAGCGTTTTCGGAATAAATTTATCCATTGTATCGGTGAAAATGCCGAAATTTAGAAAGAAAGAAGAAATTGGTTGCACAATAAAAATGACTTATGGTATAGTTGGAGAAAAGTGAAAGGAGTTATGAAAAATTGAATCCAAAGAAAAAAATATTGATTTTATCAGGCTGTCTGCTTACAGTGGCAGCTGTAGTTGGTGGTACATTTTTCGTACAGAAGAGCAGTAATCATGTTTTAAACAAAACATCCATAGGAAAATTCCACGAAGCAGAGGAGCATACTGCAACAGGAGTTGTGGTATGTAAGACGGAAGCATTGCAGGAGGTATTTCAGCAGAAGAAAGAAGAGGTTCTGTTGGCAAAGCAGGAAGTGCCGGATGAATCCGAGGGAAAGAATGAGAAAACCGATAAAAAGGGAACACAGGAAGTGACACCGGGAAAGGAACCAACAGAGCCGGCATCAACTGCAGGAGGGCCGGCCCCTTCAGCTCAGAAAAACGCAACGACATCCGGGGGACAGGAACCTGTCGGTGGAATTCCAGTAGCACCATCAGATGCACCATCGGAAACTCCGGCAGCACCATCAGAGACACCGTCGGAAACTCCGGCAGCACCATCAGATACACCGTCAGAAACTCCGGCAACGACACCGACAGAACAGCCGGCAGAGGAAACAAAACCAGCAAATCCATGCCCGTATCCGCTTTGGACAGTGATGAGTTTTGATGATGGAACTATGGGATATTACTGGCCGATGGATTATGATATTGCAGATGCAGTAAGAGTGGACAAGGAATTGTATGAATTACATTATACCAGACTGGTAAGTACAACTTTTGTGGGAAATTATGATGGCGCATATCATGTAAGATTAAGTAAATTCAGTTATCATATTCCGTATGCAGATGACTGATGATAGAAAAAGAAAGGTATATCGAAAACTCCCTAAGGAGTTTTCAGATATACCTTTTCGATTCTGTTCTTATCCATTTTTTCAACCCGGAGCAGGATTCCATTTTCTGTGGTAATGGATTCTCCCTCGTCCGGAAGATGGTCTAAATGTTCTAAGATATAGCCGCCAATGGAATCATAATCTTCTGACTCTAAATGAATCCCCAGTTTTTCGCACATATCATAAAGGTTCATGGAACCATTGACCAGGTATTCTTTTTCACTTAAAGCAGTAATATCAGCTTCTTCATTGGCATCATATTCGTCATGAATTTCGCCTACAATTTCCTCTAATAAATCCTCTAAAGTAACAAGACCGGCAGTTGCACCATATTCATCTAATACGATAGCAATGTTGAGGGAAGAAGCCTGCATTTCTTTTAATAATTCAGCAGTATTCTTATGCTCATATGTAAAGAACGGTTCCCGCATAATAGAGCGGATGGAAAAATTCGTCCGGTCATCATAGAGCAATAAATCCTTTACATTTAAAATACCAATGACATTGTCCGTGGTATCTTCATATACCGGTAATCTTGTATATTTGGCTTCCCGGAAAATCTCTAATAATTTTTCGTAGCTGGCATTGACATCTACGAAAGTCATATCTATGCGGGGAACCATAATTTCTTTTGCTTCAGAATCAGTTAAATCGAACACATTATTAATCATATTGCGTTCTTCATTCTCAATAACACCGGATTCGTGACTGACATTTACGATAGTACGAAGCTCGGCTTCTGTCATGGTCTGCTTCTTGGCATCAGGATTAATATGCAGGAGCTTTAAGAAGCCATGGGAAAGCATATTAATAATAAAGATGACAGGAGTAAGAACCTTCATAAGAAAGCTGACAACTCCGGAGTACGCCAATGCCAGTTTTTCGGAATGTATGGTAGCAATTGTTTTTGGAGTGATTTCACCGAAAATCAGAATCAAAACAGTTAAAATTCCAGTTGATATTCCGGCAGCAACACTTCCGAAAATGCGGATGGCAAGTGCTGTAGAAATAGCAGAGGCGGATAAGTTTACAATATTATTCCCGATTAAAATAGCGCTTAACATCTTAGATGAATGATCCGTGATAGCAAGCACGCGCTTTGCCCTTACATTTCCTTCATCTGCCAAGGTCCGCATCTTAATCCGGTTAACGGTTACAAGGGCGGTTTCAGCAGAAGAAAAGAATGCTGATAAAAGAATCAGTATGACAAGACTTACTAATTGGATGATATCTGTTCCACTCAAATTAGTCCACCTGCAGATTGGAATAGTAATCCGTAAGAGCACTTAAATCTACCTCTGTATAGGATGCCGGTTTATTTGCTTCATGATTTTTATAAATGGAGAAGCCTGCCCAACCTATGATAAGTGCAATGACAACAACGGTAGCGGTATAACCCAGATAACGCTTGCATTTCTCTCGTTTCATTATTTTTTTACGATTTTTCTTTTGTTCTTTATAACGGTCAACTTTTTCCTGACTCATAAGAAATCTCCTTGCAATTTTTTTAATAATAATGGTATTATACACCATGTAGGAATAAAATTGAACAAAAAATTCAAAAACTAATAGAAAACTAATAGAAAACAGAAAAATAGAAGAAGGAAAGAAAAATGAAGCAGGGAATAATTTTTGATATGGATGGAACTCTGTGGGATTCTACAGTCGGTGTGGCAGAATCCTGGAATGAAATATTAAAACAGGAAAAAGTGAACCGTACACCTCTGACTGTAGAGGATTTTCGTGGAATCATGGGAAAAACAATGGATGTTATTGCAGCAAAATTTTTCCCGGATATGCCGGAAAAAGAGCGGATGGAACTTTTAGATAAGTGTGGCGGATATGAAAATGAATATCTGTCCGAGCATGGTGCAGTGTTATATCCCGGTGTGGAAGAAACCTTTGCAAAGCTGAAGGAAAAATATGAACTTTATATTGTAAGCAATTGTCAGAGCGGATATATTGAGGCTTTTCTTTCTTATTATAACTTAGGAAAATATATTTCTGATATAGAATGCTATGGAAATAATGAAAAACAGAAGGAAGATAATATTGCTCTGGTAGTATCCAGGAATGCACTTACCGATGCAGTCTACGTGGGAGATATCCAAAGCGATTACGAATCCAGCAAAAAGGCAGGAGTCGCTTTTATCCATGCTGCATATGGATTTGGCACAATTGACGATGAAGTACCGGAAATTGAAAATTTGTCACAGCTTCCGGAAGTGGTAGAGAAAGTATTTGCCGGAAAATAATTAAAATAGAAAACAGGAAACGAATGTAGAAATAAGAGAAAAAGAGTCTTGGTTGTTTGAAAAGAACGAAGCAAGGCTCTTTTTTTGCTTTACAGGAAATTGCTTTCCTGTAAAGTAAAAAACGCTCCGCGAGGATGTACCTTGGCACATTCTTTGTTCCATGTAGCGAGAAAATCGCATGCTTGCATACAGATTTAAAACCAGAGAAGTAAAATCGGTTGCGAAATAGAATAAGGTATGGTATATTATTCCATGTAACTGCGTTAATGCGCTAAAGAACAATGAATGTAAGGGAGAAATTATCATGAAAACATTGAAGAAAGCATTAGTAACTGGTTTAGTTGCCGTAATGATGGTAGTAAACCTGGCTGGCTGTGGAAAATTTGATGCAGCAGCTTATGTAGAGTCCTGTCTGGATCTTTTAACAAAAGGAGAGACAGAGCAGTACATGAAAATGACCGGCCGTAGCAAAGAGCAGGCAGAATCTGATTACGAATCTAACATCGATGCTATGATGACAGAGATGGATCAGTTCAACTTATCTGATGAGTTAAGCAACAGCTATCGTCAGCTTTTTAAAGATGTATATGCAAAAGCAAAATACACCGTAAAAGATGCTGAGAAGATGGATGACAAAGACGGATATTATGTAACTGTTGAAATTGAGCAGATGACAGGTCTTTTTAACGGAATCCAGGAAGAACTTATGACAGAGTTCACAGAGTGGGCAAATTCCTTTGATGCAGATACTTATCCAACAGAGGATGAAATGTATGAACAGATGTATCAGATGATGTATGATCTTATGAGTGCAAGAGTAGACAGCATCACATATAATGATCCACAGGAAGTTGTTGTAGAAGTGATTGGAGAAGACAACGTATACAGCATTTCTGATGGAAGCATGACAGAACTTGATGAAGCATTGTTAGATGTAGCAACAGAGTAATTAAAATCAGAAATCATTATTAATAAGAAGAAGGCAGGTAATTGCAAAAGCAGTTACCTGCCTTCTTCTTATTAATAATTTTATAAATGTTTTACTTGTTTTCTTTAAGGGCATTTGTTACAATCAACACAAAGCATATATTCTAATTTTCGAATGGCAAAAGCCAATCTAAATTTCTGGTATCAATTCAATGAATTCTATGCTTTTAA
>OGWY01002194.1_pt1 | contig 14360 bp, 12 predicted proteins | sample 1576121 | NCBI WGS metagenome assembly OGWY01 (sample SAMEA3541543, study PRJEB24748) | human gut metagenome | biome: human gut; feature: human-associated habitat; material: faeces | place: China | collected 2012 | reverse complement strand
GATAGGAAATTATCGAAGTTAACAATTAAATATCTGATATTAACACATCATCATAATGATCATTATAATGGATTAAAAAGTATAATAAATAATTCAAAGATAGAAGTGAAGTGTTTTATTAGACAAAAAGTTCATAAAGATTTAGAAGGATGTACAGGTGCATGTCAAAGTAAAGAATATGAAAATTTAATAAAAAAAATAAAAATATTTTAATCTTATTAAAAAGAAAAATAGGACATAAAGCAACAATATGGACAAATACTTTAATAAGTGAGATTGTTTTACAAAATACTGATAAAAATATCTCTATATTTGTGGAGCAATATTACACTGATGAGGATTTAGAAAAATCTATTGTAAATACATCTGGAACTTTTATAGATGGAGTCATTATTTTTTATGAAGAGGAAAATGATAAAAGAATAAATATCTTAGAAAAATTAAGTATTCCATATGTTATTTTTGGAAAAAGTTATGATTTAAATAGAGTATATGTCAGTAATGAAGACTATAACTCTGGGGTAAAGGTTTCAGAGTATCTATTTTCAAAAAATATTGAAAGAATAGATATACTTTCTGCAGATCCTACACCTATGAATGAGGAAAGAATAAGAGGGATTGTAGAAACTTATAAAAAGTATAATAAAAATTTAGATAATCTTAAAATAACTAGAAAATTAAACACAAGTGAGGATATAAAAAGAACTATTAATGAGTCCATAGGTAATCTACCAGAATGTTTTTTTATAAATGGAGATGAAAAGGCAATAATAGCTATTAAAGTGTTATCAGAGCATGGAATAAAAGTTCCACAGGATGTTTCAGTTGTTGGATTTGATAACCTTCCAATATCTGGATATACAATTCCAGGACTAACAACAATATCTATGAACTATAAGGAGCTATCAAAAAAAATATTAGAAAAGATAGTGGGTTTATTAGATGGAAAAATAGTAAAATCAGAAGAGATTGAAAGTAAATTAATAATTAGAGAGAGTGTAAAGGGGTAGATTTATGAATACTAGATTTTTACAGGAGTTAGAGGAGAAAAAAATACTTGTAGCAGCTCATAGGGGAACATATGGAGGAAATGTAATAGAAAATACATACCTTTCATCAATTGTAGCACTGGCATCAGGTGCAGATATAGTTGAAATTGATGCTGTTAGATCAACAGATGGAGTTTTATATGCATTTCATGATGGTGAAGAGGAGAGAAGATTTGGAATAACAACAAATTTAAGAAATTTATCATCAAAAGAGATTGAAAATTTGGAGTATTTAAATATAATCGGAGAAAAATCTGGGGAGCATATTTGGAAACTATATGACCTTTTGAAAGCTTTAAAAGGAAAGGGCTTGATTAATTTAGATAGAGCTTGGGATTACTTAGATGAAGTATTTAAAATTATAAAAGAACTTCAAATGGAGGATCAAATAATTATTAAAACACATCCAACAGAAGAAGCTTTTAAATATTTTAAAAATAATGAAACAAAACTTATGTATATGCCAATAGCTAGAAAAAAAGAGGATATCTTTAAATTTATTCATCCTGAAATAAATATGGTTGCAGTGGAAATTTTATTTACAGATAAAGGAGATGAAATTATAGAGGATGAATTTTTAAAAAGTTTAGCAGAAAAAAATATAAAAATATGGGCGAATGCTATAACTTTAGGCGGATATGAAAAACATAATCTAAGCGCTTTTCAAGACGATAATGATTCCTTATTGAATAATGGGGTTGGTTGGTCTTGGTTAATTGATAAAAAAATAGATATAATTCAGACTGATTGGCCTTATCTTTTGAAAATGCATATAAATAAAAAATAAAAGGGGAGTAAATAAATGAAGAAAAAAATTTTTTTAGCATCATTGTTAACGTTAACATTAGCTTGTGGAAAAAAAGATGATAATTCAATAGTTGTTTATACAAATTCTGGAACAAATGGAAGAGCTGAATATCTAACAGAGTTAGCTAAAAAGAATGGGTTTGAAGTTAATGTTGTCTTTGCTGGAGGAACAGATATTTCAAATAGATTGATGGCAGAAAAAAATAAACCCATAGCAGATGTGGTTTTTGGTTTAAATTCTATAGAATATGAAAAACTTAAAAAGAATAATGTAATTTCAAAATATACTCCAAAATGGGCAGGGGAAATTCCAGAAGGGCTATCAGATAAAGATGGGTACTATAATGCAGTTACAGTAACTCCACTACTTGCAATTTATAATCCCAATATAATAATTAAGGAGGATGCACCTAAGGATTGGATAGATTTGGGAGCGAATTCTAAATATAAAGATAAGTACCATATTTTTGGTTTAGATGGGGGAACTTCAAAAGTGGTTTTAGCTAGTATAGCTTCAAGATATAAAGATTCTAACGGAACCTTAAATGTATCAAATGAGGGATGGGAAGTTGTAAAACAGTATGTTCAAAATGCTCATATTCAAAAATCTGAAGAGGATTGGTTTGGGAATATGATGAGTGGAAAGCGTCCAATAACTATGGTTTGGGGAAGTGGAGCTTTAGAGAGATCGAAAGCTAACAGTTTTGAAATAGGTATAATGAAGCCAGAAATAGGAGTTCCATTTGTAGTGGAGCAACTAGCATTAGTTAAAGGAAATGAGAACAATGAAATGAATAAAAAATTTATTGATTGGTTAGGATCAGCAGAGGTACAAGAGAAATGGGCAGAAAAATTTGGAACAGCACCAGCTCATCCAAAAGCTTTGGAAAATGCACCTAAAGAAACTCGAGAGTTAGTAGAAAGTTTGAAAATTCAAAACTTAGATTGGACATTTATAACAGATAATATAGATTCATGGGTAGAGAAAGTACAATTAGAATACGTAAACTAATAGGAGTAAGAAATATGATAAAATTTGAAAATATTGAGATAAAGTATGGGGATTATATAGCTATTGAAAACTTAAATCTAACTATAAATGAGGGGGAGTTTTTCACAATGTTAGGTCCATCAGGGTGTGGAAAAACTACAACTTTAAGATCTTTAGTTGGATTCAATAATCCAACTAAAGGAAATATATTTATAGGAGAAAAAAATGTTACAAAATTATCGACAGAAAAAAGAGGGATAAGTATAGTATTTCAGAGTTATGCTCTTTTTCCAACTATGAATGTATATGAAAATATAGCCTTTGGTTTAAAAGTCCAAAACTTACCACAGGATTATATTGATAAAAAAGTAAAAGCAATAGCAGACAAAGTACAGATACATCCAGATAAATTATATAATAATGTTTCAGAACTTTCAGGAGGACAGCAACAAAGAGTTGCCATAGCTAGAGCGTTGGTACTAGATCCTAAAATACTTTGTCTAGATGAACCTCTATCTAATTTAGATGCAAAATTAAGAGATGAGTTAAGAATGGAATTGAAAAGATTACAAAAAGAGTTAAAGATAACAACAATATATGTAACACATGATCAAGAAGAAGCTCTTAGTCTCTCTGATAGAATTGCAGTATTTAATAAAGGTAAGATTGAACAAGTTGGAACTCCCTTTGAAATTTATAATGAATCTAAATCTAAATTTGTTTGTGAATTTATAGGTGAAATTAATAAAATTGAAGGTAAATTGATACAGGAAATAAATAGTAAAATTACAAAACTCTTTAAAGCAACAAATCCTATCTATTTTAGATTAGAGGCACTGTCAAATACCTCTACTCATTTAGACGACTTAGAGTTAACAGGAAAAGTTTTAGACACAGAATATACAGGTTCTTTTACAAAATTAACTTATGATATAGATGGGACAATAGTAAAAAATTTGGAAAAAAATACAAGAAAGAGACTGCCAAAGATAGGTGAAGAGGTTAAATTATATTTGCATCCTGAAGATATTATGCAATTTGGTGATGTGTATGAAAATTAAAAATGGAAAAGGAGTGTTAAATCTCTTTCTTATCTGGTTTATAGTGGCTTTTATAATATATCCTAACTTAAATCTTTTAAAGACAACTTTTTTTATAAATGGGGAGTTATCTTTAAACTCTATAAATAAGCTGCTATCTTCAAAAATAGCTTTAAAAAGTTTGATGAATAGTTTTATTTTAGCTGTGTCTCTCTCTTTAACAGTTAATATAATTGGTATTTTTATTGTTTTAGTCACTGAATTTTATAAAGTGAAGGGTTCTAAAATGCTGAAGTTGGGATATTTTACAACACTTATTTATAGTGGAATAATCGTTGCTTCTGGATATAAATTTATCTATGGAGAAAATAGCTTTATAACACATGGATTGCAGAGTCTTTTTCCAAATATAGCATCAAATTGGTTCGAAGGATATGGAGCGGTTTTGTTTACAATGACATTTGCATGCACAACAAATCATCTGATATTTTTAACTAACTCTATAAGAAATGTTGATTATCAAATAATCGAAGCAGCTAAAAATATGGGAGCTAGTGAAAAAACAGTTTTATTTAAAATACTATTACCTACATTAAAGCCGGTTTTATATGCTTTGACAATACTTACATTTTTAACAGGATTAAGTGCAGTTTCAGCACCACTTATTTTAGGTGGAAAAGGTTTTCAAACAATTAATCCAATGATTATTATGTTCTCAAAGACACAATATTCAAGAGATATTGCCACTTTGTTATCTCTGATACTTGGTGGAGCTACAATTCTTCTAGTTATTTTTATGAATAAGATAGAGCGTGGAAAAAATTTTATATCTGTTTCTAAGTCAAAAACAAAATTGAAAAAGCAAAGAATAGAGAATAAAAGTATGAATAGATTAGTACATATAATTTCATATTTACTGTTTTTAATATATATATTTCCAATATTTATGGTAATTTTATTTTCTTTTTCAGAAGGACACGCTGTGGTATCTGGAAAAATATCTTTAGAGACATTCACAGTGGATAACTATGCTAAGTTATTTACACAGATGAGATCTTTTAAACCTTACTTAGTAAGTTTGATATATTCTGGATTAGCAGCTGTTGGAGTTGTGGTTTACTCACTGATAATAGCTAGATTGATTCATAAAAAAAATAATAAATTGGCAAAGTTTTATGAATACTCTAGCCTGATACCATGGTTGCTGCCTGCAACATTAATAGCTTTGGGAATGATGATAACTTATGACAGTCCAAGACCGATTCTGTTAGGTCAGGTTTTAATAGGAAGTCCAATTATAATGGTATTGGCATATATTATTGTTAAGATCCCGTTTTCATTTAGAATGTTAAGAGCAGCGTTTTTCTCAATAGATGATTCTTTAGAAGAAGCGGCTAAAACCATGGGGGCATCAACATTTTATACATTTAGAAAAGTGATATTTCCGATTCTATTGCCCTCAGCAATGGCAATAGGAGCAATTGTTTTTAATTCGCTTCTTACGGATTACGATCTATCAGTATTTTTATATCATCCACTTTTGGAACCTCTAGGAATTGTAATTATGAAAAGTACTGATGTGGAGGCAGATTTAAATGCAAAAGCGATGATTTATGTTTATTCGGTTACATTGATGATAATATCTGGAATTATAGTTTATTATACATATGGAAGAGAAAAGAAAGCTCCTAGATAGGGAGTTTTTTTTATAAAGGAGGGAAAGATTTTGACAGAAAGTTTTTTTAAAATAATACTCTCAATTATTTTAGGAGGAATAATAGGATTTGAAAGAGAGCTTAAAGGGAAACCAGCTGGATTGATAACGTTGACATTAGTCTGTTTAGGTGCCACAATGATAGCTATTTTACAGGGATTTATTCAACCTGTTGGAGATGTTACAAGGTTGAGTGCTCAAGTAATTTCAGGAGTTGGATTTATTGGAGGGGGAACAATTATTCACAATAAAGGAAGTGTTCAAGGGTTAACAACAGCAGCCCTACTATGGATTAATGCTTGCTTAGGATTAATTATAGGATATGGAATGTTTAAGTTAGCACTTTTTTGTTTTACTTGTATAATTGGAATTTTAATAATAATGAAGTATGTTGAAGAAAAATTTATATATAATAGAAAGAAAGTAAGAGTAATAATAAAAATAGACAGGAAAGAAGCATTTTTTGAAGTGAAAAAATCAATATTAAATTTAAATTACCCTTTAAAAATATCTAAGTATAAGTGGAGTAACTACAATCATGGTTTGATCGATTGTATTTTTAGTATAGATGATAAATCAGAGATTTCAAATATAGAATCAGAATTATTTAAAATAGTAGAAATAAAAGAGGTATATATTCCAAGGAATCGCTATTATAAAATTTAAAAATAATAAAAAAATAGGAGTAAAGTTTGTAAATGATACCCCTATTTTTTATTTGTTAAAACATAAGTAAACTAGTTGCCATGACAATCATTCCACTTATTAGTCCATAGATAGATAAATGGTGTTCGCCATATTTTTCTGCTGCAGGAAGTAGTTCATCTAAGGAGATGAAGACCATGATGCCTGCTACTCCAGCAAAAATTATACCAAAAATTAAATCGTTCATAAAAGGTAGCAATATTAAATATCCAATTATTGCTCCAAGAGGTTCTGATACTCCTGATAAGAAGGAGTACATAAAAGCCTTTTTTTTACTTCCAGTTGAAAAATAAATAGGGACTGATACAGCTATTCCTTCTGGAATATTATGCAGTGCTATTGCAATAGCTATAGATATTCCTAGAGTTGGATTATCAATTGCGCTCATGAAAGTAGCTAATCCTTCTGGGAAATTGTGAATACTAATAGCTAATGCCGAGAATATTCCCATTCTATGCAAACTTCTATTTTTCTCTAGTGTTTTATCATTGATATCTTCAATATTTTTTATCTCATGAGGATTTTCATAACTTGGGATTAATTTATCAATCAAAGCTATTAAAAGCATTCCTCCAAAGAATGCGAGCACAGTAAAAATTGTTCCATTTTTTTCTCCTGCAAAGTTAATAAGTGATTCTTGAGCTGTGGGGAAAATCTCTATAAATGAAACATATATCATAACACCTGCAGAAAATCCAAGTGTCACTGATAAAAATTTTATATTTGTTCTTTTAGAGAAGAATGCAATAAAGCTTCCAATTCCAGTGCATAATCCAGCACCGAGTGTTAAAAGGAATGCAAATAAAATATTATTCATGTGAATACTCCTTTCTGTAAACTTCTTAATGTAATTATATATCAAAAATATTTGAAAGTCAAATTAAATTTATAAAAAAAGGAACAGAGCACTGAAGCTCTATTCCTATGAAAAACTATCTTATAAAGTAATATATCATAATAGCACTAAGAATATATAGTCCAATATGAATTTCTTTTGCTTTTCCAATTAAAACTCTTAAAAATACATAAGCTATAATACCAACACCAACTCCATTTGAAATACTGCTTGTATAGGCCGTTGTAGCTATCATAAAAAATACTGGAAATGATTCTGAAAAATCGCCATATTCAATTCCTTTTAAAGATTCAAGCATCATTATTCCAATTATGATTAATACAGGTGCTGTGGCAATAGCAGGAATCATTAAAGCAATTGGAGTAAAAAATAGAGCTGTTAAAAAAATTAATCCTGTAGTTACAGAAGTTAGTCCAGTTCTTCCCCCTTCGGCAACTCCTGATGCAGATTCAACATAAGTTGTAACAACAGTTGTACCTAAAATAGCACCAACAATTGTGGCAATAGCGTCAACTAAAAATGGTTTTTGAATATTTGGTAGATTTCCATCTTTATCTAACAGTCCAGCTTTCTCTGAAACACCTAATAGTGTTCCTAAAGTTGAAAAGAAGTCTCCGACAAAGAAAACAAACATTATAGGTAAGAACTTTATACTTAAAACTTTTGAAAAATCTAGTTTAAATGAAACATCAGCTATTGATGGAGGTAAAGACATCAGTGATGTTGGAACTTTAGTTATTCCTAAAGGAATTCCAAGTACAGTAACTAACAAAATTCCAATTAGTATAGCTCCTTTAACTTTTCTAACAATTAAAGCGGCAATTATAAATAAACCTACTATAGCTAAAATTGTTTCAGGAGATTTTAAGTTTCCAATGGCGATTTTACCTTTTGAAAGATCCATTAGTTTTGCTGAGCCAAATCCCAATTGAATTAAAAATATTCCTACAACAGCTCCAATTCCTATTTTTAAATTTTTAGGAAGAAGCTTAACGACAATCTCTCTAAAACCAAAGAAAGACATTATTAAAAAAATTATACCAGAAACAAATACTAAACCTAATCCCTCTTGCCATGTTGTTAAACCTGAAGCTACAAGAGTATAAGCAAAGAATGCATTACTTCCCATAGCAGGTCCTAGAGCAAAAGGAAGATTAGTATAAGTTCCCATAAATATTGAAAATATTCCAGCAGTTAAAGCTGTTACAACTGTCATTGCACCGATGGGCATTCCAGAAGCACTCATAATAAGTGGGTGAACAATTAAAGCATATGCCATTGTCATAAAAGTTGTAGTTCCAGCAGTTATTTCTGTTTTTATATCGGTATTGTTTTCTGATAGTTTAAAAAGTTTTTCAAATAAATTTTTATTTCTTTGTTCAATTTTTATTTGTTGCATTGTCTCTCCTTTTATTTAAATAGATTTATAACTTTTTGTTCTTTAACATCAATAAGCCCTAAATCACTCATTTTAGCATTTGGAATTACTATTAGAGCTAATGTGCTAGGTCTTGTTATTGGAGATGCACTTTCAATTCCCATTTTTCTAAGAATCTTATTCATCTGACTAATCTCTTTTGCTAAAATTTCAGCTGGCTGATCTGAGAGCATTCCAGCAATTGGAAAAGGTAAAATTCCAGTAATCTCTCCGTTTTCAGAAGTTACAATTCCACCACCAAGCTCCTTTATCTTTTTAGTAATAGCTAGAGCTTCATTTGGTTTATTAAATACAATTGTTAAATTATGACTATCATGAGAGTATGTTGTTCCAACTCCTCCCTCTTTTAAATAGAAATTTTCAACAACTGCTAAAGCTATATTATTATTTAAATTATGTCTATTAACAATAGCAACAAAATTTAGATTTGAGTTTTCAGAGATATCAATAAAACCATTTTTTGCTTTAACTAATACAGTTTTTCTATCTGTTATAGACCTTTCTTTAGTGAGATATGATAAAACTTCGATTTCAATCTCTCCATTTTGAATAGGAGACTTTATTTTAAAATCACTTTCACTTAATTCGCCAACATAAACTGAATTTAAACATTCAATATCTAATTTTGGAGATTTTATCTCAACAACTAAGCTATCGTTCTCTGCAATTAATTTTCCTTGCCAAAAAGTTTTTAAAACGTTAAAATCCACTAAATTATCTAAAACTACTATATCGGCAAAGTAACCAGGTGCGATAGCACCTATTTTATCTAATTTATACTCTTGAGCAGTATTTAAAGTTGTAGCTCTGATAGCTTCCATAGGGTCTAGTCCAGCTTTTACAGCAACTCTAACACAATCATTAATGTGTCCAACTTCTAAAATATCTCTTGGCTCTCTATCGTCTGTACAAAGAGTTAAATTTCTAGGAGATTTCATATGTTTAATATTTTCAACTATTGAACTTATATTTTTAGAGATAGAGCTTTCTCTAGCATCAATATACATGCCCTTTCTTATTTTATCTGGAGCTTGGCGTCCATCTCTAGTTTCATGACACGATATTGGACCACCACAAATATATGCAGATAGTTCGTTTCCAATTAATTCAGGAGCATGACCTTGAATGAACATCCCTTTTTTGATTGCTGTTTCAACTATTTTAGTCATTCTATCACTTTGATTAATAACTCCCACAAAATCCATAACTTCACCAAGACCTAAAATTCTAGGTAAATCTAACATTTTTTCTATTTCAATATCATCAAATTCAGCCCCAGCATTTTCAAGACCAACAACAGAAGGAACACATGATGGAATTAGGTAGTATTGGTTCATAGGTACGTCTTTTGAATTTTCAATCATATATGTAACACCATCGATCCCTAATACATTTGCAATTTCATGTGGATCAGCAATTATAGTTGTTGTTCCCTTTGGCAAAATTGCTCTTGCAAAATTTACCGGTGTCAAATGACTACTTTCAACATGAACGTGAGAATCAATAAAACCAGGAGATACAAATTTTCCATCAATATCAATTATATTTTTTCCTAAAGTAATAGTGTCTAAGTTACACTCGACAACATTAGCAATGTATTTATCGTAAATATATATGTTAGCTTTATATATCTCTCCTGAAAAAACATTTATTAAACTTCCATTTTTTAGAACCATATCAGCTTCTCTTTTTCCTAAAGCAACTTCAACTAGTTCTTTTCTTTTTTGTAAATTCATAAAATCCTCCTTTAAAAATAAAAAAGTCTTTTCTCTATTTAGAGAAAAGACTAGAATAAATTAAATGAAAATACAAAAAAAGGTATTTCAAATGATATATTTGTCTTTCCTCATAGTGACCTATTTACGGTAAGTCGTAGAAACGTTCGTCCATATTACGAATATATATGAGAAAAATTTATTTTATTTATTGAATTCATAATATCATTTTTTTAAATATTTGTAAATTATTTTATATTATCTTCTTTTTACTTATATCTTTACAAAAAAATAATAAATGTTATAATTAAGTGCAAATTTACAATAAAGGGGGACAAAATGAAAAGTATTAAAGCTAATAAATAGAAAAAAGATTTTTTGATGAAGTGGTTAGATCGAATAGAAAAGGTTGGAAATTCATTACCACATCCAGCTACTATTTTCTTTATTTTGACTATATTTGTAGCGCTAATTTCTATGATTGCATCTCAATCTGGAGTTCAAGTAACATATGAAATCTATGATGCACAACAGAAAAAGATGGTTGAATCAACGGTAAAAGCAGTAAATATTTTAAGTGTAAATGGAATAAGAACTATGATTCCAAAAATTGTTAGTAATTTTACGGGATTTTTTGCTTTGGGAACAGTTTTTACGGTGATGTTAGGAGTTGGTGTTGCTGAAGGGACAGGGTTATTAAGTACTCTTCTTAGAAAAGCTGCGCATTCTACACATAGTAAATCTTTAGCATATGTTGTAGTATTTTTAGGAATAATTTCAAATATTGCTTCTTCAGCTGGTTATGTAGTGTTAGTGCCATTAGGTGCAGTTCTTTTTATGAGTTTCAAAAGACACCCAATTGCAGGACTTGCAGCAACATTTGCTGGAGTATCTGGAGGATGGAGTGCCAATATATTACTAGGAACGAATGATCCTGTATTTGCAGGAATTTCTACACAAGCAATGGCTATGATTAATCCAAATTACATAGTTCATCCAACGGGGAATTGGTACTTTTCTGTTGTTTCAACTATAGTAATAACTTTTATAGGTGGTTTTATAACAGAAAAAGTGGTTGAGCCAAGATTACCAGAATATGATTATTCTAAATTTATACATACTAATGATATAACAGATGCAGAACATAAAGGGACTAGATGGGCTTTAATATCATTTTTAATTTATATAGTTGTTGTTTTAGCAATGGTTTTACCTCAAAACTCAATTTTAAGAAATCCACAAACAGGATCAATAATGCAGTCACCATTTATGAGTGGAATAATTTTCTTTATGATGTTGTTCTTTTTAATTCCAGGGATATTTTTTGGAATAGGATCAGGAAAATTGAAAAGCGATAAAGATATAATAGATCTAATGACTAAAAGTATATCAGGACTTTCAGGATTTTTTGTTTTGATATTTTTTGCAGGTCAGTTTGTAGCATTTTTTACATACTCTAACTTAGGGACAATTATTTCGGTAAAAGGAGCAGAATTGCTTGAAAAAACTGGGTTTGTAGGATTGCCACTAATAATTACATTTGTGATATTTACTGCAATTATTAATTTATTTATGGCGGTAGATACAGCTAAATGGGCGTTAATGGCTCCGATTTTTGTTCCTATGTTTTATAAGGTTGGTCTTTCTCCAGAATTAACTCAAATGGCTTATAGAATAGGAGATTCAAGTACTAATATAATTTCACCACTTATGCCATTTTTTCCATTGATAGTGGCATTTGCTCAAAAATATGATGACGAAGCAGGTATGGGAACTTTAGTATCAACAATGGTTCCGTATTCTTTAGCATTTTTAATAGGATGGACACTGCTACTTGCAATCTGGTATATATTGGGATTACCACTAGGACCAGGAGCTTTTCCTTTAGTATAAAATGAGGAGGTATTTTAATGAGAGATACAGAAAAACAATTTAGAAAATATATATCAAAAGATATTGATTATGTAATAATCTCTTCACCTGAAAATTTTTATTATATTTCAGGTTATGCATCACATCAACATACAGTTTCAAGAATGGCAGGAATGGCAGCAATAGTGATGAGATGTAATTCAAAAGAGGAGTTTACAAAACTTCTTGTCATGGATTATGAATACAATAATGTTATTAAATATGTTAAAGATAAAAATTATGAAGTTATTGCTTACGATACTTGGGTTGGAGTGAAAGATGAGGAAGAAATATCTAAAAATAGATTTATAAAAAAGAACGATAAAAAAACAATATTTAACCTTTTAGTTGATATAATTGAGACTTCTAAAAATAAGAAAATAAAAGTTGGAATAGAAAAAGATTTTATTTCAAGTAATTTTTTTACTCAATTAGAAAGTATATTTCTGAATATAGAATTTGTGGATATTTCAAGTCAATTAGTTTATTCTAGAAGTGTAAAGACTGAGGAAGAGATACTGATATTTAAAGAATTAATAAAAATTCAAGATAAAGCATTATTAAAAGTTATGAACAGTTTAAGAGTTGATATCAGTGAAAAAGAGCTAGCTGATATTTATATAAAAGAGGTTATAAAAAATTATGGAGTTTCACCAAGTGCTTGGAGCATGTTTGCAATTGGAGAAAATGCGAGTATATTAGGGTTGCCCTCTGAAAAAAAGTTGAAAGATGGAGAAATATTTAAATATGATGGAGGAGTAAATAAAAATTTTGGTTTTTATACAACTGATTTTGCTAGAGCGTGGATTGTTGGAAAAAAAGATCAAATGTTGGTAGAGTTAAAAACAAGACTTTTTGAAGCTCAAAGATTAATGATTGAAAATATGAAACCTGGAGTAAAGATAAAAGAAATTTTTAATATAGGATATAACTATGTAAAAGAAAAGTATCCTCAGTATGAACGGGGGCATTTAGGGCATAGTATTAGTTTAGGTCCATCAACATGGGAAGCACCGTTGATAACTAAAGCGGAGGAAAGAGTTTTAGAGAAAGGTATGGTTTTATGTGTAGAAGTACCATTATATATAAAAGGGCTAGGTGGTTTTAATATCGAAGATATGGTTTTAATAAAAGAGAATGGAGCAGAAATATTAAGTAATATAACACCACATTTTGGTGAAGGAGATATTTTTTAAAAATTCAAAAAATAGCTACTAATTGTTAACAATTAGCAGCTATTTTTCTAATATTATGACCAGTTTCTAAATGGAGCTAAACCAGCACCAATTAAATTAGAAGATTCCCCATATTTTGAGAACTCTAAAATATTTTTATCCTTACAAAATAGATTGTTAAACACTAATTTTTTTAGATTTTCCTCTAAATTAAAATAATCTTTATAAAAACAGATTTCTCCTCCAATAATAACTTTATTTAAATCAAAAATAAGTAGAAGCGTTTGAATAGCTCTTGCTAAATATTTTGTATATTTTTTTAAGATTTCTTGCCCAATAGGGGTAGTATGTAAATCATTAAAAAATATATCGTTTAAAGTATGAATTTCTAAATTAAAGTTTTCTTTAAAATCGTTTATTAGAGCTGTATTAGAGCAATAACGTTCAAAACACCCAGTATTTCCACAAGAACATTCTCTCCCATCAGGAACTATTGATATATGTCCAATCTCTCCAGCTTTGAAATTATCACCTTCGTATATTTTATTATTTAAAACAATTCCAGCACCAATTCCAGTATCAATAGATATAAATGCTAAATTTTTATGTGTAAAATTATTTAGAATATATTCACCAAAAATTCCAGCATTAGCTTCATTCATCAAAAAAATAGGAAGTTTCATTTCGTCTTCAATGAATTTCATATCTTGTGAAAAGATTTGGAAATTAGTACCTATTTCAAATTTTTTAAAAGTATCATCTACAATTCCAGGTAGTGATATTCCAATTCCAATAAGTTTTTCTTGCTCTTCAAATCCTTGTAGAAATAGTTTAAGTTGTTGAACAATATATTTGGCAAAATTTTGATTATTAAAGAAGTTATTATGAATTTCATTTTTTCTTAAACTTTCACCTAATATATTAGTTCTACATTATCAATCCACATCGTATTGCCCGGT
>OGWY01002191.1_pt1 | contig 14380 bp, 9 predicted proteins | sample 1576121 | NCBI WGS metagenome assembly OGWY01 (sample SAMEA3541543, study PRJEB24748) | human gut metagenome | biome: human gut; feature: human-associated habitat; material: faeces | place: China | collected 2012 | reverse complement strand
GATATCTGTAATCTCGATATCTGTACCCTCATCGTTCTTATAATAGTATGCATCCATCTCGAACAGATCGATCAGTCCGATGAAGTCATCTTCCTGTCCGATTGGAATCTGTACAGGAATTGCATTCTTTCCAAGACGGTCAATAATTGTCTGTACAGACATGAAGAAGTCTGCACCCATCTTATCCATCTTATTGATAAATGCCATACGTGGAACATTGTATGTGTCAGCCTGACGCCATACGTTCTCTGACTGTGGCTCAACACCAGCCTTTGCATCAAATACACCAACAGCTCCGTCCAATACACGAAGTGAACGCTCTACCTCAACAGTAAAGTCTACGTGTCCCGGAGTATCGATGATATTGATACGATGCTCTAAAGCACCTGGCTTCTTCTTATGATGATCCTCTAATGTCCAGTGACATGTTGTAGCAGCAGATGTGATTGTGATACCACGCTCTTTCTCCTGCTCCATCCAGTCCATGGTAGAAGCGCCATCATGAGTCTCACCAATCTTATAGTTTACACCAGTATAGTAAAGAATTCTCTCTGTAAGAGTTGTCTTACCAGCATCAATATGTGCCATGATACCGATGTTTCTTGTTCTATCAAGTGGATATTCTCTTCCAGCCAAGGTTTTTTCCTCCTTATTTTAGTATATATGCACCCGAAAACTAGAATCTGTAATGAGCAAATGCCTTGTTTGCCTCTGCCATCTTGTGCATGTCTTCTTTTCTCTTAACAGATGCGCCTGTATTGTTTGCTGCATCCATAAGCTCTTTTGCAAGTCTTTCTTCCATAGTCTTCTCACTTCTTGCACGTGAGTAAGTTGTCAACCAACGAAGCGCTAAAGCCTGTCTTCTGTCAGGTCTTACTTCGATTGGAACCTGGTATGTTGCACCACCGATACGTCTGGCCTTAACTTCGAGTGATGGCATGATATTATTCATAGCAGCATCGAAAACCTCTAAAGCCTCCTTACCAGTCTCGTTTGCGATACGATCAAAAGCACCGTAAACGATCTTCTGAGCAACACCCTTCTTACCATCAAGCATGATGTTGTTGATAAGCTTTGTAACGATCTTATTGTTGTAAATTGGATCCGCTAATACGTCTCTTTTTGCAATATGTCCTTTACGTGGCACGGTTCTTCCCTCCTTAATTATTTTTGGATCTTTCAATCCGAATTAATTCAACGGTACTCACATTCCCCTCAATAGAGATACAGCAAACCGTTACCTGCTGTACTTGAGTATTGTGGAAATGTGTTCGTGCGGAAATTGCTATCTTTCCTTCTATAAATATATAATACGGAAAACATAACCCACTTTCGCACTTTTTAGTTCTTGAAATACGAACTGTTACAATACTAATCTACCGATTTATTTTGCATCCTTCGGTCTCTTAGCACCGTACTTAGAACGTGCCTGACGTCTCTTAGCAACACCTGCTGTATCAAGAGTACCTCTGATGATATGGTATCTTGTACCAGGTAAGTCCTTTACTCTACCACCACGGATAAGAACAACGCTGTGCTCCTGAAGGTTGTGACCTTCTCCTGGGATGTAAGATGTAACTTCGATTCCGTTTGACAAACGAACTCTGGCGATCTTTCTAAGAGCTGAGTTAGGCTTCTTAGGAGTAGCTGTCTTAACTGCTGTACAAACTCCTCTCTTCTGTGGTGAGCTTGTCTCTACTGGCTTCTTCTTAAGTGAGTTGAAACTTCTCTGAAGAGCTGGTGCAGTTGACTTCTTCTCTACTGTCTGTCTTCCTTTTCTAACTAACTGGTTAAATGTTGGCATGTTTTCACCTCCTGTATATAAATTAAAAATGATAAAGCATGTTTTTACGCATGCTTTATCATTATATAGTCGAGTATTTTCTCTGTCAAGCATTTATTTGACAAATATTTTCTTAACGAACTCAAAGACTCTCTCTGTTTCCATTGCCAGTCTGGCTTGATCAAATTCTGTATAACCTTCATTTACAAGAAACGCCTGTCCCATTATATATTTGTGCATTTCCTCATTTATCTGATCTGCAACAATCTCATCACAGTGAAGTGTCTCAACTAACATCTTCTCTGTCCTGGTATCCTTAAACAGTCCATGTCCCGAGTCATTGTCTGCAACGAGCTGTCTGAACAACACCCTCTCACTGTCTGCAAACTCACAGACAATAGTGGTCTGGCTGACATAATCCGCATTCTCTTTCTTACACAGACTTGTCTTCAGGGAACCGTAAACCTCATTTATACGCTCTGTTGTAATCTCTATAACAGCTCCCATATCAACAAAATTCTCATATATTGGTTGTGTTGAACAGGAAATCTCTTTTGCCAGTTTTCTTGCTGTTATTGCGGCAATTCCTTCTCTTCTGGCAAGGTTATACGCCGCTTCTAATATACCTTCTTTATTGATTTTCTTTACAGCAGCCATATTATTCCATTTCTTTCTTACTAAATATTTCCAAAAAGAAATCCGGCATATTCTATTTCTCACAGGTATATCTGAATACCTTTATGAGAAATTGACATATCCCGGATTCCCCTTATATCCTTCATGTCGAGCAGCTTCGCAGCCACTACTTTTTTATATACATCCAATCAAATGAGTGATTACTCTTCGTCAGCATCTCCGGCTGTATCAAGGGTCTCAAATACGATCTCCTCTGAATTTACATTCTCTAACTCTTCGTAATCATCTGTATCCTCATCTTCATCAAAGAAGTTAAGCTCTTCCATATCAGTGTCAAGCTTTACTGAACGATATCTCTTCATTCCTGTACCAGCAGGTATAAGCTTTCCGATGATAACGTTTTCCTTAAGTCCGATAAGTGGATCAACCTTACTCTTGATCGCAGCATCTGTAAGAACCTTTGTTGTCTCCTGGAATGATGCAGCCGACATAAATGAATCAGTTGCAAGTGATGCCTTTGTTATACCAAGCATTATCTGTGTTCCAGTTGCAGGCTCCTTGCCCTCTGCGATAAGCTTCTCATTTGTATCTTCAAACTCAAGCAGATCTGCCTGTGTTCCTGGAAGATAATCTGAATCTCCCGGCTCATCAATTATGATCTTCTTAAGCATCTGTCTTACGATGATCTCAATGTGCTTATCATTGATATCAACACCCTGAAGTCTGTAAACCTTCTGAACCTCACGGAGCATGTAATCCTGAACTGCACGAACACCCTTTATCTTAAGGATATCATGTGGATTAACTGATCCCTCTGTAAGCTCATCACCAGCCTCGAGTACCTGGTCATCAAGAACTCTGATACGTGAACCATAAGGAATAAGATATGCCTTTGACTCACCTGTCTCATCGTTTGTTATGACAACCTCTCTCTTCTTCTTGTTGTCACGGAGCTGTACCTTTCCGCCAAACTCTGCAATGATCGCAAGTCCCTTTGGCTTTCTGGCCTCGAAAAGCTCCTCAACTCTTGGAAGACCCTGTGTGATATCGCCACCGGCAACACCACCTGTATGGAATGTTCTCATTGTAAGCTGTGTACCAGGCTCACCGATTGACTGTGCAGCGATAATTCCAACTGACTCACCAACCTGTACAGGCATTCCTGTTGCCATGTTCGCACCGTAGCACTTTGCGCACACACCGAGGTGTGACTTACATGTGAGGACTGTTCTGATCTTAAGCTTTGCATCTGATCTTACAACTTCGTTTCCATCGTCATCCTTAACGGTGAATGGAACGCCGTTGGCATCGACACCCTTCTTAACAATGAGCTCAGCTCTCTTAGGAGTTACCATATGATTTATCTTGACAAGCATGTTGCCCTCTGCATCATATACAGACTCTGCAAGGTAACGTCCTGTGATTCTCTCCTGAAACTCCTCGATCATTTCCTTGCCCTCTCTGAAGGCCTCAATGACCATACCCGGAATTGAATCTCTTCCTATACTACAATCAGGCTCTCTGATTATAAGATCCTGTGATACATCTACAAGTCGTCTTGTCAGGTATCCTGAATCGGCTGTACGAAGAGCTGTATCTGACAGACCCTTACGAGCACCATGCGCCGAAATGAAATACTCCAGAACGTCAAGTCCCTCTCGGAAGTTAGACTTGATTGGGAGCTCAATGGTCTTACCTGTTGTATCTGCCATCAGTCCTCGCATACCTGCAAGCTGCTTGATCTGCTGATTAGAACCACGGGCTCCAGAATCAGCCATCATGAATATATTGTTATATTTATCAAGACCTGCGAACAGGAGATCCTGCAGATGCTTATCTGCCTTCTCCCAGATCTTAACTACTGCCTGATATCTCTCCTCGTCTGATACAAGACCACGTCTGAACTTCTTGGTGATTTGGTCAACGAGCTTCTGTGCATCCTCAAGGATATCCTTCTTCTCATCAGGCACCTTCATATCTGAAATAGATACTGATATAGCACTTCTTGTTGAATACTTATATCCTATTGCCTTGACATCATCAAGAACCTCTGCAGTCTTTGTTGCACCGTGTGTATTGATACACTTGTCAAGGATTGGCTTGAGCTGCTTCTTTCCTACATGGAAATCTATCTCAAGCTTCAGAGCGTTCTCACGAACAGTTCTGTCTACATATCCGAGATCCTGTGGAATGATCTCATTGAAGAGGAGCTTTCCAAGTGTTGTATCGATAACACCTGTAACTTCCTCGCCCTCGAACTCACCGGTTCTTCTTACATGGATCTTGGTGTGAAGTGTAATTCCACCATTCTCATATGCAAGTATTGCCTCATTCTTGGACTTAAAATATCTTCCCTCTCCGATCTCGCCTTCCTTTTCCATTGTCAGATAGTAGATACCAAGTACCATATCCTGTGAAGGAACGGCAACAGGCGCACCATCTGATGGCTTCAGCAGGTTGTTAGGTGAAAGCAGAAGGAATCTACACTCAGCCTGTGCCTCTACTGTAAGTGGAAGATGGACAGCCATCTGATCTCCATCGAAATCGGCATTGAAGGCTGTACATACGAGTGGGTGAAGCTTTATAGCCTTACCGCCTACAAGCACTGGCTCAAATGCCTGGATTCCAAGTCTGTGAAGTGTAGGGGCACGGTTAAGCATAACCGGATGCTCCTTGATGACATCCTCAAGAATGTCCCAAACCTGTGGCTCAAGCTTCTCTACCATCTTCTTTGCCTGCTTGATATTGTTCGCCTTACCTGTAGCTGTAAGCTCCTTCATAACAAATGGCTTGAACAGCTCGATAGCCATCTCCTTAGGGAGACCGCACTGGTAAATCTTAAGCTCTGGTCCAACTACGATAACTGAACGTCCTGAGTAGTCAACTCGCTTACCAAGAAGGTTCTGACGGAAACGTCCCTGCTTACCTTTCAGCATCTCTGAAAGTGACTTCAGTGCTCTGTTACCAGGGCCTGTTACCGCACGTCCACGTCTACCGTTATCTATAAGTGCATCAACTGCCTCCTGAAGCATTCTCTTCTCATTTCTCACGATGATCTCAGGAGCACCGAGATCAAGGAGTCTGCGGAGACGATTATTTCTGTTGATGATTCTTCTGTACAGATCGTTGAGGTCTGATGTTGCAAATCTTCCACCTTCAAGCTGTACCATAGGTCTGATATCTGGTGGGATAACAGGGATTACATTCATGATCATCCACTCAGGTCTGTTCTCTGATGTTCTGAATGCCTCCATTACCTCAAGTCTCTTGATGATCCTTGTACGCTTCTGGCCGCTACATGTCTCAAGCTCTTTCTTAAGCTCTGCGCTCTCGGCATCAAGGTCTATTGCCTTGAGAAGCTTCTGTATAGCCTCTGCGCCCATCTCTGCAACGAATGAACCGTAACCATACTCCTTCTCTGCCTCTCTGAACTCCTGCTCGTTGAGGATCTGCTTGTAAGCAAGCGGAGTATCCTTTGGATCTGTTACTATATATGATGAGAAGTACAGTACCTTCTCAAGCACTCTTGGTGATATATCAAGGATCAGTCCCATACGGCTAGGGATTCCCTTGAAGTACCATATATGTGATACAGGAGCAGCGAGCTCAATATGTCCCATACGCTCTCTACGAACGTTGGACTTTGTTACCTCAACTCCACACTTATCACACACGATTCCCTTGAATCTGATCTTCTTGTACTTACCACAATTACACTCCCAGTCCTTCTGTGGTCCAAATATTCTCTCACAGAACAGACCGTCCTTCTCAGGCTTAAGTGTTCTATAGTTGATAGTCTCAGGGCGCTTTACCTCACCATGTGACCATTCTCTTATCTTTTCAGGAGATGCAAGTCCGATTTTTATTGCGTCAAAGTTCAATGACTTTTCCTGTTCTGCATTGTCTACATTGTATTCTGGCATCTTACAAAGCTCCTTTCTTATTCTTCCTCATTATTATCCATATAATCTGAATCGCCGAGGTCTTCCATATCACTTATATCGCCGTTCTCATCAACCTCTGAGAATCCGCTTGCCTGAAGCTCATCTGCGTCATCGCCTCTGAACACCTCAGGTGCATCGCTCTCATCCATATCATCGTCTCTGTCTGATGATCTGTCGCTGAGAAGTCTCTTGATACTTGTGTTGTAATCATAAGCTTCCATGGTCTCGCTGAGATCAACTTCAACCATCTTCTTGTTGCCTTCCTCGTCCTCTTCCTCTCTTACGACTCTTACATCAAGTCCGAGAGCCTGGAACTCCTTGAGAAGTACCTTGAATGACTCAGGCACACCAGGTGCTGGTATATTGTCGCCCTTGATAATAGCCTCATATGTCTTAACACGTCCTACAACATCATCAGACTTAACTGTCAGAATCTCCTGCAGTGTGTATGAAGCACCATAAGCCTCAAGAGCCCAAACCTCCATCTCTCCGAAACGCTGTCCACCAAACTGAGCTTTACCACCCAGTGGCTGCTGTGTTACCAGTGAGTACGGACCGGTTGAACGAGCATGGATCTTATCATCAACCAGATGGTGCAGCTTGAGGTAATGCATGTAACCGATAGTTACAGGGGCATCAAAGTTCTCACCTGTTCTACCATCACGGAGCTGAACCTTACCTGTTCTGTTGATAGGCACGCCCTTCCACTCTGCTCTGTGGTCTCTGTTCGTGTAGAGGTAATCCATAACCTCAGGCTTTACTGTATCCTTGTACTTAGCCTCGAAGTCTTCCCATGTACCATTTGCATAGTCATTGGCCATCTCCAGTGTATCCATGATGTCAAACTCTGTAGCACCATTGAATACAGGAGTGGATACCTTGAATCCAAGAACCTGTGAAGCAAGTCCGAGATGGATCTCGAGGACCTGTCCGATGTTCATTCGTGAAGGAACGCCCAGTGGGTTAAGCACGATATCAAGAGGACGTCCGTTTGGAAGGAATGGCATATCCTCAACAGGGAGCACTCGTGAAACTACACCCTTGTTACCATGACGACCAGCCATCTTATCTCCGACCTGGATCTTTCTCTTCTGTGCTATATATACTCTGACCTTCTTGTCTACGCCTGCCGGAAGATCGTCTCCATCAGCACGTGTAAATACCTTTGCATCTATAACAATACCGAATGCTCCGTGTGGAACCTTCAGTGATGTATCTCTTACCTCTCTTGCCTTCTCACCGAAGATGGCACGAAGAAGTCTCTCCTCTGCTGTCAGCTCAGTCTCTCCCTTTGGAGTAACCTTTCCAACGAGGATATCACCGGCACGAACCTCTGCGCCGATTCTGATGATACCATTCTCATCAAGATCCTTGAGGACATCATTTGACAGACCTGCAAGATCTCTTGTGATCTCCTCCTTACCAAGCTTGGTATCACGAGCCTCACACTCGTATTTCTCTATATGAATTGATGTGTATACATCATCCTGTACAAGTCTCTCGCTGAGAAGAACCGCATCCTCGTAGTTGTAACCTTCCCATGTCATGAAACCGATCAGTGGGTTCTTACCAAGTGCGATCTCTCCGCCAGATGTTGAAGGGCCATCTGCGATAACCTCTCCAGCCTTTACGTGGTCACCCTTGAACACGATAGGTCTCTGGTTCATACAGTTACCCTGGTTGCTTCGTGCAAACTTGATGATGTGATATACATCCTTTGTTCCATCCTCATCTGCTCTTACACAGACCTCTGTGCTGTTTGAATATTCTACAACACCGTCTCTCTTGGCAACGACGCAGACACCTGAATCTACAGCAGCCTTTGCCTCCATACCTGTTCCAACCACTGCTGACTCTGTCATCATAAGAGGAACCGCCTGACGCTGCATGTTTGATCCCATGAGGGCACGGTTAGCATCATCGTTCTGAAGGAATGGGATCATCGATGTAGCAACTGAGAATACCATCTTAGGTGATACATCCATGAGATCAACCTTTGACTTAGGGAACTCGGTTGTATCAGCTCTGAATCTTCCTGATACATTGTTCTTGACAAAGTGTCCATTCTCATCTATAGGCTCATTAGCCTGTACTACTCTGTATCTGTCCTCCTCGTCTGCTGTAAGGTAAACAACCTCATCTGTAACAACAGGGTTAGAAGGATCTGTCTTATCAAGCTTTCTATATGGAGCCTCAACGAAACCATACTCGTTGATACGCGCATATGTAGCCAGTGAGTTGATAAGTCCGATGTTAGGACCCTCAGGGGTCTCGATAGGACACATTCTACCGTAGTGTGTATAGTGTACATCTCGGACCTCGAATCCGGCTCTGTCTCGTGAAAGTCCACCAGGGCCAAGGGCTGAAAGTCTTCTCTTATGAGTCAGCTCTGACAGAGGGTTATTCTGATCCATAAACTGTGACAACTGTGAACTTCCGAAGAACTCCTTAACAGCAGCCGTTACAGGCTTGATATTGATAAGGGACTGAGGTGTGATAGACTCAGCATCCTGTGTTGTCATTCTCTCTCTTACAACTCTCTCAAGTCTTGAAAGACCGATTCTATACTGGTTCTGAAGAAGCTCTCCAACCGCTCTGATACGTCTGTTGCCCAGATGGTCGATGTCATCGTCATTACCAATGCCATACTCGAGGTGAATGTTGTAATTTATGGAAGCAAATATGTCTTCCTTTGTAATATGCTTTGGTACGAGGTCTGACATGTCTCTCTCTATGGCAGCCTTGAGCTTCTCTGTATCATCGCCATACTCCTCGAGGAGTCCCTCGAGAACCGGATAATATACTCTCTCCACAATGCCAAGCTCAGCAGGATCAAAATCCACATAGTTGGCAATGTTGACCATCATATTAGAAAGAACCTTAACGTTTCTCTCCTCTGTCTGGATCATAACATAAGGAACTGCTGCATCCTGAATTGTGTCTGCAAGCTCCTCTGATAGTGTTGTTCCAGCTTCAGCGATAACCTCTCCTGTGCTAGGATCGATAGCATCCTCAGCAAGGACATGTCCTGCTATACGAGCCTTGAGAGCAAGCTTCTTGTTGAACTTGTAACGTCCAACCTTTGCAAGATCGTATCTTCTCGCATCAAAGAACATAGCATTAATAAGGCTCTCTGCATTCTCAACTACTGAAGGCTCGTCCGGTCTGATCTTCTTGTAAAGCTCTACCACGCCCTCTGCATATGACTTTGCAGGATCCTTGTTAAGACTCTCCATGATCTTTGGCTCCTCGCCAAATAAATCTATGATCTCCTGATCTGTTCCAAGACCAAGTGCACGGATAAGAACAGTCACAGGTACCTTTCTGGTTCTATCCACACGAACATAGAATACATCGTTGGAATCTGTCTCATACTCCAGCCATGCACCTCTGTTAGGAATTACTGTACATGCATACAGCTTCTTACCAACCTTATCATGTGTTATATCATAGTAAATACCAGGTGAACGCACTAACTGGCTTACTATAACTCGCTCTGCACCATTGATAACGAATGTTCCTGTCTCTGTCATAAGAGGAAGATCACCCATGAATATCTCATGATCTGACATCTCCTTAGCATCTCCGACTCTGAGTCTGACCTTGACTCTGAGAGGCGCCGCATATGTTGCATCTCTCTCCTTGCATTCCTCGATACTGTACTTCAAGTCATCTTTACAGAACTGAAAATCTACGAACTCAAGACTATACTGTCCAGAGTAATCAGTGATAGGAGAAATATCCCTGAATGCTTCCTTCAGACCATCAGTTAAGAACCAGTTGTATGAATTCTTCTGAACCTCTATGAAGTTAGGCATCTCCAGGACGTCCTTCTGCTTAGCGTAGCTCATTCTGTAGCCTTTTCCAGACTTGACAGGACTAATTCTGTTCTTTTCCATCGACACATTCACCCCTTGGAATTTATTTTTATGCTTTTTAAGACAAACCTTAGTTTAAATAAGTGTTTTAAAGCCATTTATCACCATATTATGATGTGTATGCACACGAAGCCATAATAGTGACAGTTTACTATCCTAACAGCAAATGCAATATTTGTCAACTATATTTTGGAATTTTTTTAGATTTTTTTATTAATTGAGAAAAGATGTATAGAAAAACCGGCCCGGCGGGATGAGATCCATCTCCGCCAGGCCGAATAAAGTCTGATAATAAAATAAGGATCAAATTACTTTAATGTAACCTTAGCGCCCTCAGCCTCGAGCTTTGTCTTAGCTTCCTCAGCCTCTTCCTTAGTAGCGTCCTCCTTGATTACCTTTGGAGCACCATCTACAGCGTCCTTAGCTTCCTTAAGACCTAAGCCTGTAAGCTCACGAACAACCTTGATAACCTTAACCTTGTTAGGACCAACCTCTGTAAGCTCTACGTTGAATGAATCCTTCTCCTCGGCTGCTGCTGCACCGTCTGCACCTGCTGCTGCAACTACAACACCTGCTGCTGCTGATACGCCGAACTCCTCTTCACAAGCCTTAACTAAGTCGTTTAACTCTAATACTGATAAACCTTTGATTACTTCAATAATTTCCTGAGTTGTCATTATGTTTTTCCTCCATATAATATAATTTGTTATTTTGTAATGCATCCACACATCATTCTCGTATCATGCGGATACCCTTTGTCCATGATATAGACAGTTGAATATCTGACAGCATATGATCCCGGCAGTGCCGATATATACATCAGATGTTCTATCAGGCTTAATATTAAGCCTCCTTCTGCTCTGCGATCTGCTTGATAACACGAGCGAAGTTTGCGATAGGTGACTGGATACTTCCAAGGAACTTGGAAATAAGCGCGTCTCTTGAAGGGATCTTTGCAATAACCTGGATTCCTTCTGCATCGTAGAATGTACCTTCTACAACGCCGCCCTTAAGCTCAAGAGCTGGGGCATTCTTTGCGAAGTCTGCAAGAACTCTTGCAGCCGCTGTAGCGTCATCCTTGCAGATTGCAAGACCAGTTGGTCCCTCTAAACAACCCTTAAGGCCTTCGAACTCTGTTCCCTCGATAGCGAAGTTAACCATTGTGTTCTTGTATACCTTGTATACAACACCAGCTTCTCTTAAATTCTTACGGAGCTGTGTATCCTGCTCAACTGTAAGACCACGATAGTCTACAACTACTGCAGTAGCAGCGCCTTCAAGATTTGCCTTGATCTCTTCTACTATTGGCTTCTTTAACTCTACCTTTGCCATAATGCGCCTCCTTATTTTACTAATGACTGCACATTCCAAGATATAAAAAAACTCTCAAAGCCCTAAGACCTGAGAGTAGATTGTTAATTCAATAACGATATCTTTCCTCGGTAGGTGATATAACATCTTACGCCCTGGGGCACCTACTGTCTTCGGCAGTTCATCGTTGCTTAATGTAACACACCGCAAATACAATGTCAATAATTATTTTTATTTTTTTGCACAGCCTGCTGCAGATCCGTTTATTGCCAGACTCACGCGCCGATCGCCTCGTCCACAGCATTTGCTATTGCGTCTGCTATGGCTTCAAAATTGTAATCATACAGGTAATTGTCGTAATCGTTGTTGATAAAGCCTGTTTCTATGAGCACTGCGGGCATTTCAGTCCGGCGCAGCACCGCCAGCCCCGGCCTCTCCTCAACATTTATATTTCGAAAGCCCAGCTTTTCAAGCTCGCTGTTGATCTCCTGTGCAAGATTGTATTTCACTCCGCTTTTATCGTAGACAAGGGTCTGCACTCCGCTGTACTTGTTGGCCTCCGGTGCAGAGTTGCGGTGAAGCGATATAAAATAATCTGCTCCGCTCTCATTTCCCTTCTGTGCTTTGCGGACCGGAGAATCGTATACATCCTCCGTTCTGGTGTATACCACATCATATCCCCTGCGGGTGAGTTCATCCCCAAGTGCCAGCGCCAGGTTCAGGTTATCGTTTTTCTCAAGCCTGCCCTCATACGATGCACCGTTGTCATATCCGCCGTGTGCTGGTTGTAGTTTACGCAAATTGTGATATGTATTCCCCAGTATATATGGGGAGTTAGAAATGTATTGAGATTAGATAGCCTTTTTCTCCAAGTCCTCACAGTAAACGCTTGAAAATAAATGTTCCAGTTCATTTCCGAAGTTGTATGAGATTTTAAGTTTGCGGTTTTCATAAACTGTTATCTGGTCTATCATTTCCACAATAATATCTCTGTCTAATTCTTCAATGTCTTTCAGTTCCAACAACCGCCTTAACCACGGTGTTTCAAAAACATCTTCTGTTACACTTTCCTTTTTCTTTTCTTCCAGCGTTTCAATCTGTTTGGAGTAAAGCGTTTCTTTTTGTTGATAGTCCTCTCGATAAGAAAGAAATTCTTCTTTAGAAATCAGTTCGTCTTTGTAATCTTCATAAATTGACTTTTTCAACTTCTTCACTCTTTCAAGCTCTGCTTTTAACTTTATCAGTTCTATGTCTGTTGATTTTCTGATTTTTGTTGCTGTGAAAGATTGTGATTTTACAAGTTCCTGCAAGTTCTCTACATTGCGGATAATCTGCTTTAAATCTCCCAGCACAATATCATTCAATACTTGAAACGGGAGCGTGTGCGGAGTGCAATAATCTTTTCCGCTTCTTTTGTAAGTTCCACAATAGAATGAATAGGACTTACTTCCGTCAGCACGTCGCCAGAAATTTTTCATCATTGCCCGACCACAATCGCCACACTTAATAAAACCTGCAAAGATATTTTTATTTGTTTCTAAATCAATATCCCTATGCTTTTTTGTCAGCAGTTTTTGTACCTTATCCCACAGTTGACGGTCTATAATCGGTTCATGTGTATTTTCAACCCTTATCCAGTTTTCTTTCTCAACTAGACGCTGTTTGCTTCTCATACGTTGATGTTTCTTTCCTTGTACCATGTTTCCAATATAAATCTCATTTTGCAACATCACTTTAATTGTAGAATAAGTCCAATAAGAAGTTTTTTCTAACCGATTACAATTTTTGTAATTTTCTCCATTGAGCTTTTTATATTCCGACGGACAAAGGATACCCTCTGCATTTAGTATTTTTGCAATGCTTTGTTTCCCTATTCCTTGTGCATACATAGTAAATACTCTTTTTACAACTTCGGACGCATATTCATCAATCACAAGTTTATTTTTATTTGCAGGAGATTTCTTATAACCATAGCTTGTAAAAGCTCCGATAAATTCTCCTGCTTTCTGCTTTGATTTTACAGTCGCTTGAACTTTATTAGAAATATCTCTGGCATACTGTTCGTTGAATATATTTTTAATAGGAAGTAACATATCGTATGCCTGCTTCATACTATCAATATTATCTGTTACAGAAATAAAACGAACATTAAGCTCTGGAAATATTCTTTCCAAATATCGCCCCGTATCAATGTAATCTCGTCCGAAACGGGAAAGGTCTTTTACAACAACACAATTTACCTTGTTATCTTCAATGTCAGCAATCATTCTATGAAAGTCTGGTCTATTGAAATTCGTTCCCGTAAAACCGTCATCAATATAAACATCATATAAGATAAAGTCATCATGCTTGTTCACATATTCTGTTAAAAGTTTTCTCTGATTTCCTACACTATCGCTTTCTTCCTTATCTCCGTCCTCTCGTGATAATCTGATATAAATAGCCACGTTAAATAAGTTTGAACCTTTTTGATAAATCATTTTTCCACCTATTCAACTGCCGTACCTATGATAATATTATACCATAAAGTACGGCTTCTTTCCATTGTTTTCAAGGGTTTTACCCTCTTGATAGTCCTTTTTTTACATGAGATTTCACGATACGGACAAGCAATTCCTCTACGGAAAATTTACCTAAAAATTCCCGTTCTACGATATATTGTGCAGGTTCTTTTTTAGCCAAGTTATCAGCCCCCTTAGTCAGCTATCTATTCTCAACATACGCACATAGGCTTATCCAATATGCGTATTTTTCACAATGTTACAGAAGCAGACAGACGGCTTTGGAAAGCTCCGTTAGTATCTCAACTATTCCCATTCTTGTGGGCA
>OGWY01002188.1_pt1 | contig 14401 bp, 21 predicted proteins | sample 1576121 | NCBI WGS metagenome assembly OGWY01 (sample SAMEA3541543, study PRJEB24748) | human gut metagenome | biome: human gut; feature: human-associated habitat; material: faeces | place: China | collected 2012 | reverse complement strand
TTCTATTATATTATAAAGGACAAGTAATTTTGTTTTTAATTACTTGTCCTACTTATTGTTTTATTGCTATCATTAATTTATTTGTTTGAACATTCTGAAATTTACCTTCATATTCATATCGTGCTCCTGTAAAATATACTTTATAATTATGATTTTCAAAATAATCTCTACTAACACGCAGAACTTCATCAATTTGTTTTTCTGATAGATTTGCTTTTATTTTTAATTCATAATATGAATATTCAATATAATTTTTATTTTGACTTTCATTTTCTTTCATATTTATAAAATTTATTATAAATGCTATTAGCTCTTTATCATTCAATGTTTTCACTCCCAGTTTTAATTTTAAATATATATTTTAGTTTTCATATCTAGCCAAAATATTCATCAAACTATCATACTTAACACACTTTTTTGCTAGATCCATATTTTTTCAAACTTTTACTCATAATATGAGTTGCTATATTATTTTCACATTTTTTATTTCTTCTGTACTATAATTTCTATTTTTGATTTCTACTATTTTAATTCTAAAAAACAATTATTATTTTAGTTTATACTTTGTAATTTGTCAATTATCTTAAATCTTTAATATATCTATCTACAAATTTTAAAATTGTATACGCATTTTTATGATATTTTTATAGAACTAATGCTTTATATAATGTGAGATATACAATAGAATAGATTACGAGTAAAGTGTGGCATATTAATCAAAATACAACAAAGCAATATTTAGATATAGAAAAATAGAATATGATGTTATTAGCAAATAAATAATTATAGCATAATAAAAATAACAGGTTAAAAACCTGTTATTTTTTATAAGAATTTTTTCGTATACTACCATTATTAGTTAGAAGATTATGTACTATTTTGGCATTTTACTGAAATATAAAATATTTTTACCAAGCTTTACCATTCCATGTCTTATCTCCATATATTCTAATTGGTGTTGTCCCTTGACTTTGATCTGCTGCAGATAGACATGCACTTCTTATATTAGTTGTTCCAGCAACTGAATAAAAATGACTCCACCATTCAGCACTAGCAACATGTTTTATAGTAGTATACCAACCTAAAGTTGCTCTTTTACTATATCCATCTGTTTTAAATCTTGTGGCAAAAGCATTTGTTGCCAAACAAGAACAAGAATCTAAAAATACTAGATGCCAATTTCCAGAAATTTCACTTGGATATACATATCTATCAGAGTTACCACGCTCTAAAGTAAATAAACTTGAATTACCATGTGCATATATATAGAAACCATAATTATTACTACTTATATTTAACCAGTTATTAAATAAGTATGATTTATCATTTGTAGTCGTATATTTATTAGTTCCATTAGCATTAGTATATCCTAAATTTTGAAATGTCCATACTGCGTATGAAACAGCTGAATTTACTGCATCTGAATCACTTTGACCCACAATACTTACTTCATAATCCCAAGTCTTAAATGCTCTAAATTGATCAGTTGCTGCAAAACAAGATGTATTTATAAATAATATTAATAAACAAACAATAACACTTATTCTTTTTACATTTTTCATATTAGTATTCACCTCCAAGTATCATATCTCCTCCGATAATCTCTCCTGTTGTGGCATCTATATATAATGTACTTGCAGACTCGTTATTGAATTTTGCAACATAAGCTTGTCTTGTTTCTCCAATTTTTACATAAATGCTTTCATCTCCATTTAATTCATTATAAAAATAATTTGGTCTAACTATTTCTAAGTCTATATCCATATCTGTTGCTGTACTTTTGTTTAAATATTTTTCTGCTATTTTTGTAGCAGTATCTTTTGAAATTTCTACAGTATTATTAGCATATTTTGTCCTATTTATAGCTAAAGTAACAATCTCATTAGTCTTTGGACAAAAACTAAATTTTACACTTTCGCCCTCATTTATCATTCCATTATATTTTTTTGCGAAACATGCTCTCCATATTTCTTCATCAAATTTTTCTACATACATAAATTCATATTCATCTTGGTTTATTTGTGTTAAATTGTTAAAAATATTTATAGCTTTATTTTTGACTTCATCTTCATTATATTCCCCTGAAGCAAAATCTGTTTTATTGCTTATATATGCAATTAGTTCATCATTTTCGGAATTAACTTTTAATACTGCCTGTTCATTTGAAATAACAGTTTCTTTTCTAGATTCTAATGCATTATTATATTTCTTTATTTGAGAATTTTCATTTGTAAACTCTACATCTGTTATTTTTAAGTCATTAATATATGTATTTGCTACTCCTATTATATTTTGATTTGCTCTCATATCAAATGTAGTAATTCCATCATCAATCTCTGTATAAGTTTCTCCTATTGATGATAACTTTTTGTTAGTTAAGATTTGTTGTGTTTCTGCATTATTCATAGTTGCAAAAACAACAGTACTCAACAATACTGTCAATAAAACAATAAGTAGTACTAATAATGTTTTTTTCTTCATAATAAATTCATCCTTTTTTTATTTATTAATATATTATATATAAATATATTAAACTTAATTAGATTGTAAAACATTAAGATCGTTTACTCGTAAAGAAAAATATGGATTTTCTTCATTTTTCTCTTTTAGAAAAATAATAAAATTGTCTGTAAAATAAAAGTAGCGTGAATTTTCATTTTCCAAATTATATTCAGATTTAATTGCACTTTCACTGATTAAATTTCCACCTTTTTCGTTTAAATTAAATTTGACATTTTGTAATGCATTTGCAATATACATTCCATTCGTACCTTTTATAAACTTTCCACATAATTCGTCATAATTTATTATTGTATTTACTTTTATATAGGGTATCTTTAATTCATCATCTTTTGTAAAATTTCTTTTTCCATTAAATACTTTGTTTTTTTCTATTATTTCTTTATATAAATTATCAAATGAGCTATTATTATCAGTTCGGTATAAAATAATTTCATCATTTTGTTTAGTATTTAATTTTACTGCAAAATCATTTTTTCTATTATAAAATAAAACTTCAACATTATTAGCCATTGTTTCATCACTGGCATTATTTATTCCAAAATATTCTACTAACTCATCATAATTACCAAATTTACTTTTCTCTAATTTATCAAAAGGAGTAATAAATTCAAAGTTTTTAACCAATAATGAATATATTGTATAGCTATTTCCTATCGTATCAAAATTAACTTCATTTAAAATTGAATTATCATTTATACCAAATTTTTCATTAATATCCTTTAGAAGTTTTTCTCGTAACTCTGGAGAAGTTTTTTCCACACTTATATAATATGAATTTTCTGATAACATTTCTTTTGTAAATATATTCTTATTAAGTTCATTTGCAATTTTTGAACTTTTATCTTCAAATTCAATATTTTTTCCAACTACATTTTCTTTAAATTCATTCCATGCTAGTTGAAATGTACTAATCCAAATATTATTTGTATCAGTATCACCAATTTCACCAGTAAAAATTGGTGTCATAGTTGCTTGTCCCTTTATTTTTTCATATATTTTAACACTAGCATAAGTTATTCCAGTTAATATAATTGTGGTAGAAATCAGTATCAATAATATTTTTAATGTTTTATTCATATCATCAAATCCTTTCTTTAGCAGGATTTTTCTTAATTCTTTTTTTCCTCTATGTACAAGTACTTTTGTGTTTTCAATTGTTTCTCCGAAGAATCTCTGATGTTTCTTTATATGAAAGTTCTTCAATTTTTATTAAATATATTGCATTTTTATATTTATCATTTAACATATTAATTGCTTTTATAAGTTCTTTTTCTTTTTCTTTTTTTATTATAAAATCACTTACATCATTTTCAATTTTTTCAGACTCAAATAATGAATACTTATCATTTAATTCTGATCTTCTTCTTTCCAAATTAATATAATTATATGCTCTACTTCTAGCTATTAAATATATGTAATATTTTAAACTACAATTTTCCCTGACTTTATTTTGCAATAAATATATAAAAACTTCCTGAGTTATATCTTCTGATTTTTCATAATCTTTTATTATATTATAAATAAAATATTGTATTTTATTTTTGTATTTGTTATATAGAAGTTCAAAAGCTTCTTTTTCTCCATTTAAATATTCATTATATAATTTTGTATCTAAATCTTTCTCCATTTTTTACCTGCTTTCAATTATATATACTTGTAACAATAAAAAAAGTTACAGTTTTTTTTATTTTATCATAATTTATCTTATATATTTATTAAAATGTATAAATTGACAAAAAAAAATAACAGGTATTTCCTGCTATTTTATTCTTCTTTTAAAAATTCATCTAAAGGTTTATGGTATAAAATACTTAGTTTTATCAATAATTTTAAGGAGCATGTTTTTGCCTTATCATTATTTGATTCAATTCTTCTTAAATAATCATGAGACATATCCAAAATTTCCGCAACCTTCATTAATGACATACCACTTTCTTTTCTAAATTTTTTTATATTTTTGTATATGATAGGCATATAATCTTTATTTAATAATGCCATCAAATTTTCATTATCTTCCATCGTCACACCTCTAATAGTATTTATTTTTTCACAAAACCAGAAAAAAATATGTAACTTATTTGTCCCATCATGGTTTTTGTGATATAATTATAAATAATAATAAATTATTGGCGATTTTTGACAAGTTTTGTCGAATTACTTGAATATTAGAAAAAAAGTAATATTATAATGCATATAGGTTTTATCTTTTTCGATAAATATCTACTCTTGATGCTAATTTATTTGCTTGGGGATTTTCAACAAATAGCAAATAAGGATCTATATTAAGAGCTTTTGCAATATTTTCTATTGTCGGAATAGATGGACTATATTTTCCTTGTTCTATATCAGATATATAATGTGTACTTAATCCTGATTTTTCTCCTAGTAATTCTTGAGAATAATCCTGCATAAATCTATAAAATTTAACATTTTTGCGAAAAATGTCTATTAATGACACTATATATCACCACTCTTTCATACCATTTTATTTATTATGGTATAATTTTGTTGTAATATACACAATGAAGTATATAGCCCAAACCTTTTGTATTTTATAAATTGTCTTAATTTTTCAATATTTTTATTAAAATTTTTAGAAAGGATGGGTAATATGGTATTTTTAGTTTTTTTAAGTTTAATTTTCTTAATTGTTATAGTTTTACTAATAGATGGCATTATTAGAAAGAATAAGGTTATAGAAAAACAGCAGAACAATATTCTAGAAAAAGAGAAGCAAAAAAATTTTCTTAAAAACGAAATAAAAAGATTAGAAAAGCAAACACAAATATTAGAAGAAAAAGAATTTGATTATTTAATTCAAAATCCATTATCTATAAATAATGAATCAAAATCATATAATGGATTATATAAAGGAAAAAAAGCCTTAATAGGTAATTATGATAGCTTTTCCTCTAAACAAACTCGTAATATGCTAATGCTATTTGGTATATCAGTAGATATTGTTACTACTGGCATTGATATATTTGAAAGAATAAAAAATGGATATCAGTATGATATTATTTTTACTAACAATATTTATCAAATAGGTTATACAGGTCCAGAATTATTACATAAATTAAGAGCATTAGAAAATTTTAATACACCTGTTGTTATACATACTATATCTCGAAATGCCAGAACACATTTTGTTGACGATATTGGCTTTGATGAATATTTGGAAAAACCAATTAAATATTCAGATCTTGAAAAAGTGTTAAATAAATTTTTAAACTAATTTAGAAAAAAGTAATTAAAGGTATTCATTTCTGAATACTTTTTTTATTTATAATATTCAAATGTATATAATACTACATTTTTTGTTAAAAATTCCTATAAAATACAAATTTTTTTATTATTACATATCATTTTCGACAAATTTCGCACACTTACGATAGTATAATTCTCCCAGGGCTTAATAAACCTGTTTGAGAGAATACTTGCAAAAGATTTAAAGTTTGTTAAATTTACAAATGAAGCAATTATTTAAAAACATTTTTATTAAGCTTTTTTTTTGATGAAATTTTTTTGAAAGGAGGTTTTTATTTTTAGTGTTCACTTAACACAGGTTGTTAGGCCCAAATTTTAATTTGGGAGGAACACTTATGGAAAATAAGAATTACAAAGAAGAAAAATTTGACAGTTTTTTAACAAAAACTATTATATTATCTTCAAAAAGGTATTTTAAAAAGAAATTAACACTAATAGAAAGGAACAAATAATTTTTGATGATCAAAATTATTCTGCTTTTATCCAAGGCTTTTTGGACTCTCAAAATCCTAATTTTGAGTTTACTATCGATTTATCTCTTTCTGTAAAAGAAGCCCTAAAATCACTGTCTGCTATTGAGCAATCAGTGATTTTTTTGCTATTTAATGAGGATTTATCTCAAAAAGAAGCAGCACAAATTCTTGAAATATATTCAAAAACTGTTAGCAAAATAAAAATTAGAGCAATAGATAAATTAAAAAAATATTTCAAGGAGGATTTTGAAAATGAAAAATAAAAATATGTACGAGTTAGGAATATTAGCACAAAAAGGTAATGAAATGGCTATGTTAGAGATAATAGATAGAAAAAAGCCTTTATTAAAAAAATATAGTTTTGGTGATGAAGATAGATACCAATATTTAATACTAAAACTAATTGAAGGAATAAAAAATTATAAATTTTAAAATTTAAGAGAGAATTTTTAAAAGATAATTAATGTTTATATAGTGAAGGGCAAATTTTAAGAAAGCACTATATAAAAAGACAGATAAGACTAGCTCTTGTCTGTCTTTGTCTTATTTTATGGAAAGGAGATTTAAGATGTTTTTTAAATTTGTATTATTAGGAATATGTCTAACTTTTATACTATTCTTTATAGATGTATTGCTACCTAAAATTAAACTTAAAATAAAATTTCATAAAGAATTAAAACAAAAAAAGCAAAAGCAAGAAGCATTTCGAAAAATGATGAAAGAATTAGAGATAAAATAATTTCTCTAATAGCCTTGCTATATCTAAAAAGTGTCGACAAAAAATTAACCACGGGTGATTAAATGGAAAATTCAAAAGATTTAATTATAAATTATTTTTTTAATGAGCATCTAAAAGTAAAAGAAATTGCAGAAATAATACATACATCTTCTAGTTATATTACAAAAATAATTAAGCAAGACAAAAGATACTCTAAAGAAAAAGAATACCGAAATAATAAGTCAAAAGAAAAAAGAAAACAAGATCAGAATAGATTTATAAAAAACAAAAGAGAACAAAAAAGAATAGATGATAATTTTGCTTTTGTGGAAGAACAACATAGACAAGCATCTTTGGAACTTTCAAAATCAAAATATCTAAGTAATGAAAGTTATAGAAAGTGGAATGCTAGTGCTTATAAATATAACCCTTCTAAACATAGGTACGAATTTGACGAAAATCTTGGTCGTTCTGCGGATATACCTAAATATATAAAGGAAAGGTAAATAAAATATGGAACAAAAATTATTAAAAATCTTTAAACTTGCTGATAAATTAAATACAAAACAGAGCAAAGTTTATGCAGAAATAAATTATTCTGCAAACGATTCGCAAAAATTAGAAATTATTATAAGGTCAAAAAAGAATTATTCATATATTGAAAAATGTGAAATTACTATAACAGAAGATTCTGAAATCAAATGGGATAATGTTATTACACTTTTTGAAACTTTTGTTGGAGGTGTATCTTATGAATAAAAAAGAAGCAGTTGCTTATGGTCAAATAGCTTTTGAAAGTATGATGCATTCTGGTTTTAAAGGTGAATTAAGTGTTACTAATTTCGGTATAGAAATGAAACAAGCATTTAAAATGTATCCAAGAAATATTGTATTAGAAATTGCAGAAAGTAAAGTTTATGCAGAAAAAAAATTACAAGATTTAAAAAACGGATGTGATATCAATGGACGATAACAATGAGTGCTTAGGCATAAGTATTGATGAAGCATGTAAGTTACTTGGAATAGGTAGAAATTTGATGCTAAAATTAGTACATGTACAAGGATTTCCAGCAATAATTTTTAAGAGAAAAATCATTATAAATAAAAATTTATTGCCAAAATGGTTTGATGAAAACTGTGGAAAATATGGGCATTATTGAACTGAAAAAATTTTTTCGGTTCAACATTGCTTATTTTTTATATTTATTATAGAATATTGATGAATTTATAGTATCAAATTTATCAATATTCTCAAAACCTCTAAAGGGAGGATATTGAATGGAAAAAATACTTTGTAATACCACTAATAATACTATGCAAAAAATGGATACACCTACAAAAGAAAAAAGTAGTGGGGCAACTTTTTATCGTGTAAAATTATTTGATAGAGCAAATAGACATGATGCTAGAATTTCTTTGCCAATTTTTAAAACAGGAGTAAATCCTAGATTAAGTGCAAGTTCTTCTACCTCAAAAGAAGAAGCAGTATTAAAATTACTGGAAAAAATTAAGGTAGCATTAATTAATGGAATTAATGAAAAAACAGTAAGTGCTAATAATTTGTTTTTTATTTTTGATAACATTTCAACATCATTACATGATTTAGGAATACAAACAACCTTAATTTTAACACAATTTCATAATATTGTTTCATGCATATATGGATATTTGAACACAAATATTATTGCACCAGTTGCTCCTCAAGTAACGGATGCTGTTTTAAGTAATAATCAAATTGCTAATACAGATCTATATGTTTCAAACGCAAATAACCAAATACAACCTGATAAAGATTTACGCGAAATATTATCTTTCCAACAGGTTGCAATAAAATGGTTTAATTACAAGAAAAAATTTACAATAAAAACAGAAGAAAATCTAAAACCTTTAAGCAAAAAAACTCTATCTGGTTATAATAAAATAATGAATTTAATCTTGATTCCTTATTTTGCTAATAATATAAATATAAATTCTTTAAGCAATGATGATTTAAATAATTGTATAAAATCAACGAAGGGTACTAGGCAAAAGGAAAGTGCACAAATAGTTTTAAAAATGATTATCGACTATGCTAGGGATCAAAACTATATAAATTCATTAAGAACAATTAACAAACCTCAAAAAGCACCTCAAAATTCAATGTTACAAATAGAAGGTCATGATTTTGTATATATAGAATCAAGTAGACAAGAACATTGGTTAGATTGTTTTGAAGATGCAGGAACAGATATTGCATATTTGTTTGAAGGAATGTTGTTAGAAGGTCTTAGACCAGAAGAAGCCTGTGGACTTTGTTGGGATTCAATAGTAGATGATGACAATTATTTTATTATAAATACTGCTTTTAAAGATTTTCCAATATATAATGAAAATGCTGAAATTATAGGTCATGTTAGAGAATATGATAAACTAAAAACAGACACAAGCTATAGAAAAATACCAATACATCCTAGATATAAAGATATATTAGCAGAACATAAAAAAAATCAAAAAAAGCTATTTAAAAAACTTAATTTAAAATGGAGTGAAAAAACACCAATATTTTTAAATAGATATCATAAGCCATATGTTCCTGAAAATCTTTCAAAAGCTTTAAGATCTTTTAGAAATACGTATAATCTTGAATACCTTACACCTTATGGATTGCGACATTCTTTTGCTACATTTATGTCTGAAAAAGGTATGAGAGATATTGTTTTAATGAAATTGATGGGACATGCAGACTTTAGAACAACTGAAAAATACTATATTTTTGTATCTGATGAAAGAAAGAAAAAAGAATATGAACAAGCATGGGGATTAACTCCAACAACAAATGAAGAAAACATTGATTGCTCTAATATTCAAAATAATAATGATAACAATATTGATATGAACATGATGGCAAAAGAATTTGAACAATTGCAAAAAATATGGATGCAAACTCTTGCAATATTTGTAATGGCACAAAAAAATAATACCATTTAAGGTATTATTTTGGTGCATCACCGGGGAATCGAACCCCGAACCTCCAGATTAAGAGTCTGTTGCTCTGCCAATTGAGCTAGTGATGCATGTGAAAAAAAGTTTATTGGCTATAAAAAATGTTTATTAGTTTTAAAAAAAATTTATTGGTTATAAATATTGGTGCAAGTTGGTGCAAGTTGGCGCATTTTACAGATTTTATAAAAAAGTAAAACCTGTAAAAATCTACAAATACAGTGTTATATGCACATTGGCGCTAATAGATATATCCCATTACCATCTGATTAAGAGTCAGCTGCTCTACCAGCTGAGCTAATGGTGCAAATAAATAAGTTTGTTATATCAATATAACAAACTTATTATAATACTATTTAAAACTTTTGTCAATATATGAATTTATATTTTAATCAAATCGTTTTTCTATTAGACATTTAATACTATTTAATTTCCTGTTCCTACTCTAACAATTTTTTGCATTGCATTATATGTATCTTTAGAAAGAAGTGTTCTTGAAACAACCTCTCCATTTAATCTTTTAACTTTATAGGCTTCATATTTACTGCCATTATTACCATTTTGAACAACTTTTTGAGTTCCTACTGGTAAACTTGAATCATTAATATATTGTGTTGTATATGCAATTGTAGCAGTTTTCTTTGTTTCTATAGAAATATCATATTCTGTCTCTTCCCTGTGTCCCCATATTTGTATTGTAGCAACTCCTCCACTAACTGTGGTCGTAATTCTTATAGGGTATTTTCTTGAATTCTTAAATTTAAAATCTTGTGATCCCCATACAACTGTAGCATCTTTACCTCCTGGTAAATATGAAGTAATAAATTGATGATTTCTTCTCACAGTTACATCTAAATCTGCAAACACAACAGCATCATATAAAGTTGAAGATATTTGACATATACCTCCACCAAGACCATCTACAACTTTTCCACCTGAATAAGTTGCTGCCATTTTATAACCTGCTGCAATTGTTCTCTCTCCTACAGTTTGATTATATGAAAATTCATCTCCAACTAATAAAACCTTACCATTTATTTTTCCAGCTGCCAACTTTAAATTAGTTGTTCTTCCTGTATTACTAGCATTATATTTAGTTGAACATGTTCCTAATAAATCTGGAAACGCTTCTGTTCCTATATCATTTACTGTTTTATCTGGTTGTGTTATTATAAGTGGAATTTCATATTCTTCTTTTTCTTCTTCTATTATTGATTTTGCACTTTCTATATCAAAATCAATTCCTTTTACTTCTGGATATATTGTAAATGGATTATTTGTATAATATGCATCTTGTGCCTTTTTATATATTTCATTATGTATCTTTTCCAAATCAATTGCCTGTGGTTCTTTATAAGAAAATGGAACCTCTAAAATTGTACTTTTTTCAGAATTAATATTTAAAATATTTGTTACCATGTTTTTCACTTCAGATTCATTAACATCAATTCCTTTTTTTCCTGGTGTAATAATTAATTTATCATTTTCAATATAATAACTTGGTTCTACTATTGCATCTTCTGAAGTATTATTTATATTTTCACAAACTTGTTTTATTACATTTTCATCAAAACTTGCTTCTAATTCATATTTATTACCATTAATCCATGTAGAAAGGATTTCAAAATTATTTTTTATTATATTACTTCCTCTTCCTACCTGATATGCTTTTTCTACTTTTTCTTTTATATCAAATTCTACTTCTAAAGCTTCATAAGTAATTGGAGTTTCAACTTCTTTATATTTAAAAATTATTTCATTTTCTTTTTCTTTATCTGTAATCTCATTTAATAAACTATTTGCCTCTTCTATTGTCAAATTAGAAACATCTATATTTTCAATTAATATTCCTTTTATAATTTTTTTGTTCCCAATATTTATTAATGCAAATATTGTCGAAAAAATTAATAAAATAATTACTATTATTAAACTTGATATTATAATCCACTTTTTACTCTTTTTCTCAGTAACAACAATCTGCTGATTATCAATGTTTTCTTCATTGTTTTCATTTTTTATCTCTGGTATTTCTAGTTCTTTTATATCATCTGTTTTTTCTTTTAAATCAATCATATACAACTCCTTTTCATTCTCATTAATAATAACATATATTTAACTTTTTTACAATCTATTTTAATAAATCTATAACTTATAGTTTTATGAATTTTTTGACAAAAAGACTTGCATATTGTAAAATAAAATATTATAATATGTTCTATCAAAAGATAAGGAGTTTTCAAAATGGAATTAGTAAAAAATATATTCTTTAATACTGATAAATTAGTTGAAAATAGTAAAATAAAAATATCATATACAGGTAAATTTTTTCAGGACAATTCTGAAAAGGTTTCTATTCATTATGGTTTTGGAAACAATTGGGACAATTTAACTTCAACTCAAATGGTAAAAACAGAATTAGGTTACCAAATTGAAATTGAAATTGGTGAAGTTGAAACTTTTAATTTTTGTTTTTGTAACGAAAAAAATGAATGGGATAATAATAACGGAAAAAATTATATTTTTGTTATTGAAAAGCAACCTGTTGAATTAATTACTTTAGAAGATGAACCTGTTTCTTTAGGTTCTGCTCGAAAACTCAGAAAATCATATATTTGGAGTAAAAAAATAAGATTAGCAGTTTATAAAATAATTACATATCTTCCTAGAATAATATCTGGAAATTACAAAAAGAATTCAACTGCAAATGGATAAAAAAGTACTGAATATTATTTCAGTACTTTTTATCTAATCACCCATCCTCCATTTATAGAAATTATTTGTCCAGTTGTATATTCATCTTCAATTAACCATTCTATACATTTTGAAATATCACCTTTTTTTCCTATTCTCTCAAGAGGAATTTCTTCTTTTATCGCTTCTATTTCTTCTGCAGAATAACAATTATTCATTTCTGTATCAATAATTCCAGGTGCAATAGAATTAACTCTAATATTTGATGGTCCTAATTCTTTTGCTAATGATTTTGTCATTCCATCTACTCCAGCTTTTGCAACAGAATAAATAGATTCGCATGAACTCCCTACAATTCCCCATATTGATGATATATTTATAATACATCCTTCTTTTCTCATAATCATATTTGTTAATACTTCTTGTGTAGTACAAAAAACAGAATATAGATCATTATTAATTATTTTATTCCATTCTTCATCTGTAACATCTGTAAATAAGCCTGTTAGTGAAATTCCTGCATTATTAATTAATACATCTATTTTTTTATATTTCTCTAATATAGATTTAATCATATTATGTACTTCTTCTCTTTTTGAAACATCAGCTTTATAAATATCTATATTTGCATATTTACTTTTTAATTCTTTGGCTTTTTCTTCTGACCTATTATAATTTGCTATTACTTGATATCCTTTTTGAGCAAGTTTTTCAGCTATGTCTCTTCCAATTCCTCTTGATGCCCCTGTTATTAATACAACTTTATTCATTTTTTATACCTTTCTTTTTTATATTATTATATAAAATAAAAAAAAGCCAATAATTAAGCTTATAGCAAAACTACTGACAATTTGGAGCCACTTCCCAGATTCGAACTGGGGACCCCCGCATTACAAGTGCGGTGCTCTGGCCAGCTGAGCTAAAGTGGCAATGGTGACCCCGACGGGAATCGAACCCATGACTCCGCCGTGAAAGGGCGGTGTCTTAACCGCTTGACCACGGGGCCATATAAATGAGAGAATTCTAATTATATTTCACATTAGAATTCTTTTTAATCTTTGGTGAGCTATCCGCGACTCGAACGCGGGACAACTTGATTAAAAGTCAAGTGCTCTACCACCTGAGCTAATAGCCCGTAAACAATGTATTGAACATTGCTTAATTATAATACTACAATCAGATTCATTTGTCAATACATTTTTTTAAAATTTTTAAAATTTTTTTATTTTTTGTTGTATCATGTCAAAAAGTTATCAACTTTACTCTTCTTCATTCAATTTCTTTACAACTTCTTCAACATCAATTCCATGTACTTCACAAGCTTCTTCCAATGTTTCCATTTGTGATGCAGGACATCCTAAACAATGCATTCCAATTTCAATTAATATATCTGCTTTTTCTGGTGCAATCTCTAAAATTTCACCAATTTTTGTATCTTTATTAAATTTCATTTTTATTTTCCTTTCTATATTATTATATCTTTTTTCAACTTATTTATTCTACTACATTTTTATATAAAAATCAAGTATATGTTTATAATTTACATAATTTTTTCACATTTTATTTATAAAATATTCATATAAAAAATTTGTAGTATTTTGTCATAAAATTATAAGATTTTTTTCAAAAAAATATAGACAAATGAAAAAAATTATTATATTATTTTTTTGCTAGGCGGTGATTTTATTTCAAAATTAATTAATCTCTTTTTTATAATTTATTTTTTTAATTTTTTTATATTTATTTATTC
>OGWY01002183.1_pt1 | contig 14431 bp, 9 predicted proteins | sample 1576121 | NCBI WGS metagenome assembly OGWY01 (sample SAMEA3541543, study PRJEB24748) | human gut metagenome | biome: human gut; feature: human-associated habitat; material: faeces | place: China | collected 2012 | reverse complement strand
ACGACTACCCCTTCGGCGGAGAGGCGGGTACGCAAAGATCGCACTGGGCTATACACTGGACGAGATCAAAAATGCCATCACAGGAAAAACGTATGCAAGTTTTGAGCCGATGCTGGACTACTGCGTTGTCAAGATCCCGCGTCTGCCGTTCGATAAATTTATCAGTGCCAAGAGAACACTGACCACGCAGATGAAAGCAACCGGCGAGGTCATGAGCATCTGCGACAACTTCGAAGGAGCCCTGATGAAAGCCATCCGCTCCCTGGAGCAGCACGTAGACTGTCTGATGTCCTACGATTTCACACACCTGGATGATGAGGAACTGACCGGACAGCTTGCTGTAGTCGATGACCGCCGTATCTGGGTGATCGCAGAAGCACTCAGAAGAGGATTTTCCTATGATAAGATTCATGAGATCACCAAGATTGACAAATGGTTCATCGACAAACTGTGCATCTTAACAGAGATGGAAACAGCCCTGAAGACACAGCCACTGACGGCAGAATTATTAAAAGAAGCAAAACGCATCGAATTCCCGGACAACGTGATCGCACGCCTGACCGGAAAGACCGAAGAAGAGATCAAAGACATGCGTTATGCAAACGGCATCACAGCAGCCTACAAAATGGTAGATACCTGTGCCGCAGAGTTTGCCGCAGAGACACCGTACTACTATTCTGTATTCGGCAGCGAAAACGAAGCCATCGAGACAAACGACCGCAAAAAAGTCCTCGTCCTTGGTTCCGGTCCGATCCGTATCGGACAGGGTATCGAGTTTGACTACTGCTCGGTACACAGTACATGGACCTTGAAGAATAAGGGTTATGAGACAATCATCGTAAATAATAATCCGGAGACAGTCAGTACAGACTTCGATATCGCAGATCGTCTGTATTTCGAGCCGCTTACGGCGGAGGATGTGGAGTCTATCGTAAATATCGAGAAGCCGGATGGCGCGGTTGTACAGTTCGGTGGACAGACCGCCATCAAGCTGACGGAAGCACTTTTGGAGATGGGTGTGCCAATCCTTGGTACAAGTGCTGAGAATGTCGATGCAGCCGAAGACCGTGAGTTGTTCGATGAGATTCTGGAGAAGTGCTGTATCCCAAGAGCAGCCGGTAAGACTGTATTTACAGTAAAGGAAGCATTGGAAGCTGCCAACGAGCTTGGCTATCCAGTTCTTGTCCGTCCGTCCTATGTATTGGGTGGACAGGGTATGCAGATTGCAATCTCGGATAAAGATATTATTGAGTTTATGGAGATTATCAATCGGCATGAGCAGGAACATCCGGTTCTGGTTGACAAATATCTGATGGGTAAGGAAATCGAGGTCGATGCCGTATGTGACGGCGACGATATCCTGATTCCTGGTATCATGGAGCATATCGAGCGTGCAGGTATCCATTCCGGCGATAGTATCTCTGTGTACCCGGCACAGACGATCACACCGAAGATCAAGCGTGTGCTTGAAGACTACACGAAGAAGCTTGCGAACAGCCTGCATGTTATCGGACTGATCAATATTCAGTTTATTGTATATCAGGATGAGGTATATGTCATCGAGGTTAACCCGCGGTCAAGCCGTACCGTTCCATATATCAGTAAGGTAACCGGTATTCCGATCGTTGATCTTGCAACGAGAGTTATCACAGGCGAGAAGATCAAGGATATGGGCTATACACCGGGATTACAGCCGGAATCTGAATACTTCGCAATCAAGATGCCGGTATTCTCCTTCGAGAAGATCCGTGGAGCCGAGATCAGCCTTGGACCAGAGATGAAATCAACCGGTGAGTGCCTTGGTATCTCCAAGAATTACAACGAAGCGTTGTTCAAGGCGTTCCTTGGAAACGGCGTGAATCTGCCGAAGTACAAGAAGATGATACTTACAGTAAAGGATTCGGATAAGCTGGATGCAGTAGAAATCGGACAGCGGTTTACAGCACTTGGCTATGAGATCTACTCGACAAGAAGTACCTGCCGTGTCCTGAATGAGAATGGTGTTCCGGCAAAACCGATCAACAAGGTGGAGGAGCCTTCTCCGAACCTGCTGGATCTGATCCTGTCGCACGAGATCGATCTTGTTATCGATACACCATCCCAGGGAGTAGAACACAGCAAGGACGGCTTCGTGATCCGTCGAAATGCAATCGAGACAGGCGTGACAGTCCTCACGAGCTTAGATACTGCACATGCGCTTCTTACAAGCTTAGAGTCATCTGACCGCCACAATCTTTCTCTTGTGGATATAAGCGAAATATAGTAAAATAAAGGTAACCATGCAGATTATCTGTCTGGTTACCTTTATTTTTTGAGGTGATGGAATGAATATTGGTTCGATGAGTAACAACTATATAATTCCATATAGCGGTGTCAGCCGCGTCACACCGGTCAATGCGGACAATACGGTCGATACTTCTACGAAGGTGAAGCCGGTCGAATGTCAGACGTGTAAGAACCGCGAGTATGTCGATGGTTCGAATGAGCCAGATGTGTCGTTCAAGACACCGGGCAAGATTGCGGCAGGAGAATCATACGCGAAGGTAAGTGCGCATGAACGGGAGCACGTGGCAAATGCGATTCAGAAAAGCAGCAAGCCGGGCGCGAAGCTGATATCGGCGAATGTAACATTGAAGATGGGGGTCTGTCCGGAATGCGGCAGAACGTATGTTGCAGGTGGAGAGACGACGACACAGATCCAGTATTCAGAGAGTAATCCATACGAGAAGAACCGGAAACAGGCGGAAGCCGGATTTCTGATCGGGAACAACTTTGATGCTATTTCTTAGACCAGCATTTGACGTTGCGCTTTCGATTGCGCTTCGTGTCTGATTTGTATCGGATTTCACATAACGAATTTAAATATTGCAGATAATGCTTCTGGGAATCCATGGATTCTTCCGGGAAAAGTGGAAGCAGGAGCTTCACGGGATTTTGCTTATAGAAGATGCAAAGCTTAATAAAAAATTCCATCGTTGGCTTTCGGTAGTCCGCTTCCAGATGACAATACGATGAACGTGAGATGCCGGTCGATGCGGCTATTTCTTTCTGGGTGTAACCGGAGTGGAGTCGGAGACGAATGAGCATAGCTCCAAAGGTGGTTGTGTCTGACATGATAGATCCTCGCTTTCTGGATAAAATTGAAAATTGGAATGAAATAATTTGGAAGCAGCCGCTTCCAGAAAAATAGAAAAGAAATCATATTCGAGAAGCAGTGTAAGTTCAGCCAGAACATCGACTGGCGGCGCACATCTTCCCGTTTCATAGTTACTGTAGGCTTGTCTTGTAATATTGAGTCGTTTGGAAATGTCGGTTTGATTGAGATGTTTTTGACGACGCGAAATTTTTAGACGAGGCCCGAATTCTTTTGGAATCATAGAATGTACCTCCATGGGCATTATGTTAACAGAAAAAGAAAAAAATACAAGCAGAAAAAATAAGATTGGCACATATTCACAAGTGAGACTGTGAATACTGCACAAAATAGGAGAAGGAGACAAAACATGAGTAAAGCAGATGATTTGTTCATTGCGATGTGTAAGGATATTATTGAGAACGGTTACGATACGAAGGGCGAAAAGGTGCGTCCGAAATGGGAGGATGGGACTTCGGCATATACGATCAAACGGTTTGGTGTTGTAAACCGATATAATCTGGCGGAGGAATTTCCGGCGATCACGCTTCGAAAAACTTATATCAAATCCGCAATTGATGAATTGCTCTGGATCTGGCAGAAAAAATCAAATAACGTCCATGACCTGCACAGCCATATCTGGGACGCGTGGGCAGACGAAGATGGTTCGATCGGCAAGGCGTATGGTTACCAGCTCGGTGTGAAGCACAAATATAAAGAGGGTATGATGGATCAGGTCGATCGTGTGATCTATGATCTGAAGAACAATCCATACAGCCGCCGTATCATGACGAACATTTATGTGCATCAGGATCTGTCCGAGATGAACCTGTATCCGTGTGCGTACAGCGTGACGTTCAATGTCACAGGCAACAAATTAAATGCCATTTTGAATCAGCGTTCGCAGGATGTGCTTGCAGCGAATAACTGGAATGTCGTACAGTATGCGGCACTTGTGTATATGATGGCACAGGTAACTGGATTTGAACCGGGAGAGCTGGTACATGTGATTGCAGATGCACACATCTATGACAGACACATTCCGATCGTGGAAGAGCTGATCAGCCGGCCGACGTATCCGGCGCCGAAAGTAACACTCAATCCAGATGTCAAAGATTTTTATGATTTTACGGTTGATGATTTTACAATCGAAGATTATCAGACCGGACCACAGATCAAGAACATACCAATAGCGGTTTAGAGCGAAATATTTGGAGGGTAATATGGACTTAATAGTAGCAGTAGATAACAACTGGGCGATTGGAAACAAGGGCGATCTGCTCGTATCAATACCTGAGGATCACAAATTCTTCCGACAGACGACAATGGGAAATGTCGTTGTACTTGGAAGAAAGACACTGGCAGGATTCCCGAATGGCCTGCCGCTTGCGGGAAGAGATAATATCATTTTATCGACTGATCCGAATTATACCGTGCGAGGGGGTACGGTTGTTCACTCGAAGGAAGAACTGTTCGAGGAACTGAAAAAATATGAGGATAAGGAAATTTTTGTAATCGGTGGCGGACAGATCTACGAGATGCTGCTTCCGTATTGCAAATATGCGCATGTGACGAAGATCAACTATGATTATGCAGCGGATACACATTTCCCGAATCTGGATGAATTGGAGAACTGGGAAATGATCGCGGACAGCGATGAGCATACCTATTTTGATTTGGAGTTTTATTTCCACAAATATGAGAATAAAAATCCATTAGCATTTTAGAAATTTGGTGATTTTTGCATAAAATGCACAAAATAATTGATGAAAATGTTATAAATCATACAAAAAGTCTTTCAAATATGACGGAAGTATGGTATCATTTAAGGTAAATTTGAGCGATTATTTTTATTTTGGGAGGGTAATAAAAATGGCAGAAGTAATGTTGACGTCCGGACAGGGCTTTGAGGGTTACGAAATCGTAGAGTATTTGGGATTTGTAAATGTACAGTCGGTACTTAGCTCGAACTTTTTCAAGGGGTTTGCAGCCGGTGTGAGTGAGATGTCAGATTCCGAGAGTGAGAAGCTGACAGGCAAGCTGGAGCAGGTAAATGAGACAGCACTGAAGCGTTTGCAGACAATCGCAGCAAGAAAGAAAGCGGATGCGGTAATTGGCGTGGAATTGAATTATACACAGTTTGCAAGCTATTCCGTAGGAACGATCGCTTCTGGTACAGCTGTTCGCCTGAAGAAGAAGCCAGAGGAGAATCCAGTTACAGAAAAATCTCTGTATGTCAGCAACTACTATAATCGTCTGGTGCCAAGACCGGTACGTGTATGGTTACGTGGTTCTAAGAATGGGGTAACAATTTCTACAGATTTCTTTAATTATAACAAAGATGATATTCGTGCAATCCGTGCAGACGTCGAGCTGACAAACCTGTATGAAGAACGATTGCTGTTAAAGGATCTGGATTTTGTATTTGAGAAAGGAAATGTTTCTCTGATCGAATCCAAGGATATGGAGTGTAAGCTTCCTGCAAAGGATATTCTGCTTTTGAAGGATGCAAAGGTACGCATCTCCAAATATGTGACAAGCCGTGGTGTATTCGCGTGCAACGACCAGCCAATCGATGTCAGCATGCCGTTACATAGATTATCTGCACTTAAAGAGAAACGTGGTATTGATGCAGTCGAGAAGTATCGTACCGATGGCATGATCTGGACATGTAACTGTGGTTATGTAAACGAGGCTGGCGCAGATGAATGTCTGATCTGTGGACGTAAGCAGGAAGACATGAAGAGTACATCGAAGTTCAATCCAGATGAGATGCTTGCAAAGATGCAGACGAAGGAATATGTCATTGAACTGAAGGATGTATTGATGGAATACATCAAGGATATTGATAGCGAGTACAGAATGGAACTTTTGGAGATTATGGAGTCAGGATTGCAGTATGAAAAGACAAGAGGCAACATGAAAGACACCGTAATCGAGAAGGTAGAAAAGGTCTTTGAAGGACACTAAGTAAAATGAAACTGGCAGAGGTGACAGGGTATGGGCGCAGGACTCAGCATGGCGAGTGTAAATAAAATTAAAGAGTTGGCGAATTCCAGAGAATATAGTCTGGCACTTGAGTTAGTGGAACATCAGGATTTGACAAAATCCCTGAACCCACAGTTCCTGAGACTGTGTGGAGAGATTTACATAAAAAATGATAGATATAAGGATGCCAGACGATGTCTGATCATGGCGCATCGTCTGGGACCGGAATCGAAGCGGGTTTTGTATACGTTTGTGGAGCTGTATTTGCGGATGGGATATTTCCAGCTGGCAAAGACGTATTACGATATGTATATGTTTGATGCCAATGCATATGACAGCCGGGACATGGAATATGTCTGGAATAAGCATGAACATGCGGACGATTACAAGACGCTGGAACCATTGATTGCCGGGTATGCACACAATCTGGACTATGACTGGAGCTTTGAGTTATATCTGCTTTACAAGAAAGAGGAAAAACAGAACGAGGCGGCGACGCTGGCTGAGTTATATCATGCATCGTTCAAGAATTCCGATAACAGCCAGATTATATTGGATATCGAAGCTGGAAAAGTAAAGGTAGATACATATTTCGATATATATGCGGACACTGAAGCTGTAGATGATGATCCAGATATGGAGGCACTTCGTGCAGAAGAACAGGAGCTGCTTGCAGCCGATGATTTGCGGATGCATCCGAAAGAGGCAGAGATCACGATCATGTATGAGGATTCATATACACCTGCCGGTTCGGAGAAGAAAGTGCAGAAGATGCTCAAAAAGCAGGAACGCGAAGAGCAACGGAAAGAAAAGAAGCTGTTGAAAAAACAGAAGCAGCAGGAAAAGGCAGAAGCTGCGGCGGAAGCTGAGAAGGCGGAGACGGAAGTGGAATCTGCTACCGAAGAAAAAAAGGATACCGAAGCGGAAGCACCTGAGACAGTTGCGGATGAGACAGAACAGAAGACGTCTGAGGAAACAACTGTGACAGAACAAGAAACAGCAGAGAAAGCATCTGTGACAGAAACATCAGAACAAAAAACGGCAGAGGAAGCGTCTGAGACAGAAGCGGAAGAACCGGAAAAAGAAAAAAAGAAGGGATTTTTCCAGAGACGGAAGAGAAAAAAACACGAGGAAGAATCTGAGACAACGGATGCTGATATAGAAGAAACAAAAGAAGTAACATCGGAATCGGAAGATGTAAAACCATCGGAAGAGCCGAAAGAATCAAATAGTGACATTTCATCAGAGATTGCAGAGACAACAGGGCAGGCGGAAGATATGAGACATGGAAAAGGGACAATTGCAAAAGATGTAGTCGTAGTAGATGAAGATGATGGTTTTGAAGCAGAAGCGGATACGATTGAGGAACTTGCATCCAAGGAACATGTGACGCAGGAGACCGAGACGAAGGAAGCAGAAGTGACAACAGCCAAGAAACCGACGTTTGAATTCCAGACAGTGGAACTGGCGCCGGAAGATTTTGAGGAAGAATATGAGGTTGACGATTTCTCTGAAACTGTGGATGATGAATTCGGAGAGATGAAGATGCCGGAACCGAAACCTGAGATTGAAGAAACTGTGGAGGAAGAACCGGAGACAGAACTGGAGATTGAAGAGACTGTCGAAGAAGAACCGGAGGTTGAGGAAGAGATCGAGGAGCCAGAGGTTGTAGAACCGGAGCCAGAGGTGGAATCCGAGTCAGAACCGGAGATCGAGGAGACAGTAGTAGAAGAAGCTGTTGAAGAAGAACCAGAGACAGAGGAAGAAATCGAGGAGCTGAAGAAAGAACCGAAAGAGGAATTCCACGTAGCTCCGTTTACAACGAAACCGGAAAAAAAGAAGTTGGACTTCCCGGTATTCAAGTCATCGTTATTCCCGGATTATCACAAAGAAGTGAAAGTTGTTGAAAATAATTTCAACGAGATCATGGAAGAAGCGCAGGATAAGATGACGGAGAACATGCAGAAGGAAGAGCAGATGCAGAGAGAGGCGGAAGCATTGCTTGCATCCCTTGGTATCAGCATGGATGCGATTCCAACAACACCGCAGGCTGAGAAGAAAGAGGAACAGCCGGTACAAAAAGGACCTTCACGAGATGAGTTAAAAGCATCTTTGAAGATAGATTCTGTTAAGAAGAATTTGCTAAAACGTGTAAAAGAATACAGATAATTCTTGACGAGAAGATATGACCGAGAGAAGGTATGACTGAAAGGAGGCAATGGGAGTGGCTATTGATCAAAGAGAAGCATTGATTGCTGCGGTAAGAGCACAGGTAGAAAAAGAGAAGGCTGCCAAGGCTGCAAAACTGAAAAAAGAGCAGGAAGCAATGCAATTGTCTGGAGCTGCAGATGCGGGAGAAGCTGCTGCAGACCACAATAAGCCAAAATACAAAACTCTGTCAGCAGAAGAACTTGCGAAAATCGAAGAGAAGAAGCGTCGTAAGAAAGCTGCAGAACTTGGTATTAAATTGGAGGACGAGGAACCAGAAGAGGTACCTGCAAAGGCAGCAGAACCTGCGAAGGAAGAGCCAAAGAAGGCAAGTGATGAAGGACTTGGCATGAGTGTTGGCATTCAGGCAGATAAGTCTGGAAAATCCTTAGATAAGCCGGCTGGCGGCGGACTTGGAGCACCAGTAGGTGGCGGACTGTCAGGTGGCAAGACAGAGAGCAAAGGACTTGGAGGACTGGGCGGTAGCCTTGGAGCTACAGAGCCATCTGGAGGACTTGGTCTCAATATTGACATGGGTAACAAGCAGGAAGAGAAAGCACCTGAGAAGAAAAAGGCTCAGGATGATGAAAAAGCAAGATTGCGTCCTACAAAATTATCCGGTGGCAGTGGCGATGTAAAGGTAATCAATGGGGATGATGCAGAAGAGGAAGCATCCTTTACAAAACAGGGAAATACAACGATTATTTCCGATGGTGTAGAGTGGAAAGCACAGGAGAACAAAGCATCCAAGGATGATGCAGATGATATCATCAGCATTGTGCCAAACCGGAGTACTCCAACCAATGATGTGAAGAGTATGTACGATCTTGGCGATGAGGATGAGGATGCTCTGGGTGCAGAGATATCAAAGCTTGCGCAGTATGGCGATGCTGAGAATAAGGCAGAGGAAGAAAAGAAAAAGGCGCAGGAAGAGATGGCGAAGAAGGCAGCGGAGGCAGAGGCAGCCAAGAAGAAGGCGGCTATTGAGGAAGCTGAGCGGAAAGAAGAAGCCAGAAGAAAGAAGCTGAAAGAGGCAGAAGAAAAGGCAGCTGCACAGGAGCGTAGAATCGCAGAAGCAGCAGCCAAACAGCGTGCAGCTGCAGCTGCTGAGAAACGTGCAGCCGAGGAGGCACGCCTCAAGGCAGAAGAGGAAGAAAAACGTAAGAAAGCGGAAGAGGCACGTCTGAAAGCAGCCGAGGAAGCCCGCAAGAAGGCTGAGGAAGAGGCAAGAGCCAAGGCAAAGCAGGAAGCTTTGAAGAAGGCGGAAGAGGCAAAGAAGAAAGCCGAAGAAGCAAAGCGTATCTTAGAACAGGCACAGAAGGCAGAAGAAGAAGCAACAAAGCGTGCAGAAGAGAATCGGAAGCGTGCTGAGGAAGAAGCCAAGAAGAAAGCCGAAGCAGAAGCAAAGAAGAAAGCTGAGGAAGAAGCAAAGAAGAAAGCCGAAGCAGAGGCAAAGAAGAAGGCAGAGGCGGAAGCAAAGAAGAAGGCAGAGGCGGAAGCAAAGAAGAAGGCAGAGGAAGAAGCCAAGAAGAAAGCCGAAGCAGAAGCCCGTAAGAAGGCTGAGGAAGAAGCAAAGAAAGCAGCCGAAGAAGCCCGTAAGAAAGCCGAAGAGGCTATGCGTATCTTAGAAGAAGCAAAGAAGGCGGAAGAGGCAGCACTAAAGGCAGCTGAGGAAGCTCGTAAGAAGGCAGAGGCAGATGCAAAGAAGGCAGCGGAAGAAGCCGCAAAGGCAAAGGCTGAGGAAGAGAAACGCAAGAAGGCTGAAGAAGAAGCTAAGAAGAAGGCAGAGGCGGAAGCAAAGAAGAAAGCCGAAGAGGAAGCAAAGAAGAAGGCAGCGGAAGAACTTGCTGCAAAGGCAGAAGAAGAGGCTCGCAAGAAGGCAGCCGAGGAAGCTGCAAAGGCAGAGGCGGAAGCAAAGGCGAAGGCTGAGGAAGCCCGCAAGATCTTAGAGGCTGCAAAGAAGGCCGAAGAGGAAGCGCTGAAGGCGGCAGAGCAGGCAGACAGCATTCAGATCGACCTGACACAGCCAGCGGAGGAAGGAAAACTTCCACTTGCTGCATCTTACCTTGAAAAGTATACAAAGATGGAGAAATCCGGAAAGAGTCTCGTGGATACATTCAATGCCATTACTGTTGATCAGGAGAATCGTAACGTATGTATGATGGGTGATCACGGATTTGGTCTGACCAGTGTCGGAGAAGATTTCGCAAGAAGCTTCTACGATATGGGAATCTGCAAGGCGAAGACGATCGCGAAGATCAAGGCACAGGCATTGAACAAGGTTAAACTTGCAGATGCAATGTCAAAGCTTGCCGGTGGATGTATGGTTGTTGAAAATGCAGGTCTGATCGCACCAGATAAGATGACAGAGCTGATGAAACTTACAGCCAAGGATGTAAACGATGTTGTTGTGATTCTGACAGGTGCGACTGAGTCTATCAACCGCTTGTTTGGAGCGACTGGAGATGCCAAGGATAAGTTTACACACCAGATCAATATGGAAGGCATTTCTACACAGGATATGCTTGCGATTGCAAAGGGATATTTCAAACAGCAGGGCTTTAAGACAGATGATTCTGTAGAAGGCACTGTAAAGAATCTCCTGATGGCAATGGAGTCTGGAAATATCGATCGTATGCTCAAGGCTTGCGATGAGGCAATGCTCAAATGTGACGATCGTGAGAAGGCAAAAGGTTCCAGCCGGAAATATTTACTAAGTGAAGATTTTAAATAATCGTTGAAAAAATCAGAGCCGATGCTTATAATTTAAGCATCGGCTTTTTACGTGATAAGCCAATAGACGGGATGATAAATAAGAAACCAGAAGATAAGAGGTATAAAACGTGGTAAATATAGATATCGGTATAGACCTTGGAACATCGAATACGGTCATATACATAAAAGACAAAGGAATCGTAGTCAACCAGCCATCGGTGGTTGCATATGAGGCTAAAAGTAAAAAGATCATTGCGGTTGGAAATAAAGCCAAAAAGATGCTTGGAAAGACACCGGAGGATATTGAGGTGGCACGTCCGATCCGGAATGGTGTTATCTCCGATTATATTATGACGGAGCGTATGCTCAAGATCTATGTGAAGTCAGCGATTGCAAAACGAAAGATCTGGGGCAAACCAAACATCTGCGTCTGTGTGCCAAGTGGTGTCACGGACGTACAGCGGCGTGCAGCGTGTGATGCAGTATACCGTACCGGTGCAAAGAATGTGTATGTGCTTGAGGAACCATTTGCGGCAGCCATCGGTGCAGGTGTGGATATTGAGTCGGCAGTTGGTGCGATGGTTGTGGATATCGGTGCGGGAACGACGGATATTGCAATCGTAGCAAGAGGCGGTGTGCAGCATAGCAGTTCCATCAAGATTGGTGGCGATGATTTCGATGAGGCAATCATCCGTTATATGCGGAAACGTCATAATGTGCTGCTGGGCGAAAGCTCTGCCGAACAGTTGAAGAAGGACATTGGTTCTGTGTATCCGCGGGAACAGGATGCGATCGGGTATGCACGTGGAAAGGAACTGGTGCGCGGACTTCCAACGAAGATGGCAGTCAAATCCTCTGAGATGATCGAGGCGTGTCAGGAGGAGACAGATCAGATCTTGGATTCCGTTCGGGAGATGTTGGAGGCGGCACCACCGGAACTGGTTTCCGATATATCCGAGCATGGTATTATCCTTGCCGGAGGCGGAAGCAAGATATTTGGTATGGACAAGCTTATTATGGATAAGATTGGTGTCCCGGTTGTGAACATCAAGAATCCGGATCAGGTTGTTGCGACAGGTGCAGGAACAGCCCATTATTATATCAAGGACGGAAGAACCTTGGAAGAGTAAGAGACAGGATAGAAATACGTGGAAAATAAGAAGAAAACATTGCGTGAACATGGTGTGGAATATACATATGATGAGCGGTTCCTCCCACTCACGCAGAAGGAAATGCAATTAAAGGGCTGGGAACAGCCGGACTTTGTCTATGTGATCGGAGATGCCTATGTGGATCATCCATCTTTTGGACCGGCGATCATCAGCCGTGTGTTAGAGGCACATGGATATAAAGTGGCAATCATTTCACAGCCAGACTGGAAGGATGAAAATTCGATTGCGATTTATGGCAGGCCGAAGCTTGCCTTTTTGGTGTGCGCCGGAAATATGGATTCAATGGTGAACCATTATACTGTTTCCAAGAAAAGACGGCATACAGATGCCTACACCCCGGGTGGCGAGATGGGAAAACGACCAGATTATGCGACAATCGTTTACTGCAATCTGATCCGGAAGAAATACAAGGATGCGGCAATTGTGGCAGGCGGTATCGAAGCAAGTCTGCGCCGGCTGGCACATTATGATTACTGGTCCAATAAGTTGAAACATTCGATTCTCGTTGATGCACAGGCGGATATTGTGATCTATGGTATGGGTGAGCATGCCATTGTGGAGATCGCGGATGCGCTGCAAAGCGGCATCGACATCAAAGACTTAAGTTTTATTCATGGAACGGTCTACAAAGCAAGAAATCTGGAACATCTGTATGAAGACTATATTGAGCTTCCGTCGTATGACGCGTTGCAGGAAGACAAATTAAATTACGCGCGAAGCTTTAAAATCCAATATGATAACACAGATCATATCACCGCGAAGATTCTGGTAGAAAAATATAAGGATTATCAATATGTGATCCAGAATCCACCGGCGGAACCATTGACGGAGCAGGAGATGGACGAGGTGTATGCGATTCCATATACGAAGACCTATCATCCGATTTATGAGGCACAGGGTGGAATCCCTGCGATAGCGGAGATCAAATTCTCGCTGGTCAGCAACCGGGGGTGCTTTGGCGGGTGCAGCTTCTGTGCGCTTACATTTCATCAGGGTCGGACATTGCAGATACGCAGTCATGCTTCGATTATAGAAGAAGCGAAAGAGATGACGAGGGATCCGGATTTTAAGGGCTATATTCATGATGTGGGCGGCCCGACGGCGAATTTCCGGCAGCGCGCCTGCAAGAAACAGGAGAAATACGGCGTCTGTGCGAACCGTCAGTGTCTGTTCCCAAAGCCATGTCCGAATCTGATTGTGGATCATTCCGATTATCTGAAATTACTGCGGGAGCTCCGAAGTCTGCCGAAGGTGAAGAAGGTATTTATCCGTTCGGGTATCCGGTTTGATTATCTGATGGCGGACAAGGATGATACATTCTTTCGGGAACTTTGCAAATACCATGTCAGCGGGCAGCTGAAGGTGGCGCCGGAACATATCTCTGACAAGGTACTGATGAAGCTTGGTAAGCCGGAAAATGCAGTCTTTCAGGCATTTTGCAAGAAATACAAACGGATCAATGAGGAACTTGGATTGAAGCAGTATATGGTACCGTATCTCATGTCATCGCATCCGGGTTCCACTCTGAAAGAAGCGGTGGAACTGGCGGAATATCTGCGGGATCTGGGTTATATGCCGGAACAGGTGCAGGATTTCTATCCGACACCTTCGACGATATCAACCTGCATGTATTACACTGGCGTGGATCCGCGGACGATGGAGAAGGTATATGTGCCAAATTCTCCACATGAAAAGGCGATGCAGCGGGCACTGATCCAGTACCGGAATCCGGATAATTACGATCTGGTGCATGAGGCACTTGTGAAAGCAGGACGGACGGATCTGATCGGGTTCGATAAGAACTGTCTGATCAAACCGCGGAAGATGAAGAATGCTGCAAATGAGAAAAAATCTCAATATGGCGTATCGAATAAACAATCTGGAAATCGTTCGAATGTGCAACATAAAAATTCTGCACAGAAGCAGGGGCAAAACCAGAAGCTGCAAATGAATACAAAAAACAAAAAAAGTATACGCAATGTACATAAAAAGAAACAAAAGTAAAGGTTTCTTTTATTGCGAAACCATGGAAATTATGATATTATCTATCTAGGCGTGTCGACATATGCATGATCGGCACAGATAGAAACAATAAAACGAAATGGAGGAAATTTTCAACATGGCAAAGAAAGTAGTTTTAGCTGGCGCATGTCGTACAGCAATCGGTACTATGGGTGGTGCAATTTCAACAATACCAGCACCAGGGTTAGGTTCT
>OGWY01002182.1_pt1 | contig 14432 bp, 10 predicted proteins | sample 1576121 | NCBI WGS metagenome assembly OGWY01 (sample SAMEA3541543, study PRJEB24748) | human gut metagenome | biome: human gut; feature: human-associated habitat; material: faeces | place: China | collected 2012 | reverse complement strand
GCGGCGGTCGCTTGCGACATCTACCTTATACGCCGCAGTGCGCATCCTCGCGGAGTGTTTTTTACTTTACAGGAAAGCAATTTCCTGTAAAGTAAAAAGAGGACTCTGTTTTCTGACCTGCCGCCAGATTCCAGAATCCTCTTTTCTTTTTCTTTATCTTCTAATCAAATAATCCAATGTGATATTTTACCTTCCGGCAAATCTTCCATACCAGAAGTACCGGCATTGCCAGTACCAGATAAGCACAGGAAAGAATTCCTACTCCACCACCTAAGATTATCATAATCCAGATAAAAATATTCATTTCTTACACCTCGCATATTATTATTTTATGTATTTAATATGCGGGTGCCAATGCTTCCTTCTTTCCGTCCGCCTTCCGCTCAAACCTTGCTAACATCAGGCTCCTTAGTACATTATCGCCATGCTTCTTCCGATTCCTCTGAATACGTCCCATAAAAAGCTGTGGCAGCACCACCAACAGCAGCCAGAACATCATTCCAATATTTCTCCTATGGTTCGCCAGTCTACCGCTGCAGCCTAGTGTCAATGCCGCAATGCCTGTATTCTGCATCTGCTCCTCTCTGGATAACATCTTATCCGGAGTATCTAAAAGACGGACATTCTTTAATTCTATGTAATTTACTGCAAAGACTTCTTTCTCTGCCGGGGAAACCTGTTCTGTTCTGGTGGATGCGCCTGCAATGGCTACCAGAAACAGGATGCTCCACAGCAGTGCCAAATGCCTGATTATCTTTTTCCGATACATCTGTCTCATTCCTTACCTTGTGATTAAGCTTAGTATATGTCGCAGGACAACTTCCGTCAAGAGTTGATGCAGCCAGATGGGCTAAGGACAGAGAGAAAAATACAAGCATGAATTTGCGCCGGTGTCCGGGAAGAAGTTTTTGATGAAATGCGTTATCGTTCTTGAAAGTGTTTTTTCTGATAATAAATTGTCTTTCCGCTGCTTTGACTGCTCACCCCATCTGTCCGTCGGAAGCGGATGCGAACTGGAATCTGCAAGGGCACATAAGAATTTCGATATTGTGTTTGATTTCGGCTGGCAACCGGCGCAAATTTGGCTTATTTTTTTAACTCTCTCACTCCTCTGACCATCTGGATGACAACGGTCGGAAGTGCTGCCAGCAGAATAATCTCTATCACTGCAAAACAGGACAATGGTTCCACCGAAAATAACCCCCGCAGCGGCGGTACAAAAAGCACCAGTCCCAGCAGCACGCTTCCGGACACAAATGCAAGGATACTGTATGGATTTCCGGTAAAGCCCAATGCAAAAATGCTCTTGTTTCCACGACAGTTAAATCCATGGAAAAGACGCGCCAATGTCAGTGTTGCAAATGCCATAGTGGATGCCATTGCCGCACCCTTTCCATTTCCGATATAAAATGCTGCCATGGTGGATGCCGCAATACATAAGCCCTGCAACATAATTCGCCGGAATGTCTCTCCAGATAAAATTCCTTCCGATACCTGCCTTGGTTTTTCTTCCAATAAACTTTCATCCTGCGGTTCCACGCCAATGGCAATTGCCGGAAGGGAATCTGTCAGCAGGTTAATAAACAGTAAATGCACCGGAGCAAATGGAACCGGAAGCCCCAAAAGGGATGTATACAATACAGATAAAATTCCTGCCATGTTGCCGGAAAGTAAAAATAAAATAGCATTTTTTATATTGCGGTAAATGTTTCTTCCGTTCGTTACTGCTTTAATAATCGTAGCAAAGTTATCATCTGTTAATATCATGGCTGCCGCATCCTTTGCCACTTCCGTTCCGGTTATTCCCATGGCTACTCCGATGTCTGCCTGCTTTAATGCCGGTGCATCATTTACACCATCTCCGGTCATGGAAACGATATTGCCCCTCTTCTGCCAGGCTTTTACAATCCGTATCTTATGCTCCGGTGACACTCTCGCATAAACAGATATTTTATCAATCTTTTCTTCCAGTTCTTTTTCCGGGCAGGCATCCAGCTCTGTTCCGGTTAATGCCAGATCCCCCTCTTCATAGATTCCAATACGCTTTGCAATCGCAACGGCTGTGATTTTGTGATCTCCGGTAATCATTACGGTGCGGATTCCCGCCCGCTTCGCATCTGCTACTGCCTGTATGGATTCTTCCCTTGGCGGGTCTGCCATGGCAGCTAATCCTAAAAAGGTAAGTCCATTTTCCTTTTCCACCGTCAGTTCTCCCCCGGACTTCTTACATGCAAATGCCAGTACCCTGAGTCCCTTTTCAGAAAAATGCTGATTCTGCTTCTGGATTTTTGCGATTTCTACATTATCCATCGGTCTTATCTCTTCTTCATATGCCACATTTATGCAACGGTTTAAAAGGACATCTACTGCTCCTTTTGTAAAAATAATTTCTTCTTCGCCATGCAGCCGGTATTTACTGCTCATGCATTTCCGTTCAGAATCAAATGGAATTTCTTCTAATCTCGGAATCATATTTCGAATCGTTTCTTCCTGTATGGTAAGCTGCCCTACATTTTCCGTTCTGTCCTGATTCAGGCGGACTTCGTGGAACATTTCCAACAGGGCAGATTCTGTCGGATCTCCCAGTACTTTTCCATCCGTTATGCTGGCATCATTATTTAAAATAGCATTGTATAAAAAAAGCCTTTGCAGGCTGGACTCCAAGGTCATCTCATCCGGTTTACAAGTCATACCATTCAGATAAACCTCTTCCACATGCATCTTATTCTGTGTCAGTGTTCCCGTCTTATCGGAGCAGATTACCGATACACAGCCTAAGCTTTCCACAGCTTTTAATTCTTTGACAATGGCGTGCTCCTTTGCCATTCTCCTGCTTCCCATTGCCTGCACAATTGTAACAATGGAGCCTAATGCTTCCGGTATTGCCGCTACTGCCAGTGCAACAGCAAACATCATGGCATCAATGACCGGCATCTTCCGGTAAATGCCAAGACAAAAGACCAGTGCACAGATTGCCATAATCAGTATTGCCAGCTTTTTGCTGAAAGAATCAAGACTTATCTGAAGCGGAGTCTTCCGCTCCTTCGTCTGATTCATCAACCCGGCAATCTTTCCTAATTCCGTTTCCATTCCTGTTGCTGTTACAAGTACCTCCGCTCTTCCATATGTTACAAAGCTTCCGGAAAATACCATATTTTTCCGGTCTGCCAACGGTACTTCTTCCGGCAATACTTCTTCATTCTTTTCTACATTGACAGACTCTCCCGTCAGTGAGCCTTCATTGACCTGCAGGGAATAATTGCGAAGAATTCTTCCGTCTGCCACAATCATGTCCCCTGCTTCTAAGATTACATAATCCCCGGGCACAATCTCTTTGGATGCAATCTCCTGACGTTTTCCATCCCGGATAACCCGGGCCGCTGGTGCCGCCAAATCCTTCAAACTATCCAGTGATTTTTCTGCCTTCCTATACTGTATCGTACCAAGAACAGCATTCATAAGTAATACCAGAAAAATTACGATAGTGCTCTCAACATTTCCGGAAAACATGGAAATAATTGCTGCAATAATCAGGATTATGACCATCAAGTCACAAAACTGGCTTAAAAACACCTGCAACAGACTCTTATGTCTGCCCTCGCTCAGCCGGTTCTCGCCTGTCTCTTTTCGTATTCTTTCTACTTCTTCTTCTGCTAATCCTTTTTCCCGAAAGCCAAACATTTCTTCCAACTGCTCTTTCGTACAATTCCAATATGCTTTCATATACGCTTAACCTCCTGCTTTTTATGTTACCGGGTATCAACCATGCGCAACAAAGAATGTGCCTTGGCACATTCCCGCGCCTGCGGCGGTCGCTTGCGGCATCTACCTTATACGCCGCAGTGTGCATCCTCGCGGAGCGTTTTTTACTTTACAGGAAAGCAATTTCCTGTAAAGCAAAAAAGGAACGAGCACTTTTACCGCATCAAAATAATACGGTAAAAGTCTCGTTCCTCTGCAGTGTATATTCCGGTTATCCCTCTTCAGATAACGTGATGACGAAAAATACAACACCGGCTATCCGGTGCGAACTACTCCCTGATACGCCATCATCATAACATATACCTTTTGTCTCCGTCAATGCCTATTTTTCTGACTCTTCCCAGTAACAACAGGTATCCTTTCCTTTATGCTTCGCTGTATACAAAGCTTTATCTGCCTGCCTGATACTGTCTTCATAGTTATAGCTGTCTTTTCTAATCAGGGTGATTCCAACACTGCAGGATACCGGAGTCGGAAGCTTCTCCCGCAGCTGTTCCTGCATCCGTGCCAGTCTCTTATCCAATGTTTTCTTTGAGCCAAATCCTTTAAACAATACTACAAATTCATCCCCACCAAGTCTTCCTATATAATCGGTACAGCGGAAGCTTTCATGAATGGTATCCACAAAAGTACGCAATACTTTATCTCCATATGGATGTCCCTTGGTATCGTTAATCTGTTTAAAATTATCAATATCCAATATAAGAAGTGCACACACTTCCCCTTTCTTTGCTTCTTCTAATACATAATGGCTGGTATATTGTTCAAATATCCGCCGGTTCAGTACGTTCGTCAACGGATCGGTATTGGCTGCACGCTCCTGTTCCTGCTGACGGCGTTTCTGTCCATCTATATCCTTAAGATACAGCAGTGCATACATATTTTCTGTTACCTGCTCCTGAAATACATGTACGGTAAGCTCCATCCAGTGGTAACTTCCTCTTGCCATCCTTCTGCGAAGCTGATAATTCACAGTAGCCGTTCCACTGTTATAATTATAAACCATCTTTTCCTGCTCTAATACATCATAGCATCCAAACTGGTCTTCCTCTAATACCAGTTCATCAATATGACGGTTGAAAACCTTCATATAATTTAATGCTTCCCGCTCGCCCTCTGCTACGTAATCTTTCCAGAGTCCACCACTGCTTTGAATCTTACCATTACTCAGGTCTACCTCAGCATATGCCACGGTCTCCGACAGCATTGCCTGATAAAAGTCCTCTCTCTGTAAATATTTTAACTGGATATTCTGATGATCTTCAATCTGATAAATAGTAACTATCCTCAAATTTTCATCCTGTTTCTGGTCTCCGATTTTACGGATATCCAGTCGGAACCATTCAAACTCATCCTGCTTGCTTTTTAAAAGAATTTCTAATACCTGATCCCCTTTTCTATATTCTACGCCGGTAAATGCTGCATGAAATACATCCCGGAAATGAGGATGTACCATTCCATCCTCCCAGCTTTCCGGAAATCCAACCTCTTTTAGCTGATTGCCCTTTAACATAGAACGATTTGTATGGAAATAAATGGTATGTTTCTTCTCATTATATTCCAAGCGCTCATATTCCTGACTCTTTAAAAATTTTTTCCGAATCATATCATTATTAATGCGATGATATCCTTTTAATGTATAGACACCATTTTCCTGATGGTCAAGCACTCCAACGCAGCGTACTGTCACTTTTCCACGTTCCGGATGATTCCAGGTATATTCCATCTCGATAATCTTTTCGGTTGTAATAATATCATGTAATGCATTCTGTACATAATCGTAATAACCATCACTGATGTTATCATACCAGAACCTGAAATATTCCTCGCTGTTCATAATGTCGTCTATGCCCAGAATGCTGCGCATGCTCTTATCCACATACAGACGGTTCTTTCCATTGACAGTATCCAGTTCCAGCGTCCACAGTCCCAGTTTTACAGACTGTAATATATTTTCCTCCTTCAGCATACCCGTCATACGGGCTATCATCTCACTCTTTACATCCATCATTCCGTCACGAATCAGTATATTTGAAATAAAAGGACGTATTCTGGCAAGAAAAGTCTTATCATTTGGGCGGTATTTCGGATTATCCACACCAATAAATCCAAATAAATGACCTTCATTTAACAATGGAAGAAGCATCAGCCTGCGTATTTCCTGATGCACTAATATTTTCCACAAATCCGGTGCTGACTCCCGATACATATCCACATCTTTGATAATAACCGGTCTGTCTTCCTTCAAACTGCCAATCACCAGTTTTACCCAGTCACCCGGTACCGATGCCAGATAAAGCTGCTGGCTCTGAATCTCATTTTCACACCACTCACAGACATTACTCCAGCTATCTGCCTCTTTGGAATATAAAAAGATATAGCTGCGGTCTGCCTGATAAAATTCCCCGGTATGATGAAGAAGTTCACTGATGATATCAGCTTCATTTTCTTTTTCTTTCGCCTCTTCCAAGGCTTTCACAATGCCCTTTTCCACTTCTAACTGTTCTTCCAGCCTGCTCACGGAAATATTGATGGTATTCATGTCAATACCTATCTGAAGGCGGGCTGCCTTATTGCCCCAGTTTACTAATTTATCTTTCATCAACATCTGGGTTCCTAAGAATTCATTATTTGCATATCTGCTCAAAAACTTCTTGTGCTTTAATTTTGCCGTATTACAGTCCGGGCACGGTTCTTCCCTGCCCTCTAATACCTGATAACATTTCTTGCCGGCATAATCACTGACGCCGCTGATTCGTTGTCCGGCAGAGTTCATATAATATAACTCATAGCTTTCCACATCTAAGACATAGACCATCTCTTCTAACTGGTCTAATATTGCTTTATAATCGGTACCGTCTCCTGCTTCCGGCAGAATCACTGTACTATTCCCGCAATCTTCCTGCCACCGTTCTTCCTCTACATGTCCAAAAATATACTGTTTTTCAAACAGTTCTTCTTCAATCGGTTTACTGAAATAGAACCCCTGTAAAACTTCAGGTGCGAGCTCTGCAAGTGTCTGTAATTCCTCCGGTGTTTCTACCCCTTCACATACTACCCGGATCTGTGCACTTCTTGCCAGTTCAAAAATATTACGAAGAAGCCGGTAATTGTATGCACTCATATTAATCCGGCTGACAAAGCAACGGTCAATTTTAATCTCATCAATTGCCAGACTCTTAAGATAACTTAAGCTGGAATATCCGGTTCCAAAATCATCCATGGAAATCTGTATACCACGCTTGCCCCACTGATAAAATAACTGATTGTATTTGGTATAATCCTGTAACTGCATGCTTTCTGTCAGTTCCAGAATAATAGCTTCTCCTGGAATTCCTTCCTGTTCTAACAAATCATAAATGTACTGGCTTAAATCCGGCTGCTGCAACTGTATATAAGAAAGATTGATACTCATACGGAATTCCGGATTATAACGCCGCCACTTTGCACACTGGGCAATGGCTTCCTTTAATACCCATTTTCCCACCTGCACAATCATTCCGCTCTGCTCTAATATTCCAATAAAAAGATTTGGTGACACCACTCCGTGATATTTCGAGCGGAAACGAAGCAGTGCCTCTGCTCCCACTACTTCATAATTACTCATCCCAATCTGTGGCTGGAAGAGAAGATAAAATCCATCACACTGGTTGCGGATACTCTTTCTGATTTCTTCTGTTAAGTCAATAACCGACAACTGTTTCTCATAATCTTCTGCTGAGAAAAGAATCAATCGGTTCTTACCGCTCTTCTTGGCACGGTCCAGAGAACTTTCCGCATAGTTAAACAGTGTATTGGCATCCTTGATTCCGGACATCGGATAACAGACTGCACCTGCCGAAAAGGTACAGTTCTCCATCATCTTCATCTGTATATTCTGGTATACTTCACGCACAGCCTCCATATCATATCCTACAAAATTAACTGCAAACCGGTCACCATCCAGACGATAAATTTTTATATTTTCATCAATACTATTTTCCAGAAGAGCTGCAATCCTCTTTAAAATAAAATTACCATGGCCTCTTCCATATTTCGTATTGATATTTTTAAAATTATCCACACCAAGAACAAGTAAAACACCTTCTTTTCTGCTGTTCAGCATTTCATCCAGGTGTTCCATTAATTTAGTACTATTAAAAAGTCCGGTAAGTGAATCTGTCTTTCCCAAAAGAACAGTATCTGATGTCCTTCCCACCATTACATAAGGGATTCCATCCTCATCCAGTTCAGCTTTTCCACGACAGCTGATCCAGACCAGATTGCTGTTTCTGTCTACCAGCCGGTATTCCAGATCATGTATCAGGCTTCTTCCAGAGCAGATAGATTCCATATCATTAACCCACTGGTTTAAGTCTCTTCCATATACAATATCTTTCCAGTCATCTATGCTGCAACTGTTGTTTTCATCCATGCGCAATGCATATCTCTTTGATATATCATTGCTGGCGAAATAAAATTTACCCTCTTTTAAATCTGCCAGAAATAAATAATCATCGGTACTTTCACTTAATAACTGCAGAGTCTGGTAACATTCCGCAAATCCTTTTTTCCCTTTAAACAGTTCATCCAGCGTATTCTTCTCCTGCATAGCCCCTCCAAAAAATATATTTTTTTCTGTCTATACATTCCTTCCTGCATTATTTAATTGTACATCAAATTATCGTTTTTTACAATATTTATTCAGAAAAGTGTCATAAAAGCACAACCGTATTCATCCGGCATCCGATGGCAGGCTGTCCGCTGCACACAATACACCCCAGCCCAGCCTTGGATTTGGGAAAAAAGAATATCCCGGCAGTGGTCTTGCTCCCCGGATGAGATATGCTTTTATTTTTTCCCCATATAAAAAAGCATCATGTTTCTCTACAATTCCCCATTGCATAAAAAGTGCTGCCGTCCCGGTTACAAATGGCGTTGCCATTGAAGTTCCGCTTCGTACAGTATAACCGCCGCCCGGTGCACAGGATTCAATGTCCACCCCTGGCGCACAGATGTCCGGTTTCACCTGATTGGTCTCTCTGGTGAACCCTCTCCCGGAAAAGGCTGCCACCTGATTATATCTTGCATCATAGGCCCCCACCGAAATTACCTTATAGGCAGTGGATGGAATTGTAAGCGTTGTCTCTTCTGTGGGATATAAAAATCCGGTTGCTTCTCCGATGACCGCAAGGGAAGGCAGCCACATATTATAGGCCCCGGTTACAATCTTTTCCGGTATCAGCGTTATTTTATAGATTCCGCTGTCGATATAATTTTCCACCGGAAGAAAATCAAAATAGATTTCCTGAAAAGGACTGAAAGGGCTTGGTTCTCCAAAATATAATAAAACCTGCGTTCCTTCGATAGTAAATCTCTGGGGGCCCTGCTGCTGCCGGATAATCCCCACCGTTTTCCCACTGGGATGTGTAATCCGGATGGAAAAAATATCCGCATAGGATTTCCAGATTTGTAAGCTTAACGCAGGCTCATATTCTCCTACTGCAAATTCCACTTCCTGTTCTCTTCCCATTACAAGCTGCCCGGAGGTATGCCCTCTGGCACTGCCTTCATTTCCGGTGCCAATCACCAGAACCGATTTCCAGTAATTTGCCATATCAGATAAATAGGTTTCAAGAAGAGAGGTTCCATCATGGGAACCATAGGTATTGCCAAAGCTTATATTTACTGCCACCGGCTGCTTAAGTTCCAGTGCTTTCCGGAGAATATAATCCATTCCAAGCATCAGCTCTGTTGTCCTTGGAAAGGAATTTTTTCCCGGTGTGCCAAGCTTTACCACCAGCAAATCACTTTCATATGCCACGCCCCGGTTTCTTTCATTGGATGATCTTCCATTTCCCGCTGCGATTCCTGCCACATGGGTTCCGTGCCCGGATAAATCCCGGCTGGGGCAGATACGGTACCCCTCCTGTATATCCTCCTGCTGCAATGCTTCATTGATTATGTCCCGGTCGTATTCCGTTCCAAGCCGGAATCCGGCCGGTGGATTTCCTGCAATGGTCTGATCCCAGATTGCCAGAATCCGGCTGCTTCCATCTTCCTTTCTAAAATCCGGGTGTCTGTAATCGATGCCACTATCTAAAAATGCCGTTATCACACCTTTCCCACTCAATCCCGTTCCCCCTAACCCCATTTTTCTTGTATAAAGGGACGTAATGCAGGAGGCTCTGATTCCCTGCTGTACAGAGAAAAAGAGCCTCTTTGGTTTTTCCATATATTCAATTTCTGTCCGGTCTGTTACCGCATCCATCAAAGCCTCCGGCAGCCGGATAACTGCATATTCATTGCTCAGTTCTGTAACTTCAATATCCGGAAATATCTCCTCTAATTTTCTGAGACTTCCGGTATATTTTACAATGACTTCCCATGTGTCCGTTTCTTCCTGATATCCTACATTTAAGTTTAAGGACTGCTGTCTTTCCTCTTCCGTTGCATCCAGTGCCAGATTCAGTAAGTTTTCCCGTTTCGAACTGTTCATTCCATCTCCCGGCAATTTCTTTTATTACTACTCTATCGCAATCCGTTATTTTTATGCACTTCTTTTCAGCTTATTGTACCAATACTGTTTCATACTCTGCTGTCTCTTATTGTGGTGTTACGGTTCCGTCATCCTGCACCGTTACGCCAAAGGAAATGCTGTTGATATAGTCATTCAACTGCTGCTGTTCTAATTCATTCATCTGTCTGGTCTTTCCATTTTCTGCCTTTGCTCCCACCAGCTTATAAGAAATTGCACCATCCTTATCCACTACCATTTCCACTGCCATGGTGCGCTCAATGCTGCTGCCAAAAACAAAATTGCCAAGGCTGTAAAACACCGGCTTTCCGTCGATATATTCAATGCCCTGCAGACAATGGGAATGTGCACCAAACACTACATCTGCACCGGCTTCGATATATTTCTGTGCCAGCGTTCTCTGATATGCCTCAGGTTTTTCCTGATGTTCCAAGCCCCAGTGGACATAAACCACCAGCACATCACACTGACTGCGTGCTTCGGCAATGGCATTGACAAACCGCGTTTCATCATAAGTAGAAAGGACTCCCGGTACTGCGCTTTCTACATTCCAGCCGGCAACCGGAAGTACACGGGATGCTGCAAGAAATCCATACTTTTTCCCATTTACTTCTATTACCTGCACTTCCTGCGCCCGCTCTACGCTGTCCCCTGCTCCGGCATATAAAATGCCCTGTCCATCTAATGTTGTAAACGTATCACTCAATGCTTCCCTTCCATAATCGAGGATATGATTATTTGCCAGAGTGACCACGTCCACGCCCATTTCCTTTAATGCTGCTGCATAGGATGGGTCTGTGCGGAAGGTATACTGCTTGTCCTCCATCTGGGTGCCCCGGTTACTAAACGGAAATTCTTCATTTACCATGGTAATATCTGCATTTACAAGCAGCTCTTTCATGCCATTATCTATGACAGCGTCTATGCCTCCGGCATCATAGTTTGTTTTAAAAGAATTGGCAAAAAGTACGTCTCCGGTAAACATCAGTGTTGTATCTTCTGTTACATCTGTTGTTTTTACATTTTTCTCCGTATTCTTATCTGCATCTTCAGAAGCTGCATCCTTTCCGGCTTCCGCATCATTTTTACCGTCAGTTTTATCACTGGTCTTTAAATCGGATTCTTCATTTTTATCCTTGCTGTCTTCTGCAGCTTCTGTCCCTGCTGTTGTGGCAGTCTGCCGGCTGTCCTTCTGGCGGATGCTTCCACCGTGATGGGCTGCATATATCATTGCTGCACCCAGCAGAATCACACACACTATAGAAACTATATATAATGCAATCCGAACTTCTTTCTTCATTATTTTATCTCCTTTTTTGTAGTCATGTTTCCGTGACTATTTTACCAATGAATGAGCATTTCGGCAATCGTTAAAATTTGTATACTCCTTTTTGCCTTCAAATTGGCATGGTCACATTTGTTATATCTGGCTATTTTAATCAAACCACATTTTACATATGATAGGGAAAACGATTTGCAGATCACATACCAAAGAAAGGATTTACTTTATTATGAAAAATACAAAGAAAATGGTTACTGCGGCCTTGCTTGCTGCATTTACCTGCATTGCAACTATGATTATTAAGATTCCTACACCAACTTTTGGATATATTCATTTAGGAGACGGACTTGTACTCCTATGTGGTATTATCTTAGGACCTGGAATTGGTGCACTTGCCGCTGGTATCGGCTCCATGTTTGCTGATATTTTCTCCGGCTATATGACCTGGGCTCCTGCCACTTTAATCATCAAGGCTCTGACCGCATGCATCGCCGGACTTCTGTTCCACAAACTGCGGCTTAACATTTCTTCCAAAGCTAACCGCAGTGTCCGCGTTGTTATCGGCGGTATCGTAGGTGAGGCTCTTATGGTACTTGGCTACTTCCTGTTTGAAGCAGGTCTTGCTGCATTTGCCAGCGGTTCTTTCTCCTCCGCTGCTCTTGCTACCGGAATTGCTTCTTCTGCTGCAGGTATTCCATTCAATATCGTCCAGGGTGTTGTCGGCATTATTCTCTGCCTGATTCTGCTCCCGGTTTTAAGTAAAATCAATGATGTAAATGAGTGGGTTTCCAAGTAAATAATTTTATAAAAAATGATAGCAGGCAATGTCTTTTCACATTATCTGCTATCATTTTTATGCTGGCAGCCCGCAAAGCGTGTTTCTCATCGTTTTTCAAAAATTACATCAACATTTCCCACGTCACAGTTTATATCCATATCATAATCTGCACCATTGTCGATTTCGTCATCTCTGCCAAGTCCGGCAACAGAAATATCTCCTGCTTTTATAGAACCAACACCACAGCTTAAACTGTAATTGTAATCCTGCTGCTCTCCGGTTAATTTCAATTCCATGTTTCCCACATTACAATTGGCGTCTAAATCACCTTTTACTTCACCGGCAAAATCAAGATTTCCGGCATCCACATCAAAGCTTGCATATGCTGTCGTCAACAGTCCTTCTTTTATATCAATATCTCCTGTTCCGACTTCAACTGAAAGTTCCTCTAACGCAAGCTGTTCCGGCACTTCAATAACCACCTGTAAACGATGCACTCTATCGCCCCAATATGCTGCATGGAAGTTTTCGCTGATTATTAAAGTTCCATCTTCCAATGCAGTCTCTACCTCAGCATTTTTAGAAGTTGTTATTACCTTAATCTCTTTGCCTTTTCCTTTGACTACTTTCAACATTCCTGCATCCATATCGATATCAAGTGATTTCACATCTTCCGGTGCAAATGCAGTCTCTTCTGTACTCGTTGTTCCTTTATCCTGACTTTCCCAGTCAGTTATATCCCAATGAAATGCAAATTTATTATTTTGCACTGCTTCTACAAATTCCCGCATGGTTCCACCGGTTGCAATTCCAATTCCTAATACCACGCAGCCTAAAAGAAAGCAGCCTAATGCGATACCAAAAATAATTTTTAATGCTTTTTTCATGCGCAAGCGCCCCCTTTCTTCTTAAACAGTGACTGCCATAATTTTGCAATTCCTTTTGCAAACCATGGAAGAAACTTTCCACATACCAGAACCAGAAGTCCGGCCGCACATAATCCAATTGCAAGCATCAGAAGTCCGGCTGCCATAGAAATAAAACCTAAGGAAATTGCACCTGTTACCAAAATTGTAATTGCTACACCTGCTACCGCTATTCCACCGATCACACAGCCGACTGCAATTCCAAATAGTCCTCCGATAATTCCTGCTAACGTTCCACCAATTGCTACTAAAATACAGCCCCAGATTGGTGAAGTAAGCACCAGCAGGATTATAAGCAGAATATTTCTTGTGGTATTGTCTTCCCTCTGGCTCGCTCCGTTATAATTCTGCTGCCCCATATTCTGGCTTGCACCGTTATAATTCTGCTGTCCCATACTCTGGCTTGCACCGTTATAATTCTGCTGATTACCGGAAGATGCTGTCTCACTATTATTGCATCCTGGGAAATCTGCCCGGATGGTTGCTGCCACTTTTTCCGGAGATTCTAATTCCCGGATTATCTTCTCTTCATTTTCTTCTCCTGCATCCTCAAAGTAGCTGGTATAGTATGCAATTGCTTCCCGTTTTTCCTCTTCCGGAATTCCTTCTAATAACTGCTCCAGCCTTCTCATAAACTCCTGTCTGTTCATATCTTCTCCTCTCCGGAAAATAATTCTGTTATTTTCGAAGAATAATTTTCCCATTCCTTCCGATAATATGTTAATCTTTCATTTCCATTCCCAGTTATCTTATAATACCTTCGATTTCTGCCCCCACATTCTCTGTCGTATACTTCCAGACAACCGTCCTTCTGCAATCTTCGCAACACCGGATACAGCGTTGATTCTGACACTTCAATGGCTTTCCGCACATCCTGCGTAATCTTATAACCATAAGTACCTTCCTCATCCTTTGATACTACAGCTAAAACAATTGCATCCAGAAGTGCCGCGCCTGTATTAAATACCATGCAATCACTCCCTCCAGATTTTCATAAATATAATATTATTTTTAATGCATTACTATTTTATATTCAATACTATATATCATATAATATTATTTGTCAAGCTATAAAACCTGTCACTGGCAGCCTTTTACGAATGCCGGGCAAGAAAAAAGAATGTGCCTTGGCACATTCCCGCGCCTGCGGCGGTCGCTTGCGACATC
>OGWY01002176.1_pt1 | contig 14459 bp, 8 predicted proteins | sample 1576121 | NCBI WGS metagenome assembly OGWY01 (sample SAMEA3541543, study PRJEB24748) | human gut metagenome | biome: human gut; feature: human-associated habitat; material: faeces | place: China | collected 2012 | reverse complement strand
AGTCAGCTGACCTTGGTAACCTACGGTGGAAACTATCAGTTCGGCCAGTTCGCGGTAAACCCCTATTTTTACTCATTTTTATGCTTTTTGTTAATTTTGTATTAGTATTTGATAAAATCATATTTGTCCTCCACCGCAAACTACCCTACCTTTGCTCCCAGAGTTTAACAACTAAAATCATATTCGCAATGAAAAACATTACTTATTTATTATTGTGCTGCCTACTATTTATATGCAGTTCACTTCATGCCCAACAAACGGATATTAAAGGAATAGTATCCGACTCTTCCGGCGAGCCTCTGCCCGGAGTCAGCATTAGTATAAAAGGCACAACCTTTGGAACAATCACAAATATGGACGGCCAGTTCACCATTCGTGCAAAGAAAGGAAATACCCTAATTTTTTCATTTATTGGATATCAGACAGTAGAACAAAAAGCTACAGATACCCCCATGAAAGTCACTCTACAGGAGAGTTCTGTCCAAGTAGATGAAGTAGTTGTCACTGCCTTAGGTATTAAAAAAGAGAAAAAAGCATTAGCTTACTCCGTAACGGAAGTCAAGAGCGAAGAGTTGAATCGTGTCAAGGTTTCCAATATAGCTAACAGTCTGGTAGGAAAAGTAGCAGGTGTAAATGTAGTGAAACCAGCATCCGGCGTCATGGGTTCAAGCCGTATAACAATTCGTGGTAACGGTTCTTTGAACGGTAGTAACCAACCTTTATACGTTATCGACGGCGTGCCTATGAATAACGGAAACTATGGTCAAGCCGGAGAATGGGGTGGTTTTGATGCTGGTGACGGAATTTCATCTATCAATAGTGAAGACATTGAAAGTATGAGTGTGCTGAAAGGAGGTACCGCTGCTGCATTGTACGGTTCCCGTGCAGCAAATGGTGCAATTGTCATTACTACTAAAAAAGGAACAGCAGGAAAAGTCAGAGTAGAATACAATATGTCTTATACTAAAGACTCTCCCATCCTAAAGAATAATGACCTCCAATGGGAATATGGTTGTGGTGCAAATGGGATGAATCCTGATCAACTGGCTATAGCGACAGGAGCTGGATATGGAATGACACCAGAACAGGCTATAAGCCAATTGGCTCCAACATTAGCCAAGCAAATGAGTGTAATGAGCTTCGGTAGCAAAATGGACGGATCAAATGTAACGCAATATGACGGAATTTCCCGCCCATATTCACCAACCGCAAGAAATAATTTCAAAGATTTCTACGACAATGCATGGTCAGTGACTAACAACATCGCTGTATCCGGCGGAAATGAAAAAATTCAGTTCCGTGTTGGTGCAGGTGATCAACGTTTTCATGATATGCAACCGAATTCCAAACTGGAACGTAACAATATTACATTGAATCTGACTTCTAGAATGAACGAGCACTTCTCACTAAAGGCCAATATTATGTACGTACGCGAACGTGCCAAAAACCGTCCAAACCTGGGTGATATTACCTCCAATGCAAATGCTTCTTTATGGCAACTAGCACCTAATTACGGCCTTTCTGATATGAAGATTACAAACGACGATGGTACGGAATATGAAGTAAACGCTCAAGGCTATGTAATCAATCCTTTATTTGTTGTTTACAAGAATAGTCAAAAAGATGCTAAAGACCGTATTATTGGCTCCGTCGAAGTTCAATACAACTTTACACCAAACTGGTATCTACGCGGACGTGCCGGCGGTGATATGATTAACCGTCGTGCCGAAAATGTCACCCCTTGGGGCACAGCCCGCGGAGCTGTAAAAGAAGGTAATATATCCAATAGTGCCGAATATCACGGTGAATTCAACACAGAAGCCATTGCCGGATATACCAACTCATTCAAAGACGGCCTTGTAAGTGTCGATGCATTTATTGGCTGGAACACAATGGCAAGTTGGTCAGATGCAACAAGTTCGTACGGTGACCAATTTGTTGTACCAGGATTCAACACCATTAATAATACAAAAACAAAATCCGGTGGTCATTCTACTTCTGAAAGTTACATCAACCCCCTCTTCGGACAAGCCGAAATGTCTTATAAAAGCATGATATATTTGACCTTAACAGGACGTAACGACTGGTTTTCCGCACTTTCTTACAAAGGGAAAACCTCTCCCAATCATATTTTTTATCCCTCCGTCGGATTAGGATTTATCCTTAGTGAAGCTATTCAGATGCCGTCTTGGTTCCCATACCTCAAGCTACGCGGTTCATGGGCACAGTCCGGCGGCGCCGTTGGAGCCTATCAACTGGGATTGACATACAGTTATGCGGATGCATATCGCAAATATCCTGTTGGATCCATTGACAATGGCACTATTCCGAACTTAAATTTAAAACCTCTGACTTCTATTTCGTATGAAGGAGGATTTGAAGCCAGGTTCTTTAACAATCGCTTCGGCATTGATTTCACATACTATGTACGAAATACTAAAGACGATATAGTAAACGCAGGTATATCAACCGCGTCAGGATATGGAAATGTCAAAATAAACGCGGGTAAAGTGAATAATCATGGTATTGAACTGTTACTTACCGGCACTCCAATTCTTTCATCTCACTTTCGTTGGGACACTTCCTTCAACTTCGCTTACAACAAGAGTGAAATTAAACGCATAACAGATGATGTCACCGAATTCGAACTGGCAAAGTCTCGTACTGGCCACGATAGCGACAACTGTGGCCCAGCTTGGATTTACCAGCAAGTAGGACAACCTTATGGGATTATCCGAGGCGTAACTTTCAAACGCAACGACAAAGGTGAAATCATGTACGAAAATGGACTTCCTATGAAAGGAGAAATCGAGAAATTAGGCGAAAGCGTGCATCCATACACATTAGGATTCAGCAACTCATTTGAATGTCACGGATTCACATTGAGTTTCTTACTTGATGGCAAATTCGGAGGAAAGATGTATTCTCAAACAAATGCACACATGATTATGTTCGGACGCCATGCAGACACGCTACCAGGACGCGAAGAAGGTATTATCGCTCAGGGAGTAAAAGAAGACGGTGTAACTCCAAATGATGTAAAAGTGACAGCGATGAAATATTATATGGCATTGTCAGGTATTACCGAGAACTGTATATATGACGCTTCTTTCATTAAGTTGCGCGAACTTTCTTTCGGATATAACTTCCCGACAAAATGGATCCGTAAAATAGGTTTGTCAGCCTTGTCTCTCTCAGTCGTAGGACGGAATTTGTGGAATATCTACGATAAAGTACCTTTGGTAGATCCCGAATCTTCTTTCAATATCGACAATGGACAGGGATTCGAATCTTACGGACTACCCGCCTCACGTAGCATAGGTTTTAATCTGAATGTCAAATTTTAAATAAAAATATTATGTCAGTGATCAATATAATAAAACTAATGATGGCATCCACGCTAACTTGTATGGTTTATGCCTGTGATTTCACCGAGAAAAATATAGACCCCAACAGTCCTACCTCGATAGAGCCCGGTCCTCTGTTGACCTATACTCAATTACATACGACTACCGGTGGTATTGCTAAAAACATTCAGGTAGGAACCTGCATGATGCTTGTACAGCAAGCCGCTTCCTTAAATAACGATATGCCAGGTGACAAATATTACCAGATGGAATCTTACGCCAACACCTTCTTTACCGACACTTATAGCGATCTGATAAAAAACTGGCGCGAATTGGAAGAAAAAGCCTCGTCAGATGCAAAATATTCCAATATCCTCGGTGCAACAAAAATCTGGGGCGCTTATCTGTTCCAGCGTTTGACAGATATATACGGCAATGTTCCCTATTCTGAAGCAGGATTAGGATACTATCAGCAAATCTATAAGCCGAAATATGATAATCAGGAGACCATCTATAAAGATATGATTCAGCAAGTCAAAGACGGGGTCAACCTGCTAAATGCCAATAATCCGGCAATAGACGGTGACTTATTCTACGATGGCGACATCAATAAGTGGAAAAAGTTTGGAGGTTCCTTATTACTTCGTATAGGAATGCGTCTGTCAGAAGTGGCTCCAGACCTGGCAAAACAGACAGTAGCCGACGCCGTAACTATCGGCGTAATGAGCCAACCGGAAGATATATGCCTTCTGAGACATGACGGAAGCGGGAAAAATGCATTTAAAAATCCATTGAGTTTCCGTTATCTAGATGACAACTTCATCGAAAGTGATGCAGTCAAAATTGGTAAAACATTCATGGATTATCTCAAAAAAACAAAAGATCCTCGTATTCATGTATATTGCTCTTTGAAAGACGGAAATACTGAATTTGACAAACAATTTGGTTTACCTAACGGTTACGATAGTCATACCATTGCAGACGCCCCAAGTGGAAGCTTTGTCGGCTTAGAAAATACTTCCAACTTCAATATCAATACAATTTTGAGATTGGATGCCCCTACCATCTTCCTAATGCCATCTGAGACGAAATTGTTGCTAGCCGAAGCTGTATTGAGAAACTGGACAAACGGAAACGCGGAGGTTCTTTATAAAGAAGCCATCACATCATCCATGAAAGAACAGGAGATTGCTTACGGAACGCAAGGTAAAATCACAGATGAAGAAATCGAGACTTACTTAGCCCAGAACCTACTCAGTACTGCAAACAATACGGAAAAACTGCAAATTATCGGAGAGCAATACTGGGTAGCAACTTTCATCAACGGTTACGAAAGTTATGCCAACTGGCGTCGTACCGGATACCCCAAACTTATTCCAACCAATTATTCAGGTAGTATGAGCCCAGGAGTTATCCCTACGAGACTCCCTTATCCTACCGATGAATATAGTATTAACAGAGCAAATGTAGATACTGCGAATCAGCAACAAGGAGCAGACAAAGTTACCACACATATATGGTGGGATATCGACTAACATAAGCGTGATCGGTAAATAGATATTAATAAAATTAGGGAGGTGGTGTCTTACCAAAGAAAAAGCTACCTCCCTTATATCAGATTCTGAAAATATGAAACTACATTGCATCCCCATTTTAAGTGCACTATTTACTAGTCTAGTTTGTTTCAGCAACCCTGCTACTAAAATTTCAGATAATTCGCCAAGCTCCGGCATCGTAATCAGATGGAACGATTGCGAACAAACAATAGACGGATTTGGAATAGCCCAAGCTGGCTGGGCTAAAGAACTGTTCGCTTTCAAAAACAGAAAACAAGTCATGGATAAAATGTTCGGTAACGATGGATTGCGTTTAAACATCCTAAGAGGAGAGATTTTCCCACATTATTGGGAGAATAAAGAAGATAAAGACTTCAATCTTAACGATGATATTAACATCGAGTTATGCGATTCTGATTTTAACAATAAATCCGATGATTTGTTGAGACGCGGACAATTATGGCTTACTTTAGAGGCTAAAAATAAATATCATATCAACAAATTAGTTTTTTCTACATGGAGCGCTCCTGCATGGATGAAAAGCAACGAAAAAGTATCAAACGGAAAACTCAAACCGGAGTGTTATCAGGATTTCGCTAATTATCTTGCAGCTTTTTACAAAGCTTACAAATCCAAAGGAATTACACCTTATGCCATATCACCCTCAAACGAGCCTGGTTATGCCGCCCCCTGGAATTCTTCTTTATGGACAGCAGACGAAATGGGGAAATTTATCACTTCCAATCTTGGTCCCACCTTTCAGAAAGAAAATATTCCTGCAAAAATCATATTTGGAGAGAATCCTTTATGGTCAGTAGTCATGCCTCAACTAAAGATGGTCTCATCCAAAGACTTCACAGATACAATTCTTCAGGACTATCCTGAAATCAAGAAATTCAATCTCATTGCAGCAGGACATGGCTATAGCTTATCTCCTGACATAATGCCAATAAAAGTAGATAAAGAATATCTTAAAACTCCTATCATTCCATTTGACGCAGCAGAAAAAGCGCACATACCGGTATGGATTACAGAAATAAGTGATGTAACCCCACTCGATACTTCAATTCAAGATGGACTTAAGTGGGCAGTTACATTCCACAATTATCTGACTAAGGCAAATGTAAATGCAATTATATGGTGGGGAGGAGCTATGCCGACATCCAACAATGAAAGTCTTATCATTTTGAACAAAAATAGAAAAGATTATACATTATCAAAAAGGTATGATATCTTAGGCAATTACTCTCGATATATTTCTGAAGGAAGTACACGAATACAGGTAACCCAACCTAAGAACAAAGACCTTTTAGTATCAGCATATAAAAAGAACGATAAATATATCTTAGTTGCAATCAACCTATCTGAAAAAACAATATCGACCAACATTCGCCTAGACGGAGCAAATATAAAAGGAGCATTAAAGCAATTTATTACTAATAAAGACAATAGATGGAATAAAACAAATATCGTTCCCGTAAGCAATAAATACTACAATCTGACAATACCACAATTTAGTATTGTTACATTGGTTGGAAAAGTCCACTTATAATCGCCCATTTGTAGGATCTGTTAAAAAGAAAAACCTTATGTCAAGTTATAATAAGCAAAAATTTAAACAATTCAAAGAGTTATATTTCCAGCTTCTCACTCGCAAGAATAAAGAAGATAATAGTCATTATAACGGAATCATCCAACGCTACCTATATCCTGTCATCACTGCAAAACACATTCCTTTGGAATGGCGTTATGACTTGAATCCGGAAACAAACCCTTGGCTTATGGAACGTATCGGAGTGAATGCCACCATGAATTCGGGAGCTATCAAATGGAACGGCAAATACTTGTTGGCAGTACGTGTGGAAGGGAACGACCGTAAGTCATTCTTTGCCATTGCCGAAAGTCCAAACGGAATAGATAACTTTCGTTTTTGGGAATACCCGATACAACTACCGGATACTGATCCGACAGAAACAAACGTCTACGACATGCGCCTGACAGCACATGAAGACGGCTGGATATATGGTATCTTCTGTAGCGAAAGCCTTGACCCCAACGCTGCACCGGGTGACTTATCTTCCGCCGTTGCCAAAGCAGGTATCGTCCGCACCAAAGATTTGAAGAATTGGGAACGCCTACCCAACCTGATTTCCAAAAGCCAACAACGTAATGTCGTTCTACATCCGGAATTTGTTAACGGTAAGTACGCTTTGTACACCCGTCCGCAAGATAGCTTTATTGATGCCGGAAACGGCGGAGGTATCGGTTGGGCACTCATTGATGATATGACTCATGCAGAAGTGAAAGAAGAAACTATCATCAACCACCGTCACTATCACACTATAAAAGAGGTGAAGAATGGAGAGGGACCTCATCCTATCAAAACCTCCAAGGGATGGTTACACCTCGCCCACGGTGTACGGGCTTGTGCTGCCGGACTGCGTTATGTACTCTATCTGTATATGACCTCTCTGGAAGATCCGACAAAGACAATTGCCGAACCGGGTGGATATTTGCTGGCTCCGATAGATGAAGAAAGAATAGGTGACGTATCTAATGTACTTTTCTCGAATGGCTGGATTGCGGATGAAGATGGAACAGTATATATCTATTATGCATCCTCGGATACTCGTATGCATGTAGCAACTTCCACCATTGATAGACTGATCGATTATTGTTTTCACACACCGGCAGACGGTTTACGTTCTGCTGCTTCCGTAGAAAATATTTGCAATCTCATAGAAGCTAACAAAGCCGTTACAGTAGAAACAGAACAAGTTTATCTTTAAAACAAATAATTTCGGATATATTCGAAATCGCAAACAAAAGCAAGAAAAGTTTCGGATATATCCGAAACTTTTGTATTTTTGCTAAAAACTTTAGGATATGGACGAAAGGATAAACATTCTAAGAAAGTATAATCTTTGGGGAGACACTGCATTTGATTTTGGATTCAGGCGTAGTGAATACAATGAAAAGATTATGGACTTTACAGGAAACAGACTTGTGAAAATCCTTACAGGTCAGCGTAGAGCAGGAAAAAGTTATCTATTGCGACAGACTGCCAGGCAACTGATAGAAAATGGCGTGCCTGCCGCAAATACACTATTCATCAACAGAGAAATGACAGATCTGGATTTCATAAAGACCTACAAAGACTTAGATGAAATCATCAAGCTGTATCAGGCAATTATACAACCAACAGGAAAAGTTTATATTTTCATCGATGAGATTCAACTCATCAAAGATTGGGAAAAGACAATAAATTCTTATTCACAAGACTATACAGCTGAATACGAACTATTCATAAGCGGTTCTAACTCTAAATTACTTTCAGGAGAACTGGCTACGTTATTATCCGGTCGTTATGTATGTTTCAATGTTTTTCCTTTCAGTTATCAGGAATATCTTATGGTAACCGGAAAAGAGCAAATGAAACAAAGTTATCTTGATTATATAAATAGTGGTGGTCTGCCGGAGTTGTTTTCTCTCCCGAATAAACTGGAAATCAGACAAAACTATATGTCTACTATTAAGGACTCCATTTTGTTGCGTGACATTATCCAACGTTACAATATACGTGACCCCAAATTACTGGAAGATATTTTTATCTTTTTAGTAAACAACGCTTCCAACCTGATATCGGTCAATAGCATAGTGAAATACTTTAAAAATTCAGGGAGAAACATTAGTTATGATATTGTAGCTGCTTATATAGGATATATCGAAGACACATTCTTAATCCATCGTTGCGAACGTTATGACATCAAGGGAAAAGAAACCCTTGCTGGGACAAGTAAGTTCTACATTAATGACCTTGCTTATAAAAATTATCTCTATCCCGGCTACGGTTATGGCTTTGGCTACCTGATAGAAAACGCAGTTTACTTGGAGTTACTTCGTATGGGATATGAAGTTTACACTGGCAATGCCAAAGGTAAAGAGATCGACTTCGTGGCTCAAAAAACAGGAGAAACAATTTATATACAATGCTCTTATATAATGTCAGATCAAAGTACCATAAAAAGAGAATTTTCTCCATTGGAAACCATTAATGATAACTTTCCGAAAGTGGTAGTATCAATTGATGATATGGTCTTACCGTCTCACAATGGCATAAAACATATACAAGCATGGAATCTTAGGAATGAACTAATTTACCATAAGGAATAAGAAACATTTATTGGTTTAGTATCAGTATGTGCTAAAATAATATTTGTTTGCCCAAGACTTTCCCCCTACCTTTGCAGCAAAGAAGATACAATATATAAATCGATTCAAAATAATAATATGAAATTACACACTACCGACCTTCTTATCATATGCGCCTATCTTATCGCTATGATTGTCATCGGTCTCATTCTTAAAAAACGGGCAGCCCAGAATATGGACTCCTACTTCTTAGGTGGAAAATCATTGCCTTTCTATATGTTGGGATTATCCAACGCCTCCGGAATGTTCGATATTACGGGCACAATGCTTATGGTATACTGGGCATTCGCTTATGGTTTCAAAAGTCTTTGGATTCCCTGGTTATGGCCGGTGTTCAACCAGATATTCCTAATGGTTTACTTATCCGTGTGGCTGCGCCGTTCGAACGTTCTCACCGGTGCCGAATGGATTAAAACCCGTTTCGGAAAAGGGAAAGGTTCTACTCTTTCACATACGATTGTTATCGTATTCGCATTACTTAGCGTACTCGGTTTTTTAAGTTACGGGTTCATAGGTATTGGTAAATTTATGGAGATATTCATCCCTTGGGAAGTAGTATCTCCATTTATTCCTTTCAATGTTCCTGCAGAATATGTTCCTCATGTATATGGTATTTTCTTTACTACCATCGCCACATTCTATGTGATGCTCGGCGGAATGCTGAGTATCGTATGGACAGATGTCGTTCAGTTTCTGATAATGACCGTGGCAGGCATCGTTATTGTCGTCATTGGTATGCAGATGGTGGCACCGGACATGATTCACTCATTTGTTCCTGCCGGCTGGGATTCGCCCTTCTTCGGCTGGACACTTGATATCGACTGGAGCAGCCGGATGAATCTCCTTACCGAGCGAATGGCCAACGAGCCTTACAGTCTGATAAGCATATTTGTTATGATGGCGTTGCTGAAAGGAATCTTTATGAGCATGGCTGGTCCCGCTCCTAACTATGATATGCAGAAGATTCTGTCCTGCAAGTCTCCGAAAGAAGCGGCAATGATGAGTGGTTCTGTATCTGTGGTGTTATTAATCCCTCGCTACCTGATGATTATGGGATTCGCATTGCTGGCTATTTACTTCTTCAAGGAAGACGGCGGAATGACACAAATGGAAGTTACACGAACGGACTTTGAGACGATTCTTCCTCACTTGATTACCCGTTATGTACCTTCCGGATTAGCCGGTCTGTTATTGGCGGGACTACTGGCAGCGTTCATGTCTACTTTCGCTTCAACGGTGAATGCGGCTCCTGCATATATAGTGAATGACATTTATCTGAAATACATCAATCCGAAAGCGAGTGTAAAAACGCAGATACGCAGCAGTTATGTGATTTCTGTTGCAGTGGTAGTGGTCAGCACCGTTATCGGATTCTTTCTGAAAGATATTAATGAAATCTTCCAATGGATTGTAGGCGCACTCTTTGGTGGATACATCGCAGCCAACGTACTGAAATGGCATTGGTGGCGTTTCAACGGTGAAGGCTATTTCTGGGGAATGACTGCCGGAGTAATAGCGGCAATCGTCATGAAATTCACTGTTCCCGACGCATGGGTATTGTATTTCTTCCCCGTTCTGTTCGGGGTTTCCCTGATAGGATGTATCGCCGGAACGTATAGCGCACCTCCGACTGACGAAGAGACACTGATCAACTTCTACACCCGTGTCCGCCCATGGGGCTGGTGGAAACCGGTAGAAGAAAAAGCATTGGCGCGTTATCCTCATATCCAGCCGAACAAGAACTTCAAAAGGGATGCTTTCAACGTAGCAATCGGTATCATCTGGCAATGTGCGCTTACTATCATTCCGATGTATCTCGTTGTCCGTGAGCAACTGGGGCTCTGGAGCTCTATCACTTTGCTTTTAGTCACCACACTTATACTAAGGAAGACTTGGTACAAACCTTTGTGCAAAGAAGAAGCACGTTACAATGAAGAAATGAAACAAGTGAAATAAAAAGAAATAATTAGCTTAACACACTAAAAACCGGAGGACTGACCATGAAAAGATTATCTGTTATCCTAGTATCATTTTTACTATATCTGCCACTAAGCGCTCAATTTAAAGGAACAGTCTATGTCGACACCGACCAATCAGGACTATTTAATAAAGGTGATAAACCGCTGGCGGGAGTTATGGTAACAGACGGCTTGAACGTAGTAAAAACAGATAAGAAAGGTCGGTTCTCTTTACCCGGATTCGATAAAACAAGATTTATCAGCATTACAACTCCCGCCGGATTTGAAACGGAGCAATTCTATCTTTCCACCAAAGAGAATAGAAAAAGCTACGACTTTATCTTAACTGAAAGTGAACGGACAAAAGCCAGGGAACATTCTTTCGTTCAAATCACCGATACCGAAGTGACCGGTGGAATGGGACGTTGGGTAACTGACCTTCAGCAATATGTAAAGAATGAAAAGCCCGCTTTCCTGATTCATACCGGAGACATCTGTTACGAACCGGGGCTGACAATGCATAACCAAATAGTGAACGCACAGACAATGGATTGCCCCGTTTACTACTGCATCGGCAATCACGACTTAGTGAAAGGTAGCTATGGCGAAGAGCTTTATGAATCTCTCTATGGTCCGACGTGGTACTCATTTGATATGGGTAACGTTCATTATGTAGTCACCCCAATCGACCACGGAGACCACCCGACTAATTATACTCAAAAAGATGTATACAACTGGCTGAAGAATGACCTTGCCATGATGAAGAAAGAACAGGCATTGATCCTCTTCAACCATGACCTGTTTACCGCAAGTGACACATTCGTATTCAAAGCCGATAAAGAGCATACACTTGACCTACGTGCTTTCAATACAAAAGCCCAAATCTACGGACACATGCACTACAACTATGTCCGCAATCAAAACGGAATCTATACAATCTGTACCGGTACATTGGATAAAGGCGGTATCGACCATTCTCCTTCTTCTTTCAGAGAAATAAAAGTAGACGGCAATGACAATATCACAACGCAACTACGGTATACCTTCATCGAGCCGCAGATTGCCATAGTCTCCCCGATGAACAATCAAATTTCCGCAGCTACCGGAGACCGGCTTCCTGTTTCTGTCAATACCTATCATGCACAGGCTAAAACATCACACGTCTCCTACATCCTAAGCGATATAGAGAATAATCAGGAGATAGCCAAAGGCAACCTTATCTCCCTCACCGACTGGAACTGGAGCAGAGACATTCAAATGCCTGCGAATGAAAACGGAAGAAAGCTACAACTCACAGTAACTTCATTCTTTAATGACGGCAAGAAAGCAACCGCCACCAGCCGATTCACTTATCAAAAAGACTTCAAGCCGGCTACAATCCCGGGCGAGGACTGGAATACCCTGCTTCAAAATGCCGCACACTCCGGAGGAATCAATAATTCTCAAATCAAGCTCCCCCTGCAACTGCAATGGACAGCCAACACAGGCAGCAACATCTTCATGGCTTCCCCTATTATCGCCGGACAGAAAGTATTTATCGCTACCACCGATGACAATATACCACTGAACACATTTGTCTGTGCATTCGATTTCAATTCCGGCAAACTGTTATGGAAATTCCGCACGGCAAACTCGGTGAAGAACACAATCGCCTATGAAAACGGAATTGTAATAGCACAGGACGCTGCCTGCAATCTGTACGCTTTGGATGCAGAATCCGGAAAATTACTCTGGAAACAATATATCAAACTGAACAGCTATCCTTACTTAACGGAAGGAATAACAATAGATAAAGGAGTAGTCTACGCCGGAATTGGTGCCGGACTATCCGCCTATGACTTAAAGACAGGACAAACAATATGGATTAACAAGGACTGGAGACAACGGGAAGGTGCTACTACAACGCTAACTGTTGCCGGAAATGTATTAGTCAGCGGAACTCAATGGGGAGGATTATACGGTAACGACATTCACACCGGAAAACAACTCTGGAAACTCTCCGATAACGGACTTCGTAACCGGGGAGCCTCTCCGGTCTATAAAGACGGGAAATTATGGATCATCTCCTCCAAAAGCTTCTTCGTCATAGAACCGCAAACCGGAAAAGTACTCCAACAGAAAGAGTTGTCAGCCAACCTGGACGTAACATCCACACCACTTATTACCGAACAGGAAATTATCTTCGGCACTGCCGACCGCGGAGTTTTCGCACTGGACAAAGCTACGCTTTTCAATAAATGGAGAGCAGAGACTTTGCCTTCGCTGGTATACACAGCTCCTTATTCCACCACTCCGCAAGCCGGAGTAGAAACAAGCCCAGTGGCATCACAAGGAGTTATTTACATCGGAGCTTCCGATGGTTATCTATATGCTATCGACCGGACAACGGGAATTATAAAAGACAAATATAATCTCGGAGCACCGATATTCTCAACCGTAGCCGTATCAGGAAACCGGATGATTGTCTGTGACTTTGCAGGAAATGTTTATTGCTTTATATCAAAATAAACTTATTCCTCATTATCGTAATGTATAAACCCAATCGGTCGTCGATGCTTTGATTTCAGAGATTCCGCTTTTTCTTTATCGGCCAATTCTGATAAAGCCAGATAAATACTATCCAATTCCTTCCGGGTATCTTCACTGAGGTCGTTTATGGCTTCCAAAGTCTCCTCGCCGATTTGGTTAATCATTGCGAATGCTTTACTTCCTTGACTTTCCAGTTCTTGTATGCGCTGTCTCAGTTCGTCTATTTCTTGATTCTTGGTATCACTGGCCAAGACATATTGACGAATACTGACAAAGGCACGCATAATATTAATATTGACCTTAATAGCAACTGTTGAATGCAGAACGCTTGAAAGCATGGCTACCCCCTGTTCCGTAAACGCAAATGGAGTGTAAGCACTAAAATTATATTGGGGTATCCCAATTTGGGATACCCTACTGGACAACAAGCAGTTAGCCTCTTCATTTGTCAATTCAAACATGAAATCATCTGGAAAACGTTCCATATTACGCCTCACAGCACGCTTCAATAACCGTGTTTCTGTTCCATAGAGTTCCGCCAAATCAAAATCAAGCATTACCTTCTGTCCCCGAATCTCATATATCTTATTCTGAATAATTTGTAGTTCCATGATATGTGTTATAGTATTTCGAACAAAGGTAGCCCTAAATTCAGTTTAAACAACTACTAATTGCTTTTTATTTTCCAAAACCGACCTGCCTCTCACACAGTTTTTGCCACCCTCTGCGTTGTACTTTGAAGATTATCACGTATCTTTGCTTCCTCAATCATAAATACGAGATATGGCTATTACAATCAAGAAAGTCTCTACAAAGAGAGAACTTAAGAAATTTATTCGTTTCAATTACAGGATGTA
>OGWY01002163.1_pt1 | contig 14519 bp, 14 predicted proteins | sample 1576121 | NCBI WGS metagenome assembly OGWY01 (sample SAMEA3541543, study PRJEB24748) | human gut metagenome | biome: human gut; feature: human-associated habitat; material: faeces | place: China | collected 2012 | reverse complement strand
CGACCATCTCTGTAAATGCATGAGCATGCTGGTTTTGATGCGCAGAAAAGAGCAGGCCAATCTGTTCCGCGAGATTGCAGAAATATTTGCATAAGAAAACCGATGGTTTTGACTACGATTAGTCTATACCATCGGTTCTTTTGTTACAAGTTTACCTCTGAACAGTAACGAAAATTCCGCAAAGGTCCGTGATGATGAGCAAAGTGGTGACAGCAACAGTATCATAAACCAGAAGAAAATGCTGGAGAAATATGCAACCGAACAGGGATTTACCAATCTGCTTCATTATTTTATATTCTGAAACGTTCGAAGCATGCGAAATACCTGTTCCACCGTATCGGTCATATTCTGTTTTGCATGGTCGGTCTGCATGGCATCTTCAAGCGAAATAACGCCCCGCACAATCGGAAAAAAGGCATCAATTCCTGCTGCATGACAGGCTTTTGCATCCTCTGTCACGCAGCCGGAAAATGCAAGCACAGGTTTTTGAAATTCTCTGGCAATCTTTGCAACGCCGACAGGCGCTTTCCCCATGACGGTCTGACCATCCAGACAGCCTTCTCCGGTGATGACAATATCTGCATTTTTTATATAGTCGGAAAGATGTGTTTCTTCCAGAATGATGTTTACACCGGATTCCAGAGTGGCATGGAAAAAGGTGAGAAAAGCAAACCCAAGACCGCCGGCAGCCCCGGCTCCTGCATGCGCGGGATTCGTTTTCGGAAAGCTTTTTCCGGCGAGTGCGGCATAGGAGGAAAGCCACTGATCCATCTGCTGGATCATGGCAGGATCTGCGCCTTTTTGAGGACCGAAAACGGCGCTGCATCCCTGCGAACCGCAGAGCGGATTTGTCACATCACAGGCAATCCGAAACGTACATTCTTTCAGTTCCGGCAGCGCATGGGAGTCTGAAATTACAGCCAGATCCTTTAAGCCCAGAGCACCATGACGTACCGGAACCCCTTCCTGATCCAGCAGGTCAAATCCCAGTGCCTGCAGCATACCGATTCCTCCATCGTTTGTGGCACTTCCGCCGATTCCTATAATAAAATGTCTGCAGCCTCTGGAAATGGCGTCTCTGATGACTTCCCCAACCCCGTAGGTTGTTGTATACAAAGGATTCCGTTCGGTTTCGGAAAGGAGTGTAATTCCGGCAGCTCCGGACATTTCGATGACTGCAGTTTTGCCAGCATCCAGAATGCCGTAACTGCAAAGCACCGGTTTTTCAAGAGGCCCGGTTACGCATACCTGTGTGCGTGTGCCGCCACAGCCAAGCGTCAAAGCTTCCACCGTGCCTTCGCCACCGTCTGCAAGTGGGCGGATGGTGATATCTGCATCCGGATATATGCGCCGGATTCCGGCAGAGGCACTCTCCCCGGCCTCAAGGGAAGTCATGCTTCCTTTAAAAGAATCGATGGCAATAACAACGTTCATGTATACTCTCCTCCTGATATTTGATGGTTGTATTACAATGGTGTGCAGCACTGTCAAAGTTATTGCAATGTGTAAGTACGCGTATAATAAATTTTACAGCATTTTCTTACGACACCTGTCAGTATAACGACACCAAGCATACCAAGAAAGGCTTCCAGGCTAAAATAGCAGACAATAAATCCGGCAGCGACAGCGAGTATAAGTGCAATCTGTACACTTTTCTGGCTGGCGAGAGCCTCAATCTGCTGTGCGCGTTCATCATGGCGTTCGTTGTACAGACGTTTTAACAGCGCTTCATCTTTGAGCGCTTTGCTGTTTTTACAAAACTGTAGTATTACAAAAATTTCCACGACGATAACCAGACCAAGTACAAACCCATGCACAAATTCTGCAGAGTGCGGATTTGTGTAGGCAGAGGTCAGTACACCGGAGGTGTTGGTACACTGTGCAATTAGAAAAAGCGCTGCGATAATCAGATAGAAACGGTTCTGTGTTTTGATTTCCTTTTTCATTTTTTCCATTTTCTTTTCCATAGTAAATTACTCCTCATTCTCAATTTCACTGAAGTCAAAAACTTCTTCAATCGTTAAGTTAAAGTGATGTGCGATTTTATAGGCGAGTCCTAAAGAAGCGGTATATTTACCTACTTCAATAGAGGTGATTGTCTGGCGGGTAGTTCCCACGATATCTGCCAGTTCGCTTTGCGATAGTTTATTGGCTTTGCGCAATTCTTTGATACGGTTTTTCATTGGTGATCCCCTTTTGTTGAACATCAGCCCATGCAAAATTTGCTTTCAGCAAATGGGCTGACACTATCGTTTTGCATAGCTTGCTTTGCAAAAATAGAATAGTATACTTTGCATAAAATGTCAAGCAAACTTTGCAAAAAAGTAAAAGGTTGACATGTGTTTACCTAAGTGCTACGATGAGGTAAACAAAAGATTACCAAATGGGAAGATGAAAGGAAAAGAGAGACGGTATGGAAGAAAAAACAATGCTTTCGCAGGGAGAATGGAGAATTATGAATCTGCTCTGGGAGAAGAAAAACCGCACGATCATGGAGATGGTCGAGGATTTTGCAGGGGTGACGGACTGGGATAAACATACGCTTATTGTCATGTTAAAACGCATGGAGGCAAAAGGCGTGGTTGCCTACGAAACTGTCGGACGTGCAAAACATTACTATCCGGTCGGAAAACAGGCGGATTTTGTGCAGCAGGAAACAAAGAGTTTTTTGGACAGGGTATATCGGGGAAGTTTTGGAGAGATGCTTACGACAATGGTAAAACAGGAACAGCTCAGCGAGCAGGATCTAAAACAATTGCTGCAGCTTTTGGAAGATACAGAAGAGAAAGGGTAAATATATGGGAAAGTATGTGTTAGCAGCGGTTCTGGTTTCTTCTTTGTTAACCTTGTTTCTTTTACCTGTAAGGAAAGGCCTGCGTAGATTTGTGGGAAGTATCGGAGTTTATGCACTGTGGCTGTTTGTGGCGATCAGCCTGCTTTTGCCATTTCCACAGATGGTTTATAAGGCGGTAGCAGGAAGAGAACTTTTTCAACAGCAAAGCAAATTCAGTGTAATGAATCTTGTGGATCTTGCGCAGAAAAATCAGAAAGCTGTGGATAACAAATCAGAAAATGAATATAACTCAGTAAAAAAGACATCTTTATCCACGGGGGAAACAGCGCAGAATAAACTTTCACAACAAGGGGATATAATTGATGAAAGCAGTCGAACAGATCCTGCACGATTAAAGGAGGAAGAAGTACAGACATGGAAGGATTATGTGAAAACATATGGGTTATATGAAATCTGGCTTTTAGGCTTTTTGCTTCTTGCGGTCAGACAGTTTGTGCAGGAAAGAAAATTCAGAAAATATCTGCTGGAGGAAAGAAGCTGTGTATCTGTACAAAGTACAATTGAAAAAGGCAGCAGACGGACATGTTATGGAATACCGTTGGAAGGAAGCCCGTTTTTGTTTCGTTCGCGTGGAATAAAGCTGGATATTTATCTTCCGGAGCAGATACTTCCAGAAGATGAAGTTGTTGATTATGCTGTTTTGCATGAATCGATGCATCAGAGACATGGGGATATCTGGTGGTCGTATTTGCGAAATTTTCTTGTTGCGCTTTATTGGTTTCATCCACTGGTCTGGCTGGCAGCAAGGTTGTCACGGGAAGATTGTGAACTCGCATGTGATGAGGCTGTGGCGGCACAATTATCGGAGAAGCAGAAAACTGCATATGGAAAAAGTCTGTTGTTTGTCGCGGCTTTGCAGCATAAAACGGGCTTTTTCTCAGTAGCAACAAATATGCAGGGGAGTAAATCACAATTGGAAAAACGAATCCGCTGTATATGCAGTAAACAAAGAAAGAGCAAATGTGTCACTGCACTGGTACTTATTCTTGCAATCGCACTTTGTGGATGCGGCATGACCACTTCGGTAAAAACCAGTCATGCGGACACAGAAACAGTAACAGTAACAGAATCAGGCACAGAAATGGACACAGAAACAGTAACGCAGAGACAGACTGTGATGGATATCACGCTTGAGGTACCAAAAGGTCTGACATTAGAAAGTTATGATGCGGCGCTTGGCGATTATGGCGGATGTGGGTGCCAGCGGCTGGGCGGGGGATATCTGCTCGGCGCTGGTGTGGCCTGCCTTGCTGGCAACGGAGTACGAGCGCGGCAAGCCCATCCAGCGGCAGTTGCAGCTGGTGAGCGCCGCCGAGGTGCTGCGGCTGGTGTTCTGGATGCTGACCAAGTACGCGGGCATGAGCGGCCTTGCCTTCTGGACGAATATCCTGTTCGTGCTGCTGACCTGCGCCCGGGGCTGGGCAGGGCTTACCCTGTATAAGACACAGGAGGAGACCCTGTGACCCAGCGCCGCAGGACGTCTAAAGCCAAGGCAAAACGCCGCTTTGGCCGCAGAGCCTTTCTGGCCGGGGCGGGCGTTGCCGCCTGCGGGTTGGCGGGGTGGTACCTGCGGCAGAAAAGCGATGCAGACCACACTGCTGCCTCCGGGCAGGATACGCCCCCGGCACCTAACCCCGCCCTGCCCGCCGGGGAGTGGCGGGCGGTGTGGGTGAGCTATCTGGACTGGGCGCTGCTGGATTTTTCTACTGAGGACACCTTCCGCGCCGGGGCGGCGCAGCTGCTGGACAACTGCGCCGGGCTGGGGCTGAACACCGTGCTGGCGCAGGTGCGCCCCTTCGGGGATGCACTGTACCGCAGCAGTTTGTTCCCGTGGAGCCATCTGTGCACCGGGGTGCAGGGCAAGGACCCCGGCTTTGACCCGCTGGATATCTTTCTGACCGAGGCGCACCGCCGGGGCATCGGGGTGGAGGCGTGGGTCAACCCCTACCGTCTGCGCTCCTCGGCGGCGATGCCGCCGAATCTGGCAGAGAATAATCTGGCAAACACCCACCCGGACTGGCTGTGCACCGCCGGGGAGGGGCTGTACCTGAACCCCGCCGTGCCTGCCGCCGCAGACTATGTGGTGCAGGGGGTGGCAGAGCTTTTGCAGAACTACCCGGTGGACGGCATCCACTTTGACGATTACTTTTACCCCACCACCGACGCCGCTGTGGACGCGGCGCAGTTTGCGGCAAGCGGCGCAGCCAACCTTGCCGCGTGGCGGCGGCAGAACGTTACCGCGCTGGTGGCGAAGGTGTACCGCACCGTGAAGGCGGCAGACCCGACCCTGCGGTTCGGCATCAGCCCGCAGGGCAACCCGGACAACGACCTCGACCAGCAGTACAGCGATGTGACCGCATGGCTGGCGGCGGGCGGGGAGGAAAAGGTCATTGACTACCTCTGCCCACAGGTGTACTGGGGCTACGGCTTTACCTTGCAATCCGGAAGCACCCGCTTTGCCTTTGAAAACATCGTCCCGGCGTGGCTTAGCTACCCCCGGGCGGGGGATGTGGCGCTGTACTTTGGGCTGGGCGCGTACCGGGTGGGCACCGGGGACGGCGGCGCGAACCCGGACAGCGTGTCCGGCTGGAGCACCGGCAGTGCGCTGGCGGCACAGGTGGAGGACTTACGGCAGCAGGCGGCAGGCGGCTGGGCGCTGTACCGCTACGGCAGTCTGTTCGGGCCGGAGGCGCCCGCACTGGCCGAGGCCGAGTGTGCAGCGCTGCGGGCGCTGAATGGGTGAAAATTTGTGCAGAAACAGGCGGCAAACCGCACAAAATAAATACAGGTATCTTGTGCAGAGCGGCAAAATGCGGTATACTTACCCTGTATCTGCCCGTTGGCAGAGACGCACGAAAAAGAAAAGTTTCTTTGTTTCTATGAGGAAAGCTATGAAGATGAAAAAACAGCTTTTGGCATTGCTGCTGGCGGCGGTGATGGTGCTTAGCCTGACCGGCTGCAAGGAGACCCTGAAAAAGGTGGCGCAGAAGATAACCGGCCACTCTGAGGAAGTGCAGGAGGAGGACACCACCCGCTGGGCGGAAGCCACCACCGACCCGCTGATCATTCAGGGCATTGCGGATGCCTCGGCAAAGTATGCCACCGCCACCGCAGACGGCTGCCTGTACGCGGTGTTCAACGGCATCTGGAGCCGCAACACCGGCTACTTTACCGTGCCGGGCGGCAGTGTGAACATCATGGCCTGCGGCACCGCCGAGGGCACCCAGAAGTTCAAGGTTGCACTGTGGAAAAAGATGGACGGCGGCGCAGCGTATGTGCCGGACAGCACCTACTATATCAAGACCGATGGCACCGACTACCGCTGCACCATTTCCGGGCTGGACCCGGCGGCGCAGTACCGTGTGACCATCTCCTATGATTCCAGTCGGTACTACCTGTACGGCCTGATGAAGGTGGAGGGCATTGCCGGATGACGAACCAGACGAAAAATTCAATGCTGCTGATGCTGTGCGCCCTGATCTGGGGCACAGCCTTTGTGGCGCAGAGCGCCGGCTCCGGCATGGGCGCGTTCTCCTTTCTGGCAGGGCGCAGCTGGATGGCGGTGCTGGTGCTGATCCCCACGGTCAAGGCATTTGACGCCTTGCACCACCGGCAGGGCAGGCCGGACGGCAAGCCCAAAACGGCGGCAGAGCGCAAGCTGCTGCTGAAAGCCGGGCTTGTGTGCGGCACGCTGCTGTTTCTGGCAAGCGCGGCGCAGCAGCTGGGTATCACGCTGGACCCCTCCACCGCAAAGGCGGGCTTCCTGACCGCCATGTATGTGGTGCTGGTGCCGGTGTTCGGCCTGTTTCTGGGCCGTAAGGGCAGTGCGCAGCTGTGGGTGAGCATGGTGGTGGCCGTGCTGGGCCTGTATCTGCTGTGCATGAAAAACGGCTTTGGCAGCATTGAATCCAGCGACTGGCTCCTGCTGAGCTGTGCGGTGCTGTTCAGCTTCCAGATCATTGCGGTGGACCACTTTTCCCCGCAGGTGGACGGCGTGCGGCTGAGCCTTGCCGAGTTTCTGGTGGTGTCGGTGGAAAGCACCGCTGCGGCTCTGCTGTTCGAGACACCTTCCGCAGCGCAGTTCGCGGAGAATGCGCTGCCGATCCTCTACTGCGGCATCATGTCCAGCGGCGTGGCCTACACCCTGCAGATCCTGGGCCAGCGGGATCTGAACCCTGCCATTGCCAGCCTGATCATGTGTCTGGAGAGCGTGTTCAGCGCACTGGGCGGCTGGCTGCTGCTCGGCCAGAGCCTTTCCGCGCGGGAAGTCTTTGGCTGCGTGCTGATCTTTGCTGCCGTGGTGCTGGCCCAGCTGCCGCTGGAAATGCTGCACCGGGCAAAAAAGACTACCTGACCTCATGGCGGGCAGAAAGCAGGAGACACAGCTGCGCACGGCAGGCGGCATCCAATACGAGCTGACCCGCAAACGGGTCAAGAACCTGAACATCCGTGTGCGGGAGGATGGCACCGTGGCGGTGAGCATCCCCCTGCGGACGAGCGCAGAAGCGGCAGACCGTTTTGTGGCCGCACGCGCCGACTGGGTGCAGCAGGCCCGGGAACGTGCCATGCGGCGCGCAGCGCAGGAAGCGCGGTCTCTGCCGGATAAGGAAACAGCGCTGGCCTATTTTACGGCCATGAGCGATAAGGTCTACCCGGCCTTTGCCGGAGTGCTGGGCGGGCACAAGCCCACCATCAAGGTGCGCAGCATGACCAGCCGGTGGGGCGTGTGCTTTATGGCAAAGCGGCAGATCACCTTTGCGCTGCAGCTGTATCATATGCCCCCGGCGGCGCAGATCTATGTGGTAGTGCATGAGTACTGCCACTTTTTGCAGCCCAACCACAGCCCGGCGTTCTGGGCCGAGGTGGCAAAGCTGCTGCCGGACTGGAAAGCCCGGCGGGCGCTTTTAAAGTGACTAAATAGTGGGAAAGCGGATGCGGGCGGTCACAGACCGGCCCGCATCCGAATTGTAAAACAGGAGGGAAGTTCCCTTGGAAAACGAAAAAAAGTCCGGCGATAAATATTCAAAGCTTGCCGGCAACACATTGATCTTTGCAATTTCCAGCTTTTCGTCAAAGCTGCTCACCCTGATCGTCCAGCCGTTCCTGACCTATGCAATGGCGGAGATCTCCGATCTGGGCCTTTCCAAGATCCTGAGCCAGTACGCGAACCTGCTCATCCCGTTCGTGTCCATGGGCATGTCCAACGCCATCATCCGCTTTGGTCTGGACAAGGGCAACAGCGAAAAACAGGTGTTCACCAACGGCCTGCTGACCATTCTGGGCGGCTTTGGCATTCTGGTGCTGTGCTGGCCCATTGCGCAGTTTCTGCCCGATATGGCACAGTACGGCCTGCTCATTTACATCTATGTGCTCATGAGCTGCCTGCGCACCCTGTGCACCCAGTTCGTGCGCAGCCGCCAGTGGAACAAGCTGGTGGCCGTGGACGGCGTGCTGTGCACCGTGGCCACCATGGCTTTCTACGTGCTGTATCTGGTGGGCTTCAAGTGGGGTGCCAACGGCTACCTGCTGGCCATCATCAGCGGCGACCTTTCCAGTGTGCTGTTCCTGATGTTCACCGGCAAGCTGTGGAACTATGTGGAGCTGAAGGGCATCAACAAGGATCTGTGGAAGCAGATGCTGCGCTTCTCGCTGCCCATGATCCCGGCACAGATCAGCTTCTGGATCATCAACGCATCCGACCTGTTCTTTGTGCGTGAGATGTGCAACGGCCTGGACGGCCGCGACGGCAATGCATGGAGCGGCCTGCTTTCCACCGGCTATTTCCTGCCCACCATCCTTACTACGCTGGGCCTGATCTTCTACGATGCATGGCAGCTCTCCGCTGTGACCGAGGAAGAGGGCCGCGCAAAGTTCTTTACCAAAATTTTCCGCACCTATTCCAGTGTGCTGTTCTGCTGCGCAGCCGGTATCATCTGGCTGTGCCGCCCGGTGATGCACATTATGAAGTCCAACTACTACTATGCATGGCACTTTGTGCCGTTCCTTGTGCTGGCTTCCACCTGCAGCTGCTTCAACCAGTTTATGAACAGCGTGTATGTGGTGAATAAAAAGTCCACCCGCAGCATGATCACCATGATGGCGGGTGCTGTGAGCAACTGCATCATGAACTACTTCTTCATCAAGTGGTGGGGGCCTGTGGGTGCTACCTATGCGTCCTTCCTTGGCCTTGCGCTGGTGTTCACCCTGCGCGCCATCGATGCCCACCGCATGATCGGGATGCAGGTACATCCGGGCCGCGTGCTGGTGAATGCGGCCGCGCTGGTGATCGAAGCCTTTGTGCTGCTGGCCGAAACGCCGCTCTATGGCCTGTGGACCGGCATCATCACGGCGCTGATCATCCTGTACAACTTTGCCGGTGTGTGGGCCATGGCCCGTGTCCTGCTGCCCAAGCTTCTGGGCCGCCGCGGCAAGGCACTGGTAAATGTGATCGACGGCTGGATCGCACCCAAGAAAGCATAACAGCATAACTGAAAATAAACGCAGAAAGTCCCCAGAACGCTGGTTCCGGGGACTTTTTCAGCAATCGGGAAAACTTTCAGTGCCGGGCATTTTTGCCGGTCAGGCTGACAAAAGCGCCGCCAGTCATTAGGGCAAAAAGTACCGCCATTCCTCAGAATGACGGTAAAACGGATGCGGCAGATCAGGCAAGATGCTTTTCCAGCCAGCTGCCGATATCTTCAAACACTTCCTGATGGTTCGTTTCCACCAGCAGTTCATGCCGGGCACCGGGGTACAGCTTGCACTCAATGTTCTGCACACCGGCATCTTTCAGGCTCTGGATGGCGCGCTGCACGCCCTTGCCCTGTTCGCCCACCGGGTCGGCATCGCCAGCCAAGAACAGCAGCGGCAGGCCTTTGGGCATCTTTGCAAGGAAGGCCGGGTCGTGCAGGCGCAGGATGCCGCTGAACATGCTGTAGTAGGCGTTCAGCGTAAAGGTAAAGGTGCAGCGTTCGTCGGCCAGATATTTGTCCACCTCGGCCTGATCGCGGTTGAGCCAGTCGTGGGTGGTGCGGCCCTCCAGCCCTTTGTTGTAGCCCATAAAGGACATGTTGGCCACGAACTTGCTGCGGTACTGCCAGCCATGAAAGACCGCCAGCACCCGGCAGAGGGTCTTGGCAAACTGCACCAGCGCTTTGGGCTGGAAGCCGGTGCCCATGATGATGGCTCCGTCCAGCTCATGGCCGTATTCGCACAAATACTGCCGGGCATAGAACGAACCCATGCTGTGCCCCAGCAGAAAATAAGGCACGCCCGGGTACAGCTCTTTGGTGCGCACGGTCATGGCGTGCAGGTCGGTCAGAACGGCGCGGTTGCCGTCCGGCTCGGCAAAGTAGCCGTAGTCCGCTTTGGTGCGGATGGAGCCGCCGTGGCCCAAATGGTCGTGGCCGGTAACAAGGATGCCCCGCCCGGCCAGATATTCCGCCAGCGGCTTGTAGCGGTCAATAAATTCCACCATGCCGTGGGACAACTGCAGAACCGCCTTTACTTCACCCTCCGGCACACAGCGGAAGGCATGCAAAGTCCGCCCCGGCACAGTGGACGGGACGGTGAAATCGATCATCTGGCTCATAGCAGAGCCTCCTTTTTGTGTGTTTTACAGTGCACCGATCTTGCGGCGGCAGGCCGGGCAGATGCAGTAGCCCGCAAACTGCACCGAAGACTCATCCACCTCGCCACAGAAATCGCAGCTGCCGGCGGGCCGATGCTTTTTGAGCACAATGGAGTCGCCATCCACAAAGATCTCCAGCTTGGTGTCAGTGTCCAGATGCATACTGGTGCGCAGCTCCTTGGGCAGAACGATGCGGCCCAGCGCATCGATGCCGCGGACAATTCCGGTACTTTTCATAGTATTCCATTCTCCTTTATCCTTTTCCTGTGATAGCCAGTCTGTGACACAATAGGAAAATTGTTCCAGTGGCGCTATGCTCAGTATACAAAAAATAACAGGGTTCGTCAATGATTGCGTGACATTTCGACAAAAAACAACCTTTTATGCAACTTCTTCCGGCTTGTTCTCCACACGGGCGCTGGTGCGTCCCTCGGGACGGATCTCTCCAGCGGCAGTCAGTGCGATCTTGGTCAGCGTGGGGCCTACCAGCTCATACACCAGCACCGAGAACAGCACCACTATACTATCCGCCCAGACAAAAAGCAACCGGAATATGGAGACCCGGCAAAGAGCTCCGGTCGGGCAAATAAAAGAAACTCCTTCCGTCATCGCTGCGCGATGCCACCTCCCTCACGGAGGGAGGCTCTGGCGAGAAGGAGAAGTGTTCCATTCTGCCAAAGGCTCCCTCTTTGAGGGAGCTGGCACGGCGTAAGACGTGACGGAAGGAGTAAATTCCAAAGAATCAGTTGAACTTGAAGACCTTGCGCAGCTGGCGGTAGACGCCCAGCGTGAGCTTGTCGCCGCCGGGGAACTTCAGGTCGGTCAGACCGCCCAGATTGTAGCGCACGGCACGGTAAACACCGGTGCTTACATGATCCTTGAGGTACTGCCACAGCCCGGTGCGCTTGGCCTTTGCCTCGTCGCTGCCGTCCAGCAGCAGGAAGATGTCGCTCACGGCCATCATCACGGACAGATAGTGCACCATGTAGGCGTGCAGACGTCTCTGATCCTTCAGTTCATCCAGATCCTGGCAGTCGATCATGTGTTTGGTGACCCGCAGCTGCTGATCCACCCGCTTGACCATGATGCTCTCGTTCACGCTCTGGTCGGCACGGCCGATGAAGTAGCGGTACAGATCCAGATCCATGTAGTACATGCTCTTGACATAGGGCAGGGGCTGGTAGACAAAAATGTTGTCCACATAGAAGGTGTGCTTGGGCAGCACCATGCCGCACTTGCGCAGCACCTCGGTGCGGTACATCACCGAGTGCATCAGGATGTTCTGATCCGGGCGGAAGTGGCCCACATGGGTCCAGTTGAACAGGCGGTTCTGCGGGAACACGTTGGTGTAGCGCACGGTCAGGGTGGTGTTGTCCTCCACATGCTCGTACACATAGTTGCAGATCATCATGTCAGGCGCGGTGCCGCGGGCCACCAGAGTGGTCAGGCGGGCCAGAACCTTTTTCAGGGCGTCGGTGTCCAGCCAGTCGTCACTGTCCACTACCTTATAGTACAGGCCTGTGGCGTTGCGGATGCCCTGATTCACACCCTCGCCGTGGCCGCCGTTCTCCTGATGGATGGCCTTGACGATGGTGGGATATTTGGCGGCGTACTCGTCGCAGATGGCGGGGGTATCGTCCTTCACGGAACCGTCGTCCACAAGGATGATCTCGGCCTGCTCTCCGGCAGAAAGCAGGGTCTCGATGCAATGGCGCATATATGCCGCCGAGTTGTAGCACGGAACGGCAAAGGTGATGAGTTTCTGCTGCATAAGATGATTGCTCCTTTTTCTATCAACAGTCGGCGCACAAAAAAACGCCGGACATGGAGTTATGTGCTCCTATTATATCATTTTCGCGCCTGAAAAGCTATCATTTGCAAAAAAATTACCTTTGACATTTCGTGCTTTTTGCCAAAAAAACGGCTCTGCACCTGCGCAAAAGCCCGGCTTTTGTGGTATACTGATATGGTTTTGAAGATATTGCGCAGAAAAAAACCTATTCTATGATACGGAGGGACCCATGGAAAACCCGCACTCGATCTTAAAAAAGGTATTCGGCTACGACAGTTTCCGCCCCGGGCAGGAGGAAATCGTCAGCCGCCTGCTTGCCGGGCAGGATGTACTGGCGGTGATGCCCACCGGTGCGGGCAAATCCATCTGCTATCAGGTGCCGGCGCTGCTTTTGCCGGGCATCACCATCGTGGTGTCGCCGCTGGTCAGCCTGATGAAGGATCAGGTGGGGGCGCTGGTGCAGGCGGGCGTGGCGGCGGCTTTTCTGAACAACAGCCTAACCGACAACCAGAAGGCGCTGATGCTGCACCGCGCCCGGGAGGGCTGGTACAAGATCATCTATGTGGCCCCGGAGCGGCTGGAGATGCCGGGTTTCCAGCGATTCGCGCAGGAGCAGAAAATCAGCATGGTCACGGTGGACGAGGCGCACTGCATCAGCCAGTGGGGACAGGATTTCCGCCCCAGCTATCTGCGCATCAAGGCGTTTGTGGACAGCCTGCCCAGCCGCCCGGTCATCGGCGCGTTCACTGCCACCGCCACCGCCCATGTGCGGGAGGATATCCGCACCCATCTGGCGCTGCAAGCGCCCTACGAGGTGACCACCAGCTTCGACCGCCCCAACCTGTACTTTGAGACCCGGCGGGCGCTGCCCAGCCAGAAGCCCAAGGAGCTGCTGGAACTGGTGCTCAAAGAGGGCAATCATGCGGGCATCGTGTATTGCAGCACCACCCGGCAGGTGGACGAGACGGTGCAGCTGCTGCAGAGCCGCAGCATCCGGGCGGCGGCTTACCACGCAAAGCTGGATGCGGACACCCGGCGGCAGAATCAGGACGATTTCCTCTATGACCGTGTGCAGGTGATGGTGGCCACCAACGCCTTTGGCATGGGCATCGATAAGCCCAACGTGCGGTTCGTCATCCATTATAATATGCCCAAGGACTTGGAAAGCTATTATCAGGAAGCCGGACGCGCCGGGCGCGATGGTCAGCCCGCCCGGTGCACCCTGCTGTATTCCGGCACGGATGTGCGCACCATCCGCTTTTTCATCGACAAGGAGCGGGAGGCCGACAATGGTCTGCCCGCGGATGTAAAGGCCGAAGCCGCCCGCAAGGCAGAGGAGCGGCTCAAGTACATGACCTTCTACTCCACCACCCAGCACTGTCTGCGCGGCTTTCTGCTGCAATACTTCGGGGAGGCCGCGCCCAAAAAGTGCGGCAACTGCTCCTGCTGCCTTGCCGCCGAGCAGGAAGCGCAGCTGCAGGTGGAGTACGCCCGCCGCCGTGCCGCCCAAAGCGCCGACCGGCTGGAAAAGCCCCGCCGCGCAAATCCCGCCGCAGCGGGCAGCCTGAGCGAGGCGGACGAAAAGCTGCCTCAGTTGGCTGATATTCCTGTTCGTGATTCCGGCTTTGTCCTCCTACGCTTCCCGGAGCATGGTGGCCTTGCCCTCCTATAAACAAGTGGAGAATGAGAAGGTGAAACTTTTCTGGTCGATGAGAGGAGAGTGTAATAAGCGATGGGTGGAGCTACGGGATTCCATGAGGCTCCAGTCTCTTCAATATTTATTTAACATGGAGGATGGGGAAGGCATGAAAGATATCCGGGGAGGTTCTCGCTTGGTGCTGGAACATACCCGCCGGATGGCCGTCGTAGAGGCTAATATACGGATGGATCATGCGGAGCGGCTCTGGAAACTGGATAAGGAATACTCGCGTATCTTGTCTGCACAGCGGAAGTGGCAGGATATCTTGAATCTTCTCTCCCCGTCGGCTACTTATATCCGTTTGATGGCCCGGCTGGGTAATACCGATGCCGATGCGCTTTTGTCTTATATGAGCGATGCCCGCGACTATCGCGAACGGTTCATCCAATACTTGACGGATCAGGACCTGTTCTATTCGGCCTCTTATGTGACCCCTTGCCGGGAGGATGAGTTCATGCCCCAAGCGGAATGGGAGGCGTTAGAGCGACAATGGGAGAGACTCCAGAAGGAAGATCCTGCCGCTTTTGAGAAGACCATGAAAGAG
>OGWY01002135.1_pt1 | contig 14641 bp, 9 predicted proteins | sample 1576121 | NCBI WGS metagenome assembly OGWY01 (sample SAMEA3541543, study PRJEB24748) | human gut metagenome | biome: human gut; feature: human-associated habitat; material: faeces | place: China | collected 2012 | reverse complement strand
TGATTAAAGTAGGAATCATCGGCGGAGCCGGATACACGGCAGGCGAACTGATACGCCTGTTACTGAACCATCCCGAAGCGGAAATCGTATTCGTAAACAGCTCGAGCAATGCCGGCAACAAAATAACCGACGTTGGATCAGGATCTTTTTCTTCTCTTCCGCCATAAGTGCCTCCATTCCCCGCGCGCATAGCCGCGCGCAGATATACACACATTATTATAATAGGAATATAGCACGCAGACCAGCACATTGTCAAGATTGCAACAGCCGTTCGTTTGTGGAAAAAGTCATGTTCTGCACAAAAAATGCCCGGTTTTTTCGTCAAATTTCGTCACGTGCAAATGCAATTCCAGCATTTATCTTTGCACCGCTTTCTGATATAGTGAGAGATAAGCGCAAAAATATCACAGAGGGAGCGTGAAGCGTTTTGGGGATCAATAACGTGATCTCGCTGCTTGGCGGCGTGGCCCTGTTCCTGTTCGGCATGACGCTCATGGGCGACGGGCTGAAGAAAGTGGCCGGCAACAAGCTCGAGATCATACTCTATAAACTCACGAGCACCCCGCTCAAGGGCGTCCTGCTCGGCACGGGCGTCACCGCCGTGATCCAGTCGTCCTCGGCCACGTCCGTCATGGTCGTCGGCTTCGTCAACTCCGGCATGATGCAGGTGCGCCAGGCCATCGGCATCGTGCTCGGCTCCATCCTCGGCACGAGCATCACGGGCTGGATTCTCTGCCTGTCGGACATCAGCGGCTCCGGCTGGGTGTCGCTGCTGAGCACCGCGACGCTCACGGGCGTCGTCGCCGTGGTCGGCATCGTGCTGCGCATGTTCTGCAAGGATCTGACCAAACACCACATCGGCGACATTCTGCTCGGCTTCGCCGTGCTCATGTACGGCATGTCCTCCATGAGCGGCGCCGTGGCCCCGCTCAAGGACAGTGCCGCGTTCATCGAGCTGCTCACCCGCTTTTCCAACCCGCTGCTCGGCGTGCTCGTCGGTACGGTGTTCACCTGCATCCTGCAGAGCGCGTCGGCCGCCGTCGGCATTCTGCAGGCGCTGGCCATCACGGGCACGATCACGTTCTCCGTGGCCTTCCCCATCACGCTCGGCATCGCCATCGGCGCGGCCGTGCCGGTGCTGCTGTCCTCCCTCGGCGCGAGCGTCAAGGGCAAGCGCACCGCCTATGTCTACCTGCTCATCGACGTCATCGGCGCGGTCGTCTGGGGCGTCGTGTTCTACGCGGTCAACGCAGCCGTGCACTTCCCGTTCCTGGACACGACCATGACCACCGTGAGCATCGCCCTGCTCAACACGATTTTCCGCTTTGCGACTGTGCTGCTGCTCACGCCGATGATCCCCCTGCTGGAAAAGCTCGTCTCGTTCCTGTTCCCGGACAAAGCGTCCACCGGCGCGCTCGCCGACATCGACCGGCTCGAGGAGCGCTTTCTCGCGCACCCGGCGCTGGCCATCGAGCAGAGCCGCCTGGCCATCGACTCCATGGCCCGTCAGGCGCAGGACAACATCCTGTCCGCGTTCTCCCTGCTCGACAAGTTCAGTGACGAGCAGTTCGCCGCCCTGCAGGAAAACGAGGAAGCCATCGACCACTACGAGGACAAGCTCGGCACCTACCTCATCAAGATCACGAGCAAGGAGCTTACGCCGCGCCAGACCGCCGATGTGTCGAAGTACCTGCACACGATCAGCGATCTCGAGCGCATCAGCGACCACTCGCTCAACATCGGCGAAACGGCGCAGGAGCTCTACACGAAGAAGATCGTCTTTTCGCCAACCGGCGCGCGCGAGCTCCGTGTCATGCTCTCCGCCGTGACGCGTATCCTCGAGATCACGATCAACGCCTTCCTCGACAATGACGTCGCCGCGGCCTACCGCGTCGAGCCGCTCGAGGAGCTCATCGACAACCTCTGCGACGAGATGAAGCTGCACCACATCGACCGCCTGCAGACCGGCGAGTGCACGCTCAACCACGGCTTCGCGTTCAACGACCTGCTCACCAACTGCGAGCGCGTGTCCGACCACTGCTCGAACATCGCCGTCGCCATGATCGAGCTCGAGTCCGACTCGTTCGACACCCACGAATATATCAACAGCGTCATGGCCATGCACTCGCACAGCTTTGACGAATACTACTCCGAATACAGCAAAGAATTCCAGATTTAATGCATATATCCGCCGCCTATCCATTTGTAAAAATGGCCGGGCGGCGGTTTTTTGCCCCCGTCGTCCGGCAAATGTCCCAATTTCGCGTGGTCAGGTATGTACATGCTGCACAAGGCATTTTTTCCTCGCTGGGCGTGTTTTTTCAAATTCCACAAATCGCAGTGGATTTTTCATGAATGTCTTGCATATTTATTCGCGCAGTAGTATATTGGCCTTATATAAATGGATTTTTATCCGCTTGTGAGGGACGAGATATGCATAACGAAAAAACGACCATTTTCATCGACGGCAGCTCCGGCACGGCCGGCCTGCGCATTTACGACCGGCTGGCCCAGCGCGAAGATATTGACCTGCTGACCCTGCCGCCCGAGCTGCACCACGACATTAAAGCCCAGCGCGAGCTCATCAACCGCGCGGACATCGCGTTTTTGTGCCTGCCGGACGCGGCGGCGATCACGGCGGCAGATCTGGTCGAGAACCCGGACACGGTCGTGCTCGACACCTCGACCGCGCACCGCACGGCCCCCGGCTGGACGTACGGCTTCCCGGAGCTGTCGCCCGAGCGCGAGGCCGCGATCCGTACCGCCAAGCGCATCGCCGTGCCCGGCTGCCACGCCAGCGGCTTCATCGTGCTGGTCTACCCGCTCGTCGAGGCGGGCATCCTGCCGCCGGACGCGCTGCTGACGTGCTACTCGCTCACGGGCTACAGCGGCGGCGGCAAGAAGATGATCGCCGAGTATGAGGCGGACACCCTCGACCCCCTGTACGTTGCCCCCCGGCAGTACGGTCTTGCGCAGCAGCACAAGCACCTGCGCGAGATGTGCGCCATCCCGGGACTGACGCACGCGCCGGTGTTTGCGCCGATCGTGGCGAATTTCTACAGCGGCATGGAGACGAGTGTCGCGCTCTTCGCCTCCCAGCTCTGCCCCGGCAAGACGGCCGAAGATATCAAGGCCGCCTACGCCGCGAAATATACCGGCCCTGTCGTGACCTACCGCGACCCCGCGTGTGCGGACGGCTTCCTGTCCGCCGCCGCCATGTCCGGCAAGGACAGCATGGTCGTGTCCGTCTCCGGCAATGACGAGCGCATCCTGCTCACGTCCGTGTTCGACAACCTCGGCAAAGGCGCGTCCGGCGCCGCGCTCGAGTGCCTGAACCTCGTCATGGGCAGGGAAAAGGGCTTCGGCCTCGATCTGTAAGGAGGAACGAACGATGAAGCAAGTCACCGGCGGCGTGTGCGCCGCACAGGGTTTTTCCGCCGCAGGCATCCACTGCGGCATCCGCAGAAATCAGTCCAAGCGCGACCTCGCGCTCATCTACAGCGCCGTCCCGGCCAGCGCCGCGGCGGTCTATACATCGAACCTCGTCAAGGGCGCGCCCCTGACCGTGACGAAGGCGCACCTGGCTGACGGCAAGGCCCAGGCCGTGATCTGCAACAGCGGCAACGCCAACACCTGCAACGCTGACGGCGTCGCCGTCGCCGAGGAGATGAGCGCGCTCACGGCGGCGCAGCTGCACATCGCGCCGCAGGACGTCATCGTCGCGTCCACGGGCGTGATCGGCCAGCCGCTCGATCTCACGCCCATCCGCTCCGGCCTGCCGCAGCTCGCCGCCGCGCTCGGCGACCACTCCGACCAGGCGGCCGAGGGCATCATGACCACCGACACGCACCGCAAGGAGATCGCCGTGCAGTTCACCGCCGGCGGCAAGACCTGCACCATCGGCGGCATTGCCAAAGGCTCCGGCATGATCCATCCGAACCTCGCGACCATGCTTGTCTTTCTCACGACGGACTGCGCCATCAGCCCCGCCATGCTGCAGGCTGCCCTCTCCGGCGACGTGCAGGACACGTTCAACATGGTCAGCGTTGACGGCGACACATCCACGAACGACATGGTCGCCGTACTGGCAAACGGTCTGGCGGGCAACGCGGAGATCACCGCGCCCGGCGCAGACTTCACCGCCTTTTGCCGCGCGCTCAACAGCGTGACCGTCTGGCTCTGCCGCCAGATCGCGGGCGACGGCGAGGGCGCGACGCGCCTGCTCGAGTGCTGCGTCACCGGTGCCGCTGACCACCGCACCGCGAAAACCGTGGCCAAGAGCATCATCTGCTCGTCGCTCGTCAAGGCCGCCATGTTCGGCGCGGATGCCAACTGGGGCCGCGTGCTGTGCGCCATCGGCTACAGCGGCGCTCCTGTAAACGTGCACAAGGTGGACGTCGCCTTCCGCTCGGCGGCCGGCACGGTGCGCGTGTGCGTCGATGGCGCGGGCATCCCGTTTTCCGAGGAGGAAGCCAAAAAGGTCCTGCTCGAAAAGGAGATTGAGATCCTCGTCGACCTCAAGTCCGGCGACGAGGGCGCGACCGCCTGGGGCTGCGACCTGACGTATGACTATGTGAAGATCAACGGCGACTACCGCACCTGAACCGGGAGGAACACCATCATGGACATTACGAATCCGCAGCGCGCGAAGGTACTCGTTCACGCGCTGCCCTACATACAGGAATACAGCGGCAAGATCGTCGTCATCAAATACGGCGGCAACGCCATGATCAGCGCCAAGCTCAAAGACTCCGTCATGCGCGACATCGTGCTGCTGTCGCTCATCGGGGTGAAGGTCGTGCTCGTGCACGGCGGCGGGCCCGAGATCACGGAAACGCTCGAAAAACTCGGCAAGCAGACGCAGTTTGTCGACGGCCTGCGCGTCACGGACGCGGAGACGGCCGACGTCGTGCAGATGGTCCTCGCCGGGAAGATCAACAAGACGCTCGTCAACCTCATCGGCCACAAGGGCGGCCGGGCGATCGGCCTGTCCGGCATCGACGGGCAGATGATCCAGGCGCGCGTGCGCGATGAGCGCCTCGGCTACGTGGGCGAGATCACGAAGGTCGACGTGCGCCCCATCCTCGATGTGATCGACAAGGGCTACATCCCCGTCGTGTCCACCGTCGGGTGCGACACGCAGGGCCACGTCTACAACATCAACGCCGACACGGCGGCCGCACGCATCGCGGGCGAGCTGGGGGCCGAGAGCCTCATCGCCATGACCGACATCAGCGGCATCCTGCGCGACAAGGACGACCCCTCCACGCTCATCCCCGTCATCCACACGGCGGACGCGCTGCAGCTCATCGAGTCCGGCGTCATCAACGGCGGCATGCTGCCGAAAGTGACCTGCTGCATCGACGCCATCCGCTGGGGCGTGCACCGCGTCTTTATCATCGACGGCCGCGTGCCGCACGCCATCCTGATCGAAATGCTGACAAACGAAGGCATCGGCACCATGTTCGTTGCCGGGCAAGGAGGAAAAACAGATGAACATTCCGCAACTTGACAGTACCTATATCGCCAACACTTACGCCCGCTTCCCCGTGACGATCGCGCGCGGCAAGGGCTCGCTCGTCTGGGACGCGGACGACAAGGTCTATATCGACATGGCGACGGGCATCGCCGTCAACAGTTTCGGCATCGCCGACCCCGCGTGGATCCGCGCCGTGACCGAGCAGCTGTGCACCGTGCAGCACGCCTCGAACCTGTACTACACCGCGCCCGACGCGCAGCTGGCGCAGCTGCTGTGCGAGAAGACCGGCATGAAGAAGGTCTTCTTCTCCAACTCCGGCGCGGAGGCCAACGAGTGCGCCATCAAGGCCGCGCGCAAGTACGCCGCCGACCACAAAGGCCCGGAGTACCACACCATCATCACGCTCAAAAACAGCTTCCACGGCCGCACGATCACAACGCTCGCCGCGACCGGGCAGGACGTGTTCCACCACGACTTTCTGCCGCTGACGGAGGGCTTTGCCTACGCCGAGGCGAATAACCTCGACGATCTCAAGGCGCAGGTCGCTGCGCACAAGTGCGCCGCCATCATGATGGAGGTCGTGCAGGGCGAGGGCGGCGTCATCCCGCTGACGCAGGAATTTGTCAAAGGTGCTGCCCAGCTCGCCGCCGAGCAGGACCTGCTGCTCATCTGCGACGAGGTGCAGATCGGCAACGGCCGCAGCGGCAAGCTCTACGGCTACATGCACTACGGCATCACACCGGACATCGTCTCCACGGCCAAGGGCCTCGGTGGCGGTCTGCCGCTGGGCGCGACGTTGCTCGGCGAGAAGGTGCAGGACGTGCTCACCCCCGGCAGCCACGGCTCTACCTTCGGCGGCAACCCCGTCTGCTGCGCCGGCGCGCTGAGCATTCTGCACCGGCTCGACGGCCCGCTGCTGCAGTCCGTGCAGGAAAAGTCCGACTTCATCGTCAAGGCTCTCACCGGCGCCAAGGGCGTCAGGAGCGTCACGGGCCTGGGCCTGATGCTCGGTGTGGAGACCGAGCGCCCGGTCAAAGACGTCATCAGTGAATGCATGGCGCGCGGCGTGCTCGTCATCTCGGCAAAGAACAAGGTGCGCCTGCTGCCAGCGCTCAACATCCCCAAGGCGCAGCTCGAGCAGGCGGTCAGCGTGCTCAAAGACGTCTGCGCCGGAGAATAAGGAGGAACACCGTCATGAATCTCAAAGGCAACGATTTTCTCAAGCTGCTCGACTATACGCCCGAGCAGATCGACTACCTGCTCCGACTCGCCGCGAAGCTGAAAGCCGAAAAGAAAGCCGGCATCCCGCACCGTCTGTGCGAGGGTAAGAACGTCGCGCTCATCTTTGAAAAGACGAGCACGCGCACGCGCAGCAGCTTCGAGGTCGCGGCGCACGATCTGGGCATGGGCAGCACGTATCTCGACTCCACCGGCTCGCAGATCGGCAAGAAGGAGAGCATCGCCGACACGGCGCGTGTGCTCTCGGGCATGTTCGACGGCATTGAGTACCGCGGCTTCGGCCAGTGCATCGTCGAGGAGCTGGCGCAGTACGCCTCCGTCCCGGTCTGGAACGGGCTGACGGACGAGTTTCACCCGACGCAGATCCTCGCGGACTTCCTGACCATCCGGGAGCACTTCGGCTCACTGGAGAACATCCACCTCGTCTACATGGGCGATGCGCGCTTCAACATGGGCAACTCCCTCATGGTCGGCTGCGCGAAGATGGGCATGCACTTCACGGCCTGCGCGCCCGAGGGCTACTTCCCCAATGCGCAGCTCGTCGCCGAGTGTCAGGCCATCGCGGCGCAGACGGGCGCGACGCTCGACTTCCTCTCCGACCCCGCCGCGGCCGTGCAGGGCGCGAACGTGATCTATACCGACATCTGGGTCTCCATGGGCGAACCCGAGAGCGTCTGGGCCGAGCGCATTGCCGCGCTCGCACCGTATCAGGTCAACGCGGCGCTCATGGCCAAGGCCGACCCCAACGCCATCTTCATGCACTGCCTGCCGGCCTACCACGACAAAAAGACCGTCATCGGCAACGAGATGTGCACGCGCTTCGGCCGCGAAGCCATGGAGGTCACGGACGACGTGTTTGAAAGCGCGCAGTCAGTCGTGTTCCAGGAGGCAGAAAACCGTATGCACACCATCAAGGCCGTCATGGCGGCGACGCTTGCGGAGATCGAGCTATGAAGCGCTATCTCGTACTCGAAAACGGCGAGGTCTTTGCGGGCCTCGCTTTCGGCGCACCGTGCGACACGGTGGGCGAGCTGGTGTTCACCACCGGCATGAACGGCTACATCGAGACGCTCACCGACCCGAGCTACTGCGGCCAGATCGTGCTGCAGACGTTCCCGCTCATCGGCAACTACGGCATCATCCCGGCCGATTTTGAGGGCAAGTGCTGCGTGCGCGGCTATGTCGTGCGCGAGCAGTGCCAAACGCCGTCGAACTTCCGGTGCGAGGAAACGCTCGACGCATTTTTGAAAGCCAACAACATCCCCGGCATCGCCGGCATCGACACCCGCGCCGTCACGCGCATCCTGCGCGAGGCCGGCACGATGAACGCCGCCATCTGCGACACGGTGCCGGACGATCTCGCGCCCCTGCGCGCCTACCGCATCACGGACCCCGTGCCGCAGGTGACGACGCCGGAGCCCTACACCCTCCAACCGGAGGGCGCCACACTGCACCGCGTGGCGCTCATCGACTACGGCGCCAAGCGCAACATCGCGCGCGAGCTCTGTAAGCGCGGCTGCGCCGTGACGGTGCTGCCCTGCTCAGCCAAGGCGGAGGACATCCTCGCCGCCGGGTATGACGGCGTCATGCTCTCCAACGGCCCCGGCGACCCGACGGACAACACCGCCCAGATCGCCGAGATCGCAAAGCTCTTCGGCCGCATCCCGATGTTCGGCATCTGCCTCGGCCACCAGCTCATGGCGCTGGCGCAGGGCGGCAGCACCGTCAAGCTCAAGTACGGCCACCGCGGCGTGAACCAGCCGGCGCGCGACGTGTGCGGCACGCGCACGTTCCTCACCAGCCAGAACCACGGCTACGCCGTCGTGCCCGAGAGCGTGAAGACCGGCGTCATCCGCTACATCAACGCCAACGACGGCACGTGCGAGGGCGTGGACTACCCCGACCTGCGGGCCTTTTCCGTGCAGTTTCACCCCGAGGCGTGCTCTGGCCCGCACGACACGGCCTTTCTCTTCGACCGATTCTGTGACCTGATGGGAGGTGCGCACCATGCCGATTGATTCCAGCATCCGCAAAGTCATGGTCATCGGCTCCGGCCCGATCGTGATCGGTCAGGCGGCGGAGTTTGACTATGCCGGCGCGCAGGCGTGCCGTGTGCTGCACGACGCGGGCGTCAACGTCGTGCTCGTCAACTCCAACCCCGCGACGATCATGACCGACAAGGCCCTCGCGGATGAGATTTATCTCGAGCCGCTCACGCTGACCTCCGTCAAGCGCATTATTGAAAAGGAGCAGCCAGACAGTCTTCTCGCCGGTCTCGGCGGCCAGACGGGCCTGACGCTCGCGATGGAGCTTGACAAGGAGGGCTTTTTGCAGCAGCACAATGTCCGCCTCATCGGTACGAACGCGGAAGCCATCGACAAGGCAGAGGACCGTGAGCTCTTTAAGGAGACCATGGCCGCCATCGGCGAGCCGACTATCCCCTCCGGCATCGCGAACACCGTGGCCGAAGCGCTCGCCGTGGCCGACACAATCGGCTACCCCGTCATCATCCGCCCGGCGTTCACACTCGGCGGTGCGGGCGGCGGCGTGGCCTACAGCCCGGAGGAGCTCACGAGCGCCGCACAGACGGGCCTCGACGCATCCCCGATCACGCAGATCCTCGTCGAGCGCTACATTTACGGATGGAAAGAGATCGAGTTTGAGACCATGCGCGACGGCGTGGGCAACGTCATCGCCGTGTGCAGCATGGAAAACTTCGACCCCGTCGGCGTGCATACCGGCGACAGCATCGTCGTCGCCCCGGCGCTGACGCTCTCGGACAAGGAGTTTCAGATGCTGCGCAGCGCGGCGCTGAACATCATCTCCGCGCTCGACATCGTCGGCGGCTGCAACTGCCAGTTCGCGCTCAACCCCGACAGCTTTGAGTACGCCGTCATCGAGGTCAACCCCCGCGTGTCGCGCTCGTCGGCGCTCGCATCGAAGGCGACCGGCTACCCGATCGCAAAGATCACGACGAAGATCGCCCTCGGCTACACGCTCGATGAGATCCAAAACGACATCACCGGCAAGACCTGCGCCTGCTTCGAGCCCGCGCTGGACTACGTCGTCGTCAAGTTCCCCAAGTGGCCGTTTGACAAGTTTGTCGGCGCATCCCGCCGCCTCGGCACACAGATGAAGGCCACCGGCGAGGTCATGGCCATCGGCACGAACTTTGAGAGCGCGCTGCTCAAGGCCGTGCGCGGCGCCGAGATCCATCTCGACACGCTGCACGCCAAACCGCTGTCTGACCGCCCGGTGCGCGACCGGCTCGCCGACTGCGACGATCACCGCCTGTTCACCGTCTTTGAGGCGCTGTGCAGCGGCGTGTCCATCGATGAGATCCACGACATCACCCGCATCGACCGCTGGTTTCTGGCCCGGCTGCAAAACCTCGTGGACTATGAGACGAGCATCCGGAGCGGCCTGACACCGGAGCTTTACCAGCGCGGCAAGTACCTCGGCTATCCGGACGCGGCGCTGCGCCGCCTGTCCGGCAGCGAGACGCTGCCCGCCTTCCGCGCAAGCTACAAGATGGTCGACACCTGCGCGGCCGAATTCGACGCGCAGACGCCGTATTTCTACGCCAGCGCGGACGCGCGCTGCGAGGCACGCACCTTCCCGCGCAGCGGCAAGCCCGTCGTCATGGTGCTCGGCTCCGGGCCGATCCGCATCGGCCAGGGCATCGAGTTTGACTATTCGTCCGTCCACTGCGTGTGGACGCTCAAGGCCATGGGCTATGACGTCGTCATCGTCAACAACAACCCCGAGACCGTCTCCACGGACTACGACACCGCCGACCGGCTGTATTTCGAGCCGCTCACGGCCGAGGACGTGCTGCAGATCATCGACGTGGAGCAGCCCGTCGGCGTCGTAGTCGCCTTCGGCGGCCAGACCGCCATCGCGCTCACGCAGACGCTCGACCGCCACGGCATCCGCATCCTCGGCACATCGGCCGAGGGCATCGACATCGCCGAGGACCGCGAGCGGTTTGACGAGCTGCTCGAGCGCTTCCACATCTCGCGCCCGAAGGGCATGGGTGTGCAGACGCTGCCGGAGGCCCTGCACGCCGCGCAGACGCTCGGCTACCCCGTGCTGCTGCGCCCGTCGTATGTCATCGGCGGCCAGAACATGAAGATCGTGCACGACGACGCCGAGGTCACGACGTACATGCAGCGCATCCTCGCGCAGGGCATCGACAACCCCGTGCTCGTGGACAAGTACATGATGGGCACGGAGCTGGAGGTGGACGTCATCTCCGACGGCACGGACGTGCTCATTCCCGGCATCATGGAGCACATCGAGCGCGCCGGCGTGCACAGCGGCGACTCCATCGCCGTCTACCCGCCGTACAACCTCAACGACATGATGACGGACAAGATCGTCGACAGCTCGCGCAAGCTCGCCCTCGCGCTCGGCACGAAGGGGCTTGTGAACATCCAGTACCTCATCTGGGAAAACGAGCTCTACGTCATCGAGGTCAACCCCCGCGCCTCGCGCACCGTGCCGTACATCAGCAAGGTCACGGGCGTGCCGATGGTGGACGTGGCGGCGCGCGTCATGCTCGGCGCACCGCTGAAAAGCCTCGGCTACGGCACCGGCCTGCACCCCATCCCGCCGTATTACGCGGTCAAGGTGCCGGTGTTCTCGTTTGAAAAGCTCGGCGACGTCAACGCCTACCTCGGCCCGGAGATGAAGTCCACGGGCGAGGTGCTCGGCCTCGGCAAGACGATGCAGGAGGCGCTGTTCAAGGGCCTGACCTCGGCCGGCATGGTCGTCGGCCAGCACCCGGACGGCCGCCACGGCGTACTCGTGAGCGTGGACACGCACGACCTCGGCGAGATCGTGTCGCTGGCCAAGAAGCTCGACGACCTGCACTTCGCCCTCTACGCGACCGAGGAGACCGCCGCCGCCATCGCGCGCCTTGGCATCGACGTCGTGACCGTGGACGGCATCCGCGAGAGCGACCACGCCTTCGCCCTGCTCGAGAGCGGCTGCATCGACTACATCGTCTACACCGGCGCGCTCAAGGACGCGACCATGGACGATTACATTGCCCTGCACCGCCGCGCGCTGCAGCTCGGCATCCCGTGCTTCACCTCGCTCGACACGGCAAACGCCCTGGCGGACATCATTGCCAGCCGCTACAACGAGCGCAACACCGAGCTTGTGGACATCAACCACATGCGCACCGAGCGCCAGAGCCTGAAGTTTGCGAAAATGCAGGCCACCGGCGACGACTATATCTACGTCGAGAACTTTGACGGGCACATCACCTGCCCCGAGTCGCTGTGCATCCCGCTCTGCTCGCGCCACCGCGGCATCGGCGGCTACGGCATCGTGCTCATCGAGCACAGCAACGTGGCCGACGCGAAAATGCGCGTCTTCAACCGCGACGGCAGCGCCGGCGGCATGGGCGGCAACGCCATCCGCTGCGTGGCCAAGTACCTGTACGACAACGGCATCGTGCCGCGCGACGATCTCACGATCGAGGCCGGCGGCACCGTGCACCGGCTGCACCTGTACACGCGCTTCGGCACGGTCGGCCTCGTGACGGTCGACATGGGCAAGCCCGCGTTCCGGCCGGAGGCCGTGCCCGTGACGCTCGCGGGCGAGCGCGTGATCGACCGGCCGGTGACCATCGCCGGCGGGGAGTACCGCATCACGTGCCTCTCGATGGGCAACCCCCACTGCGTCGTCTTTGCCGATCGCGTGGATGAGGTGGACGTCGCGCACCTCGGCCCGCAGTTTGAGCACGCGGACATTTTCCCCGCGCGCACAAACACGGAGTTTATCCATGTCGTCAACCGCACGACGATTAAGATGCGCGTCTGGGAGCGCGGCAACGGCGAGACCCGCGCCTGCGGCACCGGCGCGTGCGCGGCCGTGGTGGCCGCCACGGAAAACGGCCTGTGCCCGAAGGGCGAGGCCATCACCGTCAAGGTCAGCGGCGGCGACCTGATCGTCACCTATGACGACGACGGCGTGCGCCTGACCGGCAATGCCGAGCTCGCCTTCACCGGCGTGGCCACGTACTGAGACTCCAAAAAGCAAAAAATCACCCGCATCCAGACCGGATGCGGGTGATTTTTTCTGCCGCGCCGCTCAGCCGCGCATGGCGGCGGCGAAGGCGTCGATGCGCGCGATGTCGAGTTTCGGCTCGGCATACTGCGCGCGGTACTGCGGCGATGTCATCAGCGCGCCGAAGAGCTGCTTGTAGGCATAGCTCATCTTCTCGTACTGCATCTTGCCGCCAAGGATGTCCTTCGCGGCCGCGTGCGCAAGCAGCTCCGGCGAGAAGAAGTGCTCCAGATACCCCTCCGTGCCGGGCGTGGTGTAGCAGCACAGATACAGGCCGAGCTTCTTTTGCAGCAGCGTCTTCTCGTTGCGGCGCAAAAAGCGCTTGATGTGCTTGTCGAGCTTGAACATATACACGCAGCTGCCGATGATGACCGTGTCGTACCCGTCGAGCGTGATGCCGCGCTCGCGGATGTTGCGCACCGTCACGTCGCCGCCGACGGCGCTTTTGAGCATATAGGCGATCTCCTCCGTCGCGCCGTAGCGCGAGGCGAACAGGATCAGCGTTTTCATGCAGTGACCTCCTTTGTCCGCCCTGCCGGGCGGCCCCTTCTTTATGTAAGAGTATAGGAAGCCGCCGCGCCGCTGTCAAGCGCTGCGCGCGATTTTTTTACCCGACCGGCACGGGCTCGGCCTGCTTCGGCGCCGACTCTCTGCGCCGCGCCTTGGGGATGTTGATGGTCAGGATGAGCGCCTCGTCCGTCTCCTGCCGGCGCATGCCGGCGTCAATGCCGCCCTGCTTCATGAGGTCGAGGCTGTGCGAGATCGTGTTGAGAAACACGCGCACGTCCTTGAGGATGAAGGTCTTCTGCTGCTCGCTCTCGGGCGCGGTCTTGGCCTCGAGCAGGCGCTCGATGTAGGCGTCCGTCGCGGCGACGTTCAGGTCGCGGCTGAGGATATAGGCCAGCGCCTCGCGCTGTTCCTGCGGCGTCTCGAGGCGCAGCAGCGCGCGGCCGTGCCGCTCGGTGAGCCCGGCGTTGCGCATGGCGTTGAGCACATCCTCCGGCAGACGCAGCAGGCGGAGCTTGTTCGCCACGGCCGACTGCGACTTGCCCAGCCGCCGCGCGCACTCCTCCTGGCTCAGGCCGAAGAGCCGGATGAGCTGCGCGATGCCGCGCGCCTCCTCGAGAAAGTCCAGGTCGTTGCGCTGGAGATTTTCCACCAGCGCGATGAAGCTCGCCTCCTCGAGATCCAGCTCCATGATGATGCACGGCACCTCATGGAGCCCCGCCATGCGCGCGGCGCGCAGGCGGCGCTCCCCGGCCACGAGCTCATACCCGCCCTGCCGCGGCCGCACGGTCAACGGGCTGAGCACGCCGTACTCGGCAATGCTGCGCGAGAGCTCCTCGAGCTGCGCCGGGGAAAAATTCTGCCGCGGCTGGACCGCGCTCGGCGCGATCGCGTCCACCGCCAGATACACGATGCTGCCGCGGGCCGCGCGGCTGCGATGGTTGGAAAACTGCATAGCACACCCTCCATATCTTGTGTTTTACAACACAAAAATAATCCACATATTGCGCAAAACGCGGCGAAATCGGGCGCGCGCAGAAAAAAAGAGGGCGGGCTGAAAACAGTCCGCCAAAAACAGGGTCGTGGGATAAAGATATGAGCCGTGGCTTCCAAACTGCGGAAGTCAATTGGATAAGCTGTAATGGTATTGTAGCGCCGGGCGCGCAAAATGTAAAGAGCGAACGGTGTCGGTCGGACACTTGTTTTGTCGGCGGCGGAATCTTTTTTCGCGCGCCGGGGCATACTGACCGGGAGTACACAGCAAAGGAGATGGAAGCATATGCAGGTGATCGACCGCATCGCGCTGATCCTTGCGATCATCGGCGGGCTCAACTGGGG